>Ga0315316_10001109_pt1 | contig 18565 bp, 16 predicted proteins | sample M160m3416metaG_FD_203702 | JGI IMG/M metagenome (GOLD analysis project Ga0315316, IMG submission 203702) | Ammonia-oxidizing marine archaeal communities from Monterey Bay, California, United States - M1 60m 3416 | ecosystem: Environmental > Aquatic > Marine > Intertidal zone | place: USA... | reverse complement strand
CTGCCGCCGCTTTTGGTGCACGCGTTGGTCACCGGCACCAGCCGCTATCTGTCGACCTGGATGATGAGCATGCCGCCGGCGCAGGATGGCACCCTCTACTTCAACTTCATCGCCTCTCACGATGGCATTGGGCTGCGCCCCGTAGAGGGCTTGCTGGAGCAGGCGGAGGTTGATGAGCTACTGGCCACGATGGAGCAGTTTGGTGGCCGCGTTTCATGGCGGCAAGCTGCCGGTAGCGAAGCCAAACCCTATGAGATCAACATCGCGCTGCGAGACGCGCTCCAGGGCACCACCCGTGGCAAGGATGAGTGGGGGTTCGAGCGCTTTCTGTGTGCGCACGCCATCATGTTGGGGCTCGAGGGCGTGCCTGCTTTTTATATCCACTCCCTGCTGGGTACCCGTAATGACCTCGAGCGTCTGGCGCACACCAGCCATAACCGGTCGATCAACCGGCATCAGTGGGAGCTGAGCACGCTGTCGAGCGCGCTGGATTGCAGCGCATCAGACCACCATGGGGTCTTTGAGGCGTTGAAGCACCTCATTGCCCTGCGCAAGGCGCAGCCTGCATTCCACCCCAACGCGACCCAATTTACTCTGCACTTGGGTGATGAGTTGTTCGGGTTCTGGCGACAATCACTCGATAGGCACCAGAGCCTGTTCTGTGTGCACAACCTCACCCATGAAGAGCAGGTGCTGCCGCTGAGCCGCCTGAATCTTGTGGTGAATCATCGTTGGCGGGAGCTCATGTCCGGAGCCCTCGTCGAGGAAGGATTACCCGAGTGGACCCTAGCTCCCTACCAAACGCTCTGGATTACCAACGGCTGATATCCGGTGCTTGAATCGTTCACGGCAACCGTGTCAGCCTGTTCCCATGAACTCGATACTGTTTCGACCTTTGCGCACCGCCCTGAATCAGGCGAGGGCCGCCGCTTTGCTGTCCATCACGTTGGTGCCGCCCGCCTGGGGGTGGTCCGACCACGCGAGCCTCGTCTGGCCGTTGCTCAGAAGTCAGCCGGAGCTCATTCACCAGACTGTGGTGGCAGAGCCGCTTGACGCGTTCCTGATCGCCGAGCAGGAGGGCATCGCGCGAACGCTGGCGGCAGTGGAGTCGTGGTCTGTTGCGGCCATGGAGCACTACCCGCCCACCCCGGAGGATCTCCGCTGGGGGACGGATCATCCGCCCACCGCTGAGCGCTTTTTCGCGGCGATCAGGGTCAACCCAATGCTGCCGTATCGCCTCTATGTGGACCTCTCCCCCGAGCGTGCCCAGCCAGAGCAGGCGCCACTGGCCTGGTCTGAGCTGAGTTTTTTAGGGGGTGGCACCTCGCAGTTAGCTGCGCGCTATTGGGCAGTCGAGCCCGGCGAGCCTGTATCGATCGCGGAGGTGATTGCCAGTGCCAATGATGAGCCCGATTTTGGGATGGACATCGGGCTATTCGAGGATAACGGCACCGACTTCGGCCAGCGCTATGGGTTTGGTATCCAACCCTTCGGGAATCCCAACCTGGAGTACAGCTCTCAGGCACCGTTTCACATGGGTTTTTACCACCTCGACTGGCTGACACGGACGGCGCAGCCCTCGCTGCTGCGGACATATCCCCTGTGGCGGATCGCATTGTTTGGCGAGCTCGCTGAGTTGGCGTTCACCACTGGGCATGATTATTGGGGCTGGCGCTTTCTCGGCTGGGGCCTGCACTACGTCGGTGATCTCACCCAGCCCTATCATGCGATACCGCTACCCGGTGTTGGTACCGCGGACGCGCTGTGGTCGGTGGTGCAAGGGAAGACCGGTGAGCTCGTGCAGTTGGTCTCCAACCGCCATGGCGTGATCGAGTCCTACCAATACCAGCGGCTGACCCGCGCGCTAGAAGCCCAGCAGTGGTCGGCGCCACTGCTTAAGGCGATTGCTGATTATGCGGACAACTCGACGCTGGAATATGACGCCTTTGTGATGGCACTGACCGCTGACTCGGTAAACGCCGCGGCGGACTTTGACGCGGCGATAGCGCGTAATGTGCCGTTTCGTTTTGTCAGCGATCCTAGTTTTGAATGGACAGGGTCAGGCTTTGAGCAATCGATCGTGCAGCGGGTTGCCGATGAGCAGGGTGAGCCCGCCATTGCGGAACTCGACGCCGCGGTGATCGTGCAGCTCGCCCGGTTCTCGGCGGTGGCCAGCCGCTGGATTGCCCGCGGCCGGGTGGCGGAGCCTCCTTCTCAGGGGGAAAGCCAATGACAGCGGACCTGCAGCGGAGCGCACTGGAGTCAGGGGATGTCTGACCCATTCGAGCTCGACCCGCGGTTGGCGGCCGACACCTTTTTGGTGGGCCAGACGCCACTCAGCCAGGTGTTGCTGATGAACGACGCCCGCTACCCCTGGTTGATTCTGGTGCCCCGGCGGGTCGACATCACTGAGCCTTTTGAGCTCAGCGAGGCCGACCAGGCGCAGCTGTGGCAGGAATCAATGCGGCTCGGCCAGGCGATGAAAGCGCACTTCGCTGCCGACAAACTCAACATTGCCGCCCTCGGTAACCAGGTAGCGCAGTTGCACGTGCACCACATCGCGCGATTTCACACGGATGATGCGTGGCCCGGTCCGGTTTGGGGTGTCGGCAGCGCAGTCCCCTATAGCGACGCCGCCCGCGATGCGCTCATGGGCAAACTGCGCAGCGTACTCCAGCAGCCAATGGGCCTGACGGAGCCAACTCTCCAATGAGCGTTCAGGTGCTCTTTGTTTGTATGGGGAATATCTGTCGGTCTCCCACCGCGCACGCGTTGTTTCGCGGGGCAGTCACTGCAGCAGGGTTGGGCGATGAGATCGCGACAGATTCAGCCGGCACCCACGCGTACCACATTGGCAACCCGCCCGATGCCCGGGCGACCGCCACGGCGCTTGCACAGGATATTGATATGACAGACCTGCGTGCGCGGCAGGTCTGCGGGGCAGATTTCGAGCAGTTTGATTACGTCGTGGCGATGGACCGAGACAACCTCAGTTTGCTGGAGGCGGACTGCCCCCCGTCGCGCCAAGACCGACTGAGCCTGATGCTCGACTGGGCGGAGGGCTGGGGCGATGAAGTGCCTGACCCTTACTATGGCGGCGACGAGGGGTTTGTCGCGGTGTTCGATATGCTGACCGAGGCGTCTCAGGGTTTGCTGGCGCACATTGTATCCGCCCATGGTCTGGTGTCGCGGCGCTCCTGACGCGCTCACTCGATGAGCATTTCGCTCCAAGGTTTCTAGGGCTATCTCATGAAATGTTTGCTGCAACGCGTTACCCAGGCATCGGTCACCGTGGCGGGCGAGGTCGTGGGCGAAATCGATCACGGTCTTCTGTTGCTGGTGGGTGTTGAGCCTGAGGATGCCGAGCAAACGGTCACCCGCATGGCCGAGCGCCTGCTGCGCTACCGGGTGTTCTCCGACGCCGAAGGCAAAATGAACCTGAACATCGCCCAAGCCGGAGGGTCCATTTTGCTGGTGTCGCAATTTACCCTGGCCGCCGATACCGCGAGTGGCAACCGGCCAGGCTTCTCGACCGCCGCGCCACCCGAGCAGGCGTCCAAGCTGTGTGATTCGCTGGCTGAGGCCCTGCGCAAGGGTGATGTCCCGCTCGAGACGGGCCGCTTCGGCGCCGACATGCAGGTGGCACTGGTGAACGATGGTCCGGTGACGTTCTTGCTCGAGGTCTGATTGCTGGGACCTCAATCTCTAGGGTGAGACGCTGCCTCTGGTCAACCAATTCTGCTGGCGATGGCTACTCTGCCACCGCATCAAATGCAGATTGCAGCAGCGGGATAATGTCTCGTCGGACCAATCTGGCTGGTGCGTCGGCATCGATTCGCGTGTAATCATCGATAGCGACATAACCACCGAAGCCCCGTTCTACATCCAGAAAGCTCACAGAGCCAAAGGCGCCGGGATCATCGTAGACACCGGGGTTATTGGTTTCGATCCACCACCCCATCCCGTAAGGGACCGGGTCTTCTGCCACCATGCCGCCGCGATCTACCCGCATCTCAGCCAGCGCCGCTTCACTGAGGACCTGAGTCTCCCCACAGTAGCCGCCGTTCAGATGCACCTGAAGCAGCTTTGCATAGTCAGCAAGATTGGTAATGGCGCCCCCTTCAATATTTGGGTTGCTTTGTCCAAGTAAACTGTCTGGTGTGCCGTCCCACAGAAACAGGTTCTCCCACATGTTGCCAAAGGTAAACACTTCAAGTTCACAGGGTGTCACCAGGTATTGATCCACGAGTTGGTTCCATGTCGCATTCGCCGATACGGCCGCTGTCACCCCGGCCAGCTGCCATTGACTGCCGCCATAATCAAAGATGCTGCCCGCGTCATGGCTATCCGGTAGCGGCACACTGAGCATGATTTGTCCGCAGGCCTCGAAGTCGATGGATTCCTCAAAGCTGAACTGACAGAGATGCGGCCCGTAAAGCCCGAGCTGTCTCAAGCCGGGAATACCCGAGGTATTGCTGACCAATTGCGCCGGCGTGCGATCGGCATACACCCCGTTAAAGGGCAGCACCTCTCCGATCGGCTGGCTCATGCTGAAGCTGGAACCGGGGTCTTCCTCAAGAGCCATCAGCGTCATGACGGCCGGCACCTTACTGGTAGAGGCGAGCATGACGACCGTGTCCGCAGTGTGATCCCCAAAAGTCGCGGTGTGCAGGGTGCCCGTGGCATCCACCACGACATAGCTGATGCCGTCGAAGACAATGCTGTCGTCAATAAAAGTTTGAAACGTCTCGTCGACCTCGGTGAAGTCTGGCTTCGGATCGGTCGGTGGGGTGGTTCCACCCCCATTTGATGGTGGCGGTGAGCTATTACCCGAACCACCTCCGCCGCAGCCTGCTACCAGAGCAAGGATTGCACTGAACATGAGCAATCGGCTTAGCGGTCCTAGCGAAGAGAACATGGTGTATCTCGTTATCAATGACTTTAGATCCTCCCGCATTCCCAGACGCTCCACAACCTGGTATCACCGCTGTCGAAGACAATCCGTTGCAAAAACGATGCAGTATGAAGTTATTAATGTTACGATCGTTGCGTAATCGGATTCCGTATAGTGCCGGTGAAGCATATTGCTTTAAGCCCGACTATGGAGGTCCGTTATGAAATTGATTGGTTTTGGTAAGCGCACGGTAGCGGTGATGGCCGCCTTATTAATGATGAATGTAACTGGTGCGGCGGCGGATACCAGTGAGCAATTGGCGATCTGCAAATCTGAGTTGAAGGCAATGTACGGCGAGGAAACGCGGGTCCGAATGTATGGCACCAAGTCTTATCGCGGCGTGATGACACTCAAGCTGAAGGTCACACCGGCTGGTGACTCACCGACCACTTTGCAGTGTTCGGGCGATGCCGAATCCGATCAGCGCGTGGTGCTTAAAGACAAAAACGGGGCTACGTTGGTTTCCTGATGATCTAGGCCAGCGGCACCCCTCAGCTGGGGGAAAGACCCAATGAATTGGGATGATTTGAAGGTGCTGCTGGCACTCTCACGCGCAGGTTCTACCCGCAAAGCGGCTGCTACCTTAGGCGTCAGCAATACAACGGTGATGCGACGTCTGGAGTCTCTGGAGGTGCAAGTCGGGGGCCGTCTCTTCGATCGAACGCCGGACGGATTTAGGGTCACACCGCTTGCTGATCAGCTGCTTCCTACTGCGAGTGAAGTGGAAGAAATACTGACCGAGGCGCAGCGGCAGGTGACCGGGAAAGACGCTGATCTCTCTGGGCGCATCAAGCTATCACTGCCTGCAGTGCCCGTGACTCACGTGGCCGAGGCGGTATCAGAATTTGCGATTGAGTATCCTCGGATTGAGCTGGATATCAGCGTCAGTGATCTTCCTGTCGATCTCGCCAGGCGAGAGGCCGATATTGCGGTGCGAGGGATCCCTAAACATAAGCGCCCACCCAAAGATATTGTCGGCATTAAGCTGGGTCGCATTTCAATGGGCTACTACGTCCACCAGGAGTTGCTGAGTGATGCCGCCCGCGGGCTCCGTGAACTTACCTGCATACAGGCCTCGGGACGGGCATTGTCGTTGGGCGATCTGCCGGACCCCGAGTCACTGGGACTTAAGAGCCGACATCTGATCGATGGCATCACCCCTCGTATGGTGGCGGCGACTAACAAGTTGGGTGTGGCAGCGCTACCCTGCTTTTTAGCCACGCAACATCCTGAGCTGATGTTACTGCCGGGAGTGCCCTCTGGGCACTGGGGCTTTACATGGTTGCTGCATCACAAAGATCTCCGCCAATCGGCCCGCATCCGGGCACTCTTTCAGCATCTTGCGGCATTAGAAGAAAAATGGCCCAGCGCCTGGGATACCAGCCAAGGCGGCGAGAGCAAAGCGGCGTGAGCCTAAAGCGTTCACAAAGCTATAAAAATAGAGAAATGATCAGCGGAAGTGCAATGACTGCTTGACAATCTGCGGCTGAGGAGATATCAAAAGACTTAATGATATAACTAAAAGTCTTTTGAGGGTGTGTGGTCGAGCCCTCGATCAAACAGGGGAGCCCACTCCATGCGTAAATTTATGAAGAATCCACTTACCTTAGCTGTCGTGACCTCTATCGTGGCGACGATCCAGGTGCCGGTGGTTTGGTCACAAGACGACGAAATGATGCTTGAAGAGGTCATGGTGACCGCGAGAAAGCGCGAGGAGTCGCTTTCTGAGACGCCGATAGCGATTACCGCTATTACGGCCGCCGACATTCAAGCGGGCGCCTTTAAGAGTATCGTAGACGTACAGAAGACGGCGCCTGGCCTATTTATCGAGTCGATGAATAACGAAAATGCCAGAACTATTTTGATGCCTAGGTTTCGGGGCGTCACCTTCGATGCCACCAGCCCGCTTCAGCGGACCAGCTCGGTGTTCGTAGACGGCTTAATTGTGACGTCGGGTCTGCACAGTCTGCCTATCACGCAGGTAGAACGCATTGAGGTGGTTAAGGGCCCTCAGTCTGCACTTTTTGGTCGAAACACCTACTCAGGTGCCATCAATATTATTACTCGTAAACCCGGAGATGAGTTTAAAGGTGGTATAGAGCTGGACTACGGCGCGAAGAGCAAGTCCTCCACGACGGGCTACATTGAGGGTCCGATCACAAGCAATCTTGGTGTGAGAGCCACGTTCAGTTACACCGACAAGGAAGGGCATTACGACAACGCCTTTGTAGAGGGTCAGCGGTTAGGTGATGAGGAAACACTCGCCTACGGCATCATGCTGGACTTTAACCCCACTGATAATCTGAACATCATGTTGAGAGCATCCTCGTATGAGGACGACGATGGTCCGGGCGCCTACGCTGTTGTGGGCGGCTTGGCGGAGCACAATTTTTGCGCCGAACCGACCCCAGCGATCAACAGTTTTAGCTGCTTCTTCGTAAATGGGCTGGAGTCCGCGTATCAGGGCGAGGTGAATATTCCGAGCAGTATCGGTGCGTCTTCTTCAGCAGATGTATTCGGTAAAGCCACCGGCCAGTTGAGAGACGCCAGTGGCAACTGGGCGGGCGCATCAGGTGGCCCAGGGTACGCACCGATTGGCGGCCATTCCTTCGACGATCTGTCACATAACGGATTCGGTAAGGCGGGCGATGGTGAGCGTTTTGGTGCGATAGTCTCCTGGGATATCTCTGATTCTCTGAATCTCAATCTCGCTTACGGTAAAAACGAGGACGACTATGTTCTCTTTCATGATTTCGATGCAGCCGGTGCGTTTGGATTCCACGTTTACAATGCGAGAGTGACGGAAGACGAGACGTTTGAAGTGCGGCTTTCCGGCACCACCGATCGCTTTGACTGGTCGATCGGTGCTACTCAGGTTGAGCTGTCCTCCAAGGCTCATGGTGGATTCTACGACCAGTATTTTGGGGACATGTTTGGGGGCACACCGGGGTACTGGTTCCCAGATATCAATAACCCCACCACTGCTTTCTCTCTTATAGAGGCAGATACGACGGGCATCTTCGCGTCCGTAGACTTCCGGATAACGGACAACCTAACGCTAATTGCGGAGGTCCGGCGGCAAGAGGACGAAATCAATGACCCTAGCGTAAATGAAGCGGCCGGCAAAAATCTCTCGCCTGCTGAATTCTCGTCAACGCTGCCCCGTGTGGTTTTGAAGTATGAACTGAATGACAACCATATGTTTTATGTGAACTACAGTGAGGGAACTTTGCCGGGTGGCTTTAATCCCGAGGTTGCGTCCAAGCTGACAACGCCTGAGCAAATTTCGGTCTTTAACGCGGACACCCCCGGAATCGGCGAGACGTTTGAGGAAGAGACGCTGAAAAATTTCGAGGCGGGTTGGAAGTATTCCTCCGATAACGGGCGATTGGCCATGAACCTCGCGGTTTTCCATATGGAAAGATCCGATCAGGTTTATTCGGGCTTTGGCGTGATCCCGGCGGATGTCTCCTGCTCTGGTGACTCTGATGGAGACGGTGTCCCCAATACCGAGACCTGCACAGTTGCCTTTAGTGGAAACGGGACCTCGAGTGATATCGATGGCTTCGAGATTGATATGAATTATCGCGTTTTGGATAATTTGTCGCTCCAGGCTGCTCTGGGCTACACGAAAGCGGAAATAGCGGGTTTTCCCGAGAACGGCGACTGCGGGGACTTTAATGACGTGTTTGGGGCTGGATTATCTTGTGTAGGTCAGCAGGCGGCGCGATACCCCGAGTGGATTGGTTCGTTGATTGCTACTTACGATTTTGACACGCCAATCGGCGGCGCCTACGCCAGAGGCGAGCTCTTTTATACAGGCTCTTATTATGACGAGGTTACCAATCTCACTGAGATTCCAGATGCCACTGAGATTAATATCCGGGCAGGTGTCCGAATGAGTAATGGAATCAGCCTCGAAGCTTATGTTGCCAATCTTACAGATGAAGATGCGCCTACTGGTGGAAACAATATCGCCGATACGAGTAAGTATGTCCGTGATACCACCTTTGCCTATAACTTTGCGGTCGAGAGTGTGCATATCCATCTGCGCGATGAGCGGGAGTTCGGAGTTCGGCTCCGCTGGGATTTCTGATCAGGAGATATTCATAGAGGTGTCGTAGTAAAACGCTTTCATGTAGAAATAAAAAGGCAGCCTGTCGGCTGCCTTTTTTCTTTATTGGTTCGCGAAGATTCGTGAGCGAAGACATGGGCTCTAGTTACAGATTGATGCATGCAGAAAAGTAGGGGAACCGAAAATAAATGAATGTCAGAACGGCCAAATTTATTCACCGCTGGTTGGCATTTATTCTGGGCATATTTGTGATCTTCCAGGTCACGTCTGGAAGTATTGCCGCTGAGAGCCGATTGTTGATGCAATGGTTTTATCCAGAGAAATATCAGGTGGCGATCAGTGGTAGGCCTGCAACGCCCTCTCAGATTCAGTCGACGATGCGTTCGCTGGCACCTGATTTCAATATCGCCCATGTCATGGTGCCGCCGCCGAATAGAGCCGATACGGCCTATATTTTAATGGGAGGAAGAAATCCCGAGGACTTGCACGATTCCAAAATCATGGTGGACTACAACCAATATCAGCAGCAGATCATTGGTGAGTATCCGCTGATCGAGTCTGGCTGGATCGGCACGATGACAGTGCTGCATCGCTGGATCGTGTTTGGTGTAGCAGGCTTCTATGTGGTCTGCGTGTTGGGCGTAGTGACGGTGTTGATGTGCCTCTCGGGTCTTTTCCTGTATCTCAAGACGAGAAAAACGGCGCGGCAGCTTCCTTTCATCAATCGCTGTCATCGCTCTTTGGGCGCACTGGCATCGCTGTTTCTTATCGTTACGTCGGTCAGTGGCATCGCCATGAGTGCTGTTTACTGGGGAGATCGAGAGGAGAACCTCTCTGTATTTGCCAACATGATGAACATGGAATCCGCGGCTACGTATGTGGGCCACAATGCCGTCCTGATTGATCCCGATGTGGCATATAGCAGCGCGCAATCGATGCTATCGACGGACTACCATCTGGCGGCGTATTCCTACGCTGGGCACCACAGCCCCACATACTGGTTTGCGTTTTTCAATCCGCAGATGTTTCGGCAGGATGTGGTGGTTGATGGCTTCTCAGGAGAGGTGAAGGGGGTCTACGCGGCGGGTAAGACCGAAAGGGGAGAGGGGTTCAGAAATCTGCTCCTGCCAATTCACAGCGGCAAGTATTTTGGTCCGCTGGGCGGATTTCTAATGACTTTCTTTGGCTTTATTGTGGTGCTTTGGCTGCTCTCTGGGGTTGCGATGTACATTCGGTCAAAGAGGGCTTCCAGCGGGTAGCGTCACCATTTTCGCCGCCACCATAAGATCGGCCCCGTCACGATCATCAGAATACCCATTACCGTGAGAGCATCACTGACCCAGCGGAACTCGGGGTGAAAGACATTCCCCGTGTGGATCTCTATCAGGAACAAATAGAGCGTTGCCGCCTCCAGGTCGGGGTGTTTAAGCGCATCAGCCTCGAAGGTGAATTGGCCACTATCTTTGAAAAACCCTCTGCTGTTTTTAACGAACAATCCGTTTTTAGTGAACTCCGCGTCGTAAACAATGCTGGGCAAGCCTGCCATGGTTTCCCAATCGGCCTCGCTGTCGCCCTTCACGAAGAACTGTCGCGAGTTGGTGCTGTAGAAGACATGGTCGGACGATCTGAATAGCTGCCCCCTCTCTGACCCGAGTTCGGTCTGGGCCGACCAAGAGGCGCCGCCATCCCTTGTCCTCAGCACGCCGAAGCGCGTTGATATCAGTAAGTGATCGGGGTCGCCAGCAAAGGTGACCACCTGATCGATTTCTCCTTTCAGAGACTGATACTGCCAAACCGGTGGCAAGTGCTCACGCCGCACCTCCCGTGCCTCTCCCCACTCGATGAAGGTGAGAATGTGATTAAAAAGGATGCCGGTGACAGAGAGATACAAAATAGGCACCACCCCGAGAATGCCGATCACGGGCGCGTGACTTCGGTATAGGCCTGACAAAATGGATTGCCGATGATCTGACCGGATCGAAATCCCCGCTCGACGCCACTTGCGCTTCAAATACCAGGCTAGAAACCCGGTCAGTGCTAGCACCGACAGGGCGATACCCCCCAAATCATTAATCCACGTCGACCACTTTCGGGACAGCAGGCCGTAACCAAAATGCAGATCAAACAAAAACCGGTAGAGCGTGAGTGTCTCGGGCAGACCCGAAATTTGAGGTTGTTCAAAATTGAGGTGTTGGATGTTCTCCGGATGATTGATGTCCAGAGTGAACACGGTGCTGAAGTCATCGACACCAATAATAGAGTGGGGTTTCGCGCCAGGTGAGATCATGTTGATGAAATGACCATCCAGCGCCAAACGCTTAATAGAGGCGCCAAACTCGGTCATCACCCAGAGTCCGTCGTCGGTGGCGATGATAACGAGTCGCTGATCGTCCACGTCTATTTTTGCAAAACGCAGAACTTGGGGGTGTTGCTCATCGGGGAATCGCAGCGCCTCCCAGGTGGCACCGCGATTGCGCGTGATCCATAGCCCGCGCTCCGAGCCGCCGATCCAGCTGTTTTCGTCGGCCGGGTCGGCCACGACATAGCGCATCACGGTGGCGGGCAGGTAGCGCATCATGGAGGGAGACAGCCAGTTCTCCGGCACCTCGGTTTGGCGTAACCAGCGCCACTCATCATGGTCCAGAAAAACGCCGGTCACGCCCAACGTCAGGAGCCAGGCGCCGGCGACCAGTCCAATCCAGCGATGAAAGATCACCAGCGTGCGTCGACTCATTTTCATCTTAGGTTCGCGGACCTTCTTTGCTCATCACGGCTCTCTATCGTTCTACACCGGCTCGGTCGGCAGGCAGGGCGGCGCTATTCGGATAGGGTGGAGCGGTGGGGTCGTGATCAACGGCTGTGCCCCAACTTGCGAATGGGTGTGTTCCCCACGGCAGTAATAGTGGCTTTTTCCTCGGTGAAAAATTCAGCGGCTTGACGGGGTCCGTCGCGGCCAATGCCGGACTCTTTGAAGCCACCGAAGGGCGCACGCAAATCTCGCGCAAGCGGTGTATTGATCCATAGGGTTCCGGCGTCGACCTGCTGTTGAAATGTTTGCGCCCGGGCCAGGCTACGGGTCCAGCAGTACCCCACGAGGCCAAAGCGGCTGTCGTTGGCGATCGACAGCGCCTCGTCGTCGTCATCGAATACCTGAATACTGACGACGGGCCCAAAAATCTCTTCCTGGCACAGTGCCACTTGATTGTTATCGACCTGAAAAACGGTGGGCGCAACAAAATAACCGTCCCCAAGATCGCGGCGCGCTTCGCCTCCACACAGCAGAGTAGCGCCCTCCAATTTGGCGCGCTCGATATGGTCCAGAACGCGCTGCCAGTGGGCCTTGAACGCCATGGGACCGACCTCAGTCTCTGCATCGAGTGGATTGCCCACGATCAGCGCCCGGGTTCTGGCGACAAACGCTTCCGTGAAGCGTGCGGCAATCTGTCGTTGCACCAGAATACGTGATCCGGCAATACAGATCTGCCCACTGTTGCTGAAAACGTTGACCAGCGAGCCATCTACTGCCCGTTCGATATCGGCATCATCGAAAACGATGTTGGCTGACTTGCCGCCCAGTTCGAAGTGCACAGGCGTCAGGTGTGCTGCCGCCGCGGTCATAACCTGTCTCGCGGTACTCCCGCCGCCGGTGAAAGCAATACGATCGATATCAGGTGAACCGGCCAGCGCTGCGCCGGTGACGGCGCCGCGCCCATTGACAACGTTAATCGTACCGGGTGGCAGGCCGGCCTCTTCCATCAGCGTCACCAGTTTTAAAATGGAGAGTGGCGTAAATTCGGAAGGTTTGAGCACACAGGTATTACCAAACGCTAGGCTCGATGCGATTTGCATGCTGGCGAGCGCCAGCGGCGCATTCCACGGAGCGAACAGCGCTGCCACGCCTGCCGGCTGCCTGGTCACACTGGTTTGGTATCCCGGGAGCTGCTCAAAGGTCTCACCGGCCATCACGCCGATGTAATCAGCAAAAAAATCCAGATTGTCAGCCGCTCTGGGCACCTGTCGAGAAGCCAAATGAGAAGAGGGTAGCCCTGCGCAAAGACACTCCAGTAAACCCAGGGCTTCGGCGTGCTGTCTGATCAGTGTCGCTGCACGCCGGAAGATACTCTGTCGGGTTGCGGTCGACGCCCTAGACCAGGCGCCATCCTGAAAATGTGATCTGGCGCACTCGATGGCCTCTCCCACCGCTGCGGGATCATCCTCCTGCAGTGACGAGATCTGCTCACCCGTGCCCGGGAAATGCACAGGGTGCCTGCTTGCCCCGTCTCTCACTGGTATGGCGGCGCCATCGACATAACCCGTGATCACCTCAGGGAGGGTGAGCTCCAGATCAGCCATCGCCTGTTGAACAGTGGTCATAGCATCAGCCTCATTCGATAGTCGCTTCACGCTCGCGTGAACGGATCATAGCCGCATCAAGGAGATAACGGCGATGTCGTGCGGGGTCGCTTACTATTTCCTGCAGATCTTCCCAGATCAGGCGACGCTTTTCTTGGTCTGTCTCTCGATGTCGGGCGTAATTTTGCGCCGAGAGGCGCTGCACCTCCTGGCGTGCGATGGTGCGCCGACGACGATCATAACGTTCCAACAAACTGACATCTTCTCCCTGCAAAACCGGCACAAGATGATCAGCCAATGATCGTGCGTCATGAATGCCACTATTCATGCCCATGCCGCCCGCCGGGCTGTTGAGATGAGCCGCGTCTCCCACAAAGAGAATGCGGCCGTGACAGAACTGCTCAAGGCACCGTTGATGCAAGGTGTAGAGGTTTCGGCTGCGGATGGCGGTGTCTGCTGCTCGAGGAGAGACCCGGGCAATGTGATCTCTTGCCACCGGGTCGCTCAAGGCGGTTTCCATGTCCTGTCCGGACTCGGGTGAGTAGGTAAAACGCCACGTGTCCCTCAGTCGCATCAGGCTGTAATGACGATCGGGGAGCCAGACATAATTCACGCCCAGCAGATTCGGAATATCTTCCTCGAAGGGATGCTCCATCACTAGTGTAATGGAGGTCTTTGGAAATACCGTCCCGTCAAAATTCAGGCCGAGCGATTTCCTGACCTGACTGCTGGCACCGTCGGCTGCAACCAGCCAGTCGCAGAACCCCTGTTTTACTTCATCGGCATCTGCGTAGCAGATATGAACCCGCTCATCCTCGGGTACCGCATCCTTAAAAGAGACATTGAAATACAGCGTGCACAGGGGGTGATCATCCAATTTCGCAGCCAGTAGTTCGGTGAGCTTGAATTGCTCGCACTGCAGCCTAAAAGGGTAGGCGGTGACGTCGTCGAGGCAAGCCATGTCGAACACTGCCCGCTCACCCGTTTCGTGAATTAGATACTGCCACATGGGTACTGCTGTCCCGCATCGGATCAGTTCGTCGGCGATCCCAGCTCCATCGAGCAAATCCAGCGTTGCGGGATGGAAAGTGGAGGCGCGCATGTCTCTCGGGATCGCTCCCTCGCGTTCCAGTACGGATACGGTCACGCCCTGATTGACCAACCACCAGGCCAGCGTCAATCCGGAAGGACCAGCCCCTACGATGGTGACAGTGGAATCAATCATGGCGTCTGTTATGGCTCAGCGTGTCTAGCTCAACGCGCCACGCGCGAGTCGGCACGGCGCCTGTAAGTGTGCGTGATATATTGCCGCGCAGCGCGAAAATAAAACAGGGATGCCGTAAATGAGTGAGGGTTACTACGGACGCAACGGCGTTCTGGGGCTCGCGACACCTCAGGCGAACCCCACTGCAGAGACCGAATTCCGGGCCCTGATGCCACAAGGGGTGACCTGTGCCACTGTTCGTATGGTCAGCGCCGAACTTGACCCCGCGACCCGGCTGCGCGCTTACTTTACTGATATTGCTCAGACCCTGAATCGTTTTGATAGCCTCTCGCTGCAGTCGATTGGACTGGCGTGTACAGGGTCGACTTATCTCCTCGGTCACGAGGCTGTTGAGGCGCATCTTGGTAAGCTGAGTTCGAAACGGGGGCAGCCCGTGATTTCCGCGGCGGCAGCGATTGAGCGTGCCTTGGCCCATCTTGGTGTCAACTCGATTGCTTTGATCTGTCCGTATCCAGAGTGGCTGCTCACTGCGGCAGAGCGCCATTGGCGGGCTCGTGGTTGCGACGTGGTCGACCAGTTTTCTCTTGATCCCAACCAGGGCGATACCCGCGCTATATACGCTCTTTCGCCAGAAGCTGCCGGCGACAGAATCGAAGCCCGATGGCGAAACAAGAGAGCCGACGCCTACCTCATTACGGGGACCGGGCTGCCGACTTTGCGCATCGTCTCCCAACTCTCGAAAAGCCTTTCTGGTCCGGTGTTGTCTTCCAACTTGTGTCTGGCCTGGGCTTCGCTGCAAGAAGCGGGCATCGACCTGGCCGAGAGAGCGCCGACGTCGTCCTTGCCACTGTTGGGCGGTTGGGAACAGCTTATTGATGGGTTGTAACTTCACGGTTTTCTGAGAAGCCACTCACCCAGGCGCTGGGTTTCTTCAGCGGTCAACGGATTCACATAGTTCATGGCGTTATTGGGTAGCGCGGCGTCAGGCTCCGCGAGCCAGGCAAGCAGTGTCGGCAGCGACCAACGCCAACCTGAATCGCGCAGAGCCTCGGAATAGCGGTAGCCTTCGACCGCGCCCGCCTGCCGGTTGAGTAGCCCTCCCAGCGGCGGGCCGATGTGATGGTCAGGGGTTTGTCCCAGACTGTGACAGGCGCTGCAGGCGATGTCGTACAGCTGCTTACCGGTTAGCGGGTTCGCCTGCACGGTCAGGTTCGCGAAGCAGGAGAGCACCAGACTAATAGTGAGATGACGCAGGCACTGATTCACGCGAGCAGCCTCATGACTTCCAATGCAGCGCGCTCTCCAGATTCCATGGCGCCTTCCATACCTCGGTAAGATTCTGCCGTGTGCTCGCCGGCAAAGAACACTCGCCCCGCAGGGGCGCGTAGAGCGGGGTGTGCGGTCGCCGCTTGGCCCGGTCGCCACAGTGCCCAGGCGCCGCCAGCGTGCGGATCATTGCTCCACCTCACTAGCTGACCTACCGAGGTCACCTCACGCGCATCCGGCATCAAGTCCCAGAGCGCACGAGAAATAGTGTCGGTGCAAGCGGTCTCATTCAATATATTGAGCTCGTCACAATCATCGCCATTGATCCACACGGTCATGTTGTAGCGGGCAGTACCCGGTATCGGTCGGGTAAAGATTCTGCCGAGGAGGCTATCGGTCCACCAGGAGCCGCCCCAGCCAGCGTTCTCCCAAAACGGTGCCTCAACGATACAGTGGAGTTGAATTACCTTGTGATAGTCGACCTCGCCCAACAGGTTCGCGCGTGCCCTGGGCAGATCCATGTCGATTTGCTGCAGGGCAGGGAGTGGAAGCGTCATGATGACGGCATCGGCATTCAGTACCTTGCCCGATGCCAGCGTCACCCGTGTTTCTGTGGACGACTGATGGACAGCGGTCACGGGCTCCCCCATCTCAACCGGCCGGGCCAATTGCCCGGCCATTGCTTCAGGCAGCCGCATGTTGCCTTGTGTCGCTTCCTGCACCGCCAGGGCCGGTCCGGACAGCCGGCCAAACTCACCCATGACGCGATAGAGCGACATCAGACTGGTGTCTGCGAGATTATTGCCGTAACTATTGTTAGTGCCTATCAATGTGATGGCCGTTTCCGGGAAGCCCAACGCTCTCAGCCCTGACAGGGCAGATTGATCCGTCGCCATCAGCGCGGGATCGTGCCAGGCGCGGGTTTTTAGAAGAGGATTCGATGCGTTCAGCTTTCCCATCAATCGACTTGGTGGAGTGTTGCGCCACGCGTCGGGAAGGGGGTTGGCTGGAGCGCTCGCCCAGTCATCGCGCGGGATACGTTGGTTTCCAATGAAGTAGTCGGTGGGCAGTGTGCGGGGGGGCGAGCGCAGCGGCACTCCAAGGTCATGTGCCATCTTGAGGATACGACCATAATGAGAACCCATGACATTGCCACCACCCTCAGGCGAGCCGGGTAAGTGGTCCAGAGTCCAGAGTCGGCCGCCCACCCGCTCTTGGGCTTCCACCACCTGCGGTTCGAAACCCCAGCGCTCCAGAATCAGGGCGGCATTTAGACCCGATAGCCCGGCACCTACGATCACGACTCTCCGGCTCGGGAGATGCCGGGCACAGCCGCCGCTCATGCCGACGGTGAGCCCCGCCATTGAGCCTTGCAGGAGATGCCTGCGCGTGAGTGTCGGGGTCATTCGTTGAAAACCTCAGAAGCATCGGGCACGAAATAGCATATTGTCATATGTTTATATCTTTTCTCAAACGGGCTATGCTCCTAGGAAAGTTACGACAGCAAGGAGAATAGCTTATGCGACTGTCTTCATTCACGACCCTACCGGCCTCTTTCCTGCTGGCTGGATTATTGGCCGTCCCCATTCAGGCTGAGACCATTGACCCCAATTCCGCGGAGGGATTTGTTGCCCTGAATCGTAAGGTGCAGTGTTCGACCGAGGATAACTCGCCCCAAGTCTTCGAATGGTCTGGATATGGCTATTCCCGCGTACCCGGTGAGCCTGACCGAAGGATTTTTGGCTTGCTGGGTATGAACGTGCGCCAGTGTGGGCAGGTGGAAGACCCCGATAAGGGCATAGGCTACCGCTTGGTATCCAAAGAAATCATGCTTTACCTCGACCCAAAAACTGGGGAGGTGTTGCGCACCTTTGATAACCCCTGGACCGGGGAAGCCAACGAGGTGATTCACGTAGCCAATGACCCGGTCAACCAGCGTCCCAGCTTTGGGGTTAATGCCGATGGTTCGGAAAAGGCTTTCACCTACCGAGATATTAATGGCCAATATCTGATCAATTACGAGATACCCCTGTTCTACAAAAACGCCATGGGCGGTGAGTACCAGAAGTATGTTGGTGGCAGTTATCACGCGACGGAAATTTTTGACTTTAATGGTGACGTCGCTGAGCTGCTGGATGAATCGCAACCAGTGGCTTATCCCGTGATTTCCTGGGTGCGTCTGGCGCCTTGGTTACCCTGGATGGAGATGAACGGACGCGCGGGCATGCTGTACTTCAATGCCATGGGACGCAAATTGCTCAACTATGAGCAGCTCTCGGAGCTTCTCAAATCTGAGATTGCCGCGAATTACCCGGAATATGTGGCGCCGCCACCTCTCGACGACTCCAGACGCAATGAGACGTCGTGGACTTATATGAAGAAGATTATTGACGGGCGTCAGTCAGAGGAGAGCAGCAACACTCATCATTGATGCAGAGCCAGTTGGCGACCCGCGTATCGGATCATCGACCGGCAATGTGCAGGGATGCGTTGGGCAAAATAAAAAGGCGCCGTGATGGCGCGTTTTTTCTTATCTTGCCGGTTTCTTTTTTCGTGCCTTGGACTTCGATACCGCGGACCTCAGCTTGCCTGCAGATGTCCGGCATGGAATGCCAAATGTGACTCTATGAAAGACGCAATGAAGTAATAGCTGTGGTCGTAGCCTTCCTGCATACGCACCTCGATCGGATAG
>Ga0315316_10001108_pt1 | contig 18568 bp, 20 predicted proteins | sample M160m3416metaG_FD_203702 | JGI IMG/M metagenome (GOLD analysis project Ga0315316, IMG submission 203702) | Ammonia-oxidizing marine archaeal communities from Monterey Bay, California, United States - M1 60m 3416 | ecosystem: Environmental > Aquatic > Marine > Intertidal zone | place: USA... | reverse complement strand
CCAGTTTCCCCTCCTCCCCCTCCACCAGCGATGACAAGATATTCAACAACCGCATCCTCGCCTAAATTGGTAACTTCAAAAGTTCCACTAGAAGCAAAAGTTCTTATTTTATAATCACCAGAAGTAGCTACCGATCCACCAGTTGCAACCATTCCATCATAATGACCCCAAGTATCACCGTTCTTGGAGGTATAGAGTGAGGCAGTCCCACCATTATGTGTCGCTATATTATCTTCCGCAATTCCGTTTATTGTCGCTATAGTTGGCATTAATTATTTCCCCTAAGCAAGAGTTACATAATCAGATGAAGGATTAAAAAAGATAACGTCAGCCGTGACTGCGTATCCCGCTGTTCTTACAACATCACCTGAACCACTTGGTTTGGTCGCTGTAATTTCACCAATAGACCCACTCACATAAAGAGGAACTCCAATTGTCCAGTTCCACGTATCATCTCTGACAAAACTACCAGAAAGAGCAACATTCATCGCTTGCCCATCTGTTTTTGCTTCCAATGCGATACCCAATAAATTAATAGAAGTGCCTGTAGCATCTGCATCAGCTTCAAGCCATTTCCCATTAGCATTGAGATAAACTAAATCCATAATAGTAGAACTATATCCTGCATTTAAAGTATTCGTCTGTGCGCCGTTGGCTGTGTGGTCTGTGTCTGGAGTAGCATCAAGTTTTCCTGTTAACGCTGATCCATCTACCTTCGTATAATTTACACAAGTTACAACGTTAGATGCGGTTGAAACAAATTCACCTACATCCCCTGCAACCGTTGTGATATTTGCGCCACCGGGAAGATCAAGAGTCCCTGCACCATGCGTCATTATTAACGCACCTGCAAACTCTAAAAAGAAATGTCGATCCGCAGCTACCGTCATCGCACTAAAACCAGCAGTTCCAGTACAGATAAAATAATCACCATCAGTATCTATAACCGTAGGAGAAGCGGAGGTTATATCGCCACCCTTTTGCATTTGGATATAATTCCCGTTCGCATCTAAAAAACCACCAAGAGCGGGGGAGGAGTCTCCACTCAATTCCGAGCTTAAGGGTGCGCCCGTTGATAAGATCAGAATGCTGATCCACGCATTATTGGCAGCATTCCGCATTTTAAGAGTTGGAGTTCCTGAAGTATCTGCCCAAAATTGGTAGGCATAGGTTGTGCTTGGTTCGGAGCTACCTGAGTTTTGACTTTGAATTGCTAACAACGCCAAATTAAGATCAGCCCTTACGTTGGCTCCTGTATCGTTTGCTATTACATAATCATGACTTGACATTTTTTAGTATCCTTTACTTTGGTAATTAAAAATTTTACTGATTGCACTACCACTTGAGTTTCTAAAAGTTACATCGAATCCCGTGGTTGCTTCATTTGCTAATTCAAAATAATCTCCTGTCCCCATATTTTGTGCAGTAATTCCAAGTGAAGGGATTGCATGAAAATTTGATGGGTAGGTGACGCTCTTTGTCCCTGCGCCAGAAGTAATGTTCCTAACGCCATGCACTCGGTCGGGCATATCTATCGTGATGGACAAAGCAGTCACATTAAATTGGTGATCTGCGTCTGAACTTTCCGCTTCTAATTTGAATTTATATCCACGGCAAGTAAAATCCCCCGTCTTAAATTTTGTCCACTCAGACCATGTGGGTGTACCGCTCACGGCATCGTTGGTCGTAGCAACATAAAGATTGATGTTTAAATCCGCTGGAGGGTTATCCCAATCCGTGTAACTATCAACATTGCCCGTTCTTGAATCTAAATAATCACCCACTTCAAAAGTGGTAAAGGTCAACGTATGGGTTACTCGGCTTGTAATCACACCACCTAAATCCACACCATCAAACTCGTATGTCCCGCTTGTATCAACGCCTGTGTTATACGAATCGAAAAAGAGCCAAGTATCCATAAGGTCAGTTCTTGAATCAAAGTTTAAAACAGACTCAAACTTTAAAACATTGTCAACAACGTCAAGCCCCGTTTTCGTTCCTGTAAAGGTTGGATGACAAGTAACCGTTGAAACCAAATTCATTGGAGTTATGTCAGGGATAGTGGTAACAACAAACCCTGTTTCGGTGAGGGATTCGTTGTTTGTGCTATCAACTGCCTTTGCCATATAAGTACCAGAGACAAGCGGGAGTACGGTTTCCGTGTTATGCCCTGCTACGGCTGCCCCGATGTCCGTGCTATTTGCCCAGTTAGCTCCGCTCGTAACGCTTGAATGTCTAAAGCGGATTTTTCCACCATGCCTAACGTCCAAGTCTGGATGCAGACTCCATGAAATATGGGCTTGATTGTTTAATGCGATAATTGACAAGTTGGTAACATCTGTGGGGTTAGTAGTTAGTCCTGCTATGGTTTGGTTCGAGATAGTTACATAAGCGGATCGAATTCCTAACGTATTAACCGCTTTAACTCTAAAATCATAAGTTCCCGTTCCGACATCATTTATTGGCGCAGTCACCGCTCCCCCAAATGATTTCCCGCCTTGAGTCCAAGCCGATGCGGAAGAGAGCTTATATTCAGTTTCATAATCCCGGACAAACTTATCTGCGGATGCGACCCATGTTAAATTAGCCCGGACTTTTACACCCGATCCATTGGTTGTCACATATAAAGCCTCTGCCATCGATAGACTAGTTGGCGCTACTACTGTAAACGGATCGGGCAAATCTGTGTCCGGGGCTGCATCAACCTCCGTCTCCTCACCGCTCGACCATGTATAAACCGTGCTTGCAGTTTCTCTTAAGACTAAATCGACTCCTAAAGTCGGGGCATCAGCATCCCCTCGTTTGGCAAATCCCCATTCCTCAATTAAAAACACCTTTGAACTCCAACCCATTCGGGTGTTGGTCACGCTCACCGTGTCCCCGGCTTGCAATCGCATTCCATTTTTCAAACTAACTAGCATTAATACGGTGATTTGCTGTCGAACCTTTTCAAGCTCAATCTTAGAAAGCCTTTGTGCGGTCGCTGATGAAGTTGTAAAACTCCAATCGAAATCCCTCGCAATAACCTCGCTCTGATCCTCGGTCAAATAGGTTGAGTTTTTAATGACCGGGGCATCGGTTGGCTGATATAGATTGCTCGGCTCAACATAAACTGACCGCACCGTGTTAAAAATATTTCGTCTGCCCACTTGGGTAGTTACTTGCAAGCTCCCGTCTAAATCATCCTCGTCAAGTGTTATGGTCGGAGCCACATAAGCCCCGGCATAAAGCGTCCATTGCCCTCCCTGATAAACCAATCGCCCCGCACATGAGGATAAGAGTTGCGCCAACACATCCTTCGGGGCTTCGGTTGTTTCAAACGCTCCGTTGCAAGTATAGCGATCCTCAGTCCCGCCCCCGGCAAGTGACACATTCTCATCGCAAATATTTGCAGCGGTAGTGAAAGAGGTGTCGTTTATTCTCGATGTTGGTTCGCCAAGCCCGAAACTTGTGTTTGTTAAGTAGTCACGAATGCAGAGTGCAGCGTTATTTGAATATGCGGTCGATGAATCTCTTGGGTCAAAAACTTTTCGCCCTTGCACCAAGGCTGTGACGTTTGGAAGCGACCCGGAGAAGGTATCCTGGTCGAACTTAAACCGGGTATAAATTTTTGCTCGGTCGGATTGTTTGTGAGCGGATGTCCATTTTGAACCTGAGTTCGATATAAGTGCGGTATGCAGAGCGGAGTCCCCGGAAGTCGTCCCCACCCCGGTATAAACATCAATAAAGGTCGCAAACTTGGTATCGTTTACCGTGTTGCTTGAAACCGTTGCAGCCAAGTCGTCCAAGTAAATCTGCCCGATTGAATTGACCTCATGCCCCGCAATGGTTATTAACTGGTGCAAATATTCGTTATCATCGGTTGTATGAAGAAATGAGATAATCCCGCCCACCCTGACCTGACCGTAGATTACTCGATGCGCTGCGATAGGCTGCCTGACCGATATAGTTCGATCTTGATTCCTTTGTAACGCACCACCCCCGCCCCGGTCAGATTGTTTGGGTGCTTTATTGAGTCCGAAAGCTGCCGAAATAACATAGGAGGTGACAAAACTAGCAATCCCGCCAATGACCGATGCCATAATAGGACCAAGTGCTACCACGCTAGGGATGGCTGCGACTGCTGCTCCAACAACGGCTGCTGCTACTCCGGGCATTAGTTAATCTCCCATATATCAGAATTGTTCAAACTAAACTCCACCTCTTGTTGTTCGCATTGCTCTTGCAAATCATCAACCCACTCATTTTTCATTGGTCTTTTTAAACCCCAAGTTTCTTCCACCACGCTAACTTGGTTTATATCGGTCAAATCCATTTGCGGGAACGCTCCCAAGATCGGGCAAGCTGAAATGTATTTAAACTCTGCCGGAATTTTTCTTAAATAATCGACCCTCCAACGATATTCCCCGGACTCCAATGCAACCCCCAACCAGATATTAGGAGTCCATTCCAGTTCATCCGATACGCAGTAAGCCCTCTCAATCCGCTTGGTGACAATTTCAAAACAATGGTGACGGGACATATTCATCACATGGAAAATGCGCTTTAAATTATCGATAGACACGCCCTCATGGAATAGATCACTCCCCAAGGCTACGGTATATATTTTCGTAAACTGGTCATCGACAGGGACTTGTAAATTCTGCATCTGCGGGGTGCAAGTGTAGTCTATGTTATTCTCAAGATGATGCCAGTATGACGGGCAGGTATCGCATCCGGGTGTTAGCCTCTCGCAACCCGTGACAATCTCCCAATTTTTACGCATTAAACCTTCCAAAATTTTTCCCCGATTGTTTTTTCAAAAATTTGTAATTGCCTCGTCCCCGGAATATGAATCATTCCCGACATACCGATAATCCCAAGAGTCGGGAGTTCCTCGTTGATTACCGTTGGGACGTTACACAAAACGGCATCTCCCCGTCCTGCAAATCCTTGCTCTATTTCGTCCATGCCGAACTCTTTTGTCAATTTTTCAAAGGTTTCTAAAAGTCCACCCCCGGCGAATGATGACAACATTAAATAAGCCTCATCCTTTGTTTTGTATCCTCCCCGGAAATGCCATGCAAGATCATTCCCGGTAATTTCTCGGATCGCATCACACGCAAATAACGCACAATCATGCCAACCCCATTGAAATTTTTGGTTCTGTCTTGACTTAATAAAATCATCTAACTTTATTTCCCACCCTTCAATACGTTCCATAAACAGGCGGTAAGGCTGACGATAAAAACCAAAGCGCAGCCACAATTAATAAAATATAAAAAAACAGTCTGATCATTTTTTACTTATCTTCCCCAATGTCTTAATTAACTCCCTAACTAACTCCAAAAGTTGCTCCAGTTTTTTTAAAATTCGTTCCTGAATGGGTTCCATATCACCCCCCAAATTGTATGACCTTGTCTTGCAAGCCGGGGACAAACTCAAACCCGACATCTGATGCGTTTGCCGTGTCTGATTTTTGATCTTCGTCCGTGTATCTTCTCGTCCTCGGTCTTTCTAAATCAACTAATCGATTCTCCGCTTGGATGCTTATGGTTGAGGTTTCCGCTTGTTCAGTTATTACCGTTACATCAGAGAACCCTGCAAAAAGTTCGTAAGGGTCGTTAATTAACGCCCCGGTAGATGTGTTTAAAAGTGCCATCCACAACTGACACGATCTACCGTGTTGGACTTGTCCCAACGCTGTAGAAATAAGAGCCGATGGAACACCAGAGAGTGAAAAAGTGACTCCGTTTGCGGATAAGTCCGTGCGTTCACTTACATTGGTAACCCCCGCAAATGTTCCCGTCCCGATATAATCATCAGAGTCGTATGTGAGAGTTCCGTTGCCTGTCCAGACCAGAACATCCCCACCCGATGTGTTGATCTTTGCAAGCATGATCGGGTGAATTTCATCTGTTTGGACTGCGGTATTAAAATCGCTATGGAGATTTCTCGCCATCTTTACTTTCCTCGTTCTCGTTTATTTTTTCTTTTACTTTATCCACCACTAAATCCCCAATAACATGACCTGTAACACTAACTACTAAATTGCCAACGGCAGCGCATCCCGGCGAAACAAGCACACCGCAAACTATTAAAACTTTTAAACAAAGAGTCATTTAGTAATTTTTCCCGCTTCGGTTCAAACCACTCCAATCGCACTAAAGGCAATGCCATACATTTGCGCTTGTTTTAAATCAAACCCCATTTCATTTGATGCCAGCCTAAAAAGCCCCCTTGCGGAAGTAATATCCAATGCTGCATCATTAGCGACTGCCGTATTGATGGCGGGGAAAATATCTAGTGTCGCATCCCCCGATCCATCGGAATTTGCGTCTGCGAGAACTTTGTAGAGCTTACTGCTTGACCCCGTACCTAACTGAAAATAATCCCCGGCTTTTAAAATTCCCGTCTGACTAGCTGTCCAACCATCCGTTATCAAACTATTCCCCGTCTGCGAGGCTCCCTTAACTAGAGGCGTTCCTGTGCCGATTCCCCTGACGGTACTACCCAATGGGTCACCCAATAAAAAAGTCCCTTGTTGCCCGTTCAAACTAATCATAAACGCAATCCACTCCTCGGCATTTGCTCTAGTCATCGGGACAAGCGAAGCCTCAAACTCCCACCATTGCCCTTGATGCTTCTGGACTTGTTGCGACCCGGTAAAAGGGGACTTGGAAACACCAACCACGCTCCTCGCAGTCATCCGGGCTGATCGGTAGCTTGTTGTGTTCGGTAAACTGAGTGGATAAGTAATTGCCATCGATTAAACTCCCATCGCTTCGCTAAAAGCCCCGCCACGCTGACGGGCTTCTGCGACCGCACTTTTAACATTTGCAGAAATTATAGGCATCATGCCCATCACCTCTGCCCTGACCGTTGATTGGATTCCGGTAGAAAGATTAAGCGTGATATTAACCCCGCCCCCGCCTAACTGATCGTTGGGAATAATCGTCCCACCGACTCTAGGCATGAATATTTCTGCACCCTTCTCCCCGACAAGTGCGGGTTTCCCGGCGTGAACAAAACCACCTTCTGCGTGTCCAGAGCCTCCACGATATGTCGGGTCTGTTGCCCGTACAGGTACGCCACCCCCGCCAAACATACTCCCGCCAATCGCAGAGCCAATTGACCCTGCGAGTTGACCTAGAAGGGGTCGGGCTGCTTCTTTTATCGGATCGAAAACCATCAGCTTCATCATTTCCCTGCCAATATCAAACAAGGCTGCCATCGCAACATTCTTGAAAGACTCAAACGCATCCTCACCCTTTTGCATCGCTCTTAAAATACCGTCCCCGGCACGGTCAAATATTGACTCGGCTGCGCTGACGATCTTGTTCTGTAGTATCAGTTGGTCGTTTAATTTTTGTTGCGCCTCTACTAACGGGGCAAATTTTTTCCGGTATGCCTCAATCTCTCGGTCAAGAAGCCCTGCCCCCGTATCCAGCAACTCATTCTCCATCTCCATCATGGGAATCTTTTTCTGCCCGTGTAAAACCTCCTCTTTTAACAATGCGATTGCCCGTTTGCGTTGAACAATCAAACCATCCAACGATTTATGTGCTGCGTCAGCCTGATCGACCCACCCCGGTAAAGCCCAAGCCTTTCCAAGTGTTTCGTCTTTACCCCATCCCTCACCCTTGTCGGTAAATTCTGTAAGTTCTCTAATTCCTTCCCCCCCAAGTTCTTTCCGCAAATCACTCTTTGATTTTTTGGTCGATCCCGGTTTTCGTGACTCAACCAACATTTGTAAGTTTGCTTGTTTTCTCGCTGTGTATATGTCAAACATCTTTTGTGCGCCCGGTACATTTGCGAGTATTAATAATTTCGACAACGCAATCCCGGCTTCATCAATGGTTACAGCTATTGCCCTAAACCCTTGCTCCCATAACGACAACTCGCTAGTTTTAGCTTTTTGGGTCATTGAGTTTAAATGCCCGAAGAAATTTCCTAATTGTTTCGCTGCCTCAGAGATAGCCGGAGCCATTTCAAGGAATGCGGGGATAAACTGCATTTTTAATATCTCAGTGGTCACCATCAAATCATCGTTTAGTTGTTCTGCGTTACGAATCAACTTGTCCTCGATGACGAGTCCCATGTCCTCCATTCTTTGCATCGCTTCAAACAAAGCTGCTGACCCGTTTTTAAAAGCGGATGCCATGTGCAACCCCGACCCGCCGAATGCTGCGTCTAAAATAGCCAGTCTTTCTTTACCCTCGGCAGCCTTTCCCGTAGCTATAAACAAAACCTCTAAAGCCTCGCTGACGGTATTGGTTGCGTTAAGACTATCTAACAAGCCTTTTTCTATTTTTATCAACCCACCATGCAACGCCCCGGTTCCCCCTACAGCTTTTCCCAAACGCTTGCCAAATGTTATAAGCCCTTTGTCGAATTTTTCAGAACCTACCCCGGCAAGATCAAAAGCGAACCGCATTTTCTGGAGTTCCTTCGTGGTGATACTCGCACGATCCGCAAATTTGCCAATGGCATCGGCAGACTTTAAAGCCTCTTTGGTCATGGCAATAAAACCCGCACCGATTAAAAGGGTCATCGCTCCTTTCATGGATACGAGGGAATTTTTTAATCGATGCAACCGTCCCTGCACGGAAGTAAACGCAGTTTTGGTCTTGTCTTTGCCCTTGATATGGAGTTCGGCTTCGCTGATTTTTTTAGCCATTATTTTTTGAGCTTCTCATTTTGAATTTTAAAGTATGCCAGCCAATAACTTAATTCGGACATAGTCATATCTGAGATCTCTGCCATTGTTTTATGTAGTTGCTCGGCTACAAAAAACTTGGAGAATAAGTCCATGTCCGCTCTCAGTTTTTTTCCGATTCGTCCGTATCCCCGGAAACAAGCAGGGCAGATATAATTTTCTCGACCGTTTTAAAGCTGACATTGTTTAAAAGTGTCACCTTGTCATCCAGCCCGAACAATTTTTCTCCATCTTTATCCTCTGCCTTTAGAATCAACCCATAAACTGCAAGCTGCATCGGGGAGTCTTTGCCCCTTGAACTTATTTTTTCTTGTTCCCGAATAGAGAGCGGGGTCATATAAATATCTTGATCCCACTCAGGGACATAAAAGTGCATTCGATCTTGAGAGTTAAAATGCGTCTTTATTTTATCCAGTAACTCTTTTTTGTTTTCAGTCATTATTTAGACCTCACGTTTGTGGTGGTTCTATTTAGTTGATAATTAAACGGTTGATAAAGTTAATGCACCGTTACCCGTTACTCCATAACTTGCTTCAACCATTCCATCAATCGTTGCAGAGCGGTTAATACTCGTTACAATTGCACTGCCCGTGTAATACTTATCAGTGCTATCTGCTCCCTCTGGATACCACTTTATTGTTATTGACGCTCCAACCGTCATAGCGATTTGTGCGGTGTCCGCTTCATCCCAAAACACATCAACCGATCCAGAGAATGAAGTCTGACCCGCTTTAAAAGTTTTCGCATCGTTGGCGATTGTTGTATCTTCAATCGTGCTTACCGTTTCTTCGAAGGAGTAGCTTCTAATTTCTGCTACCGCATCAGTCCCAACGTGAACGGTTCCTTCCGAACCTTTATGGTTTGCCATCTCTTACCTTTCCGGGCATAAAAAAAGCCCATGTTAAGTGCTTAAAGCACACAACTAGGGCATCGAGTAATTCGTTGGTTCCTAGATTATTAATTTTGACTTAGGACTTCTCTTTCGAGTTGGTTCCCGTTGTCTCTAATAAACTTTCGTCTAGCTTTAAATTTTCTGTTACTTCAATCTTGATCTTTTTGCTAAGACTCCCTTTATAATATGAGAGCGTGACCGTACCGGAGAAGTTTGCCCCGGTAAGCTCATTTAGCCTTTCGATCAGTTTTTCCATCAGCCTTCGGCTTTTGAGATTTAGCTTCTGGTTCCTGAGTCCAACCATGCTCTAAATAATAATCAAGAGTGTGAGGCAAAGCGTAAATTGGTTCCCCGCCCCCCGGTGGATATACTTTTATAGAATTTTTTCCCATATCTTCTTTCCTTCTATTTAAAACAAAATATAAATAACCTAGCACTCGGACAAACTTTTCCTCTTACGATAAAACCGTTTGAGGAACTCCTTGTTTAACTCTGTACCTAAACTGCCAAGTCATTAACATCGCCAAAACAGGACTCCCGCCCGATCCGGTTCGATCCTCTATCGTTGCCTCTGCTAACCAGAGGTCTTTGCACTTCCCGCCTAAAGTCAAATCCGCTTCCATAGCGATCTGAACTTCTTTGCGAATAGTAAATAAGTTATTTTCTGCCGTTGTTTCAGAGGCATCCTTTTCAATCGCATCTATGCTGACGGTCAAAAGGTAATGATGCCCCTTTGTCCCATCGGTCTGCATCCCGATCATTTCCTCTTCCATCGCATCTTCCCTTGCGTAAATCAAAAGAGCCGGGAGGTTTGTTTCGACCATCGTATGCACCCGTGAACGAAATACTTTAGTCCCGGTCGTTGATAACCCGGTGCAAGCGGTTACGGCTGCATCTAAAACTTGCTTGGCTACATGATCGGTCACGATGAATCCTTAAGAATAAGGGTTGCGTAATCGCCAGTTACATCCCTGATAACCGATCCGACAATTTTATAAGTCACCGAATTAACCAGCAAAGTATCATCCTCAACCGCAGAACTAACATCCGAGTACGCACAATCAAAGCGAGGAGCCGTCTCATCAATATCGATTTCGCCGACCTCAACCAAAGCAGATTCATTGTCAAAAATCCCCTTTACCGTAGAAGTTGTCCCTGCGGAAACGTCCCCAAGGGTCGCAGAAACAGCCCAATCCCGGTCGTTAAAAAATGGAGTTAATGTTTCAGTAAATGCCATTTATTTTTTCTTCTTCTTTTTAACTTCACTCTTAGCATGGTCATAAGACGCTTTGCCCATACCCACTAAGTTGCGAGCCTCGTCCTCGGTCACCTCTGCCATTTTCCCGGCAGCATGGTGAACGCCTTTGATTGACAAATTCCGCATTATTTTAATTTTTGTCATGATTCCCTCGTCAGATTAAAATTTTGGCTTAACGTATGCCGTTCTGTTCCACTATTATCAGGAGGTTAATATCCTAGCAGCCCCCTAAACGTGGGGGGCAGGGGGATTAATAACCCCCCCCCGCCAATCCCGGTAAAACTTATCAGGTAGTGTAGTCCTGAGTTGAACTAAAGCTCTGAGCATGACGAACTGCTATGTCAATGTCTGCGAACACTACAACCCGAATTGTTCCTGTAGAACTGCCCGTGTAAGGATCAACTAAAACATCCGTTCCACCCCATTGACCGATAATCAGGTCGTTGAAGTTTCCGAAAATTAAAGCGGAACAGCTTCCAGAGGTTGACCCCTTAGTTAAGGTCGATGGCACGTTAGAAGTTTGAGCAACCTGATAACCCATCAGGGTATTGCCCTCGTTCATAATCATTACGCTATCGCCAGAACCTTTTGCGGTCTGCCTGAGTTTTCCGACCACCTGTGGATTCGTCAAAAACGATAATGAACCACCAAGTGCATTGTCGATTGCCACTTGGGAAATATTGTCAACAACACTCCCCCAAGTGGGTGCGCCACCATTGGTTCCAATAGCCACGCTACCGATACCGGATGTATTTAGAATCCCGGTCGGTTGATTAGACGATCCAGAACCTTGGATACCCGCACTATCGATTGCAGATGCAACCTGAGAAACCATATCGTTTCTGAATATATTCTCAGCGCTAGGATCGTTCTGCTTGGTTAGTTGCCGAGAGATGTCCACGTAACATCCGACTGTACTAGGGGACATTGTCACCTGACGGACTGTCGGAGCGCCTTCCGTTGGGGCAGCCGATTCTGCCACCCAGTAAGTTGAGGTCTTGGCATTGAGTGCCGGGATCGCAACATCGCCAACTAAACCCGTCATCATTTTTGCACCCAAGTCGGCAAGCACCAACTGAGGACGCAACGCATCAATGAACTCACTTCCTAAGTGGTCAGTTCCAACTATATTACCCCCGGCAGTCGCACTACCAACGGTCATATCACGCTGTCCCCAATTAATGTCGCTCGGTGTAAAGAAACCTCTCGGCTCTCTACCGATACGCTTGGCAATCTCTTTTGACGCTTCCCGCTCTAGTCCGGCATTTGACCAATCGCCTGATGCCGATGCGCCAATAGCTCGAAACATAGAATAAGCTCGTTTTTCTTTTGGCTCCATGTCGAGGTTATCGATAGGAGTTTGGACTTCTGGTTTCGGTGCTGGCATATTTTCCAGAACGGCTTTACGCATTGCATCTACGCTCTGCCCGGACGAAACCATCTGACGTGCAAGTTCGCCTTGGGAAAACTGCTCACCGATTGCCGTCACTTCCTGAATCCTCTTGACTTCAAGATCACGGGCTTGGCTCTTTATGGCTTCGACATCAACCTTGGGAGCCTCTGGTGTTTTGACTTCTTCAGTCATTTTTATATCCCTTTCAAGATATTGGATTTGGGTTTCGATAGCTTCCCCATCTTCCGATCTTCCTATGCCAACCGTTGCATCAGCCGGGATTGCTACTAGACTGATCTCCATCGGTTCCCAATCGGTTGCTCGAAATATAGAGGCATCTTTTTCACCCTCTTCCGTTAGTTTATGAATTTGATACCCGACCGATACTCCCGATCTGATACCGTCTTTGACATCTTGAAAAATCTCGTTAGCCCGATCAGATTTTCCGAACCTGACCTTTGCCCGTGCCACACGGTCTGCTACCTCGACACTTTCAACCTTCCCAACTAAATCGTCAGGGTTGTGATTGACCAGTAATGCGCCGGAACCTCTCAAGCGTCCAAGCCTGATTGATTCGGGATTATGGTCAAGGACTTCCATTCCAAATCGCCTTTCCACAGGCTCCTCGGATGAGAATGCTAAATTTACCGTCCGCTCCTCTTGCTCAATCTCACCGACCTCGGCTTGACGGTAGAGAGTGCGGGTTTCAATTACTTTGTTCATTGCTCGTTTCCTCAATGATTGGATTAATAGAACTAATATCAATGCCTACGGCTTCTGCCATATCGGTTTCAGCTTTTAACTGTTCAAAAACTTCTTCAATGTCTTTTCCTCGTTCAGACAGGACATCGCTGCGACTTTTAGTACCCATCTGGATCTCTTGGAGGTTAGCCTTGGAGTCCTTCAATGGGTCAACCCAATCCCAGCCCCTCGGCTGCCACTTAGGGTTTGCAAATTTCTCGAACCGTTGCTGCGGGATCGATGCAAGCTGCCCGTTGATAAAAGCTAACCGCAACCACTCTAAGTAAACCTCTTGATGAAAATGTTCGATAAGCCAACTCTGTAGCACCCGCCAATTTTGTCTTTCTTCTAAAACCCCGGATCGAATACTAGAGAAATTCACACCCTCTAAGTCAGATGCCAATGAGTTATAAGAAACGTTTAACCCGGAAGCGATTCCCCGCAGGGTCGATTTAACAAAGGGTGCAAAATTCCCGCTCGGATGGGTCGGATCAAATGAATCGAATTCCATTCCGGGGGGAAGCAACTCCATTGTACCGGGGGCAGCTTCACTCACCGTATTACCCAGCGAATCCACATCATCGCCGAGATAGCCCTCTCCGCTGTCCGGGCGAAAAAATCCCATCTTACAAGCTGCTACCCTTGCAGCCACGCACTCGGCTTCTTCATATTCCCCTATCTGGTGCAGTCGGGTCATTGCCGTTGTAATCCAAGGCACACCTCTGGTCTGCCCCGGTCGATTCGTAATAAATAAATGAATCATGTCGTCAGCCGGGACTAAATTATAGTGCTTGCCAAAAAGAGAAGTCGTGTTCTCGCCGGGGTGATTTTGCAGCAACCAATAATTGACGGGTCGCTCCCATTGATTAATCTCAATACCCATCTTGATTCGATTCCCGCCCTGCAAATCCTTGTTCAAATCCTCGTCCAAGTGGTCGCACTCAATCAATTGCAAGGCAAACCCAAAAGGGTTATCAGCCCCCCGGATTTTTCTGACCAGGATTTCGCCGTCACGTGAAACAGTTTCCATCACGCACCTTTGAATATCGATCCAAGTAAGCTTGCCGTTAACCGAGCAGTTCGTTTTTTTACCCCATAGCTTCCACGCACCCTCAATGACATCGTTGTCCAATCTATCGAACTGCCCATTCGGTCTTTTAGCCTTGGACTGCATCACGATTCCATTCGCCCCTATAACATGGGTCTTGACCATCTCAGCGTACTTCTTTGCGTAGTCGTTATTGCGTGACAAGTCCCTTGACCTCGCCCTCAGATTGCGTAGGTTGCCTCTTATCGCCTCGTCCGCAGTCTTGGGTGTGGTAGTCCAGTTATTAAGCAGACGGTTAATCGCTCCGGCATCGTAAGATCGTTTGCGACCCGGTTTTTTATTACGTTTAAAAAAGTCGAATAATTTCATCAGCAAAACCTCGTCAAGATACGCTTGCGAGTTCCAAGACCGTTATTAATCCGCTCGTTATCTAATTCAGATTGGTAAATTCGTTTCCAACGCTGATATTCCTCCCTGATCTGCCCCGCCGACAACTTACTAATGGATCGTCCCCCGACTGAATAACTCAGTTGCTCAAGAGTCAAGTTAGTGATCTGGTTTGCAAATAGAGCCTCGTAAGCATCGACCATTTTTTTCGCTATTGATCGGTCATCATAGCCGGAGGTTTGTTCCGCAAAATCAGTCAGTATTTCCATAATGCCGGAATCAACGATATAAACCTCACTCGATGACCTCGCCTCAACGATCCAATGGTATATGCCAACCGTATAAGATGCGGTCGTAGCGTGGGCGAGGCTCACCGAATGGTTTGCCGTGCTACCGTCTTGCGAACTCGCAAAGTCAATCTTCGTGCCATCCTTCTGTAAAAAGTAGTTAAGCGTCCAAGTGGGAGCGGGAAAATCAGCCAAGTCAGTCCGCTTCCATTTCACCGTTGTCCCGGCGTGAAAACTTAACGGCTCGGACTCCGGGGGAGTGTTCGGGTCTGGAACATCAAATGCCATTATCTAAATCCTCTAACAAAATTGTTTTCCCCTTTGAAATTCTTCCGGGGTCTAGCTTGTTTTCTTTTGGGTTCTATTCCTTGCGCCTTATCTTGAAGTGTTTTCGTGATCCCTTCAAAATTAGGGTTGAGTATTTTTAGGGCTGCAAAGTTATATCCAAAAATATCGAGCGCCTCGTTACGCTTCTTGTTTTTCTTCATCACCCACTCACGCCTTGGGATGCCCTTATTAAACCGGGTCACGCAATGCTCTGCGGTCAACATATCGAAATATTCGTAACCGTAGGTCATAGGGAAATGGCAATAACCCGCACCCTTTTCTTGGATGCCGAGCCGACCGAAAATAGTGTCCTTGATGGTGTCCGTCCCAAGCATAAAAAATATCGCCCCGGTCTTTTGATCCTTGGATCGCTTTGATACAATCGGCAGTCCTCTTGTTGATGCCCCTTTGATCGGATAAACTCGTCCGGGCTGATGCTTGCGTCCATAATCATAAACAGCTTGCGTGAACGCCCCGGAGTCCACCACGGTACAGGCTGCCTTTAAACCAATCCCATCCACCGTTTTAAACTCTCTAGATAAATGCTGATCCAGACTTTCCCATAGCTCAAGGCTTGCCGGGTTGCCGGGAATTACTAAATAATCCAATCCCCAAGTCTCTTCGGCTAAACCCCAACCCCTAAACTCAAGCTCTAAACGATCTGCTTGCACATCCACCGCTACGGTAATAACGAGGACACCTTCGGGCAGATGCTTCTCCGGGTACACTTCCCGCCTTGCCATTAATTGATTTTCGTCATGGGTGTTTCCTTCCTCTTCCCAACTTTCCCCAAGCGAGGTATTAATCCAAACCTTCAAAGTCTCCGGGTATTTTTTAGCCTCTAAGAACTTGGCAACCATCTCAGACCATTGCACCCACGGACTATATAATTCGTTTAAATGAAACCCGGCGATCCCGTTAAAAGGTTGCTCCGCTACCCATCGACCCTTTAAAATCATTCGCCCCTTGTCTGACTCTTTCAAATCCTGGTCGCAACTTTCGCAAACCATGTGAGCGGTTTCCGGCTTGCCATCGTCCCATCTGCAATTAGCCCACTTTAAAATCTGGTAGGTTTGGCAATAGGGGCAAGGGACTTGATACCGTCTCTGATCGGATTCTAAAAATAATGCCTCTATCCTTGATGCCCCCTTGACCGTAGGCGTTCCGCAAGTCCCGATTTTACGGTTCCAGAATGTTTTAGTTCGCACCCTCGCCAAATTAACCGGGTCACCTTCTGTCCCGGCAGACGGCGGGTAGCGATCAGGCTCATCCAATAAAACAACCCGGATCGGTCTGGACGCTAAAGAGGCGGGTGAGTTCGCACCTATAACGGTTAACCGTCCCCCCGGAAAGCTCTTAGCGAGAATTGTGTTCTCAGAATTTTTTGCCCTTGGCTCTCGAATCAAACCTTTTAAGGCTTTGCTGTCCCGAATCATTGGAGCGAACCGATCCTTTGACCAAGTCTGCGCCATCGATAAGCTCGGCTGCACCATCAAAATCGGGGCGGGGTCTTGGTGAACATAAAACCCGATCACGTTATTGACAAAAGATTCCGTCTTCCCCACTTGACTCGATGCCATTAAAACAACCTCTTTGACTTTTGGATTGCTAAACGCATCCATCCACCCCTTTTGGAAATAAGCCCGGTGCGTATTAAACCGTCCCGCCTCGGAACTTGCTTCGGTACTGAGCCACCTATACTTACTAGCCCACTCAGTTACGGTCAGCTTCCGTGGAGGTCGTGCCTTCATCTGGCATTTCTGTATCAGATTCCGAATGATCTCCGTCTCCGTCATCTGGCTCGTCGCTAATTTCATAATCTGCAATCAGGTTACAAATATCATGCGCTTCCCCTTGAAGCACAAGCTCTACACCTTCCACCGTATCCTCCGCTAAAAGCATCGGGGCTACCTTGGTTGGCATTCCTAAAAGTTGCTGTTTCATTGCTGTAAATAATTTTTCTAAATAACCCTCAACCTTTTCAACTCTAATAAGGATTTGCCTCATCTCATCCAATTCCATCTCAGCCATTAACGCCTCGGCTTTTAACTTTCGATCCCGCCATTGAAACCCGTCAAGGTCTGCGTCCTTGCCTAACGCCCTGTCCCTCAAATAATGGACATACCCCCGGACGCATCCAACGAGGTCATACTTACCCTTTTCTGTTTTAGGCAGCACTCCCTCTTTAGCTAATTGCTGCACCCGCCTATCGGTCAGGTCTAGCATCTTGCAAATCGTGTCTATGGGATAAGTTACTTTAGGCATTCAGCTTCTCCGCTTTACGCTCAAACAGCTTTTCGTAACGCTCAATAATTACATCGCAATAAGCCGGGTCGAGTTCCATCATGTAGCACTTGCGATTTAGCTTCTCGGCTGCGACCAAGGTAGACCCGGAGCCACCGAATAAATCCATGACAATATCGTCACCCTTGCTGCTATTTAAGATGCCCTCTTGCACTAGAGCTACAGGCTTTTGGGTGGGGTGTTTATAAGTGACTTGGGCATCCTTGCTGATATTCCAAACCGTTGTTTTAGTTCTGTCCCCATAAAAACTATGCTTCCCGTCACCGGGCTTCCACCCGTATAAAATAGGTTCGTGTTTCGCCCTGTAATCTCCCCACCCCAACCCGGAAGAATTTTTTACCCAAATGATAGTTGAAGATTTTTTGAAATATTGAGCAAACATCGTTTCAAACGCTAACTTGGGTGCGGAGTGTGAATCTGGATGGCAAACATAGAGGCAACCAAGTGCCTTCATAAAATTGAAATAATTAAAAAACACCTTCTCCAAAAACTCTACAAACTCATCTGTTCCTAAGTTGTCGTTTTTAACTTTTGGGAATCTTTTTTTGCTTACTCCGTCGACATCTGTCCTCCCTCCAGAATAATCCACATTGTATGGCGGGTCGGTGAATACCATGTCCGCTTTTTGCCCTGCCATTAATAAGGTCACATCGTCCTCGCTTGTCGAGTCCCCGCACATCAATCGATGTTCTCCCAACTGGTAAATCTCGCCACGCTTCGATGTTGGCTCTGCCGGGAGTTCCGGGGCATCGTCCTCGCCCTCAAGCTCCCCGGCTAAAGACTTGTCGTTCATCAACTGATCGATCTCGGCTGTAGTGAACCCCGTAAGTTCTAAATCAAAGTCTTGCCCCTCTAAGTCTGCAAGCTCGATCCCCAATAAATCGTCATCCCACTCCGCATCCTCATGGGAGCGGTTGTCCATAATCCGGTAGGCTTGGATTTGAGCCTCGGTCAAGTTGTCCGCAATATGCACCGGGACTTTGCCAAGCCCCAACTGCCACGCAGCTGCCAATCTCGTATGCCCTGCAACTACAACCATTTCGCCGTCAACTACTATCGGTTGTCTAAACCCGTACTCCTTAATCGATGCTGCCACCTTCGCCACAGCCCCTTTATTGTTGCGGGGGTTCCGGGTATAGGGAATCAGCTTATCCACTTCCATCTCTTTAATTAGCATACGAACCGAAGTCCTCTCCGTGTCAAAAGTCTAATCGTTTTTCGCCGCCACGTACC
>Ga0315316_10001105_pt1 | contig 18595 bp, 22 predicted proteins | sample M160m3416metaG_FD_203702 | JGI IMG/M metagenome (GOLD analysis project Ga0315316, IMG submission 203702) | Ammonia-oxidizing marine archaeal communities from Monterey Bay, California, United States - M1 60m 3416 | ecosystem: Environmental > Aquatic > Marine > Intertidal zone | place: USA... | reverse complement strand
TAGTGCATTTTGAATAACAGATTCTGCTAAAACCTCACCAATTTCTGGAACTCCACCTATGACAAAAATAGATTTTTTTGATGGAATTTTTTCAAAATCATAAATTGTCGCATCAGAGCAAACAGGGTTAAAATCAACTCCTGTTTTTTTAGACAAAGTTTCTTGCATGTTTATCAAATTTTCATCAATTTCAATTGAGATTGAGTCTAAACCTAAAACTTTTCCACAATATGCAATTCTACCATCACCTGACCCAATATCTATAATTTGTTCAAATCCAAGAGTTTTTGCATTTAGTGCCAAGCCCCACGCAGATAACATCCATGTAGGATAAAATGGTGCATAACTTGCATCATGTTTGATACTATCTATCCAGTAATTATTCAAATCACCTTCAAAAATTGTATAATCTGTATTCAAAATTTTTTCAGATATATGATTTAAATAAATTGGATTAACATTAAGGAATTTATGTAATAATGAAAGTTGATGGCTTTCTATTTGCAGAGACACATCAGGCATATTTGGTAAAATTTCCGTAGTGTGACTATTTCCTTTGTATAATTTTACAAATTCATGTTTTAACTTACATACACTCTTGGAATATGTTTCCATAAATGATTACAATTTAAGGAAGTAATTAAAAGAAATCATATGAGAATAGGCAATCCTACAAAAAATCAATTCATTTTAGAATTAAATAAAATTAATGATGAAATTCAGTCTCAATATCTTAAAAAAATCATCCATACAACTAGGAGTGTTAATTGTGATGTTATGTTAGGTGACAGTACAACTAAAAATGTGGAAACGTTTGATATCAAAAATGTAGAAACATTTTTTGGTCGATTTGAATCTTATTTATCAGAATGGAATTCTCAAGGAGTCACATACTCTTCAGATGAAGATCTAAGACGCATATTCACAAAAGCTGAAATTAGAATTGGAAATTATATCGTATCATTGCATACATCATTACAATATCATGTTTTACTATATTACAAACCAATACAAAGAGTGATCGAATTACAGAAAAAATTAGCAGAGTTAATTGATAACAATGGAAATTCTGAATCAAAATATGAAGAAGAAGGAGAGAGATTGATAATTGAAAAATTAAATGAATTAGGATTCAAAGATATGCCAAAACAAGAATTGTTTGAACTATTTTACAATGATGAAGAATTAGCAAAAAAAATTAAAAAAATGATAGATGATTCACAACCAGAAGTAGTGGATGTGCAAGTTCAGAAGAATGAATTGTTTAGAGAATTAGATAATTTATTGATAGAAACATTTCATACCACATCTGTAATGATTGATGAGCAAAAACTCGTGAACGGAGAAGAAGGATGTTTATGTAATATCGATTTGGAATACGTAGACAACGGTGCAAAACAAGGATTAGTAGATGCATCACTTATTGACGAACAAAATAAAATTTTGATCAAACAAAACATCACAAAAATTTTAGATGTAATTTTAGAAGATAATTCTTAATCAAGGGTACATAGGCTTGATGCCTTGGGGAGTTGTACCTCTTGACTAATAATCTACATTTTGATCGCACGTATTTAGGGATTATGAAAAACCTAGGCACAAATCTAAAAATTAATTCAGTTCAAACAATTAATTATGTATGGAATTTGCAACAATTCCATGACGATAACATATGATGATGTCATAAAAGCAAGAGAAACTCAGAGTAAAGTAATTCGAAAAACAACTCTTGAATTTTCTGAAACATTTAGCAAGATTTGTGGAGCTAATGTATATCTAAAAAATGAATATGAACAAAAAACGGGTTCATTTAAAATTCGTGGGGCATATTACAAAATTAAATCATTAACCGATAAAGAAAAGAATAATGGAGTTGTTGCAGCATCTGCAGGAAACCATTCACAAGGGGTTGCATTTGCATCACATATTGAAAATATTCCGTGTACTATTGTAATGCCAAAAACAGCATCTCCTGCAAAAGTAGCCGCGACAAAAGGCTATGGTGCTAACGTTGTATTAGAAGGAACTACCTATGATGAATCCTGGGCTCATGCTCAAAAAATATCTTCTCAAACAAATGCAACAATAATACATGCTTTTGATGATTCACATGTGATTGCAGGTCAAGGAGTTATCGGTCTGGAAATAATGGAACAATTACCAAACGTTGATGAAATTTATGTTCCAATTGGAGGTGGGGGACTAGTTGCAGGAATTATAACCGCAATTAAAGAAAAAAACTCAAATGTGAAAATAATTGGCGTTGAATCAAATGCATACCCAGCAATGAAAAAATCTCTTGAGAATGGAACACTTGAAACTGTTAGCGGGGATACTACTATCGCAGATGGAATATCTGTAAAGACACCTGGGAAATTGACTTTTGATATAGTTCGCCAGAAAATTGATAAAATTGTAACCGTGGAGGATAGTGATATAATTAATGCAATGTTTCTGTTGATGGAACGTTCTAAAGCAGTTGTTGAACCTGCGGGTGCAGTGGCATTGGCATATATTTTGAAACATAAACCCGAATCTGGAAAAAATGTAGTTCCAATTTTATGTGGAGGAAATATAGACATGTATTTGTTAGGCCAGATTGTATCTAAAGGACTCTCCGGAATGGGAAGAATGTTAAAAATTTCGGTTCTTTTAAAAGATAAACCTGGAGCATTAAAGGAATTAGTAGACGAAATATCTTCAATCAATGTAAATATTGTGGAAGTGATTCATGATAGATTGAGTACAGAGGTTAGTGCAGGTTCTGCAGGAGTTACAATTAGTCTTGAAACCGAAGACCAAAAACAATCCAATGAGCTAATCAATCATTTACAAGAACGAGACATTAAATTTCAAGTGATATCTTAACGGAATTTTTTTTTCACAAATTTGGAAAGACCTAATTTCTTTAACTCTTCAGATTCTTTAAGGACTGAAGTATATTGGTCGAATTTATGCTTCTTCAGTTTTGTTTTAATTTCAGGATATGAATTTCCAAGAATTTTTAATGCATAAATTGCAGCATTTGATGCTTTATTCACCCCCACAGCCACTACTGGTGAACCTGTAGGCATTTCAGAAATTGACAAAAGAGAATCAAGACCGCCAAATGCAGAGTATTTGTTTTTATCAGTTTTTTTCATTTGTTTATCATTATACACCATTATCGGAACTCCAATAACAGGAATAGTGGTATGCGATGCAATCATACCCGGAAGATGTGCAGCACCACCTGCACCGGCAATAATTACTTTGAATTTACTTTTTTCAGCATGTTTGGCATATTCGTCTAGTCTTTCAGGAGTTCTATGTGCAGAAATAATTTGATCTTCATGAGATATTGAAAATGAATCTAATATCTCAGCTGCACCATGCATGATACGGCTATCTGAACTGGACCCCATGATTATTCCAACAAGTGGTTTTTTTGTTACCAATAATTTTTCATACTTTTTGCTATTTTTAAACAATTTCAATCAAAAATTTTCGGCTAAACTATTAGTAATACAAAATGTGTTTTAACGTATGAGTAAAATTTTGGGAATAATTGGAGGCGGACAGCTAGGAATGATGCTTACAGAAGCCGCACAGAATTTGGAGAATATATCAAAAATCATAGTTCTAGATCCTACTGAAAATTGTCCTGCAGCAAAAGTTGGAGCTCAACAAATCATTGCAGATTTTAAAGATGAAGATGCAATAAGAAAATTATCTGAATTGTCAGACATCATAACATATGAAATTGAATCAGGTAATAGCGATGTTTTAAAAAAATTAGAAGAACATACTGAAATTAATCCATCCCCAGATACATTGAAAATTATTCAAGATAAGCTACTTCAAAAGCAATTTTTGAAAGAAAATAATATTACAGTGGCAGATTTTGAAAAAGTTGAAAATAAAGACGAAATAAATCAACTGATAGATAAAATGGGCCTACCATTATTATTGAAAACTAGAAGGGATGCGTATGATGGAAGAGGTAATTATAAAATTAATTCAAAATCAGATATAGATGACGCATTAGATTTGTTTAAAGGTAAATCTTTGATGGTAGAAAAATTTGTAAAATTTGAAAAAGAAGTTTCAGTTATAGCTGCAAGAAATACAAAAGGAGAAATTGCAACATACCCGGTGGTTGAAAATATCCATGAAAATAATATTTTGATAACTACAATCGCTCCCGGACGAGTTTCAGAAAATGTTAAAAAACAAGCAGAAAAAATTGCTGAAAAAACTATGGAGGTGTTGCATGGAGCAGGTGTTTTTGGAATAGAGATGTTTGTTACAACAGATGATGAAATTTTAATAAATGAAATTGCTCCGAGAGTTCATAATTCAGGCCACCACACATTACAATCATGTAACACATCACAGTTTGAACAGCATCTTAGAGCCATTTTAGGAATGGATTTAGGAGATTCATCCATAAAAACACCTACAATAATGTATAATATTTTGGGACCTAAAACATTTCAAGGCGAATATAATGTATTAATAAAAAAACAAGACAATGTTCATCTAAAAATGTACGGAAAATTAGAATCAAAACCCCAACGAAAAATAGGTCATGTGAATATAGTAGACAAAGAAAATCATGGAATTGAACAATTGTTTAATCAAGTAGAAGATCTAAAGAAAAATTTAGTCATAGAACCAAAACAAACCTAGTACTATCTACAAAATTACCAAAATGGTTTATTAATACTTGATTTCAAAAATGAGTATGTTACTAAAAGTATCAATAGTAATTACTGGAATCGCCATTGGCTTGTTAGTACTTTATGGTGCAGATGTTGCAGTTGCAATGAGTAACATAGATCACGAAGGATTTTTGCCATTAAATGATATGCAAAGAGGTATGGGATTAGGCGGACCTGCATTAATTTTACCAATAATTGCATTCTTCATATCACTCAAAGAATCATCTAAAGGATTAGGCGGAATGATCATAATCTCAGGTGTTTTGATTTTAATCGGAGGATTGGCAATGGTGGGAAGTCCAGCACCAGAAGGCGTAGATAGAGACCCAATGTCATCAATCGCAATGTTATTTGCACCTGGAATTTTCCAGATTGTATTGGGTGCAATAAAAATAAAAAAGTCATCAAATTAGATTTCACATGCCAAAATGTGAAAAATGTGGAGAAAATACTAGTAAAGGTTATGATTGTGAGCATACTAAATTTGAAGAGTATTGTAAAGAATGTTACACAGAATTACACTACTACATAACTGAGAAAAAAGATAATGAGTGAATTACAAGTATTAGTTCAATGGATTGCAGATTTACTATCTGAGTATTTGTATACAGGCGTATTTGTTGCAGCATTAATTGAAACAATAATTCCTCCAATTCCAACCATGGCAGTATTTCCAACTGCAGGATTTATTGCATCACAAAACGGCCTAAGCGTTGCAGAAGCAGTATTGCTAGGTATTGTTGGCGGATTAGGTGCATCAATTGGCTCTACAGTAATTTATCTAATTGCTCTAAAATTAGGAAGAACTGCATTATTGAAATATCTAAACAAAGTTAGAATTTCTGAAAAAAAATTAAACAAAGTGGAAAAATGGTTTGAGAAATATGGAGATAAGGCAGTTTTATTTGGAAGAATGATTCCAGTGTTTAGAGAAATGATTTCAGTTCCAGCAGGATTATTAAAAATGAGTATTAAGAAGTTTTTACTATACACAATACTTGGTTCATGTGGATGGGGAGTTACTATGGTTTTAATAGGTTATTTCTTCGGAATAACTGCTTTTGAGATGATCATATAGTTTAACATACGTTAAAAAATAGAAAAAATTAGTAATTAGTATGAAAGCAATAATTTTAGCAGGAGGTAGAGGAAAACGGTTACGTCCAATTACAGATAAAATCCCAAAACCGTTAATCCCAATCAACAATAAACCATTAATAGAACGCACAATAAATTATCTAAAAAAATATGGAATAACAGAAATTATCATTTCAAGCGGATACAAATCAGATTTAATAGAAAAATTTCTTAAAAAGAAAAAAAATTTTGGATGTGAAATAATATTTTCAACTGAGAAAACACCATTAGGTACTGGAGGTGCGATTAAAAAGGCATTGAAACATGTAGATGAAGAATCATTTTTAGTACTAAATGGAGATATTGTTACAAATATTGATCTAAAAAAAATTCTAAAAAAACCGAATACTATTGCTACAAATGAATTAAAAACAAAATTTGGTACAATGGATATTAAAAATAATAAAATTTTAAAATTTAATGAGAAAAAAGATGTGACTAATGTTTGGATGAATCCAGGCATTTATCACCTTTCAAAAGATACTGAGAAATTAATGCCAAAAAAAGGAAGTTTGGAAGGAATAGTTTTTCCAAAGATGGCAAGAAACAAGACTCTAGAAACGGTAAAATTCAAAAATACGCTATGGTTTTCAATAGATTCTCATAAAGATATAGAAGAATGTTCAAAAGAAATAAAATCAAAAAAATATTCTAAATATTTCAAATGAGAAGATTATCATACAGCCTAGGTTCGTTACTTTCAATTGAGGAAGTTTTAGAATGTTCAAAAAAATTAGATAAAATAAAACCAGAAGTTATGTGGGTTCCAGAAACCTGGGGTATGGAAAATTTTTCCATGTTAGGACTAATATCAAAAGAAAATACATATTCAAAAATTGGATCATCAATTATTAACATTTATTCTAGAAGCCCCAGCTTAATTGCAATGGGCGCATCTACAGTGGATGTGATATCCAATGGCAGATTAATACTAGGATTGGGCACAAGCAGCGTACCGATTGTGGAAGATTTTCATGGGAATTCGTTTGAATCACCTGTACAGAGAATGAAAGAATATGTCGAAATAATACGCATGGCATTACGTGGTGAAAAAATCAATTATTCTGGAAAGATTTTTTCATTGAAAGATTTTTCATTATTAACAAAACCGTTGAGAAAAGAAATTCCAATATATCTTGCAGCTATTAATCAAAAAATGGTAGAGATGACGTGGGATATTGCAGACGGAGTAATATTCTATTTAAGACCAAAAAATGAGATAAGAGAAACAATTGAGAAAATGCAAAAAAAGAAAAAGATCGATACCACATTACAGATAATTACGTGTATTCATGATGATCAAGAAAAAGCTAGAAACCGTGCAAAGAAAACTCTTAGTTTTTACATTGCAGTAGGAAAAATATATAGAGAATTTTTACAATCCAATGAATATTCTAAAGAAGTACAAATTATTTATGATGAATATAAAAAAAGAGGACTAGAGGGTTTAGAAGAATTTGTGCCAGATAAAATGCTGGATGATTTATGTATTGCAGGTACGCCAGATACTGCAATAAAAAAATTGAATAAATTTCGAGATGTAGGCATCAACCTACCTATTATTCAATTCAATCCCATAGGCAATGTAAAAGAATCATTTGAACTATTAACAAAAACATTTTCAGGAGAAACAAATGAGTAAAGTAGCAATAGTAGGTACAGGACAAACAAAATTTTCAAAAGACGAAGGTGATGTTGAAAAATTACTTTTTGAATCAGGGAATGACTGTCTTCAATCAACAGATAATTGTGATTTAAACGATATAGACGGTGTTCTTGTTTCTACAAATAGCAATTCAAAATATCTTGGCGCAATTTTATCAGAAACTATGGGCATACGTCCAAAAATCTCACATTCGATTGAACATCTTTGTAGCTCAGGCACAAATGCCATCATCTCTGCATATGCATACATTTCTTCAGGATTATCCGATATTGTGCTAGTTTCTGGTGCAGAATCCGCAACTAATCCTGGTCAAATTTTAGAATGGGATAAATCTCGAGGAAGTCTCGAGCATCCGATCTATTGGGGTTCAATGCTCACTAAATCACATAAAAGGAAATTCCAAACAACTGAAGAAGAATTAGCTATAGTATCCGCCAAAAATCACAAACAAGCAATGGATAATCCATTTGCATATAGTAATGAACCTAAAACAATATCCGAAGTAATGAATTCCAAACAAATTACAGAGGACCTTAGAATTTTAGACTGTTCACGTTCATGTTCAGGAAGTTCATCAATTTTATTGGCGTCTGAAGAGAAAGCCAAAACATTGTCTGATCAACCAATTTGGATTACAGGACTTGGACAAAAAACTACATCTGCAAGCTTTACAAAAAATTTTCTTGGAAAAATTGAAAGTACAAGAATAGCTGTAGATTTGGCATATAAGATGGCAAAAATTGAACCAAAAAATATCAATGTGGCAGAAGTGCATGATGCATTTTCTGTTTGTGAATTAATGGCCCTATCAGAATTAGGAATAACATCGAATGAAAAAAGTGGAGAATTTGTTAGAAATTTATTCAATACCGAAAATAAAATGATTAATCCCAGAGGAGGATTAATTGGAGCTGGACACCCATTAGGTGCTACAGGAATATCACAAACAATAGAAATCACAAATCAACTTCAAGGTAAATCAGGTAAACGTCAGATTTCTAACGCAGAAACAGGATTAATTCACAACATGTCTGCAGCAGGAACATCAAGTTCAATCATGGTATTACAAAATTGACATTTTTTGAAGAACAATTAGAAAAGGGAATTTTCCAGATATGTTATTGTAAAAATTGTAACAATACAATATGGCCTCCTAAAGAAATTTGTCACATATGTCATAACAAAGCTGACTGGAAAGAGTCTATAAATCTTGGAAAAATATTGGAATTTTCAAAAAAAGAATCCATGTATTTTGGATTAATTGAAATTGATGATGGAATACGTGTTTTAGGAGACATATCCTCTACAGAAACACCAAAAGTAGGTCAATTGGTTAGAATGAATGTATCATTTAACTCTAAACCTCATTATTCATTTATTGTTGAAAACAATTAGCAATAGGTCATTACAGAATAACCTGTATTACTATATTCAATAATATAAACACAAAGTATGAGAACTAAATTAAAAATTGAAAATAAAACAAAATCACTTAATTTTAAAAAAATTGCACAAACTAGAAGACAGAGAGGATACAATTGGGAAGACACATTAGTAAAACGATTCAATAAAATGGAAAACTGGAAAGCATTTAGGCTAGGATCACCTAGCGTTGCATTGCCAGACATTTTATGTGTCAATAATGAATATAGCATGATATTCACAATTGAAGCAAAATCTGGGACAGGCACTACATTAACTGTTCCATTTGATCAGATAACTCGATGTCTAAACTGGACAAATAATTTTACAGTGTATAAAACACGAAAAGTTGTTCTCGCATTCAAATTTTTATCAAAAAAGAGAATCGGAGTAGGTCAATATGAAAAAAGAGAATTAAGAGAATTTTATAAAGTGTGGAATAAAAAAAAGAGCCCTACAGACATAGTATGCAAATATGATGGTACAACATATGCATTAATTCAGGGTGAAAAGACGAAAATGGATTTAACCGATTACAAAATGCCATTCATATCTAAACATCAAAAAACAGTTTCAAAAGAAAATTAGCACTATAAACAAGATTTGCCATCTTTGTTTATTAATGACAAATTTTATAAAAAAATTATGAGTTTTTCAGATTTTATTGACGAACGTATGCTAATCAGTAAAAATGTACTAGGTACAAAAGAAATGAAAATAAAAGTTGTTGAAGTATCTGATGAAACCACACCTATGCAATGGAAGTTTGGAGACAGAGTTAAGGTGACTAAAGTTATTATAACAATTAAACACCTAGATACTCAAAAAATTGAAGAAGGTGAATTAGACATAGAAGATGTAGAAAAAAGATTAGTGAAAGACAGGCATTATACTTCAACAAATAGATGGGTTCCTACAAAAGAGATTAAAAATGGTTATGTAATAAATTCAAGACACACCACATTGATTAGTGATGCACATGCATTGGATATGATTGTATTCTAATCTTCAGAAACTTATAAGAACCTACTTTTTGAACAAAATTTATGATAACGAAGGATATTTCGGTAGATGGTGCAGACTATAAATTAACACTAACAGATCAAGTATTAAATCAAGTCGACAATCTAAAAGCCCTTTATGCAACAGCTGCAGAAGATCCTGAAAGTTTTGAGCAGGTAAGTTCAGAAATATCGGTTGCAATTAATAATATTGCAGAATCAGTATCACCAGAAATCTCAGATGGTCATTTAGATGGATTAATTCAAGAAATTTTTAAAGCCGTTGAAGATAAAAAATCAGAAGTTGAGAAACAAATTAAAGATAAAGATGCAAAAATTTCAAAAAAGAAAAAATAATTATTTTAATTTTGTAGCTATGTCATATATTCGAAAAATCATCTTATCATCTTGAAGTGAATCTATTATAGAATTTCGTATGTGTTTAATTCGCAATGGATCTTCAGAGTAAATTTCTTTAATTTTTTCAATCTCACCAATAAAATAGTGGTTTTCAAAATAATTCTGTATTTTTTTGTGTAATTTTAAAAATTCGGGATTTTTATCTGAAAATTCTGCTAATTTTCTAAATAAAACTCGAAGTAATCCGTTAATTTTTGTCAATTCCACATCTAATGTAAAAAAATCTTCTTTTGAATCTCCTAAATTTTTTATAATATCATAACTGTTTAAAATTTTCTTCATTAGATCATGAAAATATTCATTAACATCAACCATGCTATCCCTAAATTAAAATTAGTTCTAAATCTTTACTTGGTGAATAATATGAAAATACGTAGTAAAGATTATCAATCCAGCCTTTAAATTAGTAGCAAAATAGTGTTAGAAACATGCTTCAACGAGCGAAATTAGTATGTATAAATCCAAAATGTGGAAAAAAATATCCAATAAGATCATTAGCCATAAAATGTGATTCATGCAAATCCCTACTTGATGCCAAATACGAAAATAAACCAAAGAGTAATTTGAAAGATACATTTTATGAAAGAAGAAATCCCCAAGGAAGTATTTACAATGAAAGCGGGGTTTGGAGATTTAGAGAATTACTAAATTTTTGTGAAATTGAAACAGAAGATATCAACCAATGTTCAAAATACTTAGTTTCATTGGACGGAGCCGAAGGAAGACAATCAAAACCATATCATATGGGAAAAGTTGCAGAATTTGTTGGATTAGATAATAAAGACGTAGTATTCCAACCGGAAGGATACAATCCCAGCGGATCATTCAAAGATAATGGAATGTCTGCAGCAGTTACACATGGAAAAATGATGGGTGCAAAGAAAATCATTTGTGCATCAACAGGAAATACGTCTGCATCAGCAGGAATGTTTGCTGCAAATGAAAATATGGAATGTGACGTATACATTCCAGATGGTCAAATTGCTCCAGGAAAATTAAGTCAAGCGTATCAATTTGGAACTCAAATGGTAAAGGTTAACGGAAATTTTGATGATGCATTTACAAAATCATTACATGCTGCAGAAGAACCTGGAAGTTATACCGTGAATTCAGTAAACCCATTTAGAATAGAGGGGCAAAAAACAATCCCGTTTAGAGCACTTGAGTCATTAAATTGGGAAGTTCCAGATTGGCTTGTTTATCCCGGAGGGGCATTAGGGAATATATCCAGTTGTGGAAAAGCATTAATGGAATTATACGAATGGGGATGGATTAAAAAAATACCACGTATTGCAGTAATTAATGCAAGTGGTGCAAACACACTCTATCAATTATTTAATGGAATATTCGGCGAAGAGAAATTAAGATGGAATAACGGCATGCCTAATTTTGAATTAATTGATAAATTTTATAACAAAATGAATGATGATGAAAACTTAAAACCAAAGACTAAAGCAACCGCCATACAAATTGGCAAACCTGCAAACATTACAAAAGGATTACGTGCTTTAGACTTTACAGATGGAGTAGTTGAAGAGGTGACAGACACGGAAATGCTTGATGGCATGTCCGTAGTAGGACTAAATGGCTTTGATTGTGAGATGGCATCAGGAGCATCAGTAGCAGGTATTAAAAAATTAAGAGATAAAGAAATTATTAAAAAAGATGACAAGGTAGTTGGAATTTTAACAGGACGTCAAAAAGAACCTCTGCTTCCAATTGATTATCACAATAATCCTGCAAATAAATTTGCAAGACCACCCAAAAACTAGGCTCAGATTAATAAAAAATCAATTTTACTTAATGTTAAGGCTTTAATACAAACCAATTATCAATTAGATTAATCTGAAAATGTGGTGCAACTACAATAAATGATATGCAGTAGTCGTTTTAATAAAATAAAATTAATAGAGGTTCTGGAATGCAATTAGAATTTGAGATTCCATTACTAGTGGTATTGATTGGGCTTTCGGGATTTTTTAGTGGATTAGAAGTTGCATTAGTAGGAATTAGAATGGCGAAAGTTGAACAAATGGTTAAAGATAAAATAAAAGGTTCTACATCACTTTTGAAACTTAAAAAGAACCCTAGTCGAATGATGGCCAGTGTCAATTTAGGAAATAATCTAGTAAATGTTGCCTCCACTGCAATTGCAACAGACATTGCACTCAAAATATTCGGAAATGATGGATTAGCAATAGTAATTGGAATAATGACATTCTTGATCTTGGTTTTTGGAGAAATAACGCCAAAGACATATTGTAATGCAAACGCTGCAAAAATTGCAACCCGATATAGCAGAGTATTATTGGTATTCAGCTATACATTTTATCCTATAGTTAGAATTTTAGAAGCAATAACCAAAGGAATAATTAAATTAACAGGAAGTAGTGACAACCCGCCAGGGTTAACAGAAGATGAAATCAAAGGTGTGATTGATCAAGGATTAAAAGACAAAGCTATAGAAAAACAAGAAAGTGAATTAGTTCATGGAGCGCTAAATTTTGACGACATAGTAATTCGCTCAGTTATGACACCCAGAACAAAGATGTTCACATTAAATTCTAAGAAAATGCTTTTTGAAGCATTACCTGAAATCAATAACAGTGGATTTTCAAGAATTCCAGTTTATTCTGAAAAAAGTGACAACATAATTGGAATCGTTCATGTGAGAGATGTTTTAAAATCATTAGAACATGATGAGAAAGTAATATCTTTAGAAAGCATAATGAGAAAGCCAATTTTTGTATCACAAGAAAAACGTGTTAGTGATTTACTAAAAGAAATGCAAGGAAGACAGACGCATATGGCAATAGTGGTAGATGAATTTGGCGGAGTAGAGGGATGTGTCACGCTGGAAGATTTACTTGAAGAGATTGTGGGCGAAATTCATGACGAAAAGGATACTGTTCAGCAGATATTTCAAAGTGAAGGAAATGACACAATTTTGACTGATGGAGATATTGAAATTGACAAAATTAATGAAATTTTCAAAACTAACATCCCAGAAGGTGATGATTATTCGAGACTAAATGGATTACTACATGAGAAATTACGAGATATACCAAAAGAAGGTGACAAAATTGAAATAGATTCATTAAGAATAATGATAGAAAAAGTTTCAAAAAATAAACCAGATAGAATTAGAATAGAAAAAATCAAATGATCATTCTTTACTGAAATTAGATTCTAACAATCTTTTTTTCTCAGACATATTAAATAATTTTTCAGTATGTTTAACAGCATCGTCATGAGATTTTTCAAATAACATAGCTTGTAACAACATGTGGTTTTCAGGTATTACAATTCCTGTTTGATCATCAGAATACATCATTTGAATCGTATCATCAATTTTTTGTGTCATGTTAGCATGTATGTGAATCATATTCGTATCTTTAAAACTAAAATTTAATTTTTCTGCAAAATCGCGTATATCTTTAGTTCCTTTTGCACCCCATAATGTTGCAACACCATATTCATTTTTGAATATATTATGTATCTCATCAACTGATGGGATGTTATCTTTGAATCTTATATCCATCATGTGTAAATGCATTTGTCTAGTAGGAACTTTGATAGCACGAACAAATAATGGAGAGTCTTTTCCAAAATATGATTTTACATCATCCCCATGATGTGGGCTCTGAGTTAATTCAATAGTATCCGGTACAGTTTCATCTATTTGTTCAATATCCGCCCATCTTCTCACCAATGTGACATCAAATCTTTTAATTGAATTTCCAAAATTTTTTCGTAATGGTTGTAAAATTCTACCCATACCCGTAACGTTGCAACTACCTTGCATTACATGTTTTTTACCAATCGCATCAGCATAATTTACTTTTGAATTAAACAATAAATCAGAAACAGCATTTTCACCATCTACAGTTTCCCCACCTTGATATATTGATAAAATATCTCGAGGTTCATAAAATAATTTTTTATTTTTGAAACCAACTCCTCCCGGAGATGCATCAATTACCAAATCAGATTCATCTAATGCAGATTCAATATTTCCAGTTATAGCAAAATCAGAAAATGCGTTTTGGTTTTTTTCAGGCACATACACCTTAAACCCTTTTTCTATAGCCTCATTTACTTTTGAATCTGGAGAATATTTTCCAACTCCAACCAACTCAATATCAGGATCATCTTTGAGAAATTGGATTATACGACTGCCAATTGAACCATAACCATTGACAAAGACTTTCTTCATCAATATTTGTTAGAGAAACCAGTCTTTTATAATTAATGGAAGGATTAAATCACATGATTTAGTCATTTTTTTGTGGAAACAAAAGATTCAAACAAAGAGTTTACATTTGCTATAGAGGGTAAAGAGTACACAATTTCAGAAAAAAATAATATTAATAAAAATAATACCAACGAAATTGCTAAAAAACAGAGTTTACACGTCCCATCTTTAACAATTGGTGCAATAATTTCTGGAATATGTGTTGCAATAGTAGTTTTTGGAATTGGGGATGTATCAGAATCATCATCACCGTTAGTAGAAAAACAATTAGCTGAAGAACAAATAAAACCGGTACAAATTACAATGGATACATTTTTTAAAAATGGGTCCCCAATACTTGGAAATCCAAATGCAGAGATCACAGTAATTGAGTTTGGGGATTATCAATGTCATTTTTGTAACGTACATTTTCAAAATACAGAACATAAAATTTTTGACGAATATGTAATGACTGGGAAAGTAAATTTTATTTTTAAGGATTATACAATTATTGGTCAAGATTCAGTAAGTGCAGCTCATGCAGCACATTGTGCTTCAGAACAAGGTAAATTCTGGGAATATCATGACATATTGTTTAGTAATTGGAACGGTGAAAATAATGGATGGGCCAGTAGTGAAAATGTCTTAAGCTTTGCAGAAGAGATTGGGTTGGACATGGATGTATTTGTTGAATGTAATGTTGATAAACGATATGAACAAAAAATTGCTGCAAGTAACGCAGATGCACAAAAATTGGGAATAACTGGAACTCCCGCATTTTATGTAGTTTCCTCCAATAGTCAACAAGTTCAAACATTATCAGGTGCGCAACCATACGAAGTATTTGAAAAAGTTTTCAATTCCATGCTTGAAAATTAGAAAGTTTGAAATATTATCAATAAGATCGCTAGAAAATTCATCACTACGTAAATCATATTTACTCTAGAAATCTTATATACCCACATCATGGGGCATAGCTAATGGCAGCAGGAATAGATGATATTTCAATTTACATTCCACGATTATTCATGGATGCAGGAGACTTCGCAAAAGCGAGAGGTCTTGACCCTCAAAAATTAGTGAAGGGATTAGGAGTTTCAAAGATGGCAATTGTAGATGCGAATCAAGACCCAGCATGTTTAGCTGCAAATGCATGTTTGAAGATTATGCAGAAAAATAAATTGTCGCCAGAACAAATTGGAAGGTTGTATGTTGCAACCGAATCATCTTTTGATGAATCTAAGGCAATGAATTCTTACGTTATTGGAATGTTAGAACAAGTTTACGGAGCAGGTTCATTCCAACACTGCGGAGGAATTGAATGCAAATTTGCATGTGTTAGTGGTTCGTATGCATTATATGATAATACAAACTGGATTCGTGCAGGAGAATCTGAGGATAAAAATGCACTAGTAGTTGTGTCAGATATTGCAAAATATGATTTAGGGTCTAGCGGAGAGATGACACAAGGAGGAGGAGCAATTGCAATGCTACTAAATGAGTCACCAAGACTTTTAGAATTTGATCCTAAAGTAACATCAACATCAATTAAAAATGAATATGATTTTTACAGACCATTTGGAAAAGAAACTCCAATTGTCCACGGTCAATATTCTAACCTGTTATACCTAATTCAAGTTAAAAATGCACTAAATGATTACAAGAGAAAGGCACTCAAAACAGGGCTAATAGAAATGAAAGAGGGTCAAAGTATGCTTGATCACATTGATTATTTCAATATGCATTTACCATACAGCAACATGGGAAAGAAAGCACTTGCATATTTGGTACGACATGAATTAAGAAACACACCAAAATGGAAAGATGTTATTACAGAAATAGGTATGGAAGAACCAATACCAAATGATCCCAGAGGAACTATTGAATCAATTATTTCAGATTCAGAATTCATGGCAAAAGATAGTGAATTTACAAAGAGATTTGCAAAAACAGACACATATCAGGAAATTTATGAAAGCAAAGTTGCAAGTTCATTGATTGCATCAAAGAGTATCGGAAATCTCTATACCGCATCACTGTATTTGGGATTTAGAAGTTGCTTAGAATATGAATTCCAAAAAGGAGTAAGTTTGGATGGAAAACGTTTTGGATTTGCATCATATGGAAGCGGCAGTAGTGCAATGGTATTCAGCGGAGTAATACAACCAGATCATCTGGAAATTGTAAAAGAAATGAATTTGGAAACAGAGATTGGCGAACGACAAAGATTGAGTTTATCAGATTATGAAGAACTACACGAGAATAAACGTACACCAGATCAATCAATACTTAATGCAAAAAAAGAATTCATTTTAGAACACGTTGAACAAATTTCCTCAGAAAAACGAGGAGAAAGAAGATATGCGTTTATTGAATAAATCTGATGAGTGAAAATTCACCCATTAAAGATGCATTATATGCAAAAATAGATGGAATTGGGCAAGAACAAATACATCAATTATTGTTAAACAACAAGTATTCAGAATTATTTGAAAAAATCTACGAATCAGTCATTCATACTGTGCAGGATATCGAGGAATATGAAAAACACGGAATCTTAGCTGAAAGTTTAACACATTATTTATTTACAGAGATGTTAATTCCTAGTCAGCGAAAAATCACTTTTGAGAATATAGAACTAGACATGATAATTCCAAATACAACAGAATTACAGAAAGATAATCACAATACAATAGTGATCTTATTTGTTAAAACATCAAATATTGAACAAGTAAAACAAAAAATTCAAGATTTAAAGAAACTACAAAAAGATGATGCAAAAATATGGATCATATCAAAGGACCATATAGAAATTACACAATCTATATACATAACAGAAAAAGAATCTTTTGGAAAATTTTTAAAAGACGCTCAAGATTTTGTTAAAATAAAAAAGATGAATAAACTAAATATTTTCAAGACCAAGGTTTGATATGTCAACAAAATTTGGAAAATTTTCAACGTATGAATCAATGGTGAATGAGGGATCGTATGGAATTGCACCAAAAACTTTTCGTCCAGTCAAACCAAAAATTTGATGCTTCAAATTAGTTAATTCATAACCGTCAGAAACATTTTGATTTACTAAAAATCCTTTTAAATTCAATTTTTTTTGTTGTGCATGCTCATATGTCAACATGAAATGATTCACAGTTCCAATTTTAGAGCCAGTTACAATGAATGAACTCAATTCTAAATCAGAGATTAGAGTAGAAACAAAATAATTTTTAGAGATAGGAGTCATAATTCCGCCAATTCCTTCTACAATTACAACATCATGTATTGAAGCAAGTTGTTTGTAGGATTCAATAACTTTGGATATGTCGATCTCAAGATTAAGTTGTTTAGATGCATCATAGGGCGAAGTAGGAATTTCAAAATAATATGGATTCACAAGATCAACAGGATCATTAGATCCAGAGTATTTCATTAAAATTTCAACATCCTCAGATACAGAATCAGATGTAGCCTTGTAACCAGATGCAAAAGGCTTCATCACCCCCACATCAATATCATTATCACGAAGATGCTTAGCTAATGCAGCACTTACACATGTTTTTCCAACATCAGTATCAGTTCCAGTAACAAAAAAAGAATTCATCGTAATTTCCCGGATATTGATTTGATTGTAGATATAGTTCCATCGATTAAGAAATTAAGATCTTTTTGAGATATTGCTAATGGAGGAACTAGCATTATGATATTTCCAAGTGTTCTGAAATAGATTTGATGTTTTCTACCTTCATCAAATACTAATTTGTTAATGGATATTTTAGATGAAAGATGTTTGTTTGAGTTTTTATTTTGAACGAGTTCAACTCCCATAACCATACCTTTATGACGAATTTCTCCCACCATATCCAGTTTAGAAATATCATTAATTCTATTTTCAAAAACCTTAGATGTTTTTTGAATTTTTTCAATTAGATGATATTTTTCATATAATTCAATATTTTTTAGTGATAATGCAGCAGCAGTGGGATTTCCAGTATAAGTATGGCCATGAAAAAGG
>Ga0315316_10001103_pt1 | contig 18608 bp, 14 predicted proteins | sample M160m3416metaG_FD_203702 | JGI IMG/M metagenome (GOLD analysis project Ga0315316, IMG submission 203702) | Ammonia-oxidizing marine archaeal communities from Monterey Bay, California, United States - M1 60m 3416 | ecosystem: Environmental > Aquatic > Marine > Intertidal zone | place: USA... | reverse complement strand
GCACCTGCAATTAACCCTTCAGGAATATTAAGAGCTTTACCAATTCCTATTAAAGCTATACCAATTGTAGCAGATGTTGTCCAAGAACTTCCAGTTGCCATTGAAACTATAATACATATAATACAGGCAGCAAATAAAAATATTTTAGCATTTAAAATTTGAATACCATAATAGATTAGAGCAGGTACAATTCCACTCAATAACCAAGACCCAGCAAGTGAACCAACAAGAAAAAGTATAAGAATTGAAGGTATAGCAGAATTAATACTATTTTGAATACCCTTTTGGATTTCAATCCATGTAAAACCTAAATTAAATGCAATTACAGTAGCTATAGCTGACGAAAAGATAAGAACAATCTGAATACTTCCAGATAGAGCATCATCTCCAAAAACTGTGACATTAATAGATAAAAATATTACAAGAAATATTATCGGTAGAAAAGACTCAATTAAAGTAGGTATTCTTTTTTTCATGATTCATAACAAATTAATAATATTTATTAAGAAAAACTGGAAAAGTACCTTAAATAAAAGTATAATAGCTTATATATAAATGAATAAAAAAATAATTTGGATATTTTAAAATTAATTAATTCTCAAAAAAAAAAATTTCCTCTTGAACAACCCTTCTATGTTAACAAAGAAATATTTGAATTAGATTTAGAAACTTTTTTTTATAATCAATGGGTATTTGTTGGACATGCATCTCGAATTCCAAATAAAGGAGATTATTTTTTATTTTCAATAGGAAACGAATCAATAATTATTATAAGAGAAAACAATGAAAAGATTAATTGTTTTTTTAATGTATGTAGGCATAGGGGTTCGCATATATGTTTAGAAGATGAAGGTAGGGTAAGAAAACTTATTTGCCCTTATCATGCATGGGGTTATGATCTTGGAGGAAATCTAATAAATGCTAAAATGATGGAGAAAAACTTTAATCCTAAAGATTGGAATTTAAAAAAATGTTATTCTCAGGTTTTTGAAGGATTAGTATTTATTAATTTGTCTGATAAACCCTCAGGATTTAAAAATTTCATTAAACCAATTAAACCATTTATCGAATTACATGGTTTAGGAAGAGCTAAAATCGCAGATAGAAAAATATATCCAACAAAAGGAAATTGGAAATTAGCATTAGATAATTTTCATGAATGTTACCACTGCCAGCCATCCCATCCTGAGTACTGTCATGTTCATAGTAGAGATTATATTCAATCATATGGTGCAGGGAGTAATACTGGACCAAAATCAAAAGAATTTAATAAAAAATTAAAAATTTGGAATAAAAAGGTTAAGAAATTAGGGTATTTAACTGGTGAATTTTCAGAAGATAAATTCTCTGAATTCTTTAGAAGTGCAGAAAGGACTCCATTTAGTAATGGAAAATTATCTGAAACAAAGTCCGGAAAACCAGCATCAACTCTTATGGGGGAATTTAATGAATTTGATGGTGGATATACAACTATAGGACCTTCCCCATTTAACAGCATAATTATGTCAAATGATTTTGCTACAACTTTTACATTTATACCAAAAGGACCAAATGATACTGATATAGAAATAATGTGGTTAGTAAATGAAAATGCAATTGAAGGAGTTGATTATAATATTGAAGAGTTGACCTGGATGTGGCATAAGACTACTTTAGAAGACAAAAGAATAATAGAAGATAATCAGAAAGGGGTTCTATCAAAAAAATATGAACCTGGACCTTTATCAGAAATGGAAATGGGGTTAGAAAAACTAAAAAAATGGTATTTAAAACATTTGAAAAAGAGCATTAAAAAAACAACAAATACTATTTAAGTATTTCATTAACCATATTAAAAGCATTAGATCCATGAAGACCTCCTCCTGGATGAGTTGAAGGACCACAGATAAATAAGTTTTTAATATGAGTTCTATATTGTGATGAAGAAATTGTTGGTCTCATAAATAAAAATTGATCAAGAGTCATATCACCATGATTAAAACTACCCTCAGTTATCCCTAATGAATTTTCAAAATCTAATGGAGTGGAGATGGAAGAATCAATAATAATATCTGAAAAGTTAGAAATATATTGATCTAATATATTAGTAACATTTTTAATAATATCATCTTTTAAACTTTTATTCCAATCCTTATTTTTTAATTTATATGGAATATATTGTATTGATGCTGAAAGAACATGTTTACCATTAGGAGCATATCCAGAATTAATTAGGCTAGGAATACAAAACTCTATACTAGGGGATGATGAAAATCTGCCGTATTTAACTTCATCAAATGCCTTCTCTAAATAATTGATTGATGGAGTGATAGAAAATACAGTTTTTAGCTGATCATGATTAACTCCTTTAATCTTTGGTATGGTTTTCAAAGCAAAATGAATTCGAGCAGTACTTCCCCTATACTTTATATTATTTAATTGTGTTCTAATATTAGGATTAAGATTTTCAAGCCCTAATAATTTAATACAAGTATTGTTTTGATCCAATCCTGAAATAATATTGTTACAAAAAAACTTTTCACCATTTTCTAAAGTTACACCATCACATATATCATCAATACAATCTATAGATATAACCTTAGAGTTTATTTTAATTACTGTCCCATTATCTATAGCTTTATTTTTCAGAACTTTTGAAAAATTATTTACCCCACCCTTAATAAAATTAGCATCTAAAATATGTGACCCCGAATATAAGTTGTGATGTAAAAAATTTAGAACAGTAGCAGCTGAATATGGTCCCTGATTCAAATGATGAATACCACTAGCAGAAATAGTACCCCTTAATAATTTTGATTCAAACCATTCATCTAGTAACTCAGGCATCATCATTGGCAATGTTCTTAAAATATCAACAAAACCCCTTGTTCCATGACTCCACATTGGCTTAATCATTTCCTTCATAGACATAGCATCACCTAATCCCATTTTTTGAATATTAGGAGGGGTTATTTTATAAAGAGGTTTTAGAAAACTAGCTATTTTAGAAATATAATTTGTGAAATCAATCCACTTTTCAGAATCAGACTTTGAAATTGATTGAATTGATTTTACAGTTTTATTATTATCTCTATTAAAAAAAATATGATCATTTGTATTTGAGTTTAAAGAGATCCTATATATATCATTTTCTATGTACTCAAGTAAGGATTTATTTATTTTTAAATTTTTAATTACTCTATCATCTATCCATTTTATATAATCATAAATTAAATTACATTTAAACCCTGGAAAAAATTCATTTAGGGATGCCATGCCACCTATTTGCTCACATGACTCAAATAATAATACTGATTTATTTTTCTTAGATAGAAGTGCTGCGGATATTAAAGAATTTATACCTCCACCAATAACTATATAATCAAATTTCTTATCTACCATATTTTAAGAATTTTTTTAGCAGCCATTTCTCCCGGAGATCCAGTGACTCCACCTCCTGGATGAGTTCCAGAACCACATTGATAATAATTTTTTATAGGCGTAGTATAATCAGCCCATTTGACCGCAGGTCTAAATGAAAACAGTTGTTGTAATGTTAATTCACCATGAAAAATATTTCCTTCTGTTAATCCAAAAGTTTTTTCTAAGTCCATTGGAGTGAGAACTTGGCGATGTAAAATTAAGTCTTTTATGTTGGGTGCAAATCGTGAAAGAGTATTAACAACTGCATCGCCAAAGGCTTCTCTTTTGTTATCATCCCAGCCACCATTTATATTATATGGTGCATACTGTACAAAACAAGACATAACGTGTTTCCCTGGTGGTGCCATAGTAGGATCTAGAACTGAAGGTAAAATAATATCCATATAAGGCTCTTTAGAAAAATTACCATATTTAGCATCATCGTATGCTCTTTCAAGATGATCATAACTAGGGCTTATTGAAATAGCTCCTCTTAAATGGGGACCATCTCCAGGTAAAGATGTAAAATTAGGCAATCCATCAAGTGCTAAATTTACCTTACCTGAAGAACCTCTAATTCTAAAATTTTTAATATCTCTAACAAAATCTTCAGGAAGATCACTTTCATCTATCATTTTAAGAAATGTTAGTTTTGGATCTAAACCTGAAATTACTATATCTGATTTATATTCATTACCATTCTCTAATGCAACACCTACAGCTTCACCATTCTTAACAATTACTTTATCAACTGAAGCTTCCGTTAAAATTTCAGCACCAAAATGCTTAGCAGAACGAGCTATTGTCATACTTAATTCACCAGTTCCTCCTCTTTGGAAACCCCAAGCCCTAAAAGATCCATCGATATCACCCATATAATGATGAAGCATAACATAAGCAGATCCTGGAGACCTTGGACCCATAAAAGTTCCAATAATCCCACTTGCTGACATTGTAGCTTTGAGAGGTTCAAATTCAAACCATTCATCAAGAAAATCTGCAGAGCTCATTGTCATGAGTTTACATAAATATTCAAAAGTCTCATTATTTAAACCTTTTACATGACCTAATAAACTTTTCAAAGAAAGCAGATCATTAATGCTAGGTCTTATTGCATTTGGGGCAATTGTCTCTAGAATTGGCCTTACTGCCATACCTACCTGACCCATCAATGGACCAAACCTAGTATAATTTTCAGCATCTTTTTTAGAGTGTCTATATATTTCCTTGTAAGTTTGATCGTAGTCAGATGTTCTAAATAAATAGTCATTATCTAGAGGAGTAAATGTACTCTCTAGTGGTAATATTTCAAGACCAAAACGTGGTAACATTAGTTCTCTTATAACATTAGCCTTTAACAAACTCACAACATATGAACAAACTGAAAATTTAAATCCAGGAAAAACTTCTTCTGTAACTGCTGCTCCTCCCAGTACATGTCTTCTTTCTAAAACTAATACCTTTTTTCCAGCTTTTGACAAATAGGCAGCAGCAGTTAAACCATTATGACCACCTCCTATTATAATTGCATCATACTTATCTAATCTGGACATGACATTTTTCTTTTAGGATTGTAAAAAGGGGTTTTAACAATTTTAGCAGGTGTTAGGTGTCTGTAATGTTCAACCTTAATCTCAAAATCTAAGATAGTATCTAAAGAAGAATACTTTGAATTAACGTGAGCAAGTGCAATATATTTTTTAAGAATAGGTGACCAACATCCACTTGTTGCATATCCAACTTGACTTTTATTATAATAAAGAGGTACACTATCTCTCCATGCAGCATGGGGAAGATCTGGAGCTAATCCTGCTTTTTTATAAAGTTTTTCTAGGTCATCCCATAAAATTTCAATCCCAACAAATCTCCAGAGCGATGGATTTTTATTTTCATTTTTAAGTGCTTTATAGCCAATAAAATTTCCTGAATTTAATTTTACGGTCCAGCCCAAACCTAATTCATATGGAGAAGATTTTCTATCTTCAATAAGTGCATGTCTTGAAGAAATATAATCTACATCTAAAAGAATAAGAGATGCTTCTATTCTAGAAATATCTAAAGCATTAAGCCCAACAGGAGTTATACCAAAATCTTTACCTTTTTTAATTAAAATATCCCAAATTTTCAAAGAGTCACTAGGTTTTATCCAAATCTCATAGCCCAAATCCCCTGTGTATCCCGTTCTTGAAATAGATACTTCAATACCATTAAAATCAGTGTTAATTATTCTAAAAAACTTTAAATCATTTATAGATTTAGATGAAATAGAATTGATAATATCTCTAGAGTTTGGTCCTTGAAGTGCTAAAGCAGAGATCATTTCTGACTCATCATGAATGTCAACATCCATACCATAAGAATTTAATTCCAACCAATATAAATTAGGTTCTGCACTTGTTAACCTAAAATCCTCTTTATCTAGCCTTTGAATTGTACCATCATCTATAACCTTTCCATTTTCATCACACCATGAAGAATACATTACCTGACCTACTTCACATATATTAATATTTCTTGTAACTAATCTATTTAGAAATAACTTTGAATCTTTTCCCTTAATTCTATACTTATACAATGGTGATATATCTAATAACCCTGCTTTAGTCCTAATGGCAAAATATTCATTATCATGATGTAAATCATATTTTGTTGATGCCAAAAAACCACCCCATCTTTTCCACTCTTGAGATATATTAATTTTAGATGTTCTTTCAAAAAATGGTGAAATTTTTAATTGAGTATTAGCAGTAAATTTACTAGATTTTTTACCCGGAATCATAAATTAATATTAGAGGTGTAAGTTTATTAATTTAATTGTCTTTTTCCAATAGAAAAGCTTTAATAAAACCATTAATATCTCCATCCAAAACATTATTCACATCCCCTCTCTCAACCCCTGTTCTTACATCTTTAATCATTTTATAAGGATGGAGAACATAATTTCTAATTTGGGAACCAAAATCAATCTTTAATTTAGTACTATCCCTTTCATCCTTTTCTTTATTTACTTTATCAACCTCTATTTGATATAACTTAGATTTCAACATATTTAAAGCTTTTTCTTTATTTAATATTTGACTCCTCTCCTGCTGACACTCTATAATTAGACCAGAAGGCTCATGTTTAAGTCTAACCGCGGATTCAATTTTGTTTACACTTTGACCTCCTGCCCCACTAGCTCTAAATGTTTCCCACACTATATCAGCTGGGTTAATATTTATTTCTATAGTTTCATCAACTTCAGGGTATGCAAATACAGAAGCAAAAGAAGTATGTCTCCTCGCTCCAGAATCAAAGGGGGAAATTCTTACTAATCTGTGTACTCCAATCTCTGATTTTAAATTACCATAAGCAAATTGACCTTCAATCCCCAGAATTGCAGATTTTATTCCAGCAGTATCTCCAGGTTGAACATTTACCTTTTTCACAATAAAATTTTGAGACTCTGCCCACATAATATACATTCTCATCAATATACTTGCCCAGTCTTGACTCTCAGTTCCTCCAGCACCTGGATTAATTTCAATTATTGCACTCATTTGATCTTCTTTACTTGAAAGCATCTTCTTGAACTCAAGCTTCTCAATTAAATCTAATGTTTTGGTGTATTCTATTTCTATTTCTTCTTCTTCAACTTCGCCTGATTCGTAAAATTCAAATAAAGTCTCTAGATCAGATATTGAGCTGGTAATATTATCATATGCTACGATCCAAACTTTATTAGATGATATTTCTTTTAAGACTTTTTCTGCTTTTTCTCTATTATTCCAGAAGTCAGGTTCAAGAGAAATCTCTTCTTTTGAAGAAATTAGTTTTTTTCTTTTTTCATAGTCAAAGATAGCCCCTTAGAGCCGAGGCACGCTTTGTTAAATTATTAATCTGGTCTATATTCATTAATTTAATTTAAGTATCCAACCAAATTTATCTTCAGTTTCCCCATACTTTATTGAATTAAGTGATTTGAGTAAAGTAGATGAAATAGAGTCTCTAGATAATTGAGGTATATGATATTTTTTATTTTTATATCCAATAGTCTTTATTGGTGCAATAGTTGCAGCAGTTCCTGCACCAAAAACCTCCTTAATTGAATTATTATCTAAAGAATTAATTATTTCATCAACAGAGATTTTTCTTATTTCAATGTCAATACCAAGATCTTTACTCAGAATAATAATACTATCTCTAGTGACTCCATCTAAAACAGTGTCACCAAGAGGTGGTGTTATTAATTTATTATCTATAACAAAAAATAAATTCATTGTTCCTGACTCTTCAACATACTTATGTTCTTTACCATCTGTCCATATTAACTGATGAAACCCATCTTTTTGGGCTTCGACAGCAGGATAAAGGGCTGCAGCATAATTTGCTGCTGTCTTTGAAAAACCTACACCACCTGAAACAGCTCTAGTAAATTTAGTCTCTATTTTAACATTTATAGGTTCAGAATAATACCCACCTGCAAGGCCACAGATAATAATAAAAACATATTTATCTCCTGGTTTTATTCCAATATAGGAGTCCATAGCAAACATCAGTGGACGGATATATAATGAGCTATTTTCTTCAGACGGAACCCATCTTTTATCAATTTTTAATAATTCTGTTATTGATTGAATAAAATACTTTTCTGGAAATGTTGGCATGCACATTCTTTGAGCACTTCTATTAAACCTTTTAGCATTCTTATCTGGACGAAAAATAAGAATTTCTCCTTCTTTATTTTTATATGCTTTTAATCCTTCAAATATTGTCTGCCCATAATGGAGTGTTGTGCAGGCTGGAGATAAATTTATATCTTCATGAGGGGTAATTCTAAAATTTGACCACTTGCCATCTTCATAATCAGCAATGAACATATGATCAGAATAATATTTACAGAAACCAAGATCTGAAAAATTAACTTTAGTAAGGTTTGATTCTCTAACTCTCTTAACATTAATTTTCATAAGTTAAAATTAATTTTTTTTATCAGAAGAAATCAAACCATCTTTTAATCTTACAATTCTCTTAGAGAACTTTGCAATAGCTTCCTCATGAGTAACCATAATAATAGTATTTCCTCTGTCATGTAATATTGAAAAAAGATCCATTATACTATGTGATGTCTTACTATCCAAGTTACCTGTTGGCTCATCAGCTAAAATTATACTTGGGTTGTTTACAAGCGCCCTTGCAATAGCCACTCTCTGCCTCTGTCCCCCAGATAACTCATTTGGTTTATGAGTTGCTCTGTCTACTAGATCAACATCTTTAAGTGCTTCCATTGCCATTTCTTTTCTTTCACTTGATGAATATCCTGCATAAACTAAAGGTAAAGAAACATTATCCAAAGCAGAGGCTCTAGGAAGCAAATTGAATGTTTGAAAAACAAATCCAATTTCTTTATTTCTTATATCAGCAAGTTCATTTTCAGACATATTACTAACATCTTTACTATTAAGCTTATATCTTCCACCCGTAGGAGAATCTAAACAACCAATTATGTTCATTAAAGTAGATTTTCCTGAACCTGATGCTCCCATGAAAGAAACATATTCATTCTTTTTTATATCAACAGTAATTGAATCAAGAGCTTTAACAGTTTGCGTACCTACAAAGTAATGCCTAGAAATATCCTGAACTTCAATAATATTTTTCATATTAATATTTTAATTTTGCTATGTAAATTAGATGCCAAAGTAAACAAAATTGCTCTTATTATTTTAAGATATATTAATTTATAATCAAATGGAAATATTTTTTCAGTTAGAGACTTATGTAGCACTATTCACATTAACAATTATAGAAATAATTTTAGGTATAGATAATATAATATTTATATCAATTATAACTAATAAGGTAAATAAAGAGGATAGACAGAAAGCCAGAGTTATTGGTCTTTTACTAGCTCTTGTGTTAAGGATTATTATGTTGTTTGGATTGACTTGGTTTATTGGTCTGACAAAACCAATTTTTCTTGATTTCAGCATAAAAGATCTTATTTTATTTCTTGGAGGAGTATTTTTAATTATCAAAAGCGCTCTTGAAATATCTCATAAGATAAATGTGAACTTTGATGAAAAAATAATTATAAAGAAATCTGTATCATTTGGATCAGTGATTTGGCAAATTGTAGCAGTTGATTTTGTGTTTTCTGTTGACTCTATTCTAACTGCAATTGGCTTGACAGAAATTTTATTATTGATGATTGTTGCGGTAGTAATATCAATTCTTTTTATGATTTTTTATTCATCAAAAATCAGTGACATAATTGATAGATATCCTTCTCTTGAAATTTTAGCTTTATGCTTTTTAATTCTAATTGGGTTCACATTAATTCTTGAAGCAGCACACTATGAAATTCCAAAAGGATTTATTTACTTTGCCCTTTTCTTTACATTAGGTGTAGAATTATTAAATATAAAATTTAGAAGAGTAAGCCTAAAGAGAATAAAAATTAAAAAATAATTACTCTTTTATTACTTTGTACATAGTCTTCTTATCTCCCTGAATTAATTGAATTACATAAATCCCATCATTAGAACTTGATATATCAATATTATGAGATGAAGATGCATTATTATTATCTAATATTCTTTCATAAACAGGTCTACCAAAAATATCAATTATTTCACATTCCACATCACCTCTCCAAGTATCAGAAAAATTGATATTAACTATACCTTTAGTCGGGTTTGGATATATTGATATGTTCTTATCTAATTTAGTAAACTCTATTCCTTGAACAACCGGTGTCTCCACCTGTATGTAAAGGTCATCTACCATCCATCCCCATCCTACAGTTAAGTCATCAGAAAACATTCTAAACCTAACTTTAACTGTATCTCCTTCATTAAAATGAGGTTTGAAGTTAGCTTCTTTACTTCTTAATAAATCAGGATTTCCAAATTGATTTGTTGCATAAGCTGACTTCCATCCTGGATCTGAATCTGAATCATAACCATCCAATAAAGCTTTCCAAGTAATACCATCCTTAGAGGCTTCAACGATCACATAATCCCAAAATTGTGCGTCACCATATGAGGTGCCTGGCTCACCTGGCTCAACAATAACTATTTCTTGGAATGTTATAGAAGGAGTAAAATCCGTAACTATTATAGGTATATTAAGCATAGCGTGTACACTATATCCGTCTGTATAACCTCCATCAACTCCAGATTCATAAGGATGCTCAGTATGCAACTGCCTTCCTTCAAATCCACCTTGAATACCAATCCTAAACCTATCTAAATAAAACTCATCCCCCACAAGATCACTAAAAGTAGTTTTAAATTGTGTTCTTGCATCTAAAATAGGGTTTACAGCAATCTCTAATATATTAGATGGGTACATTACTCCATCCTTATAGGCAAATGCTTGTAAACTAAAGTCTCCTTTATCATCAACTTCAAATATATATTCTCTTTCTACAATAGAATCCGTGTCATAGTATGTTGATCTTAATACACTATTTGCATTTATTTCAAGAGAATCATATATAGATCTTAAATCAACTTTAGCTTTTATCTCATACTTTTCATCGTTGTCAGTCTGATTTCCTTCTAAGATAACGGGGCGAAGTGTAGTAGGTTTAGGTATAAAAGTTTTTAAATCTTCTAAAGTAGCTGTCCATATACCTCTTCCATGAGTAGCAAATACAACTTGTCCCTCATCTTTTATTTTCATATCCCAAATTGTAACATTAGGTAAATCCCCAACTACTTTATGCCAGGAGGTACCTCTATCTGTAGACTCAAATAATCCGATTTCTGTTCCTGCCCACATTATATCACAATTGTGTGGCATAACTAAAAAACTATATACGGCAACATCTGGAAATCCATTTGATGACTTTCCTGAAATGTTTAAATGGAAGCCTGTTATATCTGTCCATGAATCACCCAAATCTTTAGTCTCAATTATTTTAGCTTCTCCTGCTACACCAAATAATATGTACGCAGTTGAATCTTCTTTTGGGTGTGAGTATATACCTGTGATTGTTCCTAAATTTGCAAATTTTGTAACAGGGTCAAATGTAGCACCCCAATCTTTAGATATGAAAATATCAGCAGAATTACCCATTACACCTCCAGCATAAACGAATCTAGGGTTTGCGAGAGATACTTCAACATCAGCCCCACTCCAAAAACTATTACCCCAAGTGCCGCTAATTGAAGTATGTTCCCAAGAAACTCCAAAATCTGATGATTTGTCAACACCTGATGAATTGATTGTAAACAAAATATCAGGGTCCTGGTATGAAGTAGAAGCTCTATTTATAAATGGTCCCCCACCAGTCAAAAGACCACCCACATAATTCCAAGTAGATCCTCCATTATGAGTATAATATAAATTATTTCCTTGATAACCCCCAAACATCAGGGTCAGTAAAGTGAGCAATCACTTCAAAACCATCACCACCTATCGGATGAAAATAATTAGTTGTGTCACTTGCATCCTGATTTCTTGGAGAGTAAAATGTTCCGTTATCTTGTGCACCAGCAACATACTGATCAAATCCTGCAATTTTATCAGCCCCATAAAATTGCGTAGTATTATATCCTCCTCCAGGAGCAAACATAATATCCGAGATAAGACCTGCTCTTTTAAAGTGATCATCCTTGACGCCTGGATCCTTATCTGAAATAGTATAATAGATTCCTCCATCAGTCGTAAGGTATATTCTAAATGTACTATCAACTTCTGAATCAACAATTGTTCCTAGGTTATGATGGTCGACGTGAACATTTTCATTTAAATCAAATGCACCACCATTATCATACTGATTAGTCATATACTCTACAGATTTCTTTAGTGTCTTATAAGTTGCATCAATAAACTCAATTTTTATTTTTGACTCAGGAATATTTTGTGAATCCCAAGAAACTCCATCAGCAAGAAATGGCCATATAAGAAATAATGATTTATGTAATTGGCCATAGATAGAGTTGACATTACCAGGGGTTCCATCTCCAAAAATTTCTGACTGATTCATGTCTGGGTCATAAGGAAGCGATTGAGGAAATATATATTCTCTACTGTCACCTTGGGCAGCGAGAAGATTAAATTCTCCATCGTTTGCGTTATCTCTAAAGGAAACAGTAAGTTGTTGTTCTGGGTCTGTAGAAATATTCCACACTTCAAATGGAACCTCTACCACACCTTCGTAGTTATATTTATCGTGAGTCACACCAGAGGTTGAACCTTCAGGTACTGAAAATCTATATGCTTTTTGTCGTTTTCCTGGACCAAACCTTACCTCTATATCTACCAGGTCTGGACTGTCTGAATTATTATTCCATTCAGTTTCATCAGGAGAAATTGCAGAACCTCCCCATATGTTAACTAAATTCATGTGAGATGATATGTTATCTAATGTTACTTTTGTCGTAGATCCTGAAAATGAGGTTCCTTGATCAGGTAATACAGTAGCTTTACTTGCATCTCTTCCACCATAATATACAATACTATCATTAAATGGATTAACAGTTAAAGTATTATCAAACCATCCCTGTGGATATAACCAGTCATCATCCGTATTATCATCATTCTTCAATAAATTCCATGTAGTTCCTCCATCATAAGAGACTCTAAGGAAAGATGCAGCATTGCCATCAATTCCTGCATATACAATATCAGGATTTTGATGTGAAACAGCAATCTCTAATCTTCCAAAAGCACCTCCTCCTCCTCCAGATAGAATACCATCTGCATTATTGTATGAGACAGTACCTCCTAAGCCAATACCACCTGGGTTAGACCATGAAGAACCCGCATCATTTGACCTAATTACTCCTGCACCTCTTAGCGCAGCATACTGTATATTAAAATCTGAAGGCGCCGCTATAATTTGTTGAATTCTAATATGTTGGTTGAATACATCAGACCATGAAGTTCCTCCGTTTGTAGTTTTAAAAATATATCCATGACCAGCATCATTTGCATCTACTGTACTGATAACAACTACATCAGAGTCATTAGGATCCACAATTAATCTACTAACGTTAGAGAATTTAGAGTCTACATAACCACCGCTATCTTTTGTTGATATATTAGTCCAGTTAGCTCCACCATTTACAGATTTATAAACACCAGCACCAGTTATATCTCCTAAACTACCAATCCAGTTTTCACCAGTTGCAGCATATAAAACATCTGTATTAGATTTGGATTGACCTAACCATGATATAGCTATATTATCCATGTCATTTGATATACTAACCCATGAAGTCCCTCCGTCTGTACTTTTCCAGACTCCACCACCTACACTTCCTGCAATCCATGTATCTTTTGATGGATCACTAGCGTCTACTATGAAAGCTCTTGTTCTACCAGGGGCATTGTAAGGACCTCTTTCAATAAAGACCGCATTGTCCTTAGCATATGTTGAATAACTTGGGTTTGGATTACCAGTTGATCTTGAATAATTATTATTATTAAGTCTTTTTAATGCTTTCTCTAACTCTACTCTTTTATAATCAGATTTATAAGACCTAAATCTAGATGGTTTATTAACATCAACATCACCATGTTTAATTGCTGCATGATAATACATATATTTTTCTGGCCCATCATATTTGGCATCGCCAACAATAATTGACTTTTTTGACTTTTTTGGTTTATATGTACTTTCATTATTTTCTATTTTATTACAAGAAATAAGTACAAGTAGAAGGAGGAGATTTAAATTAAAAAATTTCATATTTATAAAAAGAGAAGATTCAACAACATAAACTATACGTAATATAAGTTTTGTTATTTAATCTAACAAGTGAAATTTTTATATAAAATGAAGTATAATGAATATTTAATTTGCGCAGAATTCTTTTAATCTTCTATTTTTTCCTGGCTCTCTTAATTTCTGAAGTGCTTTTTCTCTAATTTGTCTAACTCTTTCTCTAGTTAATCCCATCACATCACCTATTTCTTCTAGTGTATATGGATTATCAAAACCGATGCCAAAACTCATTAAAACGACATCTCTTTCACGAGGAGTCAAAGTAGAAAGAGCTCTCATAGTCTCAATTTTAAGAGAATGGTTAAATACTAATCCAGTATCTGTTGGCCCCTCAGAATCATTTTCTAAAACATCAAGTAAAGAACCCGAATCATCTTCACCAAATGGAGCATCCATAGACATTTGTTTAACTTCAGCACCAAGAGTACTTCTAACTTCTGTAGTTTTCATATCCAAGTTCTCAGCAATTTCTTCTTCTGTTGGCTCACGTTCATACTTTTGTTCTAACTCAGCATAAGCCCTTCTTATCTGATTAATTGCACCAGATTTATTCATAGGTAATCTTACAATTCTAGACTGTTCTGCTAATGCTTGCATAATTGACTGTCTAATCCACCAAACTGCATAAGAAATAAACTTAAATCCTTTAGTTTCATCAAACTTTTTAGCAGCCTTAATAAGACCTAAATTACCCTCATTTATAAGGTCATTTAAAGGAAGACTTCTATTCTGGTATTGTTTTGCAACTGAAACAACGAACCTCAAGTTTGCTCTAACTAATTTATCAAGAGCATCTTGATTATCTTTTTTAATTTCCTTTGCTAGTCTAACTTCCTCTTCAGGTGTAATCATTGGGACTCCACTAACTTCAGTGAAGTACTTTTCTAGAGTATGACTTTCTCGTCTATTAGTGATTGATTGTGTTATCTTAAGCTGCCTCATGAATGTTTTTTGAGAAAAATTATCAGCAAATGTATCATATTATTTTAAATTTTTCAAAGAAAAAAGCTAATAACAGACTATAAACTTTAATTCTAATCTATCTCAACTTCAATTAAATCAGAAGAAGGGATGGCCTGACAACATAAAATATATCCTTCACTTATCTCTTCATCAGATAATCCGTCACTAACATCCATATCAACAGAACCAGAAATTAATTTTCCCTGACATGAAGTACAAACACCACTTTGACATGAGTAAGGTAAGTCAATATCGTTTTCTAGAGCTGCGTCAAGAATTGTTTCAGATTTTTTCATTTCAAAACCAAAATCTTCACCATCCATCATAATTTTTATAGTAGTCATATCATTCATTCTTGAAAACTAATCTTAATAACGTTAATATTATGTGATCTGTTACAATATTTATCTAAATTTGCAAATGAATTCAATCTCAAAAAGTTTACTATCAATATCTCCAGTTGACGGTAGATATTCTAAGAAGACAACAAAATTTCAAGAGTATTTTTCTGAGTACGCACTAATAAAATATAGAGTTTATATAGAAATAAAATATTTCATAGCATTATCAAAATGTTCAATTAATCCAATTAATAAAATCTCTTCAAAAGAGTTGAGAAGCGTTGAAAAAATTATAGAAAATTTTAATGAAAAGAATGCACTAAGGATTAAGGAGATTGAAAAAAATATAAATCATGACGTAAAAGCAGTTGAATATTTTTTAAAGGAGGAATTTGATAAAATTGGTTTAAAAGAATACAAGGAATATATACACTTTGGGTTAACATCTCAAGATATAAACAATACTGCAGTTCCTTTAATGATCAAAGATTCTTTAAAGAATATTATCATCCCTTCATTCAAAGAGGTTATAAAAGAAATTAATAAAATGTCAGTTTATTTGAAAGATGTTGCAATGATTGCTAGAACTCATGGACAATCAGCAACCCCCACCACATTTGGAAAGGAGTTCAGAGTATTTGAAGAAAGGCTTAATAAGCAATTAGAAGCTTTAAAAAATATCCCAAATAACGGAAAGTTCGGAGGAGCATCTGGTAATTTAAATGCTCATTATGTATCATTTCCAGATATTGATTGGGACAATTTTTCAGATACTTTTTTAAAATCTATAGGTCTCAAAAGGAGCAAACCAACAACTCAGATAGAACATTATGATAATATGTCAGCTATATTTCATAATCTAAGCAGACTTAATACTATTTTAATTGATCTATGTAGAGATTCATGGCACTATATTTCAATTAATTATTTGATCCAAAAAGTAAATAAAAAAGAGGTTGGTTCATCCGCAATGCCACACAAAGTGAATCCTATAGACTTTGAAAATGCTGAAGGTAATTTAATGTACTCAAATTCTCAGTTTATTTTTTTAGCTGAAAAATTACCCATCTCAAGACTTCAAAGAGATCTTACGGACTCAACTGTTTCTAGAAATATTGGCATTCCATTTGCTCATACTAAAATAGCTCTTGAATCACTTATTAAAGGTTTAAATAAAATAGACGTAAACAAAGAAGTGATAAAAAAAGATTTAGAAAATAATTGGGCGGTAGTATCTGAAGCTATCCAAACTATTTTAAGGAGGGAAAGAATTCCAAATCCTTATGAACTTTTAAAAAATCTTACTAGAGGCAATAATGAAATTACTAAAAGTTCAATTACTAACTTCATTAAAAATTTACCTGTGAGTAAATCTATCAAGAAGGAATTATTATCTATTACTCCTAGCAATTACTTAGGAAATGCAAAAAGATGTTAAGAAAATTAGTAGGTTTTTTATTAAGAAAATTACCTAGAACCCTTCTCCAGAGGATAAGTAAGCCAATTTTTAAGATTATTTCCATATTTTACTATGGAAATAATGTAGAATGTCCTATCTGTAATAAATCTTTCAAAGAATTTTTTCCATATGGAAGAAAAACTCGTAATAATGCCCTATGTACAAATTGCCTTTCTCTTGAAAGGCATAGACTGATATATCTTTATCTTGAAAAAAAGACTTTAATTTTTAAAAATAAAACTAAATTATTGCACATTGCTCCTGAAGGGTGCTTAATAAGTATTTTTAAAAGATTTGATAATATAGAATATATAACTGCTGACCTTAATTCCCCTTTAGCAGATATTAAAATGGATATTCATAATATGCCATTTAAAGAAAACTCATTTGATTTAGTTTTATGTAATCATGTTCTTGAACATGTTGATAATGACATTAAAGCTTTAAAGGAAATTAAGAGAGTTTTAAAAAGAGATGGAATAGGAATAGTTCAAGTACCATTTTATGATCCTATACCAGAAAAAACCATTGAGGATAAAATTGTAAAATCAAAAAGAGAAAGAGAAAAATTATATGGGCAGTCTGATCACGTAAGAAAATATGGGAAAGATTATAAGAAAAGATTAGAATCTGCAGGATTCAATGTTAAAATAGTGAATTCTTATACTTATCTAAATAAATCAGAGATAAATAAATATGGTACTGACGAAAATGAGGATCTATATATTATATTCTCTTAATTAAAAATGGAGTTTTAATCTATTTTTTAATAGTGTTAGGCACATACCTTTTATATATAGATTTACCTTTTTTTTCTTGATTTATAATAGTGCCTACTTCAATCCTATTATCATCTAGAATATTTTCTTTAAAATCAACCTTATTATTTTCAATTAAACTCGAGTGATTTAATTGTATTGTTATATGATTTTCTTCCATTAAAAAAGTGAACTTAATTGGATGATTTAAATTATTTCTAATTTTCAAATCTTTATAACCATATACTACCGTAGCATCGGAACCTAGTGGAGTAAATCGATTCTCATTTGTATAAATATCCATAGAATGACTATATCTTTCGAGCACTTCTAGTTTAGCGTGCAAACTAATATAGTATATGAGTCCTGATAATTGACAAAGACCACCTCCTATAGATTTTTCTAGTTGATTATTAACTAAGGAGCGACTTTCTAAATAACCTTTTTTACTTGAAGGGTTACCAACAATTTTCCAAAACGAGAAGATTTCATTTGGATTTATTTCAACTGACTCTATAGATTTTATGGCTATCAATAAGTTATTCTTTTTTGTATCATTAGGTTTTAAGTCTTGCCTTATCTTCAAAGTATGTAAAAATTTACTTGGCAATTGCTTTCTCTTAGCATAATTGAAATAATATCCTTTAAAAATGTCTCTAAATATATTTTTTAATTCGTGGAGTTTGATTTTAATATGGTATGGAATAATTTTTTTTATCATTTCATTTTTTTTCATGCTCAACTAAACCATAAATATACCCAGTTCCATAGCCTAAGAATTGAGTGAAAGTTGTTATTACTGATAAAATTCCAATAATAGGATTTTTGTTCATAATAGAAGAGCTTAAAAATATTGCAGAGAAATAAACTCCATAAAAGATCTGAATTATCTCACCGAGCTTATTACCATAAAAGACAAATAGAATCTGGCTAAGAATAAATCCAAGAATAAAAAATGTTGGAAA
>Ga0315316_10001102_pt1 | contig 18620 bp, 19 predicted proteins | sample M160m3416metaG_FD_203702 | JGI IMG/M metagenome (GOLD analysis project Ga0315316, IMG submission 203702) | Ammonia-oxidizing marine archaeal communities from Monterey Bay, California, United States - M1 60m 3416 | ecosystem: Environmental > Aquatic > Marine > Intertidal zone | place: USA... | reverse complement strand
CTATCCTGTCGCGCATATCCATAATAAGGAATCACCGCCGTGATTCTTTTTGCTGATGAACGGCGCAATGCATCGATCATAATCAGCAATTCCATCAAATTGGTATTGCCCGGGAAACAAGTGGATTGAACAACGAAAACGTCTCCACCTCGAACATTTTCTTCGATTTTCACATAGATTTCCTTATCTGAAAAATCCCGAATTACGGTTTTTCCAAGTGGAACATCCATGTACTTACAGATTTCTTCCGTTAGTTTCTGATTAGCTCGACCGGAAAAAACCAATGCCCGCCTATTGTCGTTGGAAAACATTCTGTGTCCTTAAAAAATCTGGCTGGGGCGGGAGGATTCGAACCTCCGAATGCAGGCATCAAAAACCTGTGTCTTAACCGCTTGACGACGCCCCAAGGCGCGGTAAACCGTACCGTTAAAATTTGTGCCCACAAGGGGCTATAAGGGGTAAAGACGAAAAGGCTTCTCACAATGAAAAATGCATTGTTAAAAAGCCGATATCATTTCTTTAGGAAAAAATTCTGAAAAGCCAGTGATGCTTTTGGCCAGACACACTCTATACTTTCCCCCGGTAAATCTGGCTAATGCTTTTTTAGCAATTTCGGGATTATCGAAAATTCCAAAGACAGTAGAACCACTTCCAGACAAGAGCGCACCTCCAGCCCCTGAACTCAGCAACTCATTTTTTATCCTCAAGATCTCCGGATACCTTTTAAATACAACGGGTTCCAAGTCGTTGTAAAGGGCTGCCCCTAACTGGGCAAACTCCGAGCGCATAAGAAAATTTTTCAAAATGCTAATATTATTTTCAGACTTTGTCAACTTCAATTTTAGATTGCCGTAAACCCATGGGGTCGATATGGGAAAACCAGGATAAATCATTAAAATATAAAAACTAATCGGATTCTCAACGGGTTGCAGAATTTCACCTTTACCCGTTCCAATGGCACAAGGTGACATAAGAAAAAAGGGTACATCGGAACCCAGTTCGGAGGCCATAGAAATCAAATCATCATGGGGTATTTTTAAACTCCAAAGTATATTGAGGGCCAGCAGAGTACCGGCGGCATTTCCACTCCCTCCCCCTAGTCCCGCTCCGGAAGGAATATTTTTTTTTAGTTTGATTTTTACTCCACCACATTTACCGGGAAAACTATTCTGTAAAAGTCTGGCAGCTTTAATAACAAGATTACTTCCATCATTGGGAATGCCAGGAGCATCACAAAATAATTCGACTTTCTCCGGGACTACTTCTATCTCCATCTCATCAAACCAAGCAACCATATGAAACAAGGTCTCCAGCTCGTGAAACCCATCTTCTCTTTTTTTATGAATATGAAGTCCTAAGTTTATTTTTGCAGGAGTCTTAAATTGTAATTTTTTAGGAAGACTCATTTTTATTTTGTGGTAGCTGTTGGCATCAATTTAAATATGTCGGGTGAAAATTTTCCATTCAAAGTCGGATCCTTATATTTAATCTTTATTATTTCCTCCCTTACGGGAAATTCAAGAGTAATCAAATGCGGCCAATCTATCGAACCGATCTTTTTGTACTCCTGCCATTTTACAAAATACTTCTTAATCCCGCCTTCGATTCGAGTCATCTCTATCGGTAATAATGTGATTGCATCTACATGAAGAAAGACATCTCCATTGCTTTTTAAATCTTTTGCTTGAAGTATATATTGAGTGTTGTCAGAATTTAATCTGGATTGTTCTACTCTTAGAAATTCAAAACGCGGAATATGCCCGACAAAAATTCTCAAATGCTCAAAAAAATCTATTTGGATTCCAAGAGTTTTTCGTAAAAGGTTGTTTACATCCGAACCCGAATAAAGTCTGCCTTTGGAGGGGTCGAAAAACTGTAGTTTTCCGGCTGTACGGATAAAAACCCCCATCGCCTGACCAAACAGCCCATAAGTATCGATCCGAATAGAACTGTTTCCTTGTAATACCAGAGTCTGGCGAAAGGATTGCTTTATTTCTTTGCCAACAAAGGTGGTTCGTGTAAATGATTTAACGTTATAAATTTTATTCGCACGAGCCTGGAGTCTATTAAATATATAAGCGGGAGAAATAGTATCTTTTGAAAAATGGGGAGGAATTTTTTCAACAGAAGTCTGGCAAGCACCAAGAAAGAAAAAAATGAATAAAAAAACCCGGCTATGCACAAAAACTAAACGACTTTTTATTTGATATGTAATTATGGCTACCCAACATGGCTTTCGCTTTAAAGGGTTAGTAACTTTGTTGGATGAGTTTTTTTGCTCTTTCAATTTTTTCTTGAAGGGTTTGCGGATTAGGCATTTCTCCGCCTAGATCGCCTTTTTTGTGAAGCGTCAAAGATCGGCTGTTTTTCCAAGCTCCTTTTGCTTCATCATAATTTTTCAGAGAAAAAAGAATATCTCCAAGATGGTCATAAAGCACAGGATCTGGATCAGTATAAATCAAGGCTTTCTGAATTTGCGTAAGGGCTTTTTCTGAGTCGCCTTTTTTGAAATATATCCATCCCAAGCTGTCTAAAAAATACCCATTGCGTGGTTGAATAGTGAGAGCTTTTATCAAGTGCTCCAAGGCACGATCCAGGTCACGGCCTTCAAGGGCATATATATATCCTAAAAAGTTGTGAGCGTTGGAATGTAGCGGGTTGATTTCGATAGCCTGCCGCATGTTAGCAATCGCACCTTTAAAATCTCCTGACTTTTCCATTAATGCTCCCAACTCAAAATAATAACTGTCTTTTTTTGGGTTGAGACTCAAAGCTTTCTTCATGTTTTCTAAAGCTTTTTTGTTTTCATTTTTTGACATATGGGCAAGCGCTAAAGAATGAAAAATCTCATCATTTTCAGGCTCCATTACAGTAGCTTTTTTCAAAAGCTTAATAGTTAAATCTGTTTTTTTAGCAAGTTGGTATAAACGTGCGGAATAACGCAAAATCTCCATTGACTTCGGCTCAAGTTTTCTGAGTATTGCAAATTCCTCAATTGCCTTGTCTAATCGCCCTTGATTTTCATATATCCGAGCCATAAGCACATGCGGATCTTTATGGTCATCAGCAGTCAAAACTAGCTGAAACTCGTCTAATGCCCTTAAATAAAGTGTCTCCTCAAAATAAATAGCGGCGATTCTCATATGGACATTCGGTTGTTTTGACAGTTCGGCAGGAATATCTTTATTTTTTGTCAATGCATTTTTGTGCGCTAGAGAAGATGCATTTTGAAGCTTTTCAATACGCTCTTTAATAAAAGGATCATTTTCCCTGAGTTTTTTTAGGAAGTTATACTCTTTAAGAGCTTCTTCATTTTTTTCCAAACGTTCATAAACCCAAGCAAGGTGTTTTCGAGCTTCTAATAAATTAGGCTTCAAAATAACTGCCATTTGAAATCTCTTTTCAGCTTCTGCTAGCTCATTATTTTGTAATAAAGCTCGGCCCAGATAAAACTGCCCTAATGGATTACCATGTTCCATTTTGACGGACTGCAAATACATATTTTTTGCCTGTTGCCATTTACCCTGCTCTTCCAAAACGGTTCCCTTTAAGAAAATGGCGCGGGAGCTTTTTGGGTTTATTTGAATTACCCTTTCATAATGATAAATAGCAGAATCTGCTTTCCCTTGACTTGCTAAAATATCTGCCATATCCATATGAATTTTCTTGTTTTTTGGAAATCGCCTTAAAGCCTCTTGCCCAGCTTTTACGGCTTTATCTAACTGGCCCGTGCGTAATAGTAGGTGAACCCACTTTTCGAAAAATTTTTCGGTTTCGGGGTCGTATTTTACAATTTCTTTATAATGTCTAGCTGCTTTTTCAAACTGAAATTTCTTTTCGGCTTCCAGGGACATGAGAAATTGGAAATAAGCACGTGGATCTTTACTTTCTAAAGGTTGCGATTGTTGCCTTTTTTGTTCATACATTTTCACAGCATAAGACATAGAGAGATCCAAATCTTGTGATTTCATTTCCATCTGATTACTAACGGTTGAACAGTTAGAAAGAAATAGAAATACAATTCCGAACACAAGAATTTTTACTGCAAACATATTATCCATTGAACCATACAAGATAGTTTTATTTATTTTTTTCATTTTAAATTATAGAAGGCCTATATTATTAATTTAATTTTACTAACGAGTTGTTTCCCGGCCTTGCTATTTAATTCAAAAATAAATTTTTGCTTCAAGCTTTCCAATGCAGGCAGCCATTCCGAATCTTGAACGCGGATATGTATCGTACCTTGGACGATTTTATCAACAAAAGATATTTCTGATATTTCTTTTCCAACAACAAGGTTCCACTGGTAACCCAACCATTCTTTCTGATCTTTTTGTAAAATTTCAGGTAAAGAATCAATTAAAACAGAACCTAAGTCGGACCAGTTTTTATTTAGGTTTTGTTTTCTTATCATAACCAATAAACCGAACAAAGTTAATCCCGCTCGCAATGAGGACTGTCATGTTTTCCTTAGTGCTTCAATTCACCGCGATAACAAACCTTAATCTTTCGTACCTGATAGGTTAGCAGGAATGAATAAGTCGATATTCATAATAGCAAACAATCACTTTCAAGCCTTTTACTAATAATTTTCCTCTCCATTAACAGGTTCATACAGATTGAACCTCTTTTTTATTTTAGCTATGTTAATGAATAAATTAAAGAAATAACTTGCAAGTTTTTAAATACATATCAGACCGAATAATCATTAAATAAAAGCGATCGAGTATTGATTTATATCGATGGCACCATAGACTCCAAAAACAAACAGATTGAGACTAAAAAATATCAATTTAGTATATAAGGTTTTCTTATTTTAACGCAGCCTTGATCATTGTCCGACCCGCGCTAGAGGTTGATATGATTGAAAAATTAGGGTTTCAAGGTATACTGTTTTGATAATTAAAATTCAATAACCTGGGGGACTCCTTCCATTAATAAGAGAGTCGATGATGTTAGCCATTACATGCCACGATTAAGGGTATCTTACTAACCATGACTAAAAAATTAAAAAACGAGTTAACTTCGGTTAAGGAGAACAGACAATAATGAGTATTGAATTGAAATTAAAGCACTCTCTGGAAGGACAAATCTCCTTTCCACAAACGAATTAGTCTCTTATGCGTCCACGCCTCCAGGTCATTCTCCTGGGAATTGTTAGTCTGCTCCTCTATTTATTTCTTACTCACATTTCAAAAGAGTTTAACTGGGGAGAAGGTTATGCCGATCGTCCCATTGTCACTTATCTGGCAATTTATTTTTCACTTTCCCTACTCTTCTTCTTCACTTGCGCTATTCTATTAAAGCAACCGGAAGATAGATTTACCTTTTGGACCATTATAGTCCTCGGCTTGCTATTCCGACTTTCTATTTTACCTGCGCAACAGTTGCAGGAAGACGATGTCTATCGTTACCTCTGGGATGGAAAAGTTTTTTCTAATAGTATTAATCCTTTTGAATACTCACCCTCTGAAGTTCATGAATTTAAAGAATTACGAATTCAGAACCCTGAAACTTATTACAAAATTTATAACGAAAGAAATGAAAGGGAATTAGAAAAACTATCAGCTTTGAAATGGGAATCTCCAAAATCTCTAAAATATCTAGAAAGAGTTAACCATCCTGGAGTTCCTACAATTTATCCTCCTATGGCCCAGTTTGTGTTTCGAGCTGTTCATTCTATTAAGCCCGATAGTATTCTTGCTATGCGGATCGCTTTCCTGCTTTTTGATGTTTTAACAATGTTTTTCATTATCGGGATTTTGGCCAAGCTGGGATTAAATAAAAATATGAGCGCTGTCTATTTTTGGTGCCCATTGATAATAAAAGAAACGTTCAATTCAACTCATTTGGATATCATTGGAATTGCATTCCTATGCGGCTCTATTTATTTTCTGATCAGCCACCGACACAGTCTCGCTAGTGTTTTTCTTGCCTTAGGTTTTCTAGGTAAATTGTATCCCGCTATTTTATTTCCGCTTTATTTTCAATCCTGCCTCCAAAATTCCCGCAAAAAAGGCGGTGATTTCTGGTTACCCCCAATAATGAACTCTCTACTTTTTCTCGGCATAATAGTTTTGGGTTACATTCCTTTTATAGGGATAGGACTAAAAATGTTCGATGGGCTTAAAGCATATTCGCTCTATTGGCAAAGCAATGATAGTATTTTTTCCTGTTTAGTTTTTATTTTCAAAAACATACCGGGGGAGTTAAGCAATATTTCTTTGTTTTCAAATCCATTACCAATTTTCCTGAGCAAATTAACCGTAGTTTTCATTTTGATGGGAGTTCTTATCTGGCTTTTGTTGAAAAATACTTCGTTATCTGAAGACCCAAAAGCATTCTTGAAACAGCTTTTTATATTGATGGCTTTGGTGTTTTTGCTCAGCCCAATTCAAAACCCTTGGTACCTTTGCTGGGTAGTGCCTTTTCTATGTTTGTTTCCTCTTAGATCGTGGATTTTTTTAACAGGTCTAGTCGGGCTTTACTATCTCGATTTTTATTTTGACTATCAAGAAATACAATCATGGAAAATATGGATTCCCTGGATTGAATACGTTCCTTTTTATCTATTGTTAATTTTAGATTTGCAAAATAAAATACCGAAAAAAGGCAAAAAAAATGAAATGGGATAACAGTTCCTAGTTTGCCTATAAGGTTAGGAGAGAAGATAATACAAACACCTAAACCAGGCACAACTGGAATACAAATCTGTTTAGCAACCCTGCACAGGGTAGATCTTGCTGAAAAAAATTTAGTAAAGCGCTAAAAAACTTACTAGACTAGATCGAAAAAAGATCGAACCTTGGGTTGAATGGACTCATCAAACCGGTTATTTCGGTCAAGCAGAATGGCATGGATCCCTGCATTACGAGCCCCATCGAAGTCTGTTTTAACTTCATCTCCAATATGGCAGGCCTCGTGAGGTTCAACGCCACTAAGCCGGATCGCTTCAGCAAAAATTTTTTTATCTGGCTTTGCAGAACCTACTACCGCTGAAGGAAGAATAAATTTAAAGTGGTCTGTAAGTTCTAAACTATCCAAGGTGGAAGTCAGCCGCGAATCCCAATTCGAAATAACACCTAAAATAATTTTTTGCTCTTTTAATTTTAAAAAAATTTGGGACTCGATCACATCTTCATAGATTTTCCAATTGGAGCCATCGCGAAATACTTCGAAAATTAATTTAAAATACTTATCAAAACGATCTAGCCCTCCAAAAGGTTGAAAAACCTCAAACACCAGTTCTTTCCAAAATTTTTCTTCTACTTCTACACCGGATTTATTCCCCAAAGATTCGATACCACCCATTTTTTCCCATTGCGAACGGAATCCCTTGTTAAGCTGATCAGCGGTTCCCGAGAAACCAAAATCGCGCGCGTGCTTTGCGTATACATCACCCACTGAAGGATGTACACGAATCAAGGTTCCCCCAACATCAAAAAATACAGCTTTAAAAGAAGAAAGCGACAAAACTTAAGTTCCTGAAACAAATTTTTTGACAATTAATACAGAATTGATACCAAACATGCCAAAGGAGTTATTCATAATGTAGTTTACTGAAGGGAGCTTTTCGGGTTCATTTGCAACCAGGTTATTTACGGCACATTCAGGGTCTAGGTCATCGAGGTTAATGGTAGGGTGTACTATATTGTCTTCAAAGGCTGGCAAGTTACCTGATAATTCCAGAGTACCTGCAGCACCCATAGTATGGCCGATAAAACTTTTTGTGTTATTGATGCGGGTTTTTGAATCATTACCAAACACTTGACGTATGGCCTTTGTTTCTTGGATGTCTCCCATCTGTGTTGCCGTTGCATGGGCGTTTAGGATATCTATGTCACCTGGTTTGAGTCCAGCTCGATCAAGAGCTAACCTCATACATTGGGTCTGTCTATCTGGATCCGGCAAAATAAAATCTACAGCATCGGAGTTTGAGGCATAGCCTACAATTTCTCCATAAATTTTTGCCCCCCGTTTTTTGGCATCTTCTAAGCGTTCGAGTGTATAAACACAACCTCCTTCAGAGCAGACAATTCCGTTTCGGTTTTTATCGAAGGGACGACTGGCTTTTGTTGGGTCTTCGTGCTCGGCAAGTGCCCCCTCACTTTTGAAACTGGCAAAAATACCGAATGTGTGGATGCTTTCAGAAACGCCACCAGCTAAGGCTAAATCGACTTCCCCGAGCCGTAACATTTGGACTCCTTGAATAACTCCCATATTACCGGCAGCACAGGCTGCCCCAATAGTGTAATGAGGACCAGTGATTTTCATATTCAAAGTAACCTCACCGGCCGGATTATTGGACACAGTTCTAGGGTTATGGTGATGCGACCAATACTTCACATCGTAATCGTATTTGCTGATGTTGTAGACTTCGTTTTCAGTTTCTACATTTCCGTGTTCTGTGGTTCCCAAATAAACCCCAATTCTTGAACGGTCAAACGACTCTAGGTCGAGCCCCGAATCAGCAAAAGCTTCTCGTGAACAATATATGGAAACTGAGCCCACACGGGTTCCACGACGACGTTCTTTTTTTTTCTGATATTTGAGCTCATCAAAATTACAAACTCCAGCAAGAACTTTTCCCATATAACGGGTTTCGTACTCCCGAACCCCTGATACACCATTTAGTAAATTGTGGCGAAACTCTTTTAGGTTATTACCGTTAGGGGATGTTAATCCGACGCCGGTTATGACAATACGCGAGTTAATCATTTCAGTTTACCATTTTGTACAATAAGGCCACGGCGTACGCAGCAATGCCTTCTTCCCTGCCAACGAAACCCAATTTTTCTGTGGTTGTGGCTTTTATATTTATCTGCCCGATGTCTATAGCCATGGCTTCTGCAATATTCTTTTTCATATCAGGAAAAAATAGGGTTAGTTTTGGTTTTTGCGCAACGATAGTGGTATCAACATTCGCAATTTCAAACCCTTTATTCCTGCAAATTGCGGTGACTTGCTCTAGTAAAACAATGCTAGAGATCCCTTTCCATTTTGAATCTGAATCCGGGAAATGCTTACCGATATCACCCGCACCAACTGCCCCCAAAAGAGCATCGCATAATGCGTGCAACAATGCATCAGCATCTGAATGCCCATCAAGTCCTTTTGGATGAGGGACGTTAACACCTCCTAGAATCAGCTTCCTACCTGAAACCAGTTGGTGCACATCATAACCATTACCAATACGAATTATAGGTGAGCTCATTTAATAAAATTTTTATTAGCAATTATTTAAGTATTTCGTCTGTTAAAGAAATTACAAACCCCGCACCTCCTTTTATAAACTAAATGCGAAAGCTCGTCTAAAAGAGTTTACCCGTCTTCCTGTATATGATAGCCCTTAAATTACTCTCATGCCTAAAGGGTGCTAATGGGTGACGGTGACTAATTTTGTAGTTTCTTCGCGAGCCCAACGATCTGCAATCAAAACATCTTCCAATTCTTTTAATGGTGATGGATTGTGGTTTTGCATGACCATACGAATGAGTTCTGCAATATCTTTGTAAGAGATGAGTTCTTCGAGGAACGCCTGTACTGCAATTTCATTAGCAGCATTGAGGACAGCAGGCATGGTTTTCCCAATTTCCATTGCATCAATAGCTAACCCCAGACAGGGGAACCGTTCAAAGTCTGGTGCTTCAAAGGTCAAATTGCCCATAGTAGTCAAATCTAACGAGGGCAAATCGCATTCAAACCGGTCAGGGTAAGTCAGGGCATAGGCAATAGGTACGCGCATATCTGGAATACCCAACTGCGCCAGAATAGATGTATCAACAAACTCTATCATCGAGTGAATGATACTTTGAGCATGGACAATAATTTCGACCGGAGTATTGAGACCAAACAACCATTTGGCTTCAATATATTCCAGCCCTTTATTCATCATAGTGGATGAGTCGATAGTAATTTTTGCACCCATTTCCCAGTTAGGATGTTTGAGTGCATCTTTTACTGTAACAGTTTCCATTTCATCTAAGCTGAATGTGCGAAAGGGGCCACCCGATGCAGTCAGAATAATTTTTTTGATTCGTTTTTTCTTTTCTCCATTCAATACCTGAAAAATGGCACTGTGTTCGCTATCAATAGGAATGATTTGTGAATTAGTTTTTTTAGCTTCCCTGAGCACCAACTCACCAGCAATAACAAGAGTTTCTTTATTCGCCAGCGCAAGGTTTTTCCCTGATTTTAGAGCGTGAATTGCAGGTAATAGACCCGCACTTCCCATTACACCGGAAACAACTACATCTGCCTCCGTTAAGGTGGCGACTGTAATGGTACCTTCTTCACCGGATAAAATCTCAATATCCAGATCAGCAATTAGTTCCTTTAACGTTGGGATTTTTTTGGTATCGAATAGGGCCACGACTCGGGGCTTAAATTTTCTGATTTGTTTTGCAAACAAATCAATATTGCTTCCTGCAGACATGCCAATAATTTGAAAATTTTCTGGATTACGTTCAATTACATCCAGCACATTAGTGCCAATTGAGCCAGTAGAACCGAGAAGTGATATTTTTTTCATATAAATTCGGTTGCCAAGAATAACTGGTAGTAACAATAAAAAGCAGGACCTGCAAACAATAGGCTATCAATGCGATCTAAAACCCCTCCATGCCCGGGAATCAGGGTTCCAGAATCTTTAACCTGACAATTCCGTTTTATGAGGGATTCTGCTAAATCGCCGAGCTGGCCAATAATACCGCAAATGAAAGCCACAATCAAACAGTGGAATAGAGGGATCTGACTGAAAAACAGGTTGCTCGCCAACAAGGCAACAATCAAAGTACCGAAAACGTTGGCCGCAGCGCCAGCAATAGTTTTATTTGGGCTAACAACCTCCAGTAATTTTCGTTTCCCGAATTTTTGGCCTCCGTAATAGGCCATTATATCTCCGACCCAAATAAATAATAAAATAAAAACTACCATTTCCCGACCCCCTTGCAAATTTCCAATTAGAAGAAAGTACCCCCCTAGTCCTGCAATATAGAAAATACCGAAAAGGGTGTATGCAATAGGATCGATTGCCACTCGCACATTTTTACCCCTAAAAAACCAAACAGTAAATAATGTAAGAGGAATACAAAAAATAACAACCGCTAAACTTTGAGGAATGAAAAAGTAGGCTACAAGCAGAAAAAAGCTCAAAACCATACCTGCAACAGGAAACCCGCTTAATCCTGCATTGGTAATCATGGAAAAATATTCGTAGACGGCAACCAAAGTAAGAGACGTAATCAAAATAAAAAACAACCAGGGGTCTCCAAATAAAATAATCCCGAGTACTACGGGAATTGCTATGACTCCGCTGATAATGCGTTCCAAAATTTTTTCCTAAACAGATTAAAAGTCTATTTCAGGTGAAAATAATAGGGGAAAATGGGTTTATGCTCTGGGTCATTAAAAAAAAATTAGGCTTTGGCAACTTGTTCCTGGATCATTCCAAACCGGCGATCTCGACCTTGATAATCAATAATGGCATTTAAAAAATCATCTTCCGTAAAATCAGGCCACAAAACATTATTATAATGCAATTCTGCGTACGCACTTTGATATAAAAGAAAGTTGCTGATTCTCCTTTCTCCACTGGTTCTAATCAAAAGATCCGGGTCGGGCATTGGATGAGTCGAAAGAAAAGACTCAATCAGCGGAAAATCGATTTCTTCGGTTGAAATTTTTTCATCTTTTACCATTTGAGCTACTTTTTTAACAACATCAAGAATTTCCTGCCTACCTCCATAACTCAAAGCCAGAGTGAGAATCATTCCTGTATTATTTTTTGTTTCATCAATTGAGTATTGAATCAGTTTTTGTATAGAAGTCGGTAAGTCTTCTATATGCCCAATGATATTGAACTGAATATTTTCTTTTTTCATTTTATCCAATTCTTTTTTGAGATAAAAATCCAAGATTTTCATTAGGGTACTAATTTCGGCGGAAGGGCGGTTCCAATTTTCATCGGAGAAGGAGTACAGGGTCAATGCTTCGAGGTTAATTTTACAACCTAAAGTAACTATACGATCTACAACTTTAACACCGGCCCAATGACCTTCGTATCGTGGGAGTAAATTATTTTGCGCCCACCTTCCATTACCGTCCATTATAACGGCAATATGTCTGGGCAATCGATGTAGGTCGATTTTCTCTTGTAACTTTGATTCGACCAAGAAGAAGACTCCTGAATAAAAGAATGTGCAACACTAAAACTAAATATCAAGAAAAAATTAAACTTCGATTATGTCTTTCTCTTTTGTCTGGATAATCTTATCTACTTCTGCCACGAATTTATCGGTAAGTTTCTGAGTTGCATCGTGCGCCTTACGCCCTGCATCCTCAGAGATATCATGATTTTTTTCTGATTTCTTGAGTTTTTCGTTAATATCTCTGCGGATATTTCGAATAGCCACCTTGCATTCCTCGGATTGCTTTTTTACCAATTTTACCAGTTGCTGTCGTCTTTCATTTGTTAGCGGTGGAATAACCAATCTTATTACCTTGCCATCATTATTGGGAGTCAAACCCATATCAGAACCTTGAATTGCTTTTTCAATATCCTTCAGGATCGATGTTTCCCAAGGCTGTATTGTTAAAGTCTGGTTATCAGGGGCTCCCAAAGTAGCGACTTGTTTTAAAGGAGTAGGATTACCGTAATAATCAACTAATAGGTCGTCTAGTAAAGCTACTGATGCTTGCCCTGTTCTTAATTTCCCCAGTTCATGAAGCAAATGGTCCATAGAATTTTTCATTTTGCACTCAGCATCTTTTATTAATTCTTCTTCCATTTTCTATGCCCCCACGGTCGTTCCAATTTTTTCACCTAATAAAACTCTTTTTATACTATGCGTCTGGCGGAAATTAAATATTACCATAGGCAATTTATTATCCATACAGAGAGAAACGGCAGTTGAATCCATTACCTTCAGTTCTTTTTTTAACACATCTAGATAGCTCAATTCCTTATACTTTATTGCATCTTTATTTGTCCTAGGGTCCGAACTATAAATGCCATCAACTTTTGTTGCTTTAAAAATTACATCGGCTCCGACTTCCATAGCTCTTAAAGAGGCTGCAGTATCTGTAGTAAAATACGGGTTACCTGTTCCTCCTGCAAAAATAACGACGCGTCCTTTTTCCAGATGCCGAACCGCCTTCCGGCGTACATAGGCTTCGGCAACCGCTTGAATTTCTATCGCAGTCTGAACACGCGTGGCAATACCCGCCTGCTCTAAGGCAGCCTGAAGAGCTAGCGCATTAATAACCGTTGCTAACATTCCCATATAATCACCGGTGGTCCGCTCTATGCCAATCGAGCTTAATGAAGCGCCTCGGAGAATGTTTCCTCCACCAATTACAATAGCTATTTCAACACCCAGGTCTTTAGCAGCTCTGATTTCTTCTGTAATATTTTTTAAGGCCTTTTCGTCAAGACCAAAATCTCCTTCTTCGGCAACCAGACTTTCACCACCTAATTTTAACAGCACTCTTTTATAAATAGCCTTGGACATTAAATTTCGAACCTTACAAATTTACCAATATTGATGTTCTCACCCAGTAAAGCGATTTTTTGTTTAATCAGTTCTTGGATAGTAATATTGGTATCTTTAATAAAGGGTTGTTCTAACACACAGTTCTCTTCATAAAATTTTTCCATTTTTCCGGAAACAATTTTTTCAATAATATTTTCAGGTTTACCCGATTCTTTTGCCTGATGCGCAAAAATTTCTTTTTCTTTATCTAGGGTTTCCTGTGTCACTTCTTCCCGTGTTGAAAACCGAGGTTTAGCGGCGGCAATATGCATCGCAATATCACGAATTAGCTCCTGGAAGTCTGGGGTATTGGCGACGAAATCTGTTTCGCAATTCAGTTCCACCATTACTCCTAGTTTGTTACCAGCATGAATGTAGGTGCCGACCGAACCATCCCCGGTTTGCCGACCCGATTTTTTATCTGCCTTGGCTAATCCTTTTTTACGCAAGAAAGTGATAGCAGCTTCTACATCTCCACTGGTTTCTTTTAACGCAGATTTACATTCCATAATTCCCGCTCCAGATTGAGAGCGCAGTTCCTTAACCATCGCAGCAGTTATTTCCATTACTAAACATCCTTACAAAAAAGTTAATCTAAAAATATTCGAACAAGACAAATTACTTGCTTCGTAAATTTATTGTGAGTGACTTCGGTTGGCCATCCCGTAGAAGTTGGCCTCTACGAATATAATTCCAGCCTGGGTTCAAACCTGAAGTTAATTCAGATCAGGCAGGCACTACAGTTTCGCTTTTGCCATTATCATCAGGAGCCGGGACTGTCTCAGCTTTCTTATTAGAGCTCGACTTAGTCTCGGTCTCTTCTTTTTCTTGGCTTGATTTTTTCATCTCCTGACCCTCCAGGTATACATCGGCAATTCTATGAGCGAACAGCTGGATAGATCTCATGGCATCATCATTTGCAGGAATGGGGTAGTCGATGCCATCTGGGTCAGAATTTGTATCCACCATAGCTACAATTTTTATGCCCAATTTTTTTCCTTCTGCCAACGCAATTTTTTCTTTTCGTGTATCAACGATAAACATAACGTCGGGTAAATCTTTCATGGTTTTTATGCCACCGAAAAATTTATTCAGCTTGACAATTTCTTTACGTAAATCCAACGCTTCCTTTTTGTGCAAGTGATCAAACTGATTTTCTTCATCCATTTTTTCCAATTGTAGTAATCTTGCAATACTTTTTCTAATCGTTGCAAAATTAGTCAGGGTTCCTCCCAACCACCGCTGATTGATGTAATGCATTCCGCACCTTGTGGCTTCATCTGCAATCAATTCCTGAGCTTGTTTTTTCGTTGCCACGAAAAGAACTTTTTTCCCGGCACGGGCACTCTCTCTGATATATTTTTCAGCTGCCTGAAAACCGGTAAGGGTCTTCTGCAAATCGATAATATATATTCCGCCGCGGGCGCCATATATATAAGGTTTCATTTTGGGATTCCACCGGTTGGTTTGGTGGCCAAAATGAACACCAGATTCGAGTAGGTTTTTCATTGTGATTTCAGACATTCTATCTCCTTAAAATTAAATGGGTTATACCACCGCCTCCATCGACTCTCATCAGGAACCCGCAGGCCACCCCTGATTTGATCCGGAAACGTGCGTGATTAAATTTTCTGGAATTCTTCCAAAAAGGAAGCCAAATTGTTGCTTAGACTAACATATTCAAGTTTAACTGACAATATGGAACAGGCTAAATTTGCGCAAAAAACGAGGTTTTTCAATATTTTTAATCTTTATTGTGAGTTATTAGGAGGGGAGGACAAGCGTGAAAAAGGCATGGGAAAAATTTCAAACCATCTGTCAGGCAACAGAACATTGATACTTTTTCTTAAATTATGCCATTCGGTTTATTCCACGGATTTAATGGGTTGTGAAAGGGGTTCCGCGATAAGGTCATAACCTGCCACTGCGGTGATGCGCATAGGAATGATTTCACCCGGTTCGGCTTCACATTTTTCCAAAATAACCTGCCCATCAATATCGGGTGCCTGAGATGCTAGTCTTCCCGTCATTATATAATTTTCCTGCACATTGAATCCTTCAACGAGAATTGATTCAATTTCCCCCACTTTTTCTTGATTTTTTCTGAAAGCAATTTCCTTTTGACATTCCATAAGGATATTTTTTCTTTCTTCTTTAACTTCTTCAGGAACTCGATTGGGATAATCAAAAGCGGTGGTTCCTTCTTCATCAGAATATGTAAAAATTCCTACATGATCAAATTGAACCTCACAAAGAAAATTAAGCATATGCTTAAAATGTTCTTCTGTTTCTCCTGGAAAACCGGTGATAAAAGTGGTGCGCAAAGCAATTTCTGGAATCTTTAATCGTAATTCATCCAACATTCTGCGGATATTGCCTTCAGTTTCCTGCCGTTTCATACTTTTTAAAATTTCATCATGTGTGTGTTGCAATGGAACATCAATGTAGCGGCACACTTTTTCTTCAGATGCAATATAGTCGATCACACCTGAATTAAGAAAAGTAGGATAACAATACAAAAGTCGTATCCATTCTAAGCTTTTAACTTTTGCCATACCCTCTAGCAATCTAACCAAACCATCCTTCATGCCTAGATCGAAACCGTACATTGTGGTGTCTTGAGAAATAATATTAAATTCTTTAACTCCTCTTTTAGCTAAATTTTCTGTTTCTGCCAAAATCGATTCCGGTGATCGGCTACGCATAGGGCCCCGCATTTTGGGAATAATGCAAAAAGCACAACGATTAGAACAGCCTTCTGAAATTTTTAAATACGCCGTGTAAAAAGCAGTAGTCATCAAACGATCGGTGTAGGACTCGTAAAATTCAGCAGGCGTCGCAACGTGATTGCGGTTATTAAAATTAGTCGCATCATCTTCTAGAATATTTTTTAACTGTGGATATTGACCAACCCCTAGCAAATGATCGATTTCTGGTATCTCATCTAGAAGTTCTTGAGTGTGGCGCTCTGCCAAACAACCCGTCACGATGAGTTGCTTGCATTTTCCGTCCGTTTTTTTCCGGGCCATTTCGAGAATTGTCTCAACCGATTCTTTTTTTGCCGATTCAATAAACCCGCAAGTGTTAACGATTATAATTTCAGCGTCTTCTTCATCAGGGGTAAGATCATAGCCTGAAGCAACGAGATCACCGAGCACCCGTTCAGAGTCAACGGTATTTTTTGGACACCCCAAACTAACCATTCCAACTTTTTTCATATTTTTCCGTTTCTCAAAAAACTTGAAACCAACGATTGTTAGCCTTGTGCTTCTTTTAGCTTTTTTTTCATTCGCCGAATCAATTCATTAAAATCATTTTTCTTTAGAATCTTGTAAAACTGACTTCTCAAATTATTGCGCATGCTGACACCATCAAGGATCACATCTACTACCAACCAATCTTTCGCAAACTGTTTCATTTTAAAACTGATGTCTACCTCACCTTCTTTCTCATGAATTACAGTGATGGGAATCACGGTCATACCTTTTTTACTTTGTGACTTACCATACATCAGGTCAAGGCTTGCAAAAAACTTCGCCGAACTTGGGAAAGCTACATGCACAAACAAATCCCCTAATAACTTCTGAAACTGATCTTTTTGTTCGGCGCTTTGCTTCTTCCAGTATTTTCCTAGTGCTTTCTGGCTGATTTCCTGGACCTCTAAGATACTTACAGCAATATCAGAATGTTTTTTATTTGCTGCCTTTTTAGCATCCGACAATCCATTGCCTTCTACTATTTGTTTGATCTCGTTTAAAAGGGTTTTTACTGAAGCTTCCGGGCTTTTTTGTTCTGAGCCGGCCCAAGATGAAAATGTCGTAAAAAATAAAACGAAAAGGGTATTAAAAGCAATTATTTTTAGATTTCTCATTTGTGATACATTTCAATAGGAAATGTTTTCCTACTGGGAAACTTTGCTGTTCAAAATATAATGATTTTTTTATTTTAATTATAACGGATTCTAACCAGTGTTATGAACACCAATTTCAATAAATTATGGCGGCTTAATTCGGTTTTATTTTTGTTTTTCCTTATTTTTGAAGCTCCCCCTGTTTTTGCACAAAGCCCAACCTTGACTGAAATTGATCATCTGCACCAAGAAAGCACATCGAAACAGGAATATGAAAATATTTCCTCGCAAATTAAAAAAGTTCTGGAGATAAACCCTAACCAATATAAATGGAAATGGCGTCAAGCTAGGGCCCATTATGCTCTTGCCAAAAAATCAGGGGATTCAAAAGTTGGTCACTATGGCCAATGCATCCTCTACAGCACCCAGGCCATTGAATTGCAACCCGATTCTGCAATCAGTTATTTTTATAGGGGACTTTGCCGAGGCAAGCAAGGAGAAATAAAAGGGGTTTGGTCCAGTTTGGGAATCATCGATCCCTTTGAAAAAGATATGAAAAAAGCCGTTAGTCTGGACCCAACTGTTAGCCACTCAGGCCCACACCGGGCTTTGGGCAAATTATATATGGAGTTGCCCTTTTTTTTGGGCGGAGACCTGGATAAAGCGGAATTTCATCTGAAAGCAGCTGTTCGGCTGGCCCCTGACTATGCAGAAAACCAATTGGGGCTGGCACAGGTGCTTGTCAAAAAAAATAATTACACGGAAGCACGAGAATTTCTTCACAAACTCATAGAACTTACAGATAATACACAAAACGAACAACTTCTTTCTCTCAAAAAAGAAGGAATGGAGTTAATCGAACAAATTTCTCCCTGATACCAATATGCTAAAAGAAATCAAAATTCAGAACTTTGCCATTATAGAAAATCTTTTGGTGAATTTTGAAACCGGACTAAATGTGCTTACCGGTGAAACTGGGGCCGGAAAATCCATCATCATCGATGCACTCAATTTATTACTTGGGGGCAGGGCAGATACAGATTCTATTCGTACCGGGGAAACCACTGCCTTGGTCGAAGGTATATTTCAAATATCCAATGAAGACACTCTAGCTATGGTGCAGGAGATTGGGATTGAATCAGTCGATGGCGAACTTCATATAAAAAGACAAATATCCAATTCAGGGAAAAACCGCTGTTTTCTTAACGATAGTCAGATCACCGTTTCTACGCTGG
>Ga0315316_10001094_pt1 | contig 18683 bp, 18 predicted proteins | sample M160m3416metaG_FD_203702 | JGI IMG/M metagenome (GOLD analysis project Ga0315316, IMG submission 203702) | Ammonia-oxidizing marine archaeal communities from Monterey Bay, California, United States - M1 60m 3416 | ecosystem: Environmental > Aquatic > Marine > Intertidal zone | place: USA... | reverse complement strand
TCTTTTAATCAATTAATCTTCAAGAAATGGTTTATACCGATAGCTATAGGTTCAGCTTTAGGGAGTTATCTCGCCGGTATATCATCATTTAAGGGTCTAACCTTGCTCTTTGCAACGTTGGCCTCGATTGTTTCTTATCAGATGTATACAAGCAGTAGAAAGGATGAATTACTAAGAATCATTGAGCATCCACTGGTTAATATCTCACCATTCTTTATCGGTATATTTTCCTCAATGATGGGTATTGGAGGTGGGAATTTAAGTGTTCCAATAATGAGCTATATGGGTATTGATATAAGAAAAGCCATTGGCACTTCATCTGCTCTAGGGATCGTTATTGCCATTCCAGGATCAATCGGCTTCATAATTAGTGGATATGGGCTACCCAATCTTCCGGATTACTCGCTTGGTTATGTCAATCTCCTTTTCGCAGCATTGATAATTCCACTGACAATACTTTTTGTTCCAATTGGAGTTCGTTTGGCTCATAAGTTCGAAAGGAATAGACTGCTGAGAATTTTTAGCATGCTTTTGGCAGTTACCGCCATAAAAATGTTTTGGGATATATTTAGCGTTTAAAAAGTTAAGGCTTGAGATTCACCGGATGCAAGCTGTGCTTCAATAGCTGCTATTTGAGTTTGCAGCAAGGTTACTCGCTCTACTTCTTTTTCTAGAAACTTCGACCAGTTTTCAACCGTTTTAACAGAAGAAGGAAGTTGACATTTAATCACTTTCTCTTCGATCTCTTTTCCCATTTCGAGGAACGCTTTTTGCGTTTCCATTTTCACCAAGAGTGCATCAAGGGTTAGATTCTCAGAGTCAGCACATTGCTGGAGTGCGATATCATTTCGTTTGTCAGCATCAATTTTTGCATTTGCGAAGGAGTTTTTTGAGTCCTCATATTTTGCTGCTTCAAATTCACACATTCCTTTGGTTATATATGATTCATCCAATCTCTTGAGAGATCCTTTTGTTATCCCTGTGTCGGCTGAGTTAATGCATCCTTCAAAATCACCAACATTTGATAAGGATCTAGCAAGCCTCATGTCAAGCTCACCATCATCGGTTAATTTTGCAGCCTCTCTCAGGGCAATAATAGCCTTATCATCATACTTTGATAGGAACCAGGCTTGTGCCAATACCATCCAGTTTTTTTCATCGTCAGTTTCAACGATTCCATCATCCACTGCCTTTTGAAGCAATTTTGCAGCCTCGTATGGCGCTTCTTGGGATAAATAAAGTTGAGCCATCATTACAAATTCAGAACTCTTTTCTAGATATCCTTCTTGGTAGGCAGTTTGGTAAGCAGCTATTTGCTCGCTTTCCTGTCTATCTTGTGAATACATTGCTGAAAGCTGGACCCAGTATTCTTTTTTTGACCATTCAACAACCAATCTTTCAAGGACTCTTTTTACTTGGTCCATCTGCTCTAATTCATAGTAGCAAGCACGTAGCAATAACCACCATTGTTCTTTAGTCGGCCCGATTGCTAGGTTTTTTGCGTCTGATTGAAGTCCTTTAATTTCTTCCTCGAGTTGAACATATTTATCATTACCCTTTCTTGTATCTGCAAGCTGAAGCTTCAGGACTTTTTTGATTTCATTGGCTAGAGATATATGATCGATATTGTTTCTGTCATATTTCACTCTGTATTTCCCAGCAGCAGTGGTTATATTCTTTTGAAGCTGAGTGACACGATCAGCATTTCTCGATTCAGCGGATGTTATAGCTCCTGTAACCGATTCAATGGCATTTTCATACTGTTTCATTTGATACTGAGCTGTGCCTTTCAATATATATAGATCTGGTCTGGGTGTTGTTTGATTTTTTAGAATTTCATCTACTGATGATATCGTTCTTGGATAGTCTTCCAATTGAAAGTAAAGTTGAGCAATGGTAGTTCGTGCAGATGATACGAGACCTTCAGGCACCTTTTCACCCTGCAGAACTTTACGATAAAAACTTATAGCACCTTCATAATTTTCTTTTAGATATTCTACGTAGCCAAAGAAATAGTTAACTTGGGCTCTTTCGTAATCTGTAAGCTTCTTAAAAGCCATAATGTCAGTTAATTCTTGGAGTCCCTCAGCAATTTTTTCTTGCTCAATTAATTCCTGAGCAGAAGATAGTTTTTTTGCGACCTTCTCAGTCATTGCTCCTACTTTTTTCGTCTTTCTTTGCTCTTCCTCTTGTGCCACTGCTTCTCCAGATGGGATAGCTAAGAATGTTGGAAGCATGACGAAACTGATGGAAAGAATAAAAAACAATGAGAGCTTCTTCATTTATTTCTCCAATTCAAATGTAATTTTATGTTGAACACCAGGCACATCGATTGGTGTTCCATTTATAACACGAGGTTTGTATTTAAATTTTGATGAAGCTTTTAAAGAGGCTTTTGCAAAAAGACTGCTTGTACATTCAACAACTTTTCCATTCGCAGTTGTCCCGTTTCTTGTGACAACAAATTCAACTATACAGTAACCCTCTATGCCTCTTGAGAGTGCTCTATTTGGATAAATGGGTGCAACTTTCACGATTGGTAGATATTCACCTTCACCGGCATTAAATCCACCAATACCAGCCGCTACATCCATGTTTGCATCCACCGAACCAATGCTCACAGTTTCCATGCTGGTATCTATGTCATCCATTTGTTGTTCAGGCTCAGGTGGCGGTTCTTCTGGTTCCGGTGGTTTTTTTGGCTTTGCATTTTTTGTATCCAATGACTCATCTTTCTTTATTCGAACAAAATCAACAAATCTACCTTCGTATTTTGAGGTGATCGCTCCTTCACCAGTTGCTATAAGTATTTGCATTACCCATAGTATCCCAAATGTAGTGAATATAGAGAGAAATCCAGCAGCCGCAATTCGGGTGATAGGGTCTTGGATTCCTATTGTATTTCTTATTTGTTCAATCAGTTCAGACATATCAAATCGTCAGCTTACTCGCCTTCATTTGCAGCAATTGATACATTGAAGACACCAGCTTGTCTTGCAGAGTCCATAACGGTCACAAGTGTTTCAGTAAAAGCTTTTTTGTCTGCTTGAATAATGACAGCTCCTTCAGGATTTTCAGCATGCATTCTTTCAATATTGGCTCTCACTGCCCTTGGATCGATTCTTCTTCTATTGATCCAAATCTCATTATTGGCTCCTATTGCAACAAGGATATTGGCATTTTCTTTTTTAACAGCAGTGGGCGCATCAGGACGATTAACATCCAAACCAGACTCTTTTACAAATGAGGCCGTTACAATAAAGAAGATAAGCATGATGAAAACAACATCAAGCATTGGGGTGAGGTTTATTTCAGCTTCTTCTTCTGGTGCTGCTTGAAATAGATTCTTTCTCATAAATTTATACCTTAATAATTTTAGTGGTCTGCTGTCAGATTGTCTTCTAAATCGTCGACTTCAGATGTTACCTTTTGATTTAATAATGTCACAAGAAACACGCCTGATAAAGCCCCTACCATTCCTGCCATTGTGGGTATGGTAGCTTTAGAAACACCAGATGCCATTGATCGTGCATTTCCAGAACCTGAAATCGCCATTACATCAAATACCTCAATCATACCCGTCACAGTACCCATTAAACCGAGCAAAGGACACAGTGCAACCAGGGTTTTGATGATTGATAAGTATTGATTCGCAGACATAGAGAATTCAGAAATCATTTGCTCTCTAATGGCTTCTGAATTCCATGACTTCTTATCTGAACGGATGTTCCAGTTTTCTTGTATAGAGCTTTTCTGTGAAACTAATCCAGACTGAAAGAATGATATTCTTTCAAGGATTAGCATCCACATCAGAAATATTACAAGTGCAATTATGTTCAGGACTTGACCTCCCATTTCTAGGAAATCCCTGACTGCTATAATTACGTCACCCATCTTTAATTATCCTTTTATTGTTTCAATTAAGAGGATTTTTCAGAGTGGCTAGCTATGATTCCAGCACCCTGCTCTTGGATGATCTGAGTTACACGCCGACTTCTTCCACTAACAATCGTATGCAAAAGAGTAGTTGGGATCGCAACTGTTAGACCAAGCACAGTAGTAACCAAAGCCTGTGAGATACCACCTGCCATCAGTTTAGGATCACCCGTGCCGTAAAGAGTAATTGCCTGGAATGTTTTAATCATACCGGTAACAGTTCCAAGCAGCCCCATTAATGGTGCTACAACAGAAATTACTTTAATGATCAGCAAGCCTTTATTGAGTTCAGGCGTTTCTTTAAATACCGCTTCAGCCATTTTTAACTCAAGTGTATCTGTATCGACCGATTTATTTGCTTCATAAACACTAAGAACTCTTCCCAAAGCATTGTCTGTGCTGATTACATCACTGCTCAATTGAGCGGTAACTTTTTTGTCAGCATCTATAAGGATATAAAGTCTTTGTATTGCAATACCAACACCAAATGCACCCAGAAGCAATACTAGATATCCAACAATACCGCCCTGCTGGACTCTTTCCATTAGATTAGGTCTTGCGACCAAAGAAGACAATACCCCACCTAATGTTGGGTCAAGTCCAAATGCGACTTTATCATCGCCAGATTCAAAGACATTTGAAGTGCTGCTGGTGTATCTTCTGCCTTCTGGTTGTCTTGGAATTTCTGTGACATTGCCTGTTTCTGGAGAATAGGTTAGATATTTTCCATCAGCTACAATGTTAAAAGCACCCACTCTGACAACTTCAGTGGACTGTTTGCTTCCATTGATATCAATAACATCAGTAGTGAATTTGACAACCTTTCCTGTCTCAGTCATTTCTCTTTGAAGTTCAAACCATAGCCTCTCGATTTCATCAATAGATGGTAATTTCGAGTTGCTACCGATCTTTTTAGCCAGTTCTTCTAGAAATGGACTACGATCAGGATATTGAACGTTTGTTAATGAGTTATCAAACCTGGTTCTAGCATCACCAGCTACTTGTTGCATGACACCAAAGAGTTCTTTCAGTGCTCCAAGTCTTTCGGTCAGAGTATCTTGAAGCACATTTAGTTCTGCTTCATTTACTTCAAAAATTGCTTCTAGCTGTGTGCTTCTATTTTCCTCTGTAACTTTAGTCGTTACAGCTTCAGATAGAAGACTGTCTTGTTGATCTCTTTTTTGCCTAAATTCAGCTTCTCTTTTTTTATTTTCAGAGTTGTCATTGACTTTTCCTTGTTCTACATTTTCAAGCAGTTGATCAATGGTCAAGGCTGATTGTTGAGCAAAAAGTGGACTAGTTGTTAGAGCCGCTAAAACTATAAATATATATGTCTTTTTCATTTAGAGTACCTCCGCAGTATCAACAGGGATAATAACAAGATCAGGAGCTACCTGTTTCTTAGCTATACTTAATCCCATTTTTATCTCATTACGATTGTCGCTTGCATCTTCCCATTGATTTGTTTTTTGGCTCCAAACGCCAGATACCTTTCCATCTATTGATTGATACATAAATGCAACACGGCCGACACGAAGGAAATCTAATTCAAGCGTTTTACCATCAACCTCAAGAGTATCCTTGTAGGTTTCAATGGTTTTACCGTAATCATTTTCTATTTGGAACGCCTCGGTTACCTTTCTAAATTTCTCAGCAATTGTGACGTCTTCTCTTTGCATAATGTCTTTAAGCGTATCAACTCGTTTGGTTCTCTCATCGAGGAGAAAAGGAACATCGAGCTGAACAAATTGATCCAATGAATCAATCATTTTTGTCATCGTGGGGACAATCTGTCTATTAATGACTGATACAAGAACAATTGATTTTTCCAAGTCAACTTTTACTCTGGCTTGGTTTTCAATTTGAAGCTCCAATAGTTTGTTATAGATTTGAAGACCATCAATTTCTTTAAGTGCTGCTCTGTACTGATCTTGAAGTTTATTTGTTTGATCACTGATTTTGTCAACACGCACTTGTGATTCTTGTGCCAATAAAGTCCTTTCGGTTTGAGCACTAAGAATCTGACTCAAAGTTTCCGCCGGAACCATCATTGGAATTGATACAAGCAGAAGACTACCTATAATCAGTTTGGTAGTAATTTTATGTTTATTCATAAAAACATTCCCCAAATGGTTTATTTTGAAAGCTTGGGCACTCGTCCCAAGGAAGCATTGATAATAGCATAATCAAAAAATACTCCAAACACTAATGACAAAAATTATTAGTAAAAAAACCTTGTATTTTGCTTCGTTATATATTTTGGATATATAGATATATTGGATATCTTTCTGACAAGTCTTACTAATGATAAATTAACCAGGAAACAAGAATAAATGTTGACAAAAAGCTCTTGTTCAATGACTATTTGCGAATGCAATATGTGAATAATATTGAAGTTATACAAAAAGTTATTGGGTCAGAAGATATATTACTGAGCCTACTGCTGATTTATCACGCTGGGGTGAGATAGAGTTTTTTTACTACAAGAGAATTTCTAAGACCCCGCAAAAAGCGGGGTTTTTTTATAATTTAACTAAAAGGGAGTGCAACGAATGCAAATATATTACGACAGTGATGCCGATCAAAATATTCTTAAAAGTATGGACATAGTTATTGTTGGTTATGGATCTCAAGGACATGCTCACGCGAACAATCTAAAAGATTCAGGAGCTAATGTTACGGTTGCCTTAAGAAAAGAGTCAGCCTCATGGGCAAAAGCTGAAGCAGCTGGACTCGATGTTAAGGAAGTTGGTGATGCAGTGCCGCATGCAGATCTTGTCATGATGCTTATCCCTGATGAGAAACAGGCTGTGATGTATGAGAATCATTTAAAGGACACTATAAAAAATGGTGCGGTCTTGGCATTTGCTCATGGGTTCAATATTCATTTTGAAATGATCATACCTAGAGACGATCTTGACGTAATAATGATTGCCCCAAAAGGGCCTGGACATACTGTCAGATCTCAATATGAATCTAGCGCTGGAGTGCCCTGCTTGCTTGCAGTTCATAGAGACGTTTCAGGGAAAGCAAAAGATATAGGCCTCTCGTATGCCTCATTAATAGGATCCGGTCGAGCTGGAATCATTGAAACGAACTTTAAAGATGAAACAGAAACCGATCTTTTTGGCGAACAGGCTGTTCTATGTGGTGGATTGACATCGTTAATTCAAACCGGATATGAAGTCTTGGTAGAAAATGGTTATCCACCTGAAATGGCATATTTTGAGTGTCTACATGAAGTCAAACTGATTGTTGATCTTATATATGAGGGCGGTCTTCAGAACATGAGGTATAGCATTTCCAATACTGCAGAATATGGTGACTATGTTACAGGACCCAAGATAGTGAATGATGACACCAAAGAGACAATGCAAAAGATCCTAGCTGAGATCCAATCCGGAAAGTTTGCCAATGATTTTATGGATGATTGCAATTCTGGTGGAGCAAAGATGGATAAATACAGGCAAAATTCATCTGAGCATTCTATTGAGTCAGTGGGCGAGAATCTTCGATCAATGATGCCTTGGATCTCTGCAAATAAGATTGTGGACAAAGCTAAAAACTAAAGATGAACGACTCAAGAGAAATTATAATTTTTGACACCACTTTGCGAGACGGTGAGCAAGCACCGGGTTGCAGCATGACGATTGGAGAAAAATTAAAAATCGCACATTCGTTGAAAGAATTAAATGTTGATGTGATTGAGGCGGGCTTTGCTGCTGCATCTCCTGGTGACTTTGATGCTGTAAATACAATTGCTTCAGAAATTGATGGCCCGACGATTTGTTCATTGGCAAGATGCAATGAAAGTGACATAGAAAAAGCAAATGAGGCTCTAAAGGTAAATGAAAATCGAAGGATTCATGTCTTTGTTGCTACCAGCGAAATTCATCTCAAGCATAAGCTTAATATGGCAAAGGATGAAGTTCTGAAAGCAGCCTATGAAGGCGTAAAGATGGCCAAGTCTTTTTGTGACAATGTCGAGTTTTCCCCTGAAGATGCTTCCAGAACCGATCATGGGTTTTTAACAGAAGTCGTCAATGCAGCAATTGAGGCAGGCGCTACCACCATCAATGTTCCAGATACTGTTGGTTATACAATCCCATACGAATTTGGTGAATTATTTAATCATCTAATCACAAACTGCGAAAGCACAGAGAATGTTATTTTCAGCGTTCACTGTCATGATGACCTAGGACTTTCTGTCGCTAATAGCTTGGCAGCAGTAGAATCAGGAGCAAGACAAATAGAATGCACAATCAATGGCATTGGAGAGCGTGCTGGAAATACTTCACTCGAAGAAGTCTGTATGGCAATTAAAACAAGGGAAGAGTATTTTGATTTCAAAACATCAATAGATTCCACAAAGCTCTATCCTACCAGCAGATTAGTTTCATCAATTACTGGCATGCATGTACCAAGAAATAAAGCCATAGTAGGAGACAATGCCTTTGCTCATGAGGCAGGCATCCATCAACATGGAATGCTGAGGAATTCTTCAACTTATGAAATCATGAAGCCTCAAGATGTTGGTATTGCGAGATCCAATCTTGTGCTGGGTAAACACAGCGGGAGACATGCATTTCTGGATCGAATCAATGATCTTGGTTTCACCCTCGAGAGAGATGAGATTGATCCTGCTTTTAAAGAATTTAAGAAATTGGCTGATCGAAAGAAGGAAATTTTTGATACTGATATAGAAGCCATTGTTTTGAATGCAGATATTGCAAACATGAGTAGATGGTCCCTTATGGATTTGGAAACAAGCACCGGCTCCTCCAGAGGATCAACCGCAACTCTTAAGTTAATCGATTCAGATGAGAACATCATTGAGCGAAACAATCAAAATGATCCAGCCAGTGGACCTATTGAGGCTGTATTCAACATAATCAGTGACATCACAGGTTATGATCTTGAATTAATAAATTTTGAAATTCACAGCGTCAGTGTTGGTGATGATGCTCAGGGTGAAGTAACCGTCACAGTAGGTTATGATGGTCAGAATTATAGAGGGAATGGGATCAGTACAGACATTATAGAATCTGGTGCACTGGCCTATCTTGAAGTGATTAACAGAATTGATAGAAATCAAAGAAAACATTAGGAGAGACTATGCCGCTCAAGCCAACTAAAAATATTTGGTTTAACAATGAAATGGTTCCTTGGGAGTCTGCTCAGATTCATGTCCTTAGTTATGCATTGCATTATGGTTCAGCAGTCTTTGAAGGCATAAGAGCTTATTCTACTAATGATGGTACAAAAATCTTTCGCTTGGATGAGCACATCAAAAGACTCTTTAATTCAGCAAAGATATACAGGATGAATATTGCATTTACTCCACAACAGTTAAGTCAAGCCTGCAAAGATATTGTTGTGACGAATGAATTAAACAGTGGCGCATATATCAGACCTATAGCCTTTAGGGGTTACAATGACCTCGGACTTCATGCCTCTAAAGATGATGACGTAGAGGTGGTCGTTGCAGCTTGGGAATGGGGAACCTTGCTAGGTGCAGATGCCTTAGAGAAAGGTGTTGATGTTGGTGTTTCTTCATGGAATAGGAATGCTCCCAATACAATACCTGTTATGGCTAAAGCTTCCGGTAATTATTTATCCGGAACATTGGTCGCAATAGAAGCCAAAGAAAATGGATACGATGAAGGAATCTGCCTTGATTCTGATGGATTTGTGAGTGAAGGTTCAGGCGAAAATATTTTTATGATCAAAAATGGCAGCTTAATGACCCCTCCTCTAAGCTCCTCAATTTTAGATGGGATCACAAGAGATTCCGTAATGAAAATTGCGGAAGACCTAAACATTGATTGCATTGAACGAAGAATAACAAGAGAAGAGCTGTATCTTGCTGATGAATTATTTTTTACTGGAACAGCTGCTGAAATTACGCCGATTAGAAGCGTCGATAGAATTGAGATTGGTGAAGGAAGAAGAGGCCCAATTACAGAGAGTATTCAGGAAGTATTTTTTGGTTTGTTTAACGGCAAATCCGATGACAAATGGGATTGGTTAATTTCCGTTGAATAAAACAGGAAAAACATTATTTGAAAAGGTCTGGGAAGATCATCTTGTTGTCGAAGAAACTATAGAGACACCTGCAATACTTTATATCGATCTACACCTTATTCATGAGGTTACAACGCCACAAGCTTTTCAATCCCTTCGAGATAAGGGATTATCTTTAAGGGACCCCAATAAGATTCTTGCTACAATGGATCATTCAACACCCACCCTCCCCATTCATAGCATCAGTGATCTTGATATTGTTGCTGAAAAAGGCCCTGCAGACCAAATAAGAGACATGATTAGAAATTGTGAAGAATTTGGAATTGAGCTTTTTGGCTTTGATTCAGATAAAAGAGGGATTGTGCATGTGATTGGACCGGAGCTTGGTGCAACCCAGCCAGGGAAAACAATTGTATGTGGCGATAGCCATACAAGCACGCACGGAGCATTTGGTGCCCTAGCGTTTGGCATTGGTACAACTGAGGTTGGTCATGTCTTAGCATCACAGTGTTTACTGCAGAGAAAGCCAAAAACATTTGCTATCAACATGAACGGCGCTCTCCAGTCAGGTGTAACCGCAAAAGATATTATTTTGAAGATCATTCAGCAGATTGGAGTCGGTGGCGGAGTTGGTCATGTAATTGAGTACAGAGGTTCAACGGTAGGATCACTTTCTCTGGAAGAAAGGATGACCATTTGTAATATGAGCATTGAGGCTGGTGCAAGAGCAGGAATGTTTGCACCTGATGATAAAACTTTTGATTATTTAATGGATAAGCCAATGTCTCCAAAAGGGTCAGATTGGGATCAAGCAATCGAGAAGTGGTCTCGGCTATTCACGGATGAGAATGCTGAATTTGATAATGAGATAAGCATAGATGTGGATCGGTTAACTCCGATGGTGACTTATGGAACCAATCCAGGAATGGCAATAGGAATTGATGACATTGTACCAGAGGGAAATGGTGATCATGGGTACAAGCAATCGCTTAACTATATGCAAATTGAAGCTGGTAAGCCAATTTTAGGCAAAGACATCGACGTCGTTTTTATTGGGAGTTGTACAAATTCAAGAATATCTGATCTCCAAGATGCTGCAGAAATATTCAAAGATAGAAAAGTGTCTGATGGTGTAAAAGCATTAGTAGTACCAGGATCTCAGGCTGTTAAAAAAGAGGCAGAAAGCCTCGGATTGGATAAAATATTTGAATCAGCTGGCGCAGAGTGGAGAGAATCAGGTTGCTCAATGTGTCTCGGAATGAATGGAGATACAGTTGGAAATGGAAAATTAGCAGTCAGCACCAGTAATCGAAACTTTGAGGGACGACAAGGCAAAGGAGCGAGAACAATACTCGCCAGCCCAAAAACAGCAGCAGCATCAGCAATATCAGGTTCAGTCGAGGATCCGAGAAAGTATACTTAATTTATATGGATAAGATTATTAAATTCACTTCCAAAACTGTTGTGCTTGCAGTCAATGATATTGATACCGATCAGATCATACCAGCCAGATTTCTGACAGTGACAACGAAAGACGGACTTGGAGATGGTTTATTTACAGACTGGAGGTTCGATGAGGCTGGAAATAAGATTAAAGATTTTCCATTGAACCAGAAAAAAGCAGATGGTTGCTCAATTCTTGTTTCAGGAAGCAATTTTGGCTGCGGCTCATCACGTGAACATGCTCCTTGGGCATTGGTTGATTATGGATTTACAGCAATCCTAAGCACATCGTTTGCCGATATTTTCAGGAACAATGCCCTAAAGAATGGGCTTTTGCCGCTTACGGTATCTGAAGACTTTCATAGAATGCTCATTGGTAACGAAGGGATTGAGGTCACCATTAGTTTGGAGACAATGTGTATTGAGAGTTCCAATGGAATGACAGAGAATTTTGATCTTGAACCCTTCTCAAGATATTGCCTGATGAATGGCATTGATCAACTTGGATTCATACTCAACCATGAAGACCAAATCAATGCATATGAGAATAAAGGATAATCTATGAAAGCAGAAATAACGGTTTTAGCTGGTGATGGCATAGGGCCTGAGATAACTGAGCATGCATTAGCAGTTCTTAACGCCATAGAAAAAAAATATGATCATGAGTTCATCACTCATCATGCACTCTTTGGTGGGGTTGCGATTGATGAAATAGGTAATCCATATCCACCAGAAACAAGAGATTTATGCAAACAATCCAATGCTGTTTTGTTGGGAGCTGTCGGCGGACCAAAATGGAGTGATCCAAAAGCAAAAACCAGGCCTGAGAAAGGTTTATTGGATATGAGATCAGACTTAGGTGTTTATGCAAATCTAAGGCAAATTAAAACTTACCCTCAGCTGATTGATAATTCGCCAATTGAAAACTCCAGACTTCAAGACATTGACATCCTATTTGTTCGCGAACTCATCGGAGGGATTTACTTTGGCGATAAAGAAAAATCAGATGATTATGCAAAAGATGTTTGCGAATATTCAGCAGCTGAGATAGAACGCATTGTTAGAGTTGCTGCCGATTTATCAGAAAAAAGAAAAAATAAGCTTACCTCTGTTGATAAAGCAAATGTCATGGCTACCTCACAACTGTGGAGATCTATAACCACTTCATTGGCTGAGAAAGAATACCCAAGCCTTGAGGTAGAACATCTTCTTGTCGATGCTGCCACCATGCATCTTCTCTCTCGTCCATCTGACTTTGATGTGATTGTTGCTGAAAACCTATTTGGAGATATCCTAACCGATGAAGCATCAATGCTCACAGGCTCCATAGGTATGATCCCTTCAGCTTCTTTGGGAGATGATAATTTTGGTGTGTACGAACCCATACACGGGTCTGCACCGGATATTCAAGGCAAAGGGCTCGCTAATCCTTGTGGAATGATACTTTCTGTTGCAATGATGCTTAAGCATTCACTCAATCTGGATGAAGAATCAAACGTAATAGAAGATGCCATCGAGTCTGTACTTGACGAAGGAATATTTACTGCAGATCTATGCAGTGATTCTCATGTATCAACGAATGAGATGGGCAAAGAAATTCTTTCTAGAATAATTTAAGTTCAAGCAAATATTACTATTGCATTTAATGCAACTGTACTTATAATGTCATTCTGTATTAACAGACTAGTACAATAGACTATAGGAAATATCATAAATGAAAATTGAAAGAGTTTTGACCAAACAAGAAGAACAACGTGCTGAAGAGCGTTTTTATCGAGCTATCATGACATTGAAGGATGTGGATGAGTACCGATCATTTTTTAATGATATTTGTACACCGGCTGAATTTGAATCCATGAAAGACAGATGGAGTGTGGCCGAACTTCTTGATGAGGGATATACCTATAGGGAAATAAAAACAATGACCGGTGTCAGTTTGACAACCATAGGAAGGGTTGCAAGGTTCCTTTTTGATGGAGCAAATGGCTACAAGATGGCATTAAAAAGGACAAAAAAATAATGAATGAACGAATAAAGATAGCCATACAGAAAACTGGCAGGCTTACTGAACACAGCATCACCCTGCTTCAGAAATGCGGTCTTGTTATCAGCCACACCAAAGATCAATTAATTGGATATGGTGAAAATATGCCATTTGATATTATGTTTGTTAGAGACGATGATATTCCCGGTTTGATCCAAGAGAATCTTTGTGAAATTGGACTTGTGGGTGCAAATGTAGCCATAGAAAAGAAATTATCATACGAAGCAGATCAATCTTCTTGTGAATTTGCATTGCAAACACCACTTGATTTTGGGCATTGCAAGCTATCATTCGCATATCCAGATACATCTAGCATTCGTTCAATCAAAGACCTTGATGGCAAAACGATAGCAACCAGCTATCCTTTTACAGTGAAAAACTATTTTTCTGAAAATAATATTAATGCAAATGTCACTGAGTTTTCTGGAGCCGTTGAGCTGGCACCAAGCTTAGGTAAGGCTGATGCAATTTGTGATTTAGTGTCGACTGGAAATACACTTAGAGCTCATAATCTTGAGCTCGGTGAGACCATTATGGAAAGCGTTGCAACTGTTATTAAATCTAATGCAAAGCAGTCTCAGTTTAAGAATATGTGGATCGATAAAATTATCGAAAGAATAAACGGGGTGCTTCAAGTAAATGAAAGCAAATACATAATGATGCATGCCCCAAAAAATGCGATCAATGATATTACAAGGCTATTGCCAGGCACTGAATCACCAACGGTCATTCCATTGGATGGCATTCAAGACACCGTCGCTGTTCATGTGGTTTGCAAAGAGACTGTATTCTGGGAAACGCTAGAGGATCTTAAAGAGGTTGGTGCATCGTCCATATTGGTTGTCCCTGTTGAAAAAATGTTGATGTAAAGAATATGAGTTACGAAATCATAAAATGGAATCGATTGACTGAGGATGAAAAAAAATCATCTATTCAAAGACCCGTTATTGAGAGCTCAGGAGAACAAGCGCTTATTATTTCTAGAATCTTTGAAGCCATTGAATCGGAGGGCGATGAAGCCCTACGGAAATACACAAGAATGTATGATGGAGTTGAGATAGAAGACTTTTTGATGAGTGAGATTGAAATTGAATCTGCTCTCAGTCGAGTACCCGGATATTTGATGCAATCAATTGAAAATGCGATTGAAAATGTGAAGGTATTTCATCAAGAAAATTACAATACAGGCAATGGAGTTACAGAGGTTAAACCCGGTGTAAACTGTCAGATTATCAAGAGACCCATTGACAATGTAGGTCTTTACATACCTGCAGGCAATAACCCTCTACCATCCACTGCCATAATGTTAGGTGTGCCCTCCTCTCTTGCTAGAAATAAGCAATCGTTTATGGTTTCACCACCCAATAAAGAGGGCCTGGTGAATGATACGATCGTTGCAGCTGCTCGATTAAGTGGAATTGAAAAAATCTTTAAAGTCGGTGGAGCCCAATCAATTGCTGCAATGGCTCACGGAACAGAATCAATTCCTCAAGCAGATAAAATATTTGGACCAGGAAACAGTTGGGTTACAAAAGCCAAGCAAATGATATCAACACTGGGATTAACCGTCTCCATTGATATGCCTGCTGGGCCCACAGAAGTAATGATCATTTCTGATGGAAGCACAAATCCAAAATTCATTGCTTATGATTTGCTTTCACAAGCAGAGCACGGCACGGATTCTCAGGTTATTTTGATATCGCAGAATGAATCTTTTTTGGAGAAAGTGGGTATTGAAATCGATAAAGCAATAGAAACAATCAGTACCCGAGAAATTGCTAAAGTCTCAATGGAAAATTCTAAATTGATTTTTGTTGATGACCTTAAGGAAGCATTTAGAATTTCAAATAATTATGCGCCTGAACACTTAATCATTAATTGTCAGTATGCAGAAGATATGCTTCAAGAAATATCGTCAGCAGGCTCTGTATTTCTTGGTGAATGGAGCCCAGAGTCAGCGGGAGATTATTGCAGCGGAACCAATCATGTATTGCCTACAGCTGGCTTTGCATCCTCATACAGTGGATTATCTGTGGATAGTTTCTGTAAATCAATTTCAGTGCAAAGTCTAACCAGGGAAGGATTGCAGTCAATTGGTGATGATATAATTAATTTAGCAATGTCAGAAGGACTAGAGGCTCATGCAAAAGCTGTGGCGGTGAGGATTGAAGAATGAATATCAAAGATTTAGTTCGACCAGAGATTCTAAGACTAAAGCCATATGTTCCAGCTAAGAAGGTATTGGATAAAGTCCGATTGAATGCAAACGAAAGCCCCTACTCCGTGACCCATTCAGCGTCTGATAATTGTTTGAATTTATATCCGGATGCGAGACCCGATCAAATTAGAAACATGGTCTCGAGTTATTTGGATGTGCCAAATGAAAGTATTGTCATCACCAGAGGAAGCACGGAGGCAATAGATGTCGCTATTCGAACCTTTTGCATTCCCAACAGGGATGGAATCTTGGTATTCCCACCAACATTTGAAATGTATAAATTTTATGCGGACGTTCAGGGTATAAAAATGCACACCATTCTTTTGGATGAAAAGAATGGATATTCACTAAATATGAAAGCCATAGAAATGTTTGACCCCAATCAGTCAAAACTCACCTTTATCTGCTCTCCATCAAATCCCCTCGGTCATGTATTTAGCAATGAATCCATCTATCGTGTGTGTGAGCATTTTTCTGAATCTGGTCTGATTGTATTAGATGGAGCATATGTAGAATTCGATGACGATGACATTTATAAGGATATTTTGTCTCGATTTGAAAATGTAATCATGCTCAGAACATTATCAAAGGCTTTTGGCTTGGCAGGAGTAAGGTGTGGGGCACTGATTTCTTCTCAAGAGATTTGCCAGTATATTGAAAGAGTCATACCGCCTTACTCTTTTAGTACTCCCGCAGTTAATTCAGTCATAGAAAGCTTGTCTGATAAAGGCATTAAGAAATCAAAAAAAAATATCAAACTGATTTTAGAGAACAGAAAATGGTTGTCAGACGAATTAGAATCATTGAAAAGCGTTATTGAGGTTTATCCGTCTCATACCAACTTCATACTTGTCAGAGTCATAGATGCTAAAGAATTTTGTAAGAAGGCAAAAGATTTTGGCTTCTTATTGAGAGATGTCAGTTACCAACCATTATTGGATAATTGCGTAAGAATCACGGTGGGTAACTCTGATCAAAATCAAAAATTAATCGAAGGACTCAAAGCATGAATGAACTTCCAATAAAAGCCCTCTTTATCGATAGAGACGGGACCATTATTCACGAGCCAGATGATTTTCAAGTTGATGACTTAAGAAAAGTTAAATTTCTATCCAATGTTATTAGCGTGCTTAAGGAGCTAAGACAGGAAGGTTATGAATTGGTCATGGTTAGCAATCAAGATGGCCTGGGTACAAAATCGTTTCCAGAAGAGCAATTTATGGTTTGCCAGCAATTTATGCTTGATACGCTTTCTTCAGAGGGCGTGATATTCAAAGAGATATTTATATGCCCACATTTTGAGAATGATAATTGCGAATGTCGTAAGCCAAAAGCTGGGTTGTTATCAGAATTCTTAACACATAATAATATCGATACTTCAAGGTCATATGTGATTGGTGATCGAGAGACAGATATGCAATTGGCAGAAAAAATAAACCTTCCCGGTATAAAGATTGATCCAAGCATAGAGAATGCATGGCAGGAAATAAAAAAAGAAATCCTCAGTTTTGATAAAAAGATTACAGTCAGCAGATCAACCAATGAAACCAGAATAACATCAACCGTTGACCTTTCATCGAATGATAAGATCGATATTCAAACAGGCATAGGATTTTATGATCATATGCTAGAACAGCTCGCTAAACACTCAGGCATCTCAATTGAAATAGATTGTGAAGGTGATCTTCACATCGATGAGCATCATACTGTTGAGGATGTTGCAATTACATTGGGTGACGCACTTAATCGTGCATTGAGTACAAAGGCAGGCATAGAAAGATATGGATTTACATTACCAATGGATGATGCGCAGTGCACGGTGGCATTGGATCTATCGGGTAGACCATTTTTTAAATTTGAAGGACAGTTTAAAAGAGATAACATTGGCGGAATGCCAACAGAGCTTATTGAGCATTTTTTTTACACACTCAGTCAAAACTTAAAAGCCAACATCCACATTGATGTGATCGGTGAGGACGATCATCATAAAGCAGAATCCTGTTTTAAATGCTTTGGGCGAGCTTTCTCGCAAGCCATCAGAAAGTCATCAGACTCTGGCGTGCCGTCTACAAAGGGGACTCTTTAGTTATGAAAGATAAAGTTGCCATCATTGACTCGATCGGCTCAAACATGGCTTCATTAGAGTTTGCTTTGAGACGCATTGACAAGGATTATGAAATAACGAATGACACTGACTTAATAAGTAAAGCGAGCCACATTATCCTCCCAGGTGTCGGAGCAGCAAAGAATGCCATGATGCGGTTAAAAGATCGAGAACTTATTAATGAGATAATTAATTTAAAGAAACCCACTTTAGGAATTTGTCTCGGCATGCAAATATTTATGGATGCTTCGATGGAAGAAGATACAGACTGCCTTGGAATCATCTCTAATAAATGCAAACCATTTAAGCTAGATAGTGACTATCCAGTGCCTCACATGGGCTGGAATAAGGTCCATTTTACAACTGACTCAACATTAACTAAAAATCTCAAAGACACTGATTATTATTATTTTATCCATAGCTACTATGTCCCAATTTGCAATGAAACAATAGGTGTTTCAAAATACTCGACTGAGTTTTCGGCTGTAATTGAAAAAGATAATTTTTTTGGCACCCAGTTTCATCCTGAGAAGTCAGGCTTAGCAGGCGAAAAGATCTTAGAGAGCTTTGTTAGTTTATGAGCATGAGTTTAATCCCGGCGATTGATTTGCTTGATCAAAAATGCGTTAGGCTACTACGAGGTGATTTTGATCAAGTTACTTTCTATCAAAGGGATCCGCTTCATTTAGCTAAGCATTACGAATCACTTGGCTGTGAATATTTGCATCTTGTTGACCTAAATGGAACACGAGATGGAAAAAGTAAGAATGCAATGATTGTGGACTCCATAATTTCTGAAACCAATCTTAAAGTACAGATGGGTGGAGGAATTCGATCCAATGACTCGATAAAATATTGGCTTGATTCAAAATTATCCAGGCTTGTTATTGGTAGCTATGCCATTGAAGAATATG
>Ga0315316_10001089_pt1 | contig 18709 bp, 10 predicted proteins | sample M160m3416metaG_FD_203702 | JGI IMG/M metagenome (GOLD analysis project Ga0315316, IMG submission 203702) | Ammonia-oxidizing marine archaeal communities from Monterey Bay, California, United States - M1 60m 3416 | ecosystem: Environmental > Aquatic > Marine > Intertidal zone | place: USA... | reverse complement strand
CAGGACGTTGGGTGTCCTGGTTTGCGGCGGTTGAACTTTTTGTTCACGGGCTTTTCTACGTGCCTCGCGCTTTTGCTCCCGCTTAAGTTCACGCGCCTTCCCCTTGGCTGTTGGCTGATTAGCAGGTGTCGGTGTTTTATGCCCGGTGCCGGCAGATGCCACCATTGTGTTCAACCACTTTTCATGGAGATCAAAGAGCTCGCTGGCCTTGGCGGGGTTTTTTGCTGAAAGATCCTTGGTTTCTGAGGGATCCGACTCAAGGTCATACAGGCTGAATTTCTCCCTGAAGCCGTGAGCTTTCCATCCGCCCTGGCGCACTGCCCATTCCCCCTTCGGGGGGCCACTGTTCCAGAACAGGTTCGTGTGATGGGAGCCTGCTGGGCCGGTGAGCAGCGGCAAAATGCTCTTACCGTCGAATTGGGTTTCTTCGGGGACATCGGCACCGGTGGCATCAAGCACCGTGGGCAGGATATCGATTGAAATAACCGGTGTTTTAATGACGCGTCCACCCTTGAACTTTTCGGGCCAGCTCATTATCCATGGGGTCCTGATCCCTCCCTCGTTCAGGCTGCCCTTGAAGCCGCGCAGGGTTCCATTGTCAGCCTCCATGGCCTTGGACCCACCATTGTCCGTGAGAAAAAAGAGCAGGGTATTATCCCATAGCTTCTCGTCTTTCAGTTTCTTGACCAGGGCACCGACTCCAAGGTCGAGATGGTGCAGCATTGCCATCAGTGTCGCGCGTTTCTCGGATATCCCGGGAAATTTTTTCCGGTAACGATCGATGTCCTCTTTCGGTGCCTGTGCCGGAGAGTGCACCGCGTTATAGGCAAGATAGAGAAAGAACGGATTCGCCTTTTCGCGACCGATGAAGTCCACTGCCTCCTCGGTCAAGCGCGTGGTCATGTAGCCTTTATATTCATTGTCCGTGAGTCGTTTCCTGTTGAGGTATATCGGGGCGTAGTCGCTGCCATTTACTCCCTGGAGCTTGAAGTAATCATGACCGCCCCTGCCCATGAACTTGTAGCACTCATCAAATCCCCGGCTCATGGCATGCCATTTTAGTGCCGGATAGTCATCATCAAGCCCGAGGTGCCACTTGCCGATAGCCGTGCTGGTATATTCATTGGGGAGAAAGGAGGGAAAGATTGGCAGTTTCGGATCAAACCCGCGTCCACCATCCCCGGCGGTGTAGACCCCAACCCGTTGCTGGTAGCGACCCAACATCAGGCCGGCACGGGTTGGTGAGCATACGTGTCCGCTGGTGTAGGCCTGCGAGAAAAACACCCCTTCCCTCGCCAGTTGATCCATGTGGGGAGTTGCCACTTCCTTCGGGTGATCAGGATTGAAGCTGATATCTGCATAGCCCTGGTCATCGGTGAGGATAATGACGATGTTGGGCGGTCCTTCTCCCCGGGCGACCGGGTTGATGATCATCAGGCCGAGGATTAAAAGCGCATTCTTGAGTTTCATGAGTCGAATTTCCTAAAAAGTGTGAGGAAGGAAACTACATTAGCATAATGACCGAAAGATTACGGATGGTCCCGGAATACGCCACGATTTCTGGCGGGATTTTCCGCCACCCTATTGAAGATTGAAGTTAGTGCGGATCCAGTCAAAGACCAGCTTGTGGTGCCGTGGACCAAGGCTGTGGTTTGCCTGAGGGTAGACGCGGTATTGTTTTCTACCCTTCACCCGGTTGTAGACCGCAAAGTTTGTCGGCGGCGGACAAATGGAATCCTGCAGCCCTACTCCCATGAACACCGAACAATGAATCCAGGGCCCCATGTTCATCGTGTCAAAGTAGCTCAAGGTTTTCAGCGTGCTGTCCCAGGTGCGCTGGTCCTGGGCGGCGATCCATTTGTTCATCTCCGGCCAGTTGGTGGTTCTGAAATATTTTTCCCAGTTGGTGAGGAAGGGGATGCCCGGGGCGCAAAGGCTGACCCGCTTGTCCATCGCGGCGGTGGCAAGGCTCAGCCCGCCCCCCTGGCTGCCACCGATCACGGCTATTCTTTTCGGATCCACTTCCTTTCTTGAGCAGAGGAAGTCCATTGCCCTGATACAGTCCATGTAGGCTCCGCGGTAGTAGTAGGTGTCCTTGTCATCGAGTCCCCTTATCCAGTAATTCTGGGGTTTGCCGGCGATATCCTCCTGGCTGTTGCCGTGCCCACGGACATTGAATGAGAATACCGCTATGTCATCAAAGCGGGCAATGGGCCTCATGTTCTGGCCATAACCCGGGAACCTTAATACTGCCGGGTGAGGTCCTGGTGATTTAGGAACTTCATACCAGCCGCTCACGCGCACTGAACCGAGGCTGCGCATTGTCACCTCATAGACATCCAGTGCCCCCTTGCTGAGTTTGGCCTGATGATTGAGTTCGAAGGCCGCCGGGACTTTATCCAGTTCCCGGCGTGAATCGTCCCAGAATTTTTTGAAATCTCCACGGCTGGTAAGATCCGGGAGGATTTTTTCCGGTGCATAGCCCACCTGCATGGAGCGGGTTTGTGCCCCCTCGTTCGTGGCACAGGAGATCTTGATCCGGTAGAACCCGGGGGACTTTACCCCGTGGGTAATGACATGGGTTATTTCCTGTCTTTTTTCCAGTGACGGGGTTTCCCTCCCGGACGTGACCGGCTTGTTCTCATCCGTAGTGATCTGCCAGGAAATATCAGCTTTCAGCGTTTCTTCTGCCCGGTTAGCCAGTGTCAGGTTGAAGGAGAGTTCCTCATGCTCGGGGAAGATGCCGTTTGTAAACTTCCCTGTATCGATTGTGAAACCCGGGGTGTTTGCCTCAAGGGCCAGAACGGATGCCAGGAAGAGGGGGGTGGCGCCCAGAGCGGTCAGGTAAGGCATAAGGAATGATCCCACTTGTCTGTCAGGAAGGACCTGTAAGCTGGGGATGCTTTTAGTGCTTGTCCTCAGTTATTCCTGAGGTGCTGCATCCAACTGTCGAACCCTGTAGAACAGGGTGCGTGCTGCCCGGTCAGGCGAAGTATGGGTATAAGTGGTCGTTTCCGCCTCGCCGACCAATCCGTCCGTCAGTTCCTGCCATTCACTCATGTCGGTACTGATGTCGATTGCGTATTCGCTGTCCGCCATCGAGTTAAAGACGATGTTCATCTGCCCGTCGGCATCGCGCGTGACCCTGGTGATGCGCAGGGGGGCGGAGGGGGTTGGCGGTATGTTCTCGCCGATCTGAAAGGAATACCAGAGCACTCCGCCTATCGTTAATTCGCCGGTTACCGAGTTCTCGGCAGGAGTCGGCGCGACGACACCGACAGGGGTCGGGCCGTAATTGAAGGTAAGGGTCCCGCCTTCATCACCACCTAAGAAGCTGAACGGTCCTGTCCACTCGGTATCCCATGATCCTGCAGCCACATAGTAGGTACCGGCAGATAATCCAAGAACATTTATGCTGCTTTGGTAAAAAGTATCCTCAATCCCATCGCCATCGATGTCGAGGACATCAGCGATTCCATCGCCATCAAAGTCGAAAAGGGCATCGTCATTGGAACCGATTAGCCTTCCTAGGTCATCCCAGAGCGCAAGTTCCGTGTCGATTGTGTTGCCGATTGTGTCGATGGTAAATGGAGCGTTTTCCTCCGCGATGACTCCCAACTCGGTGACCTCATCGGGAAAAGCCCCGGCAGTGGCAATCAGGTTGTATGTGAATGTGGCATCGACGCCGCCATAGCTGTCCACGGAGATGTAGTAGGTTCCGGGTCGAAATAAACCCAGTTGCTGGGACTCGGGAGGAACACCGTCCAGAAGGGCTAAAGTCAATGCGCCAGTTGCGTCGATTAGCCCTGCTGCATTCACCTCGGTTTCAAGGCTGTTGAGTATAAACACGTCCGGGTCGCCGCTGAGCACAACACTGGTTATATCAATCCTCATGGGTTCGCTGATGGTGAACTGGAAGACGACTTCATTCCCCCAGGTATCAATACCTCCTCCGGCGGTGTAAGTGTCACAATTATTTGCTCCTAATACCGTGTTGCCGCTGATGACTGTACTGCTGCCCACTGACAGGGAGCCAAGATCCTCGTTAACCACCAGGTCGGCTCTGGCTCCTGTCATCGGGTAAAGGAGTGCGGAGAAGAGGACCAGAATAGCGAAAAGGGAATGGGATGGGGGCATTTGTTTGGGGGTTGGTTCTTTACGGTTTAACGAAGTCGGCAATGACCATGGTAGTCAAGTGATCAAATCATATTTCTTATTGATGTTACGTGACTTATGCGCCATCAGAAGGTTTTTGATGAGGGTTCGCGTTTCTCCGGCTATGGCATGTCATGCAGATAAGCTGGAGCGGGAGGGTGGAAATTTCTGCTAATCAGAGCTCACGGATCCTGTAGAACAGCTCTCGTGCTGCCAGGTCCGGTGTCAAGTGGGTGTAATCCGTGCTTGTGCCACCACTAATGACACTGTCATCAAGTTCCTGCCAGATCACCAGGTCATCCGAGATATCCACGGAATAGAATTTCCCCGGTGAGGAATTGAAGGTAATCGTTATGCTACCATCGTTGCTTCGTGAAATCTCACTGACGGCAAGAGACTGGCTGCCGGGCGGTGTTGCTCCGCCAATCTGGAATGAGAAGAGATGGATTTCCCTGATGTCCAGGGTGTCACTGAGTGTGCCGCCCGGGTAATTCAGCTGGTAGCTTCCTGACTCATCATCGTCTGTGGCTATGGCAATGAAGTCAGGGTAATAGTCTGTATCATAGGCACCAAGCCCGATGTAGTAAGTGCCTTCCCCAAGTCCCGTGAAGTCGATCCTGCTTTGGCGAATATCTCCATCAATGTCGTCGTTTGAGGCGATAAGTTCACCGTCTTGATTCCAGATCCCCAGTTCCGTATCAAATATTGAACTCAGGGTATCGATAGAAAAAGGAGCAGCGATTGCCGCTATCCTGCCCAGTGGGATGGCGTTCAGGGTATCGAGATGCTCGGGGGCGGATAGTGAAAGTTCAATGGAGAAATCAGCAGCACCCTCATCATAACTGTCAGCACTGATATAGTAGGTGCCCGGCTCAAGGAGGCCGAAGGATTCTGTCTCGGGTGGAAAATCCAGCCAGATTTCTCCCAGCGTTCCCGTGGCAAACCTTAATCCCGCATCGGTAGTCGCAGTGGACAGGCTGTCGAGCAGGAAGAAGTCATGATCACCTGTCAGGGTGACGCTTGTTAGCTCGAGAAGGAGTGGCGTTTCAATGGTGAATTCAAGGACGATTTCGTTACCGTAAACATGACTGCCAAAACTGGAGTAGAGATCCGAGTTGTTGGTTCCGAGATTGGTGTTGTGGCTGATATTAAGGGTTCCGGCGGCCAGGGTGCCAAGACCCTGGTTAACCACAAGGTCGGCATGGAGTATTGATAACCAGTGCACCATTGCGGCTGCAATGACGGCTAAAAACCGGTAGTGACGGCAAGCTTTCATCTGGTATGTAAGGCAGGGTTCTTTGAATGCGCGTGATTGGTCATTGCAGCAAGAAAGAGAAACGGTAGAAGGTGGTGGGGGCGGGTCCTGCAGGCTGATTCGTTCTGAAAATCAACCTGCGCGAATCCGCATTAGTTCTTTCACTGCCAAGAAACTCATAGGAGGCCCCGAGCGTGCCTGTTGTCCAGTTTTTGAGGTCAGTGGAGGAATCCAGCGTGATTCCCACTGCATCAAGGCCGCTTGATATTTGCAGGCTGAACCTCTGGTAGATGCCGGGATTGTCGGCATCCTCCGGATCATATTCAACAGAGAGCGTGACCGGCTCGGCATTGGCCTGTTTCGGGTTTGTTGCAAAAATGTATTCCAGAAGGTTACTCAGGCCGTCCCCGTCGGGATCCGCGTCATTTCCCGAGATCAGGGGGGAAGCCAGCTCTTGCGTTGAGAACAGGCCGTTGCGCCACGATTCAATCGGCACCGTGTCTTGTGTTCCCGGGGTACCTCCCATTTCCCCGCTTGCCCTCCAGTTGATGCCTTTCCCGGGATCACTGCTGCCAAAGTTTGCGGAAAAGACCAGCGAATAACCATCGCCGTCTGCCTCCGGCGGCCATGGTGGATCGTCCCGGTAGCGCAGGTTGAAAATAGGTTCTCCCTCGGCATCCAGAAGTGTGAGGCGTTCGCCGCCGTTACTCAGGCTGGTTGCGTTGGCAAAAGAGCCTGCAACGGGCAACCCGGTTCCGTAACGGGCCTCGAAGGCGGCTTGATTGCCGACAACCAGCAGGCGCTGCCCCGGCTGGAGTTGACTGATGCTGCTGTCTTCAAAGTCAAAGTCGATGCCTGCTGAGAATGTAAGTCCGGAAAGTTCAATGGAGTCTGCTGATGTGTTTACCATCTCGATAAACTCGAAGAGGTCACGTGAGGTGAAGCCGTCAGCAATTTCCGATGCATCCGCTGCTGCGGGCCTGTAGTGGATTTCTGACACTGCAAGGCTTGAGGAATCTGCGGGAATACCAACAATGAATGAGGCCCCGGTAAGTGCTGACCACGTTTCCCCGGATTGCACCCGGGCCTTGACGGTTCCGGTTTGACTTAAGGGAAAGGCCCCGGTGTAGAGCATAACCCGTGGGTTGCCGTTGCCGTTGTCCGGAATGCTTGCGTTCAGGACGGGTTCGATCAGGAAGTCATCATCGGATATGCTGCTGTTCAAACCGTGGATGGCGAGGATGTTGACCCCGGGCTGCAGGGCGGCGATGTGGCCGGAGATATCGAATTCACGGAACTGGACCGCCTCATTGTCGATTTGCGACCCGATGGCATTGGAAGCCCATGAGGCACCGAAAAGGGCATGGTCGTATGCAACCCTTGTACCATTTATGTAGGCGAGGAAGCCGTCATCGTATCGCATTTGAAGGCTTAGCGCGGTCATTTGGTCGATTTGTTCCTGGGAGCCGATAAGGAATGGAACCCGGATGAAGGCGCTTGCGTTATTATCCTGCATGCTTGAGACATCAGTCTCGATATAGGTGTCAAACTCGGCCCCGGTGTCGAAGCCGATAGCTGTAATTCCGCTTGTCCACTGGGCGATGTTGCCGGGTTCCGCGATATTTTTCCAGGAATTGCCCAGTGTGCCGCTGGTTGGAATCCAGACCTGGCTGGAAGCCCCCTCCCCGATAAGCTCCAGTGTCGTTGCCGGCGGGGCATCCTCGGCAAGCGGGTCGGAACCGTCGGTGGTGTAGTAGATATTTCCTTCCGCGGCATCGATGGCGAGGTTGAAGCCGGAGGGGACGGATCCGCCGTGTTGGCTGAAGAGGGGGGCATCTATGGAGGGATAAAGGTTGATTGCCCTGAAGCGCTCGATCATGAAGTCGTTGCGCGTTGTCAGGTAAGTATCCTGAAGCCACTCAATCTCAGGATCCCAGTCATCGTTTCGGGTCAGGGCCTTGTTGAGCGGGTCGCCCTCGTTGACATCTCCCCAGCGCGCTGACTCGACAATCATTGCATCGCGGATCTGAGCAGTCATTGCTTCAAAACGTTCCGTGTTTCTTGTCACGGTCATTTCCCCGTCATTAAAAAGATGCATGTGCAGACGGTCACCGAATCGTCTCTGGAACTGGGGATATTCGCGAAGCCTTGAGTAGGGAAATGCAGGAGATCCGTTGCTTCCCACCCTTGTGGTATCAAATTTCTCAATGCGCTGCGGTGGAAGTTGATTCTGAAAAATGGCAAGGGGAAACGCGTTGAGTAAAAGGTTGTTTCCCATAGACATCTCGGCATCCCATGCAAAAAAATGGAATTTCCCTGCGCCATTGCGGGATTTGCGACCGCAATACCAGTTCTTGTTATCAAAATACCCGACAGATTCCTCCTGGGCAGGATTGTTGGGGTTGGTCATGTAGATGGGCGCATCCCAATCGTAGTCACCTGCCCAGATACGGGTGATCATTGCATCAATATAGCCATCAATATCAAGATACTCCTGGATGTCCAGGTAGTCTTGTTCAGTGGATATGCCGGACTGAGAGAGGGATTGCAGTGTCTCGTAGGCTGATGCTGTGCCGTCGACCTGGGTATAGTCCTCGCCAAAAAAGGTTGGGTGGTGATATACATCCCAGTCCTCTTCCTCGCCACCAAGGTGAGCTGCGAAAAACTTCGCGTTCGGTCGCTCGTGGAGGTCGTATACTCCCCAGAACAGCCCGTTGATATAAACGTGCACATACTTTCCGCGCGGAGAAAGCAGACCGATGTCCGTTTCGGTCTTCCTGATGAACTGGTCCCGGATGTACGAGGCATGCGGTGCAAGCTCATGGGAAGCGTTGCCGAAAGGAACTGCCCAGCCATCATGGCCACCCGGCCTGAGGATCAGCTGGTCAAAGAAATCGACGGGAGAGTCCCCGAAAAGGGGAAAGCGCAGTTTCCCCTTGCCGTAGCTTTTGCGGAAATAGAGACGAAAGGGTTTTTTAGGGTGTGAGCGTGCATTCCCGCCATGAAGCCGCATTCCTGCGTTTTGCTGGAATTCATCATTGCTGTTGGGGTCAAAATATTCGAGTGAGATTGCGATTTCACTGGAGCCTTCACGGCCATCTGCATAGATACCGCTGGGGGCGAAAAGGTTTGCGCTCTCAGTTGAAATCGCGATTACGGGTAGTGTGGTGGTAAGCGCGCCGGTGATCTGTTCTGAGTATTCCGGGTCATTGGTTATCACCGTGTCCATCTCGTAGTCGGCAATCACATTCCCTCCGCCATCCGTGCCCCATGTTGCGGGATACCCGGGAGGGGAGGCTGGCTGGTTGCGCACATCAGCTGCATAGATGTAGGTGTGGGTGTCGACGTTCGTTGGCTGGAATCCCTCCTTGAACGCTGCTGCGCGCAGGGTTGTGGTGGTGGTGATCTCAACAGGAGTATCGTAAATTATCCCGTTTTCCGTTGTTGGCGTGGAGCCATCCGTTGTGTAGCGGATAGTTGCGCCGGGCGTTGAGCTTGTGATTTCAATCTCAACGGGTCCGGAGTGGAAGCCACGATCAATACTGAAGTTGGTATCCTTGACGAATCCCTCAACCGAGAAGCCATTAACGCTGCCCGGAGTAGGCGTGGTGTAGTAGCCTTCGGCCAGTGCACCGTTCTGGTCTACTTGCTCGACATCGAGTTCGGGGAGCATGAGAAGATCAGAGCTGTCGAGTGCCCTGTTGAGCATTTGAATTGCCAGAACGTTATCACCCTCGTTCAAGCCGGTAATCGAATCGCTGATGTCGAAATTCTGGAAAAGAATGGCGGCACTGTCGCTGTGGGAATCCGTGGAGAGTGAGTTAAAGGCAGGAGTTTCCGGGGCATTTGCCGATGCGACCCGGGTGCCGTTGAGGTAGGCAATGAAACCGTCATCGTATTTCATCCTCAGGTTGAGCGAGGTCACGGTATTTGTCCCGGTTAATGAGAATGGAATGCGCACATAACAGGTACCGTTGATATTGAAGGTGCTTGCTTCGACATTTCCATTCGTGCCCAGCAACTCCGTATAGGTGATGCCTCCTGCCCCCCTTTCGTACCCTATTGCTGTATTGCCTTCCGGCCAGGTACTGTCGTCAAAGCTATTCGCCTGCCAGTTTACTATCGTGCTGGTGGGGACAGTCCACCGGCAGGTGGCATTTGCGGCGATGATGGTGGAAATTTCCGGGGGCAGGGCTGTGCCAAAACCGTAGGAGATTCCCTCGAACTGTTCAGGGTATGTATCAAAGACGGAAAGTACAGTGTTTCCGTCAGCAGCCACGAGGGATAGGTATTCACCGTTCTTCTCAAGGGAAAAATTGGTGTGTAATTCGGCGCCTGCCACCGTGCGGTCTTTGCCCGAAGCGAACACGACAAGCCGTGCGCCGGGGAGCATTTCCGTGGCGGGAAAAATCCACTTTTGCGGAAGCTGCGGGTCATCGCTCAGGGCGTATCCGCCGAGATTGATCAATGCATTGTCTTCTGACGGGTTGTAAATCTCGATCCAGTCAGAGGAATCACCGTCCTCATCGAGGATGGTCGAGTCATTGGATGCCATGAATTCCGAGATGCGCAGGCCCGCTGAGGCTTGCACAATGAGGATTGCCAGCAGGGAAAAGATGGTTGCCGACAGGCGTTTTAATGGGCGGTAATCCGCCGGAATCAGGGGTGACATGGCAAATTTATGACTGGAGCAAAGCAATCATGCTTTGTTTAATGTTAGGGGTTTTGATCATCGGTCGCCAGACTTTGGGATTGGCAACCTGTGTTTCATAAAATGGACTGCCAAACCCGTGAAAAAGCAATCGTTGAATTAGGGCATGAGTTGTTTCCCGCCTGCGGGCGGATCCCTGTTTTCCGCCTGCATATTTCCCTTTCCGAGGGGGAGTCTTTCTCTTGTTCTTGACGAGCAGGTGAAGGCCTGAGAGGATTTTCCCTGCCGTAGGTTATTGGTCCTGGCCAGAAATATTGCCTGTGGTAATCAACCGGGTCTTCTGATGAGTCGCAGCGCTATTAATACTTTGTTCATTATGATCCAACTCCTGGCATTGCCGGGGCTTGGCCTTACTGCACGATGTGATGAGCTGATCACGTGGAAAGGTTCCGGTGCCGGAGGTGCGGTTGCCGCGGGTAAGGCGGAATCGGTTGATGCCGGCATTCGTATTCTCAAGCAGGGCGGCAATGCGGCGGATGCCGCGGCCGCAACGTTGCTGGCGCTGGCAATTACCGATTATGGGCTGTTTGCCATTGGCGGCGAGGTTCCCTTGATCATTTACGATGCCGGCAAAAAGGAGGTCAAGGTTCTCAGCGGGCTGGGTGGCGCTCCTCTCGACCCGGAGGCGATCAAGTGGTATTACAAAAACGGTATCCCCGCCAACGGCAGCATGAAATCCGCTCCGGTTCCAGGGGCGATCGATCTTGTGGTCACCGCACTCAGGTTATATGGCAGCGTGTCCTTCAGGCAGGCAGTGCAACCCACCCTGGAACTTCTGGATGCCGGGGGGAAACCCTGGTATGCCGATCTGGCGGTGACACTGCGCAAGATGACTGCCCGTGAGGATGAAACAGCGGGTTCGCGTGCGGTAAAACTCACCGCCGCGCGCGATCGCTTCTACAAGGGTGACATAGCCGATGACCTTCAGGACTGGTATATTGAAACTGGTTCCTTCCTGCGCAAGCGTGACCTTGAGAACCACCGCACGCGGGTGGAGGATCCGGTTTCCGTCAATTACAGGGGTTACCGGATTTTTAAATGTGGCCCGTGGACGCAGGGACCTTATCTTTGCCAGACCCTGCGGCTCCTTGAGGGATTTAACCTGAAGGGAATGGGACATCTCTCTTCTCCCTACATCCACACGGTGATTGAATCCCTGAAGCTGGCGATGGCTGACCGGGACGAGTATTATGGTGATCCCCTGTTTACCGAGGTTCCCCTTGCCTCACTGCTTTCGGATGAATATACGATCTTGCGGGGCAAGTTGATTGATCCGGACAGGGCTTCCTCGGCTATTCGTCCTGGGAATCCTTATGCCCCGGGTGCGCTCAAGGCCAAGGATGATCCGGTAGAGTCAACCAGCAATATCCCGGTGCAGGATACCACCACCTGCGTGGTCGCCGATCGCTGGGGAAATGTGGTGGCGGCAACACCCAGCGCGAACCTGGTGGGCAACCAGCCCGGTCCAAGCGGTGTCACTCAGGGTAACCGGGTGCGCAGCCTGAACACGACCCCCGGTCACCCGAACCGGGTGCAGCCCGGCAAGCGTCCACGCATTACGTTAACCCCGACACTTGTCCTCAAGGATGACAAGCCGGTCCTGGCGATCAGTGTCGCAGGAGGGGATTTACAGGACCAGACATCGCTGAACATGATCTTAAACCATGTGGAGTTCGGGATGTTCCCCGAGGAGGCGGTTACCGCGCCACGCTTCAACACATTTCACCATCAGGGTTCCTTCGACCCGAACCCGGACAGGAAGTCTACTGTTGTTGGACCCGGCAAGATGCGTGTTAACAAGGCGGTTTCAGCCGATGTTCTCCGGGAACTGGAGGAACGCGGGCACAAGGTAAGCACGACTGGAGGTGCAATCGCCTACCCTGTAATGATATACATCGACCACGGCAAAAAGATGATCCACGCTGCGGGTGATCCGAAGGCCGGTCGCCATGCTGCTGCGATTGATTAAAAGGACCTGACCCCGTCCTTGAGCTTGTTCTTTTCTTTGCCAAGCTGTCTAAGTACTTGCAGGAGTTGTCCGGGGATTCTGCCATCCGGGCTGACCGGGACATCCATCGTTATGGTGCCGCCCTCGGCATTAATGAGGTCAATGCGCTCTTTTAATGTTGTGGTTTCAAACCTGGATTTCTCGCCGGCTCCCCACCCTTTGCTGAGTGGAAGAAGCAAGTGCCAGATGACGCCTTGTGGTGCCGGGAAATTTTTGGGCGTCAATGCCTTGCCCTGCCCCTTCTTGGTGCGTTGGTTAAAACCGTGATTTTCGCCCGAGGTGAATGTCTGGTGCGGGCACAATTTCCCGCCCGTGCAGAGTGAGAGCAGTGGGTGTGCTCCGGCGTTGAAGGCCAGTTCCGCCTCCGGGTTACCGGAACGGATCGCTTTAACCCAGGTGTCGATATTATGTTTTTCCTTCCTGAGAGCCTCGTAGGAATCCCTCATCTCGGTCTTGTAGCCGTCGAACCACCAGCCTGAGACCAGCTTGCCGTAGCGCCGGGACCATTCACCACAGACATCAGCCCAGTTCTTCAAAAACGTGGGGTTTGGCGCCTGATTCTCACTGCGCCTGAAACCCTTCACCTTGCGGGGGTGAGACATGGTGTCCACGCCTGGTCCTGCGGGCTTGCCGTTAATGCTGGGCAGGGTGTCTCCCATGGCCTTGATGACCTTGTAATGGCGCATGGGCGCGCGGGCGGTCATGTAGATGATGAGCCTGATGTCCCGTTTGGCAAGCTGTTGGCCGATTTCCATGATCAGGTCGCGTTTTGAAGTCCATATTCCGTTTGCAACTCCCAGCAGTTTTTCATATGCACTGTTCGGCGCACAATACTTTCCCCAGTGCTGCCCGATGACGAATATGACGTGGCCCGCCCCGGTGCTTCCGACTTCTTCGGCGAACCTTTCCACGTCAAAGGACTCAATGGTTTGGTTATAGGATTGCGAGGAATGATCCTTGAAGGCCTCGTAGTGGAACATCAAGCCGTAACCACTTTGCTGTAGCCAGCGCTTTTTCGAGACGGGTTCAGCATTAAGGAATCCGGTCGCCAGGAGAAGCAATACACCGGTGAGGATTTTCGTGCGCATCTGGTTTTATTCTGGCAGGTGTTTCTTCAGGAAAGTATCCACGGCATCCACCGTGGGAATAAACCATTGGCGCATGTTCCAGAAGGGGTGGGGAGCCTTGGGCATCATGACGAATTCGTGCGGGATTTCCAGCTTGTCCATTTTCTCCCAGAACTCAGTGTAGCGGCTGCGTGGCCGGTCGAATTCACCGTCAATAAAGAGCATGGGGGGAGTATGCGTATTCAGGTGAGTCAGTGGAGATGCTTCAATATAGATACCTGTCTTCTGGTCCGGTAACGCCCCTCCCATGAAGTCAATGATAGCGTCTCCTTCCGGTTTTCCCGCGGCTTTTTCCACCCGCTCAATAATGTGGGGCAGGAGCAGGGTCATCGGCCCACACATGACGATGGCTGCCTGCACATCCGAGGAGACATCACGGTGATCTCCTTTGCCCTCGAAACGCTTGATGCCGTTGGTGGCCGCCATAAAGCCGGCCAGATGGCCGCCTGCTGAACCTCCCATGGAGGCGATTCGTTCCGGGTCGGCATTGAAACGCCTGGCGTTCTTGCGCGTCCAGCGGATGGCCGCTTTGCCATCGTGTACCGCTGCGGGAAAGGGTTTTTCTCCACTGAGTCGGTATGCCGGGACCACGCAAACGTAGCCCCTTTGTGCCAGGCCTTGGGCCAGGCCGGCAAAGATTCCCGGCCGGCCGTTCTGCCAGCCGCCACCAAAAAAAAGGACAATGGCAGGGCAGGGACCTTTCGCTTCAGCCGGTCGATAGAGGTCCAGGGTCAGGCGCCGGCGTTTTTTTTCGTCCACATAGGTGAACATGATGTGTGCTTCCTGGATGATTCCTTCATGCATGTCCGGCTTAACGCGGCTGCGATCAGGTGTGGCAGGGGATTTCTCCTGTGCCTGAAGCAGTGGGGCTGCGAGGAGAGTAAGAAGGAGTATGAGGAAATGTTTCATCGGGCTCTTGGTTAGTCTGGGTTTTCTCCGAGGCAGATTAGTTCCTTTAATGTTCGTGCATACAACAGGCCTTGCGAGTAGGAAAGTGAGGATAAAGTCCACGTGGCGCCGGCGTGGCCAAGGTCGCTGACCGATACCAGTGCGTTCTGATCAAGGGTTTTTGATTTCCATTTAATCACATAAACAGTGCCGGTCATTGTGGGAATATACATGCGGTCTCCCACAATGATGGGACTTGCCGCTGAGACATGCCCCCATCCATTGCCCTTATTACGCTTGTCCTGGGTCGCCTGATATCCGTTGGCGTTTTTCATGTCATTGGCAATCGCCTTGGTCCATAGCATTTGTTTCGTGTTGTCCGGATCCGTTGCTATTTGGACAGGAACCTGCAGATATTCGACCTTGCCCGTGGAGAGTTGTACCCGACCGATCAAGAAGCCGCTGTAAGAGCGGAAAAAGTGATAGTCGCCGACGATCACGTTGGTGAAATACGTGATGGGTTTGCGAGCCTTGGGGAGAGTTTGTTCTGCCCGTGTCACGTAGCGACCGTTTTCCCGGCGAGTGATCGTTACGTCCTCAAAGATCGAGGTTGCCTTCAGGACCTTTCCTGTTCGTATATCGAGGGAATAGTGCTCTTGACCGAGGAAGAAGTGAGCCGCCCTGGAATCCCAGTTGGCATTTTGGGCTGCCGGATATTTTAAGATTTCCGCGTCCCAAACCCGTTTTCCGTTGGAGGCATCCAAAAGTGATAACCCATAAGGCTCCTCAGGTGGGTGATGTCCGCCACCACGCCCGGTAAGGATGGCATGCGAGCCGCCGGGTAATTTTCCAAGGACGGAAGTGGAGTGAACGCTTGTGGCACTTTCAGCCTGCCATGCACGTTTTCCTGAAGCCAGGTCGTAAGCCTGCAGGTAGGTCCAGTATGCCCGGGCGCGTCCGAGTGCACGTGAGCCGGCTTTTGTGGTGACTGATTGCGGAAGATCGTAGCAGGGGGCATGCATGAGGATGACTTTTCCTTGATGCAGGATAGGCTGGTGAGCCCGTGCATGATGACGGCCAAAGGGGGTCCAGGTATGTGCCCACAGTTGCTTTCCGTTGTAGTCGAAACATTTCACCGTGCCACCAACATTGGTAAATACCACGCGTTGGCCATCGGCCACGGGAGAAGCGGCAGTGTTGTCATTAAAGAGGCTGGAGAGGTCTGTTGTACGGGTGCCGGGTATTTCCCGGCGCCAGAGCTCTTTCCCGGATTTTGCATCAAAGCATAGACCGAGCATCAAGGATCCTGTTTGTGTATTCTGCTTGATGACTTCATGTGAAGTGACAAAAAGTCGTCCATCGGATATGATCACCGCGCCCTGTCCTGTGTTTGGCAGAGGGACGCGCCAGAGTATGTTCTGATTGCCGGCTACACTGAATGATCCGGGGGCCTCACCCGTTACACGATAATTATGATTTGGTCCTGCGGCCTGTGGCCAATCTGCACATAAAAAACTGATTGTTGCCAGCCACGAGAACAGGAAAAAGGCAGATTTCTTCATCAAGCTGACTTCTTTTTACGGGCAGGGTTTTCGAACCATATTACTCCCCATCCGCCATTCTCGTCGGTGGTGATGACGTCAAGGTCACCATCATTATCGAGGTCGCCAAGCCAGGCATTGTCCATTTTTTTCCTTGTCTCGGCCCCGGGCATGATAACCGGGGTTGCTGTCCAGTTCTTGGGCTCCATGGAATCCCCTGAATAAGTGGCGGTCCACAGATCGCCACCCTTGGGGATGACAAGGATTTCCTTTTTCTTTGGATCACCGTCCAGGTCGGTCACGGCCACCCCCTTCGGGAAGTTGCCGGCGGGCTGGTTGATAATGATTTCCTTGAAGGTGGGCTCGCCCTTCTTGTTGGTGCGCAGCAGAACGATCAGTTTGCGGGCCAGCTTGCCCAGGCTGCCGCCGGTAATGACAACGTCCTCTATCTTGTCGCCATTCACATCGCCCAGAGTCATGAACATCGGCTCGTGGTGGGAGTGCAATGTCTTGCGCTGCCAGGGTCCGGTCACCTTGTCTTTGCCCGGGTTCACATACCAGCAGATTTCCTTGCCCCGGTCCGGAACCACCATGTCCATGTCACCGTCACCATCAAGGTCGCGCATGATGCAGTTCATCGGCCAGCGGTTCTTGCCCATGACGTGTTTTTTCCAGTTTCGGGCCTCTTGCTTCCCTGTTTCTGGCTGCTGATACCATTCCTGGGCACCGACCACCAGATCGTTAAGGCCGTCCCCGTCGACATCGGTCACGGTCGGCACCCGACGCTCATAGTTGAAGAGTGTCATCTTCTTCCACGCCGAGGCATCCGCGATCTTTTTTTTGCCCGGGTTGAAGTAAACCCAGCCGCCGTTGGCGATGTAGTCCAGGTCACCGTCGTTATCGAGGTCGCCAATGCCTGAATCCTCACATTGCCCGTGCTTGAACTCAATAAATTGACTCCATGGGTGCCGGGATTTCCCGGAACCCGGGTTAAAATAGAGCCGGCTGTATTTTCCCTCCTCGTAGTTGACGAACAGGTCGGAGTCCCCGTCGCCGTCCCAGTCATGAACGTTAATGCCATCCGGTCCATGGTCTTTCGGGTCAGGATACACGGTGTGGCAACGCCATCCGCTCGGGCCTGCTTTACCGCTGTAAATTTTCCAGTTCTCTTCCTTGTCTACAGCGTGTAATAAGCCGCCGGTGAAAAGAAGTGCGTAAACCAGTAGAGAAAGTTTCATTGTTGCTGGCAGGCTGGCTGCTTTATTTTCTTTGTCCCCTTGGCAGGTCCATGTAATCCCTGAGCCGGGGTAGTTTTCCTGGTTGTGATATTATGGGTGTTGCCTGCTCAACGAATGCGGAAGGGCGGGTATCTTCAATGATTTTCTCTGCATGGGCATGAAGCATGGACTTGAGTTGCTTGACAATATCGGGATGTTTACTGGCGAGGTCGTTCTTTTCCCCAATGTCCTTCAACAGGTTATAGAGTTCTGGCTTTTTACGCTTGCCCATGACCAGTTTCCAGTTGTCTCTGCGTATGCCATCAACCTCGTAGTAGAGGATTTGATGTGGTGATTTCGCCCCCGTTTTACCGAGCAATACGTCGAGGGCATCCTTTCCGTCGATGGTGCGGTCATCAGGAACCTTGGCCCCGGTCAGCTTGGCGAGTGAAGGCAGCAGGTCGATGGTAGTTGCAATTTCGTTGCTCACTTTACCGTCTGGTATCGTTCCCGGCCACCAGGTGAGTGTCGGCACGCGCATGTGACCTTCATACTTGGGGCCGCCTTTGCCGCCGCGCAGGGGTCCCATACTCATGCCGCCGGCACCACCGTTATCCGAGGTGAAGATGACCAGTGTGTGATTCTCGATGCCGAGTTCACGTAAAGTTCTGAGTATTCGGCCCACGCTGTCGTCGACCTCCTCGACGTTGGACCGGTCGACGTTGCCCTCCGCCCTCTTGAGAATGTGTGGCCGGGCATATCGCGGCTTGTGCACGTAGGCGTGGGGAATATAACAGAAGAAGGGACTTTCCTTGTGTTTCTTGATGAACCTGACTGCCTCGTCGGTGACGACTTCGCAAAGCAATGCCTGGTCGGGACCGTCACTGACATAGGCAACCGCCTTGTCTTGGCGAATGACCGGCAGCGGTGTATAGGGCCCCCGGTTGGTTAAGGGATTGCCTCTCTTGTTCCCCGGCCACATGTCGTTGGAGTAGGGGATCCCGAAATATTCGTCGAAGCCCTGGGCTAGTGGCAGGAATTTTTGCTGGTCACCGAGATGCCACTTACCGAAGCAGCCGGTGGTGTATCCTTCCTTCTTGAGCAATTCGGCGATGGTGATTTCGTCCGGATGCAGGCCGCGGTTTTCACCGGGGAAGACGACGCGGCCATCCATGCCGATGCGGTTGGCGTAGGTGCCGGTCATCAGTGCCGCGCGTGATGGCGTGCATGCCGTGTTGGAAACATAAAAATCAGTCAGCTTGAGCCCTTCCTTGGCCATCCGGTCCAGGTGGGGCGTCTTGTTTACCTTGTTACCGAAAGGGCCGATATCGCCGTAGCCCATGTCGTCGATAAAGATCAGGACGATATTTGGGCCGCTAAAGGGCACCGCATGAGCCTGGGCACAGAAGGTCAACAGTAGACAGAGGAAGGATAGCCTCTTTAGGCAGGTCAAGAACATTGCGTGCATGGGCTTTGATTTCCGGTATTTTCGGGTGACTGCTAATGAGTGTAGATCCATGCCGGCTAAGACAATGCATTGAATGGGTCAAAGGTCGCCCGCCCGACAACTCCAATTATTGCAAAGAGCAGCCGGGAAGAGTCGTTGTTACTTGAAGGAGAGGCGCAGGCTCTCAATGATGGGCTTTGATTTATTTTCCGTGGTGTCGGAGATTTTCAGATCGGCGTGGAAAGCATAACCGGCAGGCAGTCCCGCGAGATCTATGGCGGCAGGGGTCCGCTTGACTTGCTTGGAGAAGCCGGGGATGTAGTCGTAGGTTTCCTTGACTTCAGTCCATTCAGTCCACTG
>Ga0315316_10001088_pt1 | contig 18712 bp, 14 predicted proteins | sample M160m3416metaG_FD_203702 | JGI IMG/M metagenome (GOLD analysis project Ga0315316, IMG submission 203702) | Ammonia-oxidizing marine archaeal communities from Monterey Bay, California, United States - M1 60m 3416 | ecosystem: Environmental > Aquatic > Marine > Intertidal zone | place: USA... | reverse complement strand
ATGCAGGTTGTGAGGATCGAACTCACCTTATCCAAATTATGAGTTTGGTGCATTCACCAGATTGCTAAACCTGCAAACTCAACTGGATAGCGTTATCTTCTGGAATATATGTACTATCATGAAAATTGCAATATTCGTTAAAAGTGATTTTCATCTCTTTATTTGTTAAATTGCAATATTTTGCTGCTTTTGGTATATTCCATTTTGCATGAAATAGCATTTCCATCGCTTTTCTGGTTTCCGGTCTCATTTGAAATTTCCTTGCCAAAAGGTAATGGGAGTAAAAAAGCCACCGGGATAATTTACCGTCTTTTTTGGAATTAAAAGTTAATTTTCCTACAGAGGATCTGCATACACTAGTTCAGTAGTATCATTCAACATCTCTCGCACAAATGTAAGCACACCCATAAACTCATCCATATTCTCACAAACAACCACCTTTTCAGTGCCTAGATTGGAATAAAGATTAAATTTACGCCCACTTGTATCAACTACGCATCGTGTTAGATACTCATCCTCTTCGGACTCTACATACAGATTCTTTTCAGTCTGATCTTCTTGCATAAAATTTACAGCACTTCACTCCATTATAATGGATACAGAGTCCTCTGTCAATCACTTGAAGGTATATTGACCATTATCTCCAGGATAATCAGCAGTTGTCAATCCTTCATACTCTGGAATGTTCTTCTCACAATCAATTCTCTCACCATATACGACATAACTACAATTAATTGAACCACCTGCAGCATTTTTAACAATCACCTGTGATCCCCACTCCATCTTCTCTACAAAAAGTTCTTGGAAATTTCCAAGTGGAGTTAAAGAAACATCAATTGACTCTGGATCAACCAATCCACGCCAGTATTCGGGCAATTTTATTACATTATCATCCTTAAGTTTTCCTCTTACATAAACATCAGCACTAGGACCTTCAATACATACATGCCTTAATCGATGACCGTCTTTAGTTGGGTGAGGAATATCAAAATTCTTTTTCTCTGTTAAAAGATGATCACCACAAGAAACTTGTGTTGAAGAAGTAATCTCACCTAATGCACTAATAGTACCATCCAAATTAATTGCACCACCACCCCAAAGCAAAGAATTCAATTTAACTTGATCAACCATAAAATGTAAATGATACCATGGTTCACAAGCTTCTGGATATTTTTCGTCATCTCCAGTCAAACCTTTCATAATATAATCATACCTTGATGATGGTCTCCCCCAATAAGGTCCGTCATCACAATTCGGTGATCCTATTTTTGCTGGTACAAAAACAAGAGGATCAGATCCTGATGCAGGGGTTTTTGGTATTGCCATTTTTTTAACTCTATTTAGATTAACATGTTAGCCACATACTAGGATGCGGCATACTTTGGTGGTGAAGATTGTATTCTGCTTTAAGACACAACTTAATATCTCCAGCAATTACATATCGGTCTCTCTTATTCTCTTTTTTTAAAGTAGAATGCTGCAAAGTGCTTGGAAAGATAACAACTGTTCCTTCATGAGGAGTAATTGTATAGTTGTTACAATTATATCTATTAAACTTTTTCATCACATTAAATCGATCACTAGGTTCAAATAGTGCACCTGCTACTTCATTTGTGTTGGTTAATTGATGAACACAAAATTTGTCTGATGTCTCATCTGATGAAAGATAATATGTAAATGATATATCAGCACCATTATGCGAATGCATATTTAATTGAGGTATATCTTTATTATGATAACCAATCCAAGATTTGATAAAATTAATATCTAATTTTTCATGGTCTACTTCTAATAGATCCAAGTATCTACAAACACTTCTCTTAAGAGACTGAAAGAATCCAAGATAACTTTCATTTAAATGTAAAGAACATTTTCCAGAATTTTCTGGTGTCTCATTATTATATCCATCGAACCATAAAGTTTTTAGTTCATTAAAGTATTCATTTTTAAATTCATCATGCACATCAATCCTATCCTGTGCTACCACAGTAGGAAAAACTTCATGGACTTTCATCTCAAGTGTTTATATTATATTCACTATTATCGCCTGGATAGTCCTCTGGTGTCAAGCCCTGGTACTCTGGAATGAGTTTCTCACCATCCTTTCTCTCTCCAAAGATATGATAGTAACAATTGATTGGCATTCCACCTTGTGCCTGGAGATATACTTTGTCCTCATCAACTCTCTTCACAATAACATTTTGATGAGCACCAATAGGAGTGAGTGATACTGTAATAGATTGTGTGTCTACCAATCCTTTCCAATACCTAGGAAGTTCAATCTCTTTTTTATTAGTAACCTTTCCGCGTACATATACATCATTCTGTGGTGCTTCTGGACAAGTATGTCTTAGTCTCCAACCTTCTATCGTTGGATGTTTAATATCAAAATTCTTCTTTGCTGCTAAGATATGACCACCACAATTAGATATAACATGTCCTTGTGCAATCAAATGCATACCAACATTAACATTGCTTGTTGTGTCAACCATTCCCATTAATGCTGAAGGTCCTAAAACACCTAATGAATATGGATTATTAACTCCAGTACATAATGCTCCAGGAATCTTTGGAGGTCCAATTAAATCAGAATTTGAACAAGGAGCAACCATCAATGTTGCACCAACAAAAGGCCATGCTGCTGCTGATCCAACTATTTGTGGACCTTCAATAAAAGATGATCCTCTAATCTTTGTAAGACCTAAACCAAGTGCAATGGGAAGTCCAGCGCCAACAAGTTGCTGACCTCCTGTTGCTGTATCATCAAACATAAATGACATAATTTCCTCCTCTAATTAACAATAGCATTTTCCATGTAGGCTTTTTGATCACCAAATTTTCCATCTTTTAGTGAACAACCTACAGTAATACCACGAATGACTTTAGAAATAATTTTTAATTGCCCGTTAGCAACAGCAAATCCATCTTTTGGAGTGGCTATTTTCCAAAGTTCAGAAGCAGTTACTTGAAATTTCTTACAATCTTTAAAGACTATACTATCATTGGAAGAAAAAACAATATTTCCTTCACCTTCCTTACCTTTAGCAACAAATTCAATATCGCATGCTTGTATTAAAATTTTTCCATTTCCTGCAATAATATTTAAATTACCATTTTCGGCATAAATCATAGCAGTTTCATCTTTCTTATCCTTATCATATCCACACCCGACTTGAAAATTTGTAGGTGCAACAGAAGTTGTATATCCTTTTCGAGGACCAGTTTTATCCATTGAGAATTGATGTCTTCCATCAAATCCTTGAAGTTTCATGGCTGCAGTACAAGCAGCAACCTGATCAATAACACCTATTTGCATAGATCCATGCACATTACTATATGTACAAGCAGAGTAATTAGCTTCTGCACCACTACCATCTCTTACATCTAAATGTCTTGTTGGGGGTGTTGATGTGAAGTTCCCAAAACCACCAGTTGCATTTCTGGTAGAATCTGTGGTATTCATTATCCCAGCAACATCAATTAGTTCTCCTGTAGCAGAATCTCTTAATCCAGATTGTGTGTTTGCTGCATTTGAGTATGTCATATAATATTTTTACCTCTATACAAGATTCTCAGGAGTACCTGGAATATTAAGTCGTGGATCATTGCTAGTTATGTCAGTACCAGACCTCTGAATAGCAGAAGGACGTGTAGTTACCTGAGCATCAATACTCTCTTGAAGTGTATCATAAATCTGTACCTTTTGTCCAGGTGTATCATAATATCCTGCATAACGAATACCATTTTCATAGAAAACAGCACCATAATATGCACGTCCATCATAATATCCAGTCTGTTTCAATCCAGCCAAATCAGTTACCTGAAGCAATCTAGGATCATCAGGTTCAACAATAGGATCTCTAACAGTCCTAAGGATAAGACGTGTTGATATACCTGTTCCTGTATCTGTCTCGATTCTAACAGAAGGTGTAGAAGTAAATCCTCTTCCTATACTAATTGTCTCAATCCCTGTAATCTTACCAAAAGGACCACAGATAAGTTTACCTTCATATCCATTACTAGGTTCAACTATTAGTTTATCCTTTGTACAATCATAATTCTCTCCACCAAAAGGAACATCAATATCTGTCAACTCTGTTATGACAGATACAGTTGTACCAATACCAACTGGTGGTGTATAAGTATTACCTCCAGTAATCGTAATAATCTCTTTAACTACACCTTTACCACTGATAGGTTTAGGGCATGGTGGAGCAATCAATATCGCAGAAGCAGCAATTGGATTTGTCTTCCATGAAGTCATATCAGTTCTCTGAATATTCCTATTATATTTGATTATAAGTGCAAATCCACGTGGGTTATTAATAAAGATCTTGTCGCCTTCATGAGGAATATTAAGATTATCTACTCGTATTGTATGCTTACCTTTAGAAACCTGTACATTAGTCCACTTACCTACTTTCCAGTAACCATAATCCATTCTCAAGAGATGAGAATGAGATCCTGCTACTAACTGATCTCCAATATGAACACTTGCATTATTATCTGCAGCAAATTTAATAGAGTAAATACCACTTTCAGGGAAATCAACATTGTGCCACAAATATGTTTTAACCCCTTCAATATCTGGATTGTTAGCATAAAGATCAGGGAACCATGGAGATACAGAATGATGCTGCATATAAGATGCCCACCGAGTTGGTGTAGACTTATTTCCAGTTGATGGATCTATCGCACCTGCTTCAGTATGATGGAATAATTTTGGTCCTTCATATGTTACACCATTCTTTGTTGTCCCACTATTAACTCCTCTAAAGATATTGTTTGCTTCTACTTTAAAGATAGCTTTATGACCTGAACCAACAATCCACTTTCCTCTGCTTACAGTACATACCAAGTCCTGCCAATCCATATCATCATGTTCTTCCATCTGAAGAACCTTATCACCTTGAGTTCTTAACCTAATACCATGTTTGGTTTGATCACTACTCAAAATTACTTCATATTCTTTTCCAATTGTAACTTTTTTTGTAATAGTTTTTCTCAACTGACCACCTTTATACCTCTTCTTCTCATTAATTCCTAGTCCTGGAATATGAATTCCATTAGCAAACTCTGCACCAGTACTGATATTAAAAGTAACATCTACCTGACCAGTTTGTAAAATAGTTGCACCACCTTGCCAATCAATAGTCTTAAAAATATTCTCAAGGATAGTAAAAGATCTTGATATTGGTTTGTTCCATATCTCAACAGTAATATCATGCTTTCCTTGTTTCAAGAAAGTTTTTATTGGTTTAGGAAAATCAGTTTTAAAGTGCTGCAATTGAGTGATCTCATTATCATCAATCAATACTCTTCCTTTATTATCACCTGTTCCTTTAACAGCATAATATCCATCATAACCAATATCAAGAGGCCATGTATTAGTATACACAACTCCAGACCTATCACTACCAGGAGTATCTAAAGGTTTAACTGGAGAAAGTGCATAACGATCCATAAAATCACTCCATGAACCTCTCCTCTGGCCAGAATGCCCATGCCCTGTTACTGGATACCATCTCTCTGATGCATTTGGAAATCTTGTTGACCAAATTGGATTGGGAGGACACCTACCTTCTTGTGGTGGTGGAATCTCTTGTGGTGGTGTTGGTTCAGGTGCATCAATTGCAAGTGCTATACCCATTGGGTTTTCACACCAAGGTTTTGCTGAAATAACTTCCTTTGTGGTAATTGCGGAGTCAATACTAATAGCAAGCGCCATTGGATTGATACCTTTCATACTACCAAACCCATAAAGACCGCCAGGTTTTTGATATAAATCTGCAACAATTTCATATGTTCCTGCCTTAATAGTATGTGTTTCATCATATTCTCCAGTTGACTTATCAGTATCACCAACAAATCCTTTCTTATTAATAAGTACTTGATCGGCTATTTGTAACTGTACACTATCATCAACTCCTATACGAATTCTATATGATCCATCTGCAGGAAACTTAACATTAGGCCATACAATCCTATGTGTTCCTGCATAAGGATTATTAGGCAAATTCGCTACAGGACTAAAAGGAGTGACGCCAAACTCGTTTATAAACCCACCTCTACCATAAACATTAGTCCTCCACAGTTGTCTATTGCCTTTACCTATTGAGGAAACAGTATCAAAAACATGCTTCTTTTCAATCTCTCTTGCAAGAGTCTTGGATATAACCTTTCTAATTTTAGGAGGAGCATAGAAATAACATACATTACCTGCACTACCACCCCCAGCTTTCTTACCTCTAAGAGTAATACTCTTTGTTATGCCCTCCTTACCGGATTTATGTATTTTCTCTTTAACCCATGTTGTCTTACCAATCGTAATAGAACGAACTGCTTCACCAGCATACCCTGGATTATCATCCCACCATAAATTTAAATCAATCTTTCCTCTACCCTCTATACTCCTACCATCACCAGAAAAATTTGCATCTCCTGAGACAATAGTAAATCTAACATTGGCATCATCACCATCACTATCCTTTAATTCAATTGTCTTTTTACCATTAGAAACTTTAATAGATTTATTAGCAGAATTTAATTGAGCATATTTAATCTCAAGTTTAGACTTACTAGAAGTAGCAGGAGGACCACCACCAAGGGGAGTAGTATCACCCTTATTCTTAACCCACATTCCACAACTAGATGTTATTACTATATCTTGCCAATCCATATCATCATGCTCTTCCATCTGAAGAACACGTTTACCTTGAGTTCTTAAGCGGATACCATGCTTAGTCTCATGACTATGGAAAATCGTCTGATAATATCTACCTGGTTCAATATTCGCTGAAACTGTTTGATTAATTTGCGGTCCATCAAAAGCTTTTGCTCCACCAATTCCTAACTCTGGTATCTCAACACGATTAGCAAATTGTGCAGCACTACTAATTTTAAAAGTAACTATATCACCTTTACATTCATCACTTACACTTTCAATAATAGTTTCCTTTACTGGGTAATTAATAAGTTCAATTCTAACATTATGAACACCTGCTTCAATCTGTTTTTTATGAGGTGGATTTAATAGTGCTCCTGTATAAACACCCAGAGTATATACATATTTGTTATCAATATATAATTTTGCTCCATTATCACAAGCACCTTTGATCCTATAAGTTCCAGTAACAGGAAAAAGTAAATCCCATTCAAATGTAAACAAAATATCTGGATAATCAGTTCCTGGTACATTCGATGCAGGGACTGGTGATATTGCATACTTATTCATCCAGTCTCCCCAACCACCATCAGGAAGTACTACTGGATTACCCATATCTCTATGGTGCTGTTTAAAGCATGCATCAGTAACCTTATTCCAAGATGGTTGTACTCTAAAATCACCAGAAGTTATTTTACCTGGTCTAATCTTTCTTGTATGGAACCATGGAGTATTATCAACTTCTCTAGCAATCTTCTGATACTTTAATATCTCCTGTTGAATAGGATCTTCACTCAAATTTGTCCAAACACTTGGAACCCACTCACCAAGATCTTCTCCATTAGGACCCCACATTCTACCAGAATCCCAAGTAAACTCACTACAAACTCCTGGAGGATGAGTTTCTTCATAATCAGTTGCTTGATCAAAATATTGCCATTGATTTACAACATCTCCAAGTATTGCTATAAATGTTGCTCCGGCTCCATAATCACAATCATCTCTAGCAACAACTTGTGGTGGATAAGAATATCCATTCCCACCTCTTACAACATCAACAGCCATTATAGTACCATCGGTTCCTACAACAGCATTTCCTACTGCTCCAATACCACCTCCACCAAAAATTTGAATCCTTGGAGGACCACATACAATCTTTTCATTAACTCCACCACATTCATCTGTAGTACTTACTGTATCTTGTGGTGTTAATGCATTGACTTCATTTATATCAAGATATCTGATAGTATTATCACCATCCTGAAAAATAAAAACTGTTCCAGGATCATCTCTAGCCTTATCATTAGCAGCACAAAGATCATATCCATCTACAAATCCCTGTTCAGTATCAATCCATCCAATACGAATGTTTTCCTTGGTTACATTACCAAAAACTGTACTAGTTACTTGTTTAGCTCTCTTCAATGCCATATCTTATTGTATTTTCTGTTCTTTTTCTTCATTAGTATTATTTATTATGCGTGTAGCGGGGGAGTTTTATGTTCAGGAAGTGCCATCGGTTTAATTGGTTCTTTTCCTATTTCTGTACCTGGATTATTTGCAGGTTTATTTATATTACCAAGTCTTGATGCATCTGCTTGTTCACCAGCGCCACCACCAGTTCCAAAAGTATAATAATCAGCAGCTGCTTTAACAGGATCCACATCACATCCAAACAAACTAAACTTCAAATTCATAAAGTTCATTGCACCAGAAATATCTCCTAGTATACCATCCATCGAAGGGAAACCACCACTAGCAGCAACAAGATTAGGATCCAAAAGATCAATCTGATTCTTCATGTCATTCAAAAATGTATCGACCTTTGCAATAATCTTCTTCATAGGTTCCTCAATTGCTTCTTTATTTGCAGCAATTATATCTCCTGTTAGATTTTCAACATAACACATAGGAACTCTATTAACCATATTATCAGGAGTTGGAGCATTTTGATCGACATCTTCTCCTCTAGAACCACCTGTAAGAGCCGATGGAAGACCTGATGGAAGACCACTACTACTACCATCAGCTCCATTACAACCTCCTCCAGCACCCATCATAGCACTTAAAAGTTGTTCCGCCAATCCTGCAGTAATCTTTTCAAAAATACATAGAATTAATTGTGTAATTTGTGATGACATATCGCCCATCATATTCCTTTGATTAGGAAATAATAGATTAGTTGGCGCATCTAATGCCTGATTGATCTTCTTAATTATAAACTCTTTAATCTTATCAAAAATTACTTTCATATGCCTTGCTAATATATCTGCAGTCATCTGCATTAACTTCTCAATCTGCTCACAAATACTACCACTACCAATATTAGAAACCATATCAACATATGCCAATGCAGTGTGAAGAATCTTATTAATCCTCTTCATCAATTTCTCAAGTGCAATCTGCATTCCTCTCATTGAAGACTTAACCTGATCATAAGGATCTTCCTTATGAATTTTTTCTAAATATAAATCATTTGTTTTAACATCATTTACTGCAGTCTGTTGTGTATCCTCTGCTTGCTCTACTGGTGATATTCCTTCAGGAGTAGAATTTGGACCTGATATTGAAGCACAATAAGCAGCCTTTGCATCTAGAGCTGCCTTAGCAATAGCAGCATTTTCATCGTCCTGTGATAACCCATCCTCTTTTGCTTTATTTCTTGCCGCTTGTACCGCATCAAATGCACCAGGTATGCTAGACAAAGCAATACGAGGATCCAATCCATACTTATTAAGTCTTACACTAGCTGGTGGAGTTCCACATATAGCCTTGTTCTTTGCAGACATTGGCTGCTGAACTTTCCTACCATGATCTGGTGGTTCTTCACCTTCTTTTTGTTTTGGTGTTAATGGTTTACCAGTTCTTTCTGCATAACCACTTGTAGGAGCAAAATTTTGCTCCGTGGTTCCAATTTTCATTTTCAACTGTGTCTGAGAATTATTTCCCAGAACACCCATAATAACAGGTGTTTGCATATCATCCGCATCAAGAAAGAATCCAAAAACAAAATTTCCTTGCTGGAGATTTGCTGTTTGTGATTTGGCTAATTGACCACCACCCGCGGTAACAGGATACATTATCTGTGCCCACGGAAGATCATTAGAATGTATGGACTCCTCTTCCTTATCATGAAGTCCTATAATTCTTACCTTATATCTTCTACCCCACCCAGGAATCTGACTTGACTCTGCATGTTTATTTGGATTAACATTCTCTCTCCAATAAGAATCATCGGCAATCTGCCCCACCCACCACTTAAAATTGGCTCCTAGAAATCCTGATGTAAATAGTGAGGTTGATCCTTCCATAAATTAGTCGTCGTATACCCTACATTCGAGTGCATCAGGATGATTGTCACAATACACTTCTAAATGCTTATCCTGATGTCTGGATTTCCAACCATCATCTTCATCACCTTCATGATTCTGCATGAATCCACTCATCTTTAAATCATCTTCACTATATTCAACCATACCATGATTGATATGTTCTTTGTGATCTTTAGGGTCAATATAAACTTCATGGTCCAGATCGTGCTGAATCGGGTTTGCCATAGAAGACTCTCCTTGCATTTGTAGTTTTAATTCTAATTCACTTATTTCATTTTGTAAATGCCTACGGCGTTGTGGATTAATACCATTTTGTTCGAGTTCCTTTTTATCATCATCAATATGATCCTGTAATGTTTTACTCATCATCAATTTGTTGGTAGAGTCAAAGAATCTCTTACTAAATTCATTCTTGTATAGCAAGTAGGAGGATTAGCAGTAATAATATGAGATAAATCCACTATAATATATAGTCCACTAACCAAAGTATCACCTTCTGGATCATCATTCATTTTATCCGCCTGCAATTGAGGTATATCAATACTAATTGCATCTCCAGCATGCAAAGTAAAGTCACCAGCAATTGTAATACTCCTTTTAAGAGTAAACATCTGATTATATCTCATTGAAGCCTGATTAACAAGTTTTTCAGGTTCAAGATTATGCTCTTGTGATTTCTCAATCTGTTTATCAGTCTTTCCTTCTGGCAATCCACCAGTATCCCATAACATATATGTGGTTCTTGTAAAATCCATATCAAATTTTTTATTAAAAACCTTAACTGGCAACTCTTCAGCTGCAAGTTCAGGTTCCATCTTTGAATCTTTACCTTTCGTTGATCCAGGTGCTGGTGGTTTTACTGTTGGTTTAATAATTTCATAATGACAATTAAAGGGATCAAAAAGAACAATTCTTGTAGTATAAGATCCGATTTGCAGTTTAGATTTTGCATTGATATTATTATCAGATGTTAATTCTAAAACTTGACCATCATATCCCATAGGAATGTTCTTTCCCGATTCATCAGGAATATTATTCCAAATATATTTCTTTGAAGATTCCTGTGCAAACAATCCATCAACAGATTTAAACTGATAACCTTCAGAAGTTTCCCAAAGAAAAAATCCAGCACTATTATCAGCTTTAGTTGTAACACCTTTCTTTTGTAACCATAAATTAAAGGCAAGAGGTTTTCTATTTACACCTATACAATTATATACATTTGCTGTTGGTTCGATACTACATTTCTTTTGAGTATTTAAAAATCTTTGGTCAGTAAGAACCTTATTAACATGGTCAGATATTTTTCCATTAAATCTAATATTAACTCTCTTTTTACCATCTTCATTTTGAATAAACTCTTCTGATACAAGTGCCAAATCAACAACAGAATTTTGTTGGTCATCACCTAGAGGATTAATATCATCAACAAAAAGTTCCACATCAATTTTCTCTTGATTAGCATCTTCCATAATAACTCTTACTTCTTCTGTTCCAACTAGAGGAAGTCCTGGAATAATTCCTTTCCCCTCTAGTGCACTTCCAGTATCTACATATCTAAGTTGCACTCTTATAGTTGGATCAAGAATACTTTCAGAATATTTAAATTTATCAATCAGATGTGCAATATTAACACTGTTTCCTCCCCCATTTGCACTGATGGTAACATTTTTTAAATTACCTTCTTCAACTGTCAATCTAGTGACATTAGCACCTGTATCTGTTTTTGTTCCCTTAGTCTCTGCCATCTTTTTTTAGTCCTTATACTCTATTTAATCAATGTTGATTCATGCATTGAAAACAAGAGCGGCCATTGGATCACCACCACCTCTACCACTTCCACCACCAGTTAGTACAGGAACAATCTGTTTTGATCCCTGTGCCAAAAGAAGTTCTTTATCACTGTTTGATAGATCAACTTTCTGTCCTGCTTGCGAAGCATATTGAGGCCAACTTCTTAAGAGTGCAACAGTCTGTGCATAATTTCCTCTATTGAGTTGCTTCAACATATGGGGGAAAACATTATCCATTGCTGCTGTAGAATCAGCATCCATAACAAATTCTTTACCCCTTTCACCCAACCAGGCCTGATGTCTATATCCTTTAGTGTATCCACCTTTCCAATGTTTCTCAAGAGCAGGTCTAGATGTTGCCTTTCCCAACCCTAATTTATCAGTTATTCTTTTAGGATTCATAGTCTGATCAACTCTTGCATTCGCTTTTGTATATTTCCTAGCATAATCCAAATGCAAATGAGGTCCGTCAGACAATCCAGTACTTCCTACAGTACCAACAACAGTTCCACCACCAACGTCCTGACCCATCTTAGCATACACTGAATTAAGATGAGAAAGTTTTAGAAAGGATCCATTATTCAATTTAATAGCAAGGAAATTACCATAACCACCTCCACGACCATCAGTATTAACATCAACAATTTTTCCTGGTTCATTTATACCAAGAGGTGTTCCTGTTGGATTTGCATAATCTTCACCACTATGTCCTTGTGCAGGAATATGTCCAGACATACCTTTTTCACCAGCAACTCCATGTGGTCCTCTCTTACGTGATCCTGGTCCAGCAGGATTATAATATCCATAATCAGAACCACCTGGATCTGGAATTTGTGTTATTGCACCACTCTGATAAGTCGTTTCATCTCCTGTTGATGCAAGACCAAGCGATCCACCTTTATTACCATAAGTACCACTAGCAACACTACCACTTGTCTTTGAACCACTCAACACACTCATTACATGATCCCAAGTAGTATGTGCTTTATTTCCAGAAGCAAACCGATCTTGATATGTTAAATTACTTGGACCTTCTGGAAGACCTCTCCAAGTTCCAGCAAGATTATAAGCAAACTTTTCAGTAGTCATACTACCAGATTTCCATGCTTTATAACCACCTCCATTAATCAATAAGATAGCAAGTTTATCCTGATTTTCTGGACTAAACAAATCTTTATTAGGATCTAACCCAATATCCCTTGCTCTCTTTAATACATAATCAGGCATCTGCTGGTATCTACCCATCGCACCAGATCCATAACCAGCATTTAAAGCTGCACGTCTAGCACCAGCAATAGTCATGGTACTTAAACCATCAATATGACCAGAATTAATAGTATCATAAGACTTTGCTTCAACACTAGAAATAAGATCTAAAATATCACCATACTCTCCTGAAGATTCAGTAGCATAAGTCTGACCAGTTGGGCTAAATCCAGGTCGTCTAACTTCACCAGCACCAGTCGCAGAATCACCAGCAGCAGCACCCATTTTTCCAAGTGTTAATTGATGCCTTAAATCATTAATCGTATCCTCAACTGTTCTATCAATACTTTTCTCAACTGATCTTGCAATAACATTTGATAAATCTCTACCATCCAATAACATATTAGCCCTTGCTTCACCACCACCAGCATACCCTAATTCTACATCACCAAACATATCATATACCCATGCGTTTAATCCTTTTCCAATATTCCAATAATCAATTTTTGATGGTTTAGTTCCTGAAAGTGCTTTAACACTCACTCCCATAAGAGGACCAAAGAAAGGAGTCTTAATATCCTTATCATAAACATCTTTAATATAACCCATAGGATCCATGGGTGTTTTAGTTACCCTAGTACCAGTAATACCAGTAGTACCAGTAAAAACACCAAGAGGATCCCACCATGCACTATCCGTTCCATGTTCTTTGAATTTATGATAATTCTCAGTATCTGGGAACATCCTATCAAGTTTTTTCTCACCACCTACATCTCTTCCAGGCACCAAGGGCAACGGTATAACCCTAGGTAGAGACCTTCTAATTTTTCTAGAAGTTCTACGTGATCTTGTTCTTAACTTTCTTCCTGTCTTACCACCACCAAACATCTTCTCCACATCAGGTACTTTTGTTGGCGGTTCAGATGGTTTCGTCTTACCACCAAAAATTGCATCATATATTGCACCACCTAACACACTTCCACCAGTACCACCAAGGAACATACCTATACCAGTTCCAACAAAAGGAATAGGTATTAAAGTTCCAAGAAGACCACCTATCCATGTTCCTAATCCAGCACCAATACCTTTAAATGCTGCTTTACCAATAGGATCTCCTAGAGCCCATGATAATCCAAACTCCAACAATCCACCAATAAATGGTATTTTACTAACAAGAGGTTTTACTAATCTTAAAATATTTTTAGCTCCTTGCTTCCCAACCACCATCATAAATCCTCTTCGGGCAAGATTTGTCGCTTGAGAGCGTGCAAACTTTCCACCTAATGCCTTAACACCTTCACTTCCAACCTGCCTAGTTGCAGCTCTTCTACCATGCTTTAAAGCAAACTTCCTAGCAGCTGCAGTACTTGTTAATTTTCCACCTTTTTTAGCTAAAAGTGTTTGACCACCACGCTTGAAAACTTGACCACTTGCAGCACCTCGACCAAACATCCCAGGAGCCATCCTGGCCATTGCCATTGCTACAATAAGAGAAGCATTTAAAACAGTGTTAAGAGCCTTACTAAGTGCATCAAATTTTTCAAGACCCTTTTCACCAAATATATTCTTTACTAATCCTCTAAATGTATCATAAAGTTTATAACCCCAATCAACAACAGTTACTATTGCATTTAAAATTTTTCCTGCCCAATCCAAAACAAATTCAGTAGCTGCTGCTAATACAGGAAGGAATTTTAATAACTTTGGAAGATGTGGTAGTAATTTAATAGCAACAAAACCAAGAATCATCTTAAAAAGAAAATTCTTAATCTTTTCTAAGAATGAAAGTCGTGGTAAAGAAATCTTCTTACCAGGTTTTTCATCACCTTCTGGTTTCTTTTCTAGTTCATCCTCTTTAACTTGCTGCTTTTGTTTCTCTGTTCTTATTCTTTTTTTATTTGCAGCATCCTTTTCAATCTTAAAATTAGTCTTTATAAGATTTTCTATCTTAATTATTTTTGAATGTACTACAACTAATTCACCACTCTCATCATCTTTCTTCCCCATCTTTACAAGATTAGCAGAAGATACCTTCTTAGTACTTGAAGGTAGAAACTTCGTTGGATTTACTTTTGCTGCTGGTAGTGCTTTAGTTGCCATTTATTCTCACCACGGTAATCTAATTCCTAAGAAACTAGTAGTATTATATTTGTCACGATCTGCTGCGCTACAACTAGCAGATATTGGTGGCGTACTTGTTGGAGATTCTGTTGTTGCTTGAGAAGAAGGAGTAGTAACCCCACCACCACCGGCATCACCACTAGAAGCACCAGTATTTACTTTTACAGTAGGTCTTACTGGTGGTCCTGGTAATTGCTTTTTAGATGCTGCCTGATCCTTTGCAAGTACAGAAAGTCTTTCCTTTCTTGCATCTACTGCTTGTTGATAGTTACCATAATATTTTCCATCAGATGAAGAATAATATTTACCAATAGCAGCAGCCCCTGCTTGTTTTATTCTTGCTGTTGCTGCTTTATCTTCTACGTTAAGATCTCTCCAATTTCCTTTATTATCCGTATAACCACGATCAGTAGTCATCATTCGTGTAAATTGACCCCACCAACCACCACGTTTCTGAATTGATTCTTGCCGTGCATTCTCTTCAGCATCAAACCTCTTTCCTCTTCCTTTAACTTCATGTATACCTTTTTTCTGATTCCATGATGTAAAAGATCGATGTGCTTTACCTTCATTACTTAACTTATCTAACCTAGCCTGCGATGCTTTTTTAACTTGTAATGCCTTAGATAAATTCCTTTCTGATCCCCATTGCCTATCAACACCACCAGAAATTGGATCAAAACCTATTCCACCAAGTTTCTGACTTCCTCGGTGATCAAAATCAGTTAATCCAAGTCCAAAAATATCACCCAAACCAGCAAGACCTCTCATAAATCCTTGTGGTTTTAACTCATTCAATTCTCCTCCTTTCTCCGTATACCTCTTTTTACCAGCATCAGTCCAATTTCTTGGAGTCCATTTTCCAGTCTTTGTATTAAGATAACCCATCCGGCCACCGCTTGGTGCCATCACATTATGTTGTGTAGATGTAGATCGTAACTTTCCAGAACCAGAAGTATTAATATTAATATCACCGACTTCTACTTTAGGAGGTTTCAATTCTGAACCCACTCCAGGTCTATTACTCTTCATCCAAAATCCTTGAGAACCTGATATTGGAGCTTGCCAAATATAAATTTGGTTCAGTTTATCTTTATACCATGCTCCTGGGGATTTATTTTCTTTTGCTGCTGGTACATTATTAGGACCATCACCAGATGTTTTATCACCCATATGACCACCACCAGCAGCATAAGTAGTTCCCTTCATCATCGTGGGTCTATTTGTTCCACCACCTGCAGCATTCCACTGTTCCATCTGATCAACACCCCAGTGCCGTACTGCACCTGCACTCATTACAAATTCCTGATCAGATAACATAGCAGGAATTTTATCTACACCCTTTTCACCTGACACTAATCCACCAAACCAATCTTGAATCTTACCTGAACCCAATCCAGCACCTAAAAGCATTCCAAGTGGTCCAAACATACTACCCAACAATCCACCTTTCAATCCACCACCAAATCCACCACCAAAAAATCCATATGATTTTGTTTTACCAGTATCTAATTTATGAAGTTGTTCTTGTGCTTCAGCAGATTCTCCAGTAAGTGTTTGCCAAAGATTTGGGTTATTTGCTTGCTGTTCTAACTGTGATCTAACCGTATCCTCTCCTTGTTCTTCAACTTTTTTCTCAGTTTTTCTTTCTTCTGCATCTACTGTTCCTGGCAACATTTTAGGAATTAATGCCCCAGCAGCAAATAATCCTATACCAGCTGCTGCAGCTGCTAACCATGGATTAGATGCAACTACACTCACCAATTTAACAATCCAACCCCCAATCATGGGAATAAAACCACCAATAAAAGAACCAAATCCTGTTCCAAATAAAATATAACCGCCTAATAAAGCAGGCCACCAATCCTCAAAAAACCTAATAATACTTTTAACTTTACCTTGATTTTTTTTATCACCCAACCATTGCATCATCTTTATCAATGCACGTCCTAAAACCATCTTTATAAAAAATTCAAAAATTCTTTGAAAGATTGATTTTACAGGTCCTAATATCTTATCTGCTGCCTTTGCTATAACACCTACACCTTTTTTAAGACCTCCTAATATTTTTTCTCTACGTGATCTCTTTGCATCTTTCTCCTCATCCGCAGCTTGCTTCCTATCAAATTTATTTTTTTGTTTTAAAACGTTTGCAATATTATCAAGAGAAGTTTTAATACCTTCTAATACACTAACCTTCTCCTTCTGCGGTTCTGCAGTACCAGGAAGTAACTTTTGAGCAGAAACTGTTGTTGTTTTTACTCCTACTCCACCACCTGATTTTATATTCTCTGCTTTTATTACCTTTTTCTTTGCTACAAATCTACCTTTCTTACTCTTTACTCTCTTCCATTCATTAGTTACTCTTTCAACTTCCTCACTTGGTATCTCAGTCTTGGATGCGCGACCTTTGGCCATAAATTCGCGCAATGCATCCTTATAAGTATCATAATCCATCTCGACTTCAAAGGCTTCAATGCCAAGAAGTCTTAAAACCCTTTCATCAATCTTTTCGGCAGCAACATTAGGCGCTTTCTTACCGCTAGGTACTAAACTTAAAATGTTTTTAGAACTAGATGCCATGCGCCTGTTGTTGCTTTAACTTCTCTTCATCTAAATGTTGTTTCAAAAGTTCCACATAGATATCTCTTTCCCAAGGTATCATATCATTAATATCTGATAATGAATATTTATGATACTGCATCAAAGCAAAATTAAGCCTAAGGAAATTTTCTAGATCCATGTGGATCATGCCTATGCGAAAAAAGATGCCAGTCCCTCAATTACTACTTCACTTTCAACTTTTGTTTTTGGATTTGTAATATTAATAGTATGAGAAAGTTTAGGCATTGTCTCAAAAAACTTTTCAATCTCTTTAAACTGATTAGAATTCATTGACTCTAAGAAATCATTCACTTCTTTCTTAGTACAATCTGCTGCAGCCCACACTTCATCTGCAGTATAGATCTTATCAATACACTGGCCAATCAATTGGAAAGATTGATCCATTTGATTCTGATCAGTAAAATCAAAATTAGATTTAATAAACTGTTCCAAAGATGGATACTTAAGTTCCATCATAATAGAATCATCTAATTTAATTTGATTAGTATGCTCCTCATTCTTTTGAACCTGAATAGCATCAAGATCAATGGTCACTTTTGTTGTCGTAACTTCATCATCAGGACATGTGACATTAACGTCAACAGTTTCTCCTACAGACTTGCCACGAATATTTAAAAATAGATATTCAATATCAAAAGTAGGAAGTTGTTCTACTTTGATTCCTCGTGTCTGAATACAATTCTTAAGAACTGTTTTAATAGCATTAGTGATCTGCTTAGTGTCTTCACTCTCTAATGCAATGACAAGTACCTTCTCTTCTTTAACAAGAAAAGGTCTGTATTGAATTGTTTCTCCTGATGATGGCAACTCAAGTTCATAAGTCGGCGTAACAATCTTTGGTAAAGGCATAATATCCTATAGTAATTTCAGTATGTTTATTTAGTAGGTTAATCGTAAATTATTTTGTGGTGCGTAAAGGTTTCCCATCAACTCCTTTTAATACAAAATCAGAGGAAGAATTATTACTACTA
>Ga0315316_10001085_pt1 | contig 18735 bp, 30 predicted proteins | sample M160m3416metaG_FD_203702 | JGI IMG/M metagenome (GOLD analysis project Ga0315316, IMG submission 203702) | Ammonia-oxidizing marine archaeal communities from Monterey Bay, California, United States - M1 60m 3416 | ecosystem: Environmental > Aquatic > Marine > Intertidal zone | place: USA... | reverse complement strand
ATGGTTGTCCCATTTTTCAACTTCTCTCTCCTTACAGATTTCTCATTCCCACAGGAGCATTTACACAACCAATATGTGCGTCTCCCTCTCATTTCAACAGAGAGGGCAGTAAGCCGACCAAAGGTTTGTCCTGTCAAATCCTCTAACATAGCTCCACCAATAAAGTATTATTTATATTATACGATACTTGATAGGGAGTGACTACTATGTAACACCTCTTCTTTTCATCTCAGCTTCAATATCTACAAGTATCTGTTTAGATTCTAACATCTTCTTCTTATACACTTTACGGTCATCATACATACTCTGCATCATCTCTGGCATCATACCCAAAATATCTTTACGATACATTGCACCATTAGCACATACAGCATAATCCTTATAATCAGAAAAATCAGCCTCTTCATTTAAAATTTTATCTACATTAACAGAAGGATGTTTCTCCTCCATCAATGTCTCAGGAGATATATTATACTGCATCATAAGATGAGGATAAAGAGAGTTAAGGTCAAATGATGCAATCCAATCATAAGATCCAGGTATTGGCTCCTTTACATAAGCTCCTGCAAATTTATCAGTCTTATCACTATCATCTTTTTGAGGAATAACTATATCCTTCTTCTTAAGATAATTATAAATGATAGTATCCCACATCCTAACTTGAAATAATACATCGAGATAATTTACTTTAGCACTATAAGCCATAGTAAATGCTAACTCAATCAACTTCATCTTATCTTCCAAACGGTCAACAAGTTCAACGTCAATTATGTTATAATCAATATACTTTTTCCAATTACCATTATAAAACTCTTTAAAAGTATTAAACTCAGACCAATCAAGTTTCTTCTGACCTAATTCTACATCAGCAATATAATCCAACCGATAGGACTCTCTATTTGTATAGGTAAACTTCTTATACAAATCAAGATAATCTAAATTTGTTAACCCACCAATATCAAATACGGTGTGTTCTCTACCCATAATAGTATTGGTTTTTCTTGTAATCAATCCCCAAGGTGAAAGAAGTCTCATCTTCTTCTCACCCATAATCCTACTAATTCTCCCACAGATATATGGAACGTCAAACAAATTACAATTCCAACCAGTTATAACATCCGGAAAATCACTACCCCAATAATAAAGAAATGATTCTATCATAGCAACTTCATCTTCAAAATAATGATATTTCACATTCTTCTGAGTTGCAGTATAAGGCTTCCTCCCCCAAGTGTGGATTTGTTTTGTATTATAATCCTGCATTGATATTGCAAGAATCTCTTCAATACAATCTTCTGGATTAGGGAATCCATTTTCAGAAGCAACCTCAATATCAATAGTTACAATCTTAATATGTCTAGTATCAAACTTAATCTCATCTTGAGGATACTTATCTGAAATATATTGGAAGATATATCTATCATTCCCATATATCTTAAATCCATCCACATCTTGATACTTAGAATAAAAATCCCTACAGTCTCTGACAGTTCCTGGTTGAATAGATTCTACATTATCACCTTCAAGAGTTTTATATTTACTTTCTCTATTAGATTTTACAAAAAGAGTTGGAGTATATTTCTCCTTATATCTTACCTTCTTACCATTCTCATAACCACGAAAAAGAATTTCGTTCCCAATCAATTGAACATTAGTATAAAAACCCGAAGACATAGGATCAACCCTTTAGAAGTGCCTCATATTTTTTAATATGTTTAGTATTCGGATCAATGATTGTTAGAATCTTATCAGACTGAATCATAAAAATATTTTGAGATGTGAAATCTACAAACCAAGGAGCAAACTCCATTGTAGATGGATTGATAATAAATGGTTCTGTTAATTTACAATCCGGATCCCCAAGTTCAGATGATACTTCATCAATCTGGCTCAATATCATAGTACCATCAACTAAAACAAGGATCTTTAAATTTTCCACGAAATCTTTTTACGTCTTATATATGTATTATACCACATGCACCAAGAAGGACAAGGGGGGAATGACCCCCAGTCCATATCAGAACCAATCCTTGCGTTGATGGTGTTCTGGAATTACCTTACCCAATTCTACTGATAATAGTCCATCTTCAAAGCTGACGGATCGTACCTCTGTATCGTCGGCGAGCGTCCATTGTCTGGTGAAGGAACGTTGGGCCAATCCTTTATGGATAAATTTTGCATCTGTTTCCTTATCTTCTTTCTTGCCTTCCACAAATAACTTTCCAGTTTGTGTGTAGACTTTGACTTCTTTCGATTTAAATCCCGCAAGAGCAATCTCTAACCTAGATAATGTTTCACTTAAATGTACAAGATTGTATGGTGGATAATTCTGTGTAGTTTCATTTAAATTGAAAAAACGATCCAGGTAATCATCCATTCCTATGCTGTTCCTATTGATTCTCTCCATCAATTCAGGAAGATTTGCAGCATGATACTTTGCTAATGCTGTTTGCATTGTTATTAGCTCCTTTTAAAGCGAGTTTGTGTTTTGTGGACCCATAAGGCGTCCACACTTATTTATAACACATTCACTAAAATCTATTGGGGGGTTTCCTCCCTAGCCTTCTTACCAATATTATACTTTTGCTCTAAAGTCCACTCATTCTTATCCTTATAAGGAAGTACCTTAATTTGATTAAGAGGAGCAATATCTTGAATAGAATCTTCATTAACTACAGTGATAAGACCCCAATCCATTAAAAGTCTTGTAATACGATTCCTACGTTGAACATCATTAACAGTAAGATTTGCGTACTTACCATCAAGAGCAAACAACTCTTTAAAATGTACGATGTAATACCTACCTTGCTTATGAAGAATGTGACAAGATTGATATAGCTTCTTTTCTTTCCTTGAAGCTACTCCAATCCTTGTCAATGTTTCTCTTACCTTTAAGAAATCATCAGGTTCGTTTAATTTTACCTCTACCATTTGGTCTTGAGACCAATTAACCTGAGGTTCAACAGTACGAGTAATCATTTTTTGCCACCAGTTTCAAGTCGTTGTTTAATAAATTCGATTTGTTCATTAGATAGAATTTTCAGTGCTTGTTGTGCCTTTTCATTATTATATCCATAATAACTCTTAACACAATCCAAGTCTGATAATTTATCCTTACGAATCCATGGAGAAAATCTTTTCCTTTTCCTCAGAATATTTATATAAAAACTATATTGCATATCTTTATCTAAGAAATGATACTTATTCATCTCATTGACAAACATAATACAATCAATATGTCCAGACAAACATCGATTAATAATATAAGGTGCATACTCTCTTATACAATCAGGATCTTCTTCCAAAAGATTCTTCTTAGTAAAATTAATGGAGTTCAACCAATCTTTGAGTTCTGTCATAATAAATTCCAGCATTAACAACCATTCCTACCATCATCAACCAATACAATAAAAGTAATATTGTACCAGCTGACCATTTTTTACCAGGATATTTAAGTACCATTATCCCGTCCCTGATGGAAATTCATCAATTTCTGATATTTCAAAGTCCCAATCTTCCATAACTGTATTAGCAAGAAATCTATCACTAAGAAGATTCAATTCTTTAATAGCATATTCTACATCAGGTGCATTGAGATGTATATCAAGCACCTTACCAAGTCTCAGTTTCCTAATATCCAATTCAGACATTCTTCTACAACAATCCCTAACAGCATTGCCAGGAGAATCATCAACCTGAGTCCTTAAACGAATAAAAACAGTTGCTTTAAATTTCATATATATCTTTCAATGTAAAAATACTTATAAGTTCTAAACCATTATCTTTCATAAGTTTATCTGCTTCAGAATCCTCTTGACGATCTACAATAGAAACCACACGTTCAACTACATAACCAGCATCACGCAATTTCTCCACTGCTTTAAGGGAAGATCCTCCTGTGGTAATTACATCTTCTAATACAGTAATCTTAGTTCCTTCAGGAGGCAAAAGACCCTCCACCCATGCTTCCGTACCATGTCCTTTTGGTTCTTTACGAACAATAAGACCATTAATCATTCTACCATCCAAAGCTGATACTAAAGATACACCACTAACTAAAGGATCAGCACCTAAAGTAAGTCCTGCAACATATTGAGTTTCAACTTCCTTAAGAATCAATAGACTTGTTAATGTAAGTCCTCTCCCAGTCAAAGTTACTGGTTTACAATTCACATAATGTTCACTAGTCTTACCAGAAGAAAGTTTAAACTCACCTTCCCTATATGCAAATTTCTTAATCAATTCTAAGAGTTCTTCTTTCATTTGTCTTTATGTGTAGTATTTGGATTAGAACTAATTACAGGATTCTTAGTTCTGTTTATTAAAGCAATAAACTTATCTGATACAAATGTACCTGCAACACTTACATAAATCTCATCACCATCATTCCAAATAGGTGTGCCATCTTTCTTTCTTGTGTCAAGAGCGACTTCAAGTTTCTTAATAAGGTCTTCAGTTAATTTCATTTTTAATTACATCCATCATATGCATCTGAGTCTGGTGGTAGTGGTGGATCAGGAGTATTGTCTGATATATCTTGCCACTTTTGAACGAGTCTAAAAACTTGTTTCCTATCCATTCCATCCAATTTCATACAATTTTTTAGGCATAGATAAATACATTTCTCATCACTTACAGGTGCTTTCTGAGTCCAACCACTCTTATCCTTATAAGTCTTTGGTTTATCACTATACCGTTCAGTTTCCATCACTTAAACTCGCAGTCTATCATTATTTCTGTTAAACAAGCAAGCATATTTATTTCCTGATCAGCCACGAATGCCATTTGATACTGATACTTAGCAAGAGTAAGAACAGCAGCAGGAATGCTATTCGGAACCATGGAATCATAACAAGCATCGTAGATACTACGAAGAAGTAAAGAAGTATCATTATCCAAGTTATTAACAACCCATTTACGTACTTCAGGAAAGTTTTTTTCCTTAAGGTTATTAAAAAGTTCATTTGTTTTTACATCACTAAATGTAGCTAATATACCACTATCTATCTTTCCTCCAACTGAGTATCGCTGACATTCGTTAAGGACCCTACGCCAATCTGGGAAATGTTTTTTGATAAGCTCGGCAATGACGACCTTATCACCTTCAATCCGCTCTCTGTCCAAGATGTAGTTAAGTCTTTTGAAGAATTGATTTGCAATTTCTGGTTTTTGTTTAGCATTTATAGAAAAGTCAACGACGGCACAACGGGAATGGAGAGGTTCGATGATTTTGTTTTTGTAGTTGCAGGTAAAGATAAACCTACAATTTCCCACAAACTCTTCCGTAAAAGCACGTAAACAAAGCTGTACATCTGGAGTTGTGTTATCAGCTTCATCGATAATAACGACTTTGTGTTTAGCGCTAGAAGAAAGGGATAAGGTAGAAGCAAAGTTTTTGGCATTGTTTCTGACAGTATCCAGGAATCTTCCTTCATCTGATCCATTAATAACATATACATCTACTCCTAATTCATTACACAATGCTTTTGCTACTGTTGTCTTACCACATCCTGGTGGTCCTGATAATAATAAATTTGGTACTTCTCCCTGAGATAAGAAATCCTTAAAAGTTTTTTTAAGGTTATCAGGAATAATACATTCATCAATAGTCTTTGGACGATATTTTTCCGTCCAGACGAAATGGTCTCTCATTATTTTATAATATAATTTTAGAAGTAGAAATTGCTAATAAGAATATAAGCATTATAACAATATCCCAAGATTTTGTCCTAACAAAATATGGAACTGATATCATATCAGCTATGAAATGCATTATAGCACCAACTGTTACATTAATATGTAATACAACAAAGTAAGCGCTTATAACTAAAAAACTACCCAATATTCTTGCTGGAACATCGATGTTTTTCATCATTCATATCATTCTTCAAATGTTGAATCTGGTTCCAACGCAATGTAATACACTACATCATAATTCATATTAGTAAATTTAGAAAGAAGTTTAGATGATACTATAACAGAATAATTACCAGGAATAATTTTAAGATTCTCCTCTTTAAAATTAAGAACAAACTGTCTATCAGTTTCACCAACTACAATATCAAAATCATTTGAAGAATCATTCTTCTTATCACGTGCTACAATTTTAATAATACCAGCTTCACCAACTACAGAAATATCTGGTAGTTGATATACAGAAGATGCTTTCTTAAGTTTCTCAAGATGCTGCATCGTAAGTTCAAAAGATACATCTTCACTTGGAATAGTGATTTCCTTATCTGGTGGAGTAACAATAATAGAAGGATCGGCAAAGAAATACTTTGACCTCATCTTACCTTCTGTAATACGAACGTAATCTTTACCAGAAAAATCCAAATCAGCACTTTGATGTAAGGCAAGACCATTCAAGAATTGAGTCAAATCATAAATGCCAAAATCGCGAGGAAAATCTTCTACAATTGTAGCTTCTGCTAGAATATTTTTCATAACAGAAATAGATCTAAGTTTATTACCCTTCTTAATCAAAATAGATTGATTAATTGAAGAAAAATTCTTCAGAAGATTAATAGTTGTTTCAGAAAGTTTCATAGTATATGTGTTTTTATTAAAGTGAAATGTTTAATCAATATTACCAGTAGTTATATTTGGTTTTCCATAGTGATCATCAAAGTGTAATAGTAGCATAGCATAATGAATGACTTTCATTAAATCTCTTTTATTTCTTCCATCCTTACTACCATACCTACTCCCATATTTTAACACATTTGCTTGGCAAAATGCAGAAGCAAGCTCTTGAGCAGCCATCAAGTCTATAGTTTGAACATTCCGATACTCATGCTTAGTACCGGTATAATGACCATTATAAGTTCCAGACACATATTCCTTAATATCTTCAAGAATTTCCATCTCATGATATTTCCAAAAATATGTAGCCTTAATCTCAACATCATCACTCATATTAAAAAGCTTTTTTACCTTCAATCATTATAACCTATATAAACCGATTTGTCAAAGCATTAAAAAAGGAGCCCCCCACCTCCGCGGGACTCCCAGTATTCAGGTTCTCTTGGATCATCTTTTGGATCCCAATAATAAAAACAACATTGAGATAATCTAAGATGTACAAGTGGTTTTGATAATTTCATTTTATTCATTCGAAAGAATATTTCTACAGAATCGTTTTGCTGACTGGTCCTTTAGACCAGATTCCATAATACATTGAAAATAATCCGATACATATGTGTACTGATCTTCAACCTCTACTAGCTCCTCACTAGATTTAAAATTTGCAAGTTCGTTATGTGACATTAAATTGCTCATGCAATCCTCCCAAACTAACTATCAATATTTATATCTCATAATCAAGACATATAATTTATCTTAGCACAAAAAAACACCTTTGTCAAGGTGCTTTCTTTTCCACATTTTCATTTTTTTCTTAGCTTGTCGAAGTTTCTGAGGCTTAAGAGTCCTCTTCTGTTCCTTCTTGCTGTGATGCATCCAATTTGGAATTTTCATTTTTCTTGTTAAGATACTTGTCACTGCGTGGATCGGTTATTAAAACCATTCCAGATTTATGAAAAGCTTCACTAATGTCAACTGGTCTTCTTATAGACCATTCATCCTCTCTATTCATGACTCCACCATCATACTAGAAAATCCTTTCTTTTTATCAAATTTGATGCAACTCTTAAACTTATCTGACATACCCTCCTTATGGGATATTACAAATATATTAGCATCCTTTATAACAAATCTAATAATCTTTAAAAATTCCTCTGTACCAAAACCATCCAAAGAGCTATCAAATACTTCATCCATTATAAGGAGATTTGTGTTAACTGAATTTTTAAACCTAGCTACTTCTCTCCAAGTAAAAAGAATAGCTAAATCTATTCTCATCTTCTCACCTTCACTAAATGAAGAATAAGAAAAATCCTCATGAATAGGAGACTCAATAGTCTCATTAAATTCCTCATCCAATTTGAAATTAATATAAAAATCCATCATCTGAAGATAACGATTAACTTGCTGATTTATTAGAGGAAGATACTTCTTGATTATTTTTGATTTTACTCCACCGTCTTTTAAAAGACTATAAGTGAAGTCGTAGTAAGAAATATTCTCTTTTTTATCAGCAAGATTTTTATAAGTCTCCTGTAAATTACTATCTAAATTTGCTAACTTGTCATGCTCAGTATTTCTGTTTTCAAGTTGATCGGTAATAGTTTGAATTTCCGATTCCAGATCTCTGATTTGTCTTTGACACCCAGAGATGTGAGTATTGTTTTTAGAAATGCCATGCGTTAATTTAGTAATCTCCTTAGATAAAGTTGTAAAATGACGCTCTCGTTCTTCTTGCTCTTTAATTGCCACCTCCAGTTCTTTATAACCAGACTGCAACTCTTTTACTTTATTTTGAGCGTCATCAATCTTATTTATTCTAAACTCCTCCTCGATTGATTGGGTACATGTAGGACATGTTACATTATCAGTAAAAAACTCATACTCTTTAGTAATCGTTGATACCTTATTAGAAATCTTACCTTTTAATCCAGCCAACTTACGAAGTTTTTCTGTAGCACCAACACTCTGCTCTCGCATCTGTGTATATCCTACTACTTCACCTTCATAAAATTCATTATCCTTTATTAACTTTACTACAGATATATCTAGTTCGTCAATCTTATTATTCTTTTCTTCTATAGTTTCTTTTCCTCTAGACTCTACCTCTTCAATAAAATGCTCTTGCATTGAAACTTTATCAATAAAAGATTGTTTCCTATATTCTAATGACCTTATTTCATCTCTACATGAACGAATCTTTTCTTTAATAATAATATTCATTGAAGAAAAGATTTTAATATCTAAAAGGTCTTCTACAACTTCTCTCCTACTAGATATGGGCAATTGCATAAATGGAACAAAATTACTACTACCCAAAATAATAATCTGAGTAAAAGACTTATAATTCATCTTCAATACATTCTGCTCCAACCACTTCTGTTGATCTATTACAGAAGATGATTGATCCAATAACTTTCCATCTTTATAAATCTTAAAAATGTTTGGTTTAATACCTCTTACAACTTTCCATTTAGTTGAATTTACTAAAAACTCAATCTCCACCAAACAATCATTCTCGTTAGTGGTATTGATTAATTGTGATTTGTTTATACGCCTAAACGACTTTCCATACAGAACAAAAGTTAGAGCATCTAAAATAGTGCTCTTCCCAGATCCATTACTACCAATAATCAAAGTAGTTGGATCCTTATTAAGTTCAACTTCAGTAAAATGGTTCCCGGTGCTTAACAGATTTCGCCACTTAATCTTTTCAAATATAATCATGTTTCACATTCTCTAAAGGAACAACAATATCATTCTGAGTTATAATTGCATATCGATGTCCATGCACCTCACAAGTTTTTATCATAACATCATCTTCAATTTCAATAACATTCATTTCGGGATAATTAAGGTCTTCTAATTGTAAAGCATATCGTATTGCATCATCTTCTTGCTGAAACATATACAATACTTGTTCATTATCATCATCAGATACAGAATATGCACCTTCTTTTTCTTTACCCTTAATTGCCAAAATATACATCAAAATAAATCCAATGCCTCCTGATAAACTTCTCTAACCATAGATTGGATTAATGATTTATCTAATTCAATTTCCGATTCCTCTATATATCTATCTAAAATAGAAATAGTATCCTCAGATTCTACTGAATCATCATCATTCTTATCATACCATCCAGAGAAATCAAAGTTTTCAACTATCTTAAGATCTGATACATTAATAGAATATAGCTTATCAATAAATCTTTCAAACTTATCAATGTCATCTTTTTGACGTACAATAACCTTAACAATCTTATTCTCATAAGGTCTAGCATCAAATAACTGATAATCAATGTTATCATAAAAAATAACATTGAATATTCTATGTGGATTATTTACTGGTGTGTGTTCAAGTGTTTGTGTATCAAAAATATGAAAACCTCTATCATCACTCACATCAGTCCAATACATTTCATAAGGATTACCAAGATAAAATATAGAGTCATCATTAGATCTAGTATGATAATGTCCAGAAAATACTTTTTTAAATTTTTTAAATATTTTAGGTTCCGTACCATGGTCCATTGTAATCTGACTATTGACACGAAACCCATTTAATTCAAGATGACCCATAGCTACAGTACTATTTGTTTTATTAATAGCACTGATAGTACTCTCTTCATTCTCTTGATTAATCCAAGGAATAAAAATAGTTTTTAACTTATCTAATTTTACTTCTGTGGCTTCAGAATAAACACTTATATTATCATACTCATTTAAAAGTAAATCTAAACCATTTACTCTATTGGTATTTTTATAATAAGTATCATGATTACCAACAATCAAATGCAATTTAATTCCCCTATCTCTAAGAGGATTGAATACAACTTTTCTTGACCAAGAAAGAGCAGAAAAATCTATACCTTTTCTACTATCAAACACATCGCCCATATGAACAACTGTTTTAATATCTTCTTTGTCTATAGTCGGAAAGAAAATATCCTCATAAAATTTTTCAAAATAATCATGAAATAATTTAGAATTTTTGCGGCATCCATAATGAGTATCAGTAATTACAGCAACCTTAGTCATTGATAACGAAGCTTATTATGGACATTGTCCTTAATACTGTTATAGTCAGAATAATTTAATGAATCAAGGTCATTTGCATCAAAAACTTCATCAAAATTAGTCTTTTCTAAAATCTTATTCTTAATCTCTAATTGCTTTTTCTCCTGGCTAATACGACGAAGAAAAGCATAATAAATTATTTGAGTAAAATAAGCAAAGGGATTCTTACTTTTCTCTGTATCAAAATTATGAATATATCTTACACAATTTTCAATCCCATCACAAATCATATCATCCTTAAACATGTAGTTCACAAAGTTAGGCTTATATGATAAGTGATTAGCGATCTTTAAAAAGCACTCACCAATATAACGAGGAATGACTGGTTTTTTTCTTCCTTCTAATTCTGCTTGTTCAATATCATAAAAGTATGTCTCTAAGGCTAAAAGAAACTCTTTATTATTAACATAATGTTCTGATCTCTTAACCTTTCTCATAGTAGTATAACCTAAAGACATAACTTATAATGTATCATCTATATATTAAATTATAACATACCATTTACCATTTAGTCAATGACTTGACAAACGTCTCAAATATCACTACAATAGGTTTGTTACAAATGAAGGGCAGGTCTAGGTCTTACTAAGACACTTAAGTAGAGCTCTTAAAGTTATACATTTTCTCTAGAGATTTCTTGGCATCATTAACATTTCCAATATGACCCATATTTCTATTAAGCTTTTTTCTACTACTTTTATTAACCCTATGAATATAGTCCTCATAGTTAGCAATCATTTCAATATCAGACGATTCACTCATAGTAAGAACCTCATCAATATTAATAACAAACACATCTTCTCTAGTAGTCTTTAGCCAAGGTTCAAATTTATAAGCAGTAACATTACCTCTTGATTTTACTTCTTCTATAATAATTGGATGAGATATTAATAACATAGTCCTATTTTCTTCCTCTGAAGATGCTACCTTACAGAATACCTCTTCACCATTTTTAAATTTTATAGTAGAATAGAATTCACTTTCTATCATATTTTTTTCTCCTATTTTAATCTTTTATATTAATGGAAAGAATATCATAATTAAATTGCTCTTGTGCATAAATTTTTACACGTTCAATAAAATGATTTAATGTATAATTTTTTCTATGACCTAAAGTTAAGTCATCTGCTATATCATATAGTTTCGCTTTTGTTTTAGAATTCCCCTTTCTTAGGACTCTACCAATACTTTGAAGATTTCTAATTCTTGATTTAGATGGTGATGCAAATATTAAGTTATGAAGATTCTTTATATTAATACCAGTAGAAAATGTTCCATAAGATGCAACGATTATGGCATTGTTTTCATCTTCGGTAATTTCTCTAACTAACTCTCTATTTTTAGCATCTACTCCGCCATGAATAAAGAATACTTTCCTGTCACTCTTTACTTGACTATTTATCATCTCATAAAGTATCTGTCCATGTTTTTCTACTCTACTATAAAGTAGTAAACTATTACCATCTAAACCAACAGCAAGTTTAGTAATGAAATTATTTCTATTTTCATTACCAATAAGGAATTGTATTTCATCCTCATAATTATCAAACTTCTGTGGTTTATATTTAAGAATTAAACATTGAATATCTAATTTGGACAAATGCCCCTGATCAATAAGTTTCTTTGTTTGGGTCACTTTATATGATGGACCAAACAACCCCTCTAACACCCACTTATGGGTCTGTGTTCCATCTAAAGTTCCGGTAAACCCATATCTATACTTGGCGTGATGAAGCTTATCCATGATTGATACAAGAGACTTACTTTTAAATAAATGAGCCTCATCACCAATAACTACATCATAATCTTCAAAGAAACTTCTTTCTAAATTGTATACAGATTGCCAAGTGGTAATGGTTACAGAATGTTTATTTGTTTTTTCTTTACCAGAATATATTTTATGACAATGATTTTCTACATCCCAAGAATAACTTTCAAAGTCTTTATACATCTGTTCCACAAGAGAAGTTGTTGGAACTACTAATAATATTTTTTGTTTCTTTGCAATAAAAAATCTTACAACAGAATAAATCATTAATGATTTTCCTGATGCTGTTGGTGAAATTAGAAGCTTCCTATTATATCTAAGAGCATCATATACTGCATCAATTTGATAGTCTCTGGCTTTTATATTAGGTGCAATAGACTTCATATAGTCTTTGACCCCTTCCTTACTTACAAAGTCATTTACCTCAAATGGCAATCCATAATACTCATTTTCTACAAACTGATAAGTGTAATAATTATTTTCTGCAAATGCAACTACCTTATCCAGCAATCCTGCATAAAGTCTTTTGTTTTTCAAGTTATATAATCTTATCTTACCATCAAAATATCTTTTACGATATTGAGGCATAAAGTGAGCATTGGGGACTTCAAAGGTAAATCTATCTTGTAATTCCCTTTCTATTCCTGGCTCACAATCTATTTTTATATAAACTTCATTGATTTTTTCAATGGTCAAATCAGCCATAACATATAGCAATAATGCTATATGTATTTATTAACCCAAACCAGAAGTAAATTTTTGATAATCTATTGCATTTTTAATTTGATAATTTCTCTGATGTATCATCTTAATAATGTCTGTTAAATATCCCAACATCACTTCATAATATTCTATCTTTAATGAAGAATTAGAAAGTTTCTCATCAGCATCTAGATATTTCATCATTGTATCTTTATCCCTTATCTTCTTAGGAAAAGGATTCTCTATATAAACTTCCGGATCAGCCTTACCAGAAAAATATTCATATCTCTCATGACGAATATTTTTCCTTTGTTGATCTGCCTTCTTTTTTAAAAGTAATATAGTATTATATAAGTCATAATATTTACCATGCAATATGGGAATATTTAAACTCTCCTGATGTAAATTGTCAGGATCAATTATGGAATCCTTTTTCCACATATCTTTTATTGTATCAATATCCATAATAAAATCTCAATATTAATCACAAATATGATGTATTTCTGTTATATTATACATCGAATATTTAAAGCTGACCTCTGCTGTTAAGTACTCTATATCTGTTTGAGTTGCATCAAATTCAATATTACCTAATGAATAAGGAAATAGATTCTCAAATACTATTTTAAACTTGGATATATGATTGGAATCTAATATTGTTAAAGTTCCATCAGAATATAGATTTAATTGACTTCTTTCTGGTTGTTTTATTGGGTCATCATCTTTTTGAAAATCATAAATTTCAGAAAGGCTTTCTGGAAATCCAATACCTCTAATCCATTTTTGAATCTCCATATAATTTTCTAATCCCTCATCGATAAGAAATCTTAAAGTGAGATCTTGAAAATCAATCTTATCACCTGGCAAAGGTATGTTTGTTAGGTAACTGGGTTGCTCTGCAATACCTAATGACATTCCTGGAATGTTTATAGAATTTCCAAAATAAGATACTGTTGGAGCTCTATTTACCTGAAAGTTAAATCCAACAGGAGATAAGAAATTCCTATTTTCTATTTGACCAGGTATAGTTTTTCTTACTGCCATTATTCTGTTACTATAGTGATATTTTTAAATCCACCATTTTTACCGGAAGGATTTGCTGATTGGTTAGTGGCATTAGCCTTTTTAGTGTATATCTTTCTATCATCATAATTATCAGACCATTTATTACTACCAGTGAAATATACATCACCAGTTCCACTTATAATTCCTGGCTTTTTAATATGATATTTTGCCATAACTTTATTCAATCTTCAATTGTATTTATGAGTGGTCATAAAAAAAGACCCTTCCGATTGGAAGAGTCTTGTAAATGATTGAAGTATATAAACTTCTGATCACATAAGATTCGTGACCTGAACCCGTCTGTAATAGCGATTGCTATTAACGTGGAGACGACCCAAACCTGCGTTTGCGCCTTCTGCGAATGGGTTTGCAACCATGCCATATCTAGTCTTAAATCCAATTTTTGGTTGAAAACTATTCTCTCCAACTGCACGAACCATCTGTAAAGGCACGTAGGGACAATAAAAGAGACCAGCATCATAAGGACTAGAACCCTTATAACCAACAACATAATACTGATTACCACCAGTGTTGCCGCTAGTAAGGTTAGCCGAATAAGGATCAATATAAACTCTGAACTTACCGTTAATCGTACCAGCAAATGTATTACCAGTATCATCAACATTCAGGTTGGCGTTAAGTGCTGGAGTATAATCCAGAATGCCAGCCATCGTAAGTGCGGAAGCAACGTCTGCGGAACACAGAACCATGTTGCCCTTCCCTCTACGAGTTCTTTGGGCGATTGCGTTAGCATCTCTTTCGATCTGGAATAGAAGTCCTTTGAACTTCTCAACAGACCATCTACCATTGGAATCGACATCCAGGTCGAATTTACCAGCGGTAGCTGTGTTCGAAACAGCGCCTTGCTCAGCAACCTTGTAGATTGTTCTGATAACTTCTCTATTGATTTCCGCGAGGATTTCAGTAGAAAGAATGTTAGCAAGTTCTGCTTCTGCGTTAAGACCGTGAATGGCCTTAAGATCTTGAGCCAGTTCTAAACTGTACTCAGCTTTCAGTGCTCTGGACTTAGCTGTAACAGTGACTTTCTCGATAGAGAATGCCATCTGGTTAAAGGCGTTATCGCCAGTACCTTCAAGATTCTCAGCGTCACCTGTAACCATCCCTTGACCGACATCATATGCCGTGGAAGTAGCACTACCAACAGGGTTAAGTACAGAAGGATTGGATCCGCTCTGAGCGGTGGTACCAATACCAGCGTCGATATCGCTAATACCTGCAGTAAGGTCAAAGCCCTTATTCTGGCCAGAGTATGCTGTATCTACTTCATCGTAGAATGTTTCAGCACCCGACTGATCGGTATAACGTGAACGCATTGCGAAGATCAGTCCAGTAGGACCGTTCATCGGCTGAACGCCAGCTAGGTCATAAGCGACCAAGTTTGGCATAGAACGTCTAATCAGTGAGATTAGAACGGGGTCGAAACCAGCAACTGGACCAGCAGCGGTTGCACCACCACTAAATCCACCACCTGCACCAGCTGCGTTACCGCTGTTGGTAGGGGTTTCCATCAGGTTGATACCTGAATTAAAAGCTTGCTCCTCGGATAGGAACTTTTCTTGGTTTTCTAACAGGACTGCGGTGACTGCTCTACGGTGAGTATCCTTGATTGGATCAAGACCCTCATAATCGAGAAGTGGACTCCACTTTTCCTGCAGATGTTCGGATTGGAACATTTGCGTTTACCTAATAATTGTGTTTGTTTGAATTAATATTAAATTCACTTGCTAAAAGCGCCAAGTGTCTTAAGATAAGAATCCATACTACCTGTTACAGGAGTAGGAGTACTATCTACACCCTCAGAAAGGGTTTCTTGGGAAGCTGTTTTAGCTACGGGAGCTCTGGAGAAATACGACTCCTTAAGAACTTCCAGTTTTTCACGATATTCTATTTCACTTTCAAACTCCACACTTTCGGAAAGTGAGGCGAGCTTCTCTTTCTGTGTAGCTGCTAGGCCTTCAGAAACTTGATCAAGAATATTGCTGGCAACAGACTCACCGAGTCTCTTGTTTAAACCAACGTTCTTCTCAATTTGCTCATTGAGTTTGGTCTCCATATCATCTAATTTTTCTACCATACTCTCAAGTACATCATATTTTTCTTCAGGGATTGTTACATAATGTTCTTCAAAAAGACCCTTCATTCCTTCAAGGAACGATTCGGTCATCTCAGTCTTGAGACCATGTTCGATAGCGAGTTGATTTTCTGTCATCCATTCTTCAGAAACATACTCAAGGTATGAATCAACACGCTCTTGAAGAGATACCTTCATCTCCTCAACTTCTTCTTGAAGCTTCTTATCGTATTCAGCTTCAACGGTTTCTCTAATTTCAGAAACCTTAGAAGAAATGGCGGCTTCAAAAATAACTTTTGCTTTCTCTCTAAACTCTTCGGAGAGTTCTTCTCCACCTAGAAGTGCGTTAACATCTTCTTCAACATTAACACTAGGATCTTCTTCTACTTTTTCTTCAACAACAGAATCTTCAGAAACAATTTCTTCCTCTTCAATTACCTCATCGGTAACTTCAGTTTCTTCTTTTTTCATCGAATCTCCTGCTTGAGCTCCTTTATTGACCACATCCTTTACGGTTTTGATCTTGGGCTCTTTAAGTTTGGCGGAATCATCATCTGGCTTGTAATTTTCAGGGGTGGGTCCACCGAGATCTTCCCAAGTTGCCTGGGAGGTATCGATAGGATCTCCTGGTTTTGCGTTAGCATTCACAGCAGTTTTAGATTGCTCCATTTCTTGTAAATCTCCACGAGACATTTGAACTCTCCGGTTAACCTTTTATGATTTATATTTATTTATAATAAGTAGCCTTTATAGACTATTTAAGAAGTTGTTGAAAACATTTAACTTCTGCTCATCAAGTTGTTTTTGATCAACCAAAGTGTTGATCTGTTTGTATGTTTTAGTTGCCATCCTTTCACGAAGAATGCCACCATCCCATACCCAATCCTTTCCTTCCATAATACCTTCAACAAAGGCATCAGGAGCAGAAGGATCAGCTACAATATCAGCAGCTGTTGAAAGCATGAAATCTTCACCAACAATGTTTACACCTTCACGGGTTGCTTTTAAAGAACCAATTCCTCTAGAAGAAACTCCAAGTCTAACACCTTCACTGATAAGTGATTCGGCAATTTTACCCATTGGTGTGCTAAGGATCTTAGCCTTACCGATGAAATTAGAACCGTTCTCTTTTAAAGATACAATTTTATGAGATACCCTATCAAGATTAACGGTAGGACCATCGGGATGACCCAATTCTCCAAGAGCTCTTCCTGTTTCAATATTAGATTCATTATATCTGGATACTTCTTTACGAAGTGTTTCCATTGGATACATTCTACCATTACGATTTTGAATATTTCCTTGCAAGAAAACTCCCTCAATATAGAGAGCCTTTTTACCGTTCCTTTCCTCAACGATAAATTCTACTTGCTCAATTTCTTCTCTAATTAATTTCATCAGGCGTCTCCTGAGACTTGAACTTTTTGTACAAAAACATTACCACTATTATTCTTAACAGCAATTTTAAATGAGCGTCTCAATTGAGCCCATAATGAAGCAAGAAATCCTGTTTCACTTACGGAGCTATTTATAATTTTATAAGGGCTACTCTTCCTGTCCACCATCACCAGAATCTAAATTGATATCACTATCTAACTCAGCAGAAATTTCTTCTGGACTATCATCTACATCCAAATCAACATCCTGATCAAAAATAGATGATGCAACATTTGGTCTGATGGATTGAATCCTCTCAGAACTCTTATTGTAAAGAATATCTTTAATCATATCACTTGCTTGAGATGGTGATTTATCTGTTACAAGCAAATCCATAAGCTCATCCATAATCAATAAAATAACATCATTCTTATTTAGTCAAATTAAAAGAATTAAATTTCCCCACCTTTAGGTAGCTTTATCTCTGTTGCTGAATTATCTACTTCAGGATCTTGCATATTTGCATTTGATATCGAATCTTCTCCCATTTCCCCTTCCATATCTGGCATAGGAGCTAAGGGATCAATAGTAATTCCACTTTCAATCTCTAAAGCAATCAATTTATCCTGCTCAATAATTTCCTCATCGGTTTGACGAAGAATTTTTCTCCTCACATAATCAGCAGAATAATACTTACCAACATAAGGATCAGCAATAACAGCTAAATTAACTCTTTCAGTCATTAACTCAGAATCCTTCATTTCAGCAAAATGATTATCATATAAGAAATCATATTGAATATGATCAGACATGATATCCCAGTCTTCTGGGGTAACAACATTCTTAAGAAGTAATTGTGTTCTTAAAATATCACTGAATAGATGAGAAAATCTCTTTCTCATTCTACCAACAAACTTACTAAATTTAATCTCATCCCTCATAATTTCTGAGGACCTACCAAGACTAAATCCACCAGAACCATCTACTCTGGACTCAGGAACATTCAATGATCTATAAAGTTTCTTTTGGAAATACTCAATATCAGCAAGTTCACCAAGATTTTGTC
>Ga0315316_10001080_pt1 | contig 18779 bp, 8 predicted proteins | sample M160m3416metaG_FD_203702 | JGI IMG/M metagenome (GOLD analysis project Ga0315316, IMG submission 203702) | Ammonia-oxidizing marine archaeal communities from Monterey Bay, California, United States - M1 60m 3416 | ecosystem: Environmental > Aquatic > Marine > Intertidal zone | place: USA... | reverse complement strand
TACTATTACAAAGTAGCAACAGTTAACGAAGCAGGCATAGGAGCAACAAGTGCTGTAGCCAATGTCTTAATAGCAGACTCACCAGATGCACCAACTGGTCTAACAGCAACTACAGCAGCAACCAAAGTTGTAGCACTTACATGGAATATACCAAATGATAACGGTGCTACAATAGCATCATACTCTGTAGATCGTTCAGCAGACGGTGGAAGTACATGGAGTAATGTTCAAACAGTATCAACAAACCAATGGAGTGATACAGACCAAGCCAAACAAATAGGAACAACTTACACTTACCGTGTTTCAGCAACTAACTCTGTAGGAGTATCACCAGAAAGTTCAACAACAACAGCACTAGTAGGCGATGTACCAGATGCAGTTACAGTAATCACAGCAACAGCCCAACCTAACTATGAGATAGATGTAACATGGACAGCACCAAACGATAATGCATACTCTATAACATCATACGATTTGTATCAAGATGACGGTGTAAACAATCTAAAGGTATTCACAGGTAACGCATTGACATATACAAGCACTGGATTAACTGCTGGAACCATCTACTCTTACAATGTAGTAGCAACTAACGCATTAGGAGTAAGCCCAACAGGAACTAGCGATGTTGCAACAGCAGGCGATATACCATCAGCACCATCTAACTTGACGGTAACAGTAGTTCCAGGAGGACAACTAGATCTCTCATGGACTACAGCAAACGGTAACGGATATGCTTTCACTGGAGAGATACAAGTATCTACTGACGGTGGAAGTACATGGACACAAGAAGTTGCAGCACATCCAAGTGCATCAACACAATACCAAGACACTGGATTAACTAACGGTATAACATATGACTACAGAGTCAACGCAAGTAATGCATTGGGAACAAGTGCATGGTCTAATACAGCAGGGGCAAAGGTTGGAGATGTACCAGATGCACCACCAGGATTATCAACAACAACTGTATCAGCAAATGAAATAACAGTTCAATGGCAAACTCCAAGCGATAATGGTTATGCAATAACACAATATAATTTGGAACGCTCTACAGACCAAATAACATGGACTGTTATAGCAAACCAAATAGGATTATCATTCTCTGACACTGGATTAACACAATCAACTACATATTACTATCAAGTAAGTGCAGTTAACGCATTAGGAACTTCTCCATACAGTAGTATTGTAACAGGTCAGACATTTGGAGTTCCAGCAGTCCCAACAGGATTAACAATCACACCAACTAGTACAACACAGTTGGACTTGGCATGGACAGCCCCATCAATGAACGGATATCCATTTGTATCATACACTGTTGAACAGAGTACAGATGGTGGTACAACTTGGAGTACATTAACAACAGTTACAACAACTACATACAGCCATACTGGATTAACACCAAACACCGACCACTTGTATAGAGTCTTTGCAACTAACACATTTGGTAGTGGAAGTCCAGGTGTACAAGCATTAGCACCAACATTACCTGAACCACCACTTAACGTAAGTGTCGCAGTTGTATCAGACACTGAATTAGATGTAACATGGAACACCCCATCTGGAAACCCACCAGCAACAACTGGATTTAAGATTGAAAGAAGCGATGACGGTGGAGCAACATGGACTATACTATCAGCAAATACAGGAAACACTAATACACTTTATCAAGATACTGGATTAACTCCATTAACAGAATACTTCTATCGTACAAGTACAATCAATGCAAGTGGAACAAGTGTTGTGAGTATATCAGGAAGTAATACAACATACGGTCCACCAGACGCACCAACTTCATTAACCGCAACTCCATTACCTGGAGCACAAATCAAACTAGATTGGATAGCACCAGTGAATAATAACGGAGACGCTGTTAACTCATACCAAATAGAACGTTCATTAGATAATATATCATGGTCTGTATTGACAAACACTGGAACAACATCACTTACATACACAGACACTGGACTTAACACACCACAGACTTACTATTACAGAGTTAGTGCAACCAGTGGATATGGAACAGGTGCTGCATCTAACATGGCAAGTGCAATAGCATCAGATGTACCAGACCAAGTAACAGGTTTGACTGGAACTGCATTACCAAGTGCAGAAATTAAACTAGATTGGACAACACCAGCAAACAATGGATACCAGATAACAGGTTACTTGATTGAACGTAGCACTGACGGTGGTGTTACATGGGGTGCACTTGTAGCAGATACACAAAGTCAATTAGTAACTTATACTGACACAGCATTAACAATTGGAAACACTTACAACTATCGTGTTGCTGCAATCAATGCAGTTGGAACAGGTACAGTTTCAGGTGTGATTGCAGTAGTTGCTGGTGACGTACCAAATCAAGTTACATTATCACTTACAGCACAGCCATCATCCCAAATAGAATTAACATGGACAACCCCAGCAAGTAACGGTTATGCATTATCAGGCTATGCAATAGAGCGTAGTACTGATGGTATTAATTGGAGTCCACTTACAACACCAGGAGCAACCGATGTTAGCTTTGTAGATACAGGACTTTCAGCAGGAACAACATATCATTATAGAATGGTAGCTATCAATGCAATCGGTGCAAGTTCATTTTCAAATGCACCTAGTGTTATTGCAGGAGACGTACCATCACAACCACAATCTGTAGTAGCACAAGCAGTAAGTGATACAGCTGTACAGATACAATGGCAAGCATCCAATGGTAACGGTTATGCAGTATCAGGATATAAAGTAGAACGAAGTACTGATGGTGGTACAACATGGACAGTTATATCATCTAACACTCAGTCCTCTACAACTACTTACAATGATTCAGGTTTAACTCCAGCAACTGACCACTTACATAGAATAAGTGCAATCAACTCTATCGGTACAGGACCAGTATCACTTAACGCAGCATCACACACATATGGTCCACCAGAACCAATAACAGTTGTTCAAACAACATCAACATCAACTAGTGTTTCATTGACTTGGTCTGCACCATATGATCACGGTTCAACAATATCTCAGTATAGAATAGAGGCTCTTTCTATTTCCACTGGTCAATACATACAACTTGGAACAACTAACGGTGCAACATTGACATTTACTCATTCACCAACATTAACAAACACAGAGTTTGAATATAGGTTATTATCTGTCAACGCATATGGTGTAACACCATCTACACTATCAATAACACAATACTCATTACCTAATACTCCAGGAGTTCTATCAGCAACATCATCGAGTGGAACAGAGATAGATCTAACATGGGGTGCAGTTGTTGATCCACAAAGTCATGGTCTAACAACTTATAATTTGGAAATTTCAAGCGATGGAGGTTCTACATGGTCTTCAGTTAACACTGGTCTAAGCACAACATCAGATACCGCAACAAACTTGATACCAGGTTCATCATACGTATTTAGAGTTCAAGCAGTTAACCCAGGGGGTTCATCTAACTGGTCTACAACAGTAACACAACAGACACTTTCGTTACCAACAGCACCACAGAACTTACAAATATCAAACCCAACTCCATTGGAGACAAGATTAGTCTGGACAACCCCAACATCTAATGGAGGTGATCCAAATCTAACATACATGATCGAACGCTCATTGGATAATGTTACATGGTCTCAGATTGGAAGTAATCAATCAGGACTCGTGTATTCTGATTCTGGCTTAACACAAACTACAACTTACTACTGGCGAGTTAGTGCAGTTAACTCAGCTGGAGTAGGACCATCATCAACAACAGTATCATATACAACACCAAGTGCATCTACACCACCAGCAAACTTGGTAGTCACAATGACTGGTACACAGAACAGTGCAGTTAGACTTGATTGGACAGCCCCATCAAATAACTATGGATATAATGTAGTAGGATATCAGATTGAAAGAAATGAAAATTCACAAGGCTGGAGTATTATAATAGCAAACTCACAGACTACATTAACTGCTTATACTAATACTGGTTTAACTGGAGGTTCATTGTATGAATATAGAGTATCTGCAATAACAGCAGTTGGTGTAAGTCAGCCTTCTAACATTGATAGTATTGAATTGTTTGGTGGTCAAGCACTCGTATGTACAACAGTATCAGCAACATGTCCAGTTATATCAGCACCAACAACTGGAAACACAGTTGAGATAAACACATCAGTTAGTGTAACTGGAGGTAACCCATTACCAAATGTATTAGAAGTTAAATTATATCAAAATAATATGTTGGTTGATACATTAGCATATCAAAGTCTACCATTGACTTCAGGTGTGAATCAATTAGTAACACAATTTGCTTATCCAACAAATGAAAGTGACTTTAAAACAACTGTACAATTAGACACAGGATATGTATTAGAATCTAATGCTATAACATTAATACCATCATCTCCATTCTCTGGAAACTTTGTAATTACAGAGGATAGAGATAAACCAGGTGATGGAAGTGGATGTGAGACAGATCCAGCAAATGATTGTTACGATGAATCAACACTCAACTTGAATGTACAACCAAGTGGTTCTAATGTAATAGTTGAATATAGAAGTCAAGACTTGACAGTTGAACCAATAGTTAAGGGATACAATACAGTCTCTGGTCCATTACAGACTCAAACTGATGTTGACCCTGAGAAATCATACTATATCACAATGTATGTGAATCCAACCTTTGAATACACTGTAGATCCATCCACCTTAGAGGTCACTGTTGTATGTGCAACTGGAGACCCATTATGTAGTCCTGATAAGATACCAACTGGAACACCACCTGTTGGAACTCTAAAGTCTTTCAGAAGTCCAGATGCACAAACTCAATTAGGTATTGAACCAATCGGTGACTTATGGGGTGTACCAATGGTGTTCATATTTGTAATAGGAATGGCAGGACTATTCACAGGAAGAAGTGCTCCAATGGGAGTCATATTTATCTTGGCTACAATAGCAGTAATGGCATATCTTGGATACATAGACTTCTCAAACCCAGATGCAACTTGGGTACTACTTGTATTATCTGCAATAATAGGAATATTCATAGGCAAGAGATACTCGTAGTCATTATGAGATGTAAAGAGATACTAGATGATGGTACACAGTGTAACATTGTAAGCACAAAATATACTCAAATAAATTCCACTGTATCATGGGGGCAATATCAAATGTGTAACAAATGTTGTCATAGATTACACCCTGAAGCTTACTCTAAGTATAGATCTGTGAGTCATTATATAAGAGAATTAAGACAGGAAGACCCTGAATTAGATAAATACATGTCATCAAATGTAACTACAACCAAGTGGGAGCCTTGGAAATAGTGAAATTATAATTTTAAATATACTTTTTCGTGAAAAAAACTATGGCTATACCCCTGTTTGAGATAAAATTAAGCAAGAAACCGATAGCTATAGTGAAACTAGGAGACAGAAATTTGAAATTTATAAGAATTAACAAGACCGATGCCAAATATTTCACAACTAAAGATGGTATGATCTTTGAGTTAGACGATGAATATGAATATAGATATAGAAAGACTGGTGTTTATTTCTATAATCACTCAAATTCAAAACCACTAGACCTAAAATCAGTACATGAAATTGATGTGAATCTCCGTACAGCTGGAGAGAGTGAGTTATTTAATAAAGGTAGATTTCTATCATCGATTTCAGATGACCCAAATATAGATATCACAAAAATAGAATTACCTAAAGATATAGAATCAGAAATGTCACCAGACACTAGAAGATTTCTTCAAGACTTTAGTTCTGATAGTGAGGTAGACAAAACCAATGTGATGATCAATGTTCATAATCAGAAAAAATCACTCACAAAATTCAGTGGTGATCTATTTGGAATAGGAATTAATCGAGGTGATTTTGCTGTTATTCAAGTAGGCTATAAGAAATTAGATATAGTCCCAATGTATATAGACAAAAACTCAGCTTATACAAAATACGGTGTGTTCGAAGTAGAGAGGGATAATATCTATTTTCTTAAAAAACAGATGGTTTGTTTCTTTGTTGCGAGTGATGAGAAGGATGACTATGAGAGACCTATTCCAAACAAAGGTCAAAAAATGATGAAGAATATGTACAGAAAAAAGAGGTTTGATCTTATGCCAAGTTTTCTTAATCCTATAAAAAAGAACGGAGTTAAATCAAAGAGTGATGAATGGGATGAAAATGAAAAGAAAAAAAAGAGAAAAAAATCAATATCACTCAGTGTTGAAAAGAAGCTAATTCAACATCAGGCTGACAATCCATCAGTATATTTTACAACGTTAAAAGAACTACATCTAAGTAAACAGGCTGTAGCAGAAAAACTAAGTGACCCTCTAAAGAAGGTTATACCAATTGCTCTCATATTTGGAGGTGTTATGGGAATAGCAGTGGTCATGTCTAATGCTCCACCTGTTATAGATTCGTTAGCTGAGACCGCAGGACTAGCACCACCAAAGGTAGTCTATCTAAGTCCAGAACAGGCTAGGGCAGCAGGGCTTGAGGTTGATCATATACCGATGGGTATGACTATAGCCGAAAAGAAAGCACTGAAGGATGAAGGGGTGACAGACGCGGAGCCCCCTGTGCTGTTAATTCCACCACCAGAATCTCTAGTATTTGAGGCGGATAATTGGAATGGCTATAAAGTTGAGTATAGTGTCGGGGTCACCGATAATATAGATGAGGGCTTAATTGCAACATGTGCCCCTCCAAGTGGAAGCATATTCCCAATAAATGAAAGTCCAACATATCACACAGTAAATTGTACCGTAGAAGACTCAAGTGGAAATAAGGCAAAGGCATCATTCCAGGTGACGATAAATGTTAGAGAAGGCATAACACCATCAACAATGATACCAAACATACAACCTATGCCTTAATTTAATTTCAAATATGTCGTAAAGCCCATACAATTAGAATGAAAGTAAGGAAGATTGATTACATCATAGTGGTCTTATTTTTAGCTCCATTGATGATAAATATACTACCTATGGCAGAAGGACTATTTGTAACACAAGAAGAGTGTATTGAGAAGATTGGTAGAGAATGTAGTTGTTTTGAGATAGGAACATGTGAGTTTACAAGTGATCCTTTAACTGTCATGTTAATTCCATTTGATTCTATTTTTGGTGGTTTATCTATAGTTGTATTTTGGTCTATTTTAATTGGAATTATTTGGCTAAGAACAGAGTCACCCCAGCTTACTGGCATAGTTGGTATATCGATGGTATCTGCATATATGGCTTATATCGAAAATGCAGGAATAACCGCAGTACCAGAGTTTGAAACTGCTCGCATTGTTGGGGCTATGTTGATTGTAGTGAGTTTCGGAATATCTGTATACCAGCTGTTGATAAACAGAATACTAGCAGGACCTCAATGAAATGTAAGAGATGTGGTATTACTAAAAGAAATGGAATGTGGAAAACAAAATGCTGGTCCAAGTTCCAGATATGTGGAAGGTGTGCGAGGAAGACTCACCCAGAAATATATGCTGAGGGATACATTGGAAAAAAACTTTATCAGACGTAATTAAATTTTAAATACGGATATTATAATATAGATTATGGGTAAATACAGAGGATATGTAGTTGCAAATAAGGGACCAAAAGGTAGAACTGCAATGCGTGATTCTGGCTCAAAGACATTCAAAACAAAAGCAGACGCAATTAAAAATATAAAGTCAGACAATTCACGTTGGATGAAAAAGAACTATAGTTCAGAATATGTTCAAAAATCAGGGTTCGAATATGGAGCAGTACCAGATGGTAAATTCAAAGACGGAGCAGTTGGAAATAAGAATCTATTAAAGTGGCATGATAAAGGTAAGACTGATACTGGTGGGTTCGGAGGATTAGATACACTTCAAAACGAACTAGGAAAAGCCAATGCTTTTGCCAAGAAGAACTTGTATCCACCAGGTTCTGGAACATACTAAGTATAAAATATAATTTCAAATATGACCTCAAGAGAGAAAAATCATGTCTTATGAAGGACCACCACCAAATCTAGCAACCGACCGTGCTATACAACTTATCACAGAAGCACGTCAACATGATGATTTCCTATATAGGACATTATTTGGAAACAAATCATTACCACACGTTGTATATCAAATTGAGCATTTTAAGATACTATTTGATATTGTTCCAGCCATACGACGAAACACATTGATGAAGTTCTCTCAATTGCACAGGAATACATTGATTTCTACTACATCGATTAATGGACAGACAATTAACATGCTTACAGAGACAAGAATCAAACACACAACTGAAGCCAAGACCGCAAAGAAAGCATTTAGTATGCCAGGAGGCGGTGGCGGACAAGGCGGTGGCGGTGGAATGTTCTAGATAATGCAAGTTAAACCTAACATGAGGCAAGCGAATCCGAACGAACATGCTATTGTTTGTAGATGTTCATCAAACGAAAGTATGTATAAAACAACTACAACCCCATACAAAAAAGGGTTTTGTATAAAGTGTTCAGCTTGGCAATATACATCAACTAATCCTATGTCAAGATCAATCCTAGGAGTTAGAAAACATGTTCATAGTAAGAGAATTTTAAACAATATGTTAACAGATCACATACAAAACATTGCACTGTATAAAGAAATACCAGTAGAATTATCAAAAGATATGTATGTTGAAACAGTTTTTCAGGGTAGGAGATATCATTTACCTATAATGTATATAGTTTTATGGAGTGAGAACACAAAAAACTCTGAACTTTTACCAGACATAATACCTCATTTGACCACAGTTAGGAACTAAATTCAATTTTAAATAGCATACGTATGAGACAGAAACATGCCTGAAGTATTTTACAACATGTACTTGAGAAAGAAAGAGACCGTACCAGATAATAAAATCAAGGTTAAGAAGACCAACGGTAGATTTCAATTAATAGGTACATCCAAAAATGGAAAACCTCTGTATAAGTTCGCATCAGCAGAGACAGCAAAAAAGTACAAGTAGAAATTAAATTTCATATACTTAGTACCCATTTATTTTTTATATGGTGACAAGCATGAGCACTAATTATGGTAGTGCAAGACAAAGGGCACTCAGTAAACGTAATGAGGCTGATAAGCGTAGACGAGCTGAGATAAAAGCAAAAGAACAGAATGCAAGAAGATTTGATATATTGACTAGTGCTGGGGCTATTCCTAATTGGGGTAGAGGAGGTAATAGGGGTGGCGGAGTAAGAGCTGGACAGACAGGCTGGGGCTATACAGGTTATGTAAAAAGTCGACAACGAAGTGGGGAAACATGGGGAAGGAATATCTTCTTTCAATACCAGGAAGGATATCAAATAGGTGGAGGACGAAGAGTTGGTCAATGGGATACACGCGATGTGAAAATCTCATACACAGGTGCAGATGATTGGCAACGTCAAATCAATTCAGCTTTTTGGAGTAGACAATCAAGACAAGCCGAAGTAGATAAGGTTAAAGAGATTCAAGCTAACGTAATGCCATGGGCAGATGTAGTGAAATCACAAAGCAAATATTGGTCTGGTAGAACTGGGGGTCTTAGTGCAGAAACACAAGGCAAGTTGGCAAGTGAGGCATCGAGAGCAGGATCGGTATCGTCAGGTAGTGGTGTGAAAGAGAGTTTTAAAACAGCCAGTGAGAAGGCAGCCGAGAATGCAGAACCACCGTATGACCCAACACAAGATTGGCTAGACCAATACAATACAGGTAAACCAGAATCAATGGTTGTATCTAAAGATGACTTGTCAAATTTTAACTTTGGAGGAACTAGAAAATCACAAGTGGAAAGTTTACTTGAAACTAAATTGATAACACCAAAAGAGAGACAATATCTCGAAATGAAATTAAATCAAGGATTAGCACCAGGAGATGAAAGCACATACTCAGATGAAATGGGAAGAATAATGAACAAATATTCAAAGACACTAAGTGGTGTTCCAGGAGCATCAAGACAACCAACTACAACATACCTTGGTGTTTCATCAACTGGAGGAAGTAACGCAATGAACAACACACGAATGAATAAAATGTATGATGATATAATATCAAAATCACCGTCAATAGATGTAGATATTTCAAGTAAAGATAGAGACGTGGTTTTACAGAACTTTATAGATAAACAAAAGGAATTAACTGACAGGGAGTTTGAAATAAAACAACAGTTAGGTACAGGACAAATACTGACAGAAGATGGAACAGAGGTGTACAGAGATAATTTCTTACAAGCTTCGTCGTTACCTGGAATGTCTTTAGACGATCTGAAAAAAGAAAAAGGGGGTTACATGAAACCTACTTTGGAGAAGGCACTTCTAAAAACACAATTAGAAAGTGTGAAAGATAAACAAAAAGCATTATCAACTCAGAAAGCAGCATTTATGACAAATGAGGAGGGACTCCTTGAAGCAAATAGAATCAATACAGAAGCAATAATTAGAAAGGAGGCGATGAGTGAATTAAAAGACTACACACCGTTTAAACAAACTTATGGTGATAACTATCTATCATATCTAAACCCAGAAGATGTCTCAGGGTTTTATGAGAGATCAAAAGAATTACCAAGAATGACAGCAACATCAGTGTCCAGTTTGTATTATGGTGTGCTAGGTGGTCAAAGTTATGACGAAGGTATGTTTGAAAAATACTCAACACAGTTTGATCCAGAGACAGATATCTGGATAAAAACGAAAGGGTACAAAAACCCAAATACGAGAATAAGTAATGCACCACTCGGCACAAATCCGATAAGAATGGCTAAAGGAGGGCAAGTTTTACAAGATGGATATACTAAGATCCCAAAAGAAGCAATAGATAAGTTTGGAGCAATTGATTTCTCAAAACTAGATGACGAGACAAAAAATAAAATAAAGTCTGGTGATGTCACATACGTGGGCTATTCAAAAACACAACAGAGAGCATATGAATTAGGATTTGACGCTGAAGAATCAACAATAAATTATCGTACAGCTGAACAGCAAAGAATAACAGACGATTCTACAAAGGCGTGGTTAACACAACAATATCAAATAGGTCAATCAGAAGCTGATTACACTGACATAAATCTATTATCTGAACAAGAGAATTTTATGGATTCACGAGGGCGACTCCGAGATCCAGACCGTTATGGTCAGGCTATGGGAAGACTTTATTATTCAACTAGAAAAGAAATACCTAAAGTCAAAGTTAGTATTGATGCATTACAAGGTGAGGTTGATGTATTACGTGTTGAGAAAAAAGCATTAGATACAACACATTCGGATTATAGAAAACAGATAAGTGCTAAGCAACAAGGCATAAGAGAAAAATACACAACCACTGGTACAGTTCCAATTGATGAGCCGTTTATAGAAGAATTGTCTGAGTTTGCAGGAAAAAGAAATGCAGCTAGACTTGCATTGAATATTAAGGAACAGAAATTAGATAAACTGAAGAAAAACTTAGCAGCCACAGAGGAAGAGTTGGAAAGTCTTAAAAAACAGAAGAGTGATTGGTTACCAACCACTGATGGCGGTGGTGGAAGAATAGTTAACCCAGCTAGATTTGCAAAATTACAAATGCTTGCTGGTTACAGTACTACGTCTGTAATGAGTTCAGGCGAAAGAAGTGCAAGAGCACAGGTTAGACAAAGACAAGTTGCACGTTCAAGTCGTAAACCTAAACAAAAGATAAGGATGATTGGTCAATATGGAAGAACGAAAAAAGAAGGGTGGGATGATACGTTTTCAAGTTTTGACACATTAGCAGGATTGAAGAGAGAACGTGTGAAGTTATTCAGAACTAGTGGTGGTCTATAATGAAAGGCAAGTATCCACCAAAGATACCAAGTGAATCAAATTATGGTATATCATATTCTGTTTTTCCAGACAGTAAAAAGAAAAAAAAGAATCCAACATTTGGGAAAGGGGATGAAATTAATCTATCACAGATAAGATTTAATATTAATAGTATTGATGGTCAGATATCAGATCAAGTTGGTGTTTTACGTCAGAAACTATTTCGTGAGCCAACTGAATCAGAAGTGAGAAATGAGCCAAAGATAAGATCATTGCTTGGTGTAAGAGAATCATTAATTGGTAGATATCAACAGATAATATCACAGCATAAATTCCATAACTCTCAGATCCAGATGATGAAGGCTACTGATCCAGTATCAGAAAGTAAAAAAAGTTTTGCTGGAATAAAAAGAGTCAATCCTTTTAATGAATTTAAAAGAAAACCTATTGCAGTGCCAGCTTTAACACCTCAACATAGATTGATGAAAGATTCAAAAAAACTTGGTACTTTATGGGACCCACGTTTTTCATTATCAGACGTATCAGTGAATCCTAAAGTCAAGCATTTCTATAAGAGGTACATAAGACATGCCAAGTAGAACATCACGATACAGGAAACCAACTACAGCGATTGATCAAACAAGTCAGAATGTAAAGGATAGGATAGTTACAAAACAAACTGAATCAAACATAAAAACAGCCAAACGTTTTCAAGAAACTCAGACAGAGAAACGTGAACAGGAAAGAGAACAAGTGATAGCACAACAAGACGGTGAAGTACTGAAATCTACATCTATATTAACTGGGAGAGAACATGAACGAGATGAGATAGGTGTAAAGGAAGCAAGTGACGCATACAAAACTGGTGAGGACATCTACATACCTGAAGAGTATAAGATTTTTTCACCTGTAATCAGAGCTGCTGTTGTAACTGGTAGAGGTATACTTGCACCAACTGAACAAATTACACAACCTATTGCTGATATAGCAAGGGGTGTAAAGGCAGAAGACCAGGCAATGCCAAGTAGTTTACTTGATTTGTTAATCACACCAATAGCAGCACCATTAATGTTACAGAAGGATTTTGGTTTTACTGAGAAAGACTGGTACTCTCCTTTAGGTCAAGTTGATTTATGGAATAAGAATGAAAGCCTACCAGAGTTTGCACAGGACACTGGAGACAAGAGAGACTTTTGGCAAGGAATGGGAGACAACTTAGAAATATTACAAACGGTTCTACCTAACCCAGAATATCATACTATTGTAAATGAAGGTGCATTTAATGAAGAAGGTAGATTGGTTACACCAGGTTTCAAACAAGTTAGAGAGGTTGAACTACAACCAGAGAACATACCATATTATGTTGGTACCGCGTTAGGTGAGATACCATACTTTGTTGTAGCACCAATGAAGACAGTTCAGTTAGCAGCAAAGGTTGCAGGAACAAGCATAAGAGTAGGCTCACAATCAGCACTTGCATTAAAGAACATCAAAGCAACTGCATCATTGAAGACCGCAACAGTGAACGCTGTAGCAGAGCAAGCAGGAAACCAAAAAAACACAGTACAACGATTATCTAAAACTGAGAATCTTGTAAACAAAATAAAAGGAAAATACACAGAACAGATTAAAACAGCAGAGAAAAAACTAAATGCTTTAGATGAAGCAAAGTTGGCAGATTCACCAAACGCAAAGAACCTACACGAAGCACCAGTGATGGCTGAACGCGGAAACTTGGAAGTGCAGATACAGAAATTGAAAACCAAAAAAGACAACATCACTAACGTCATGAATCAAATGAAGAAAACTACGAGTAAAGATGAGACTTTACAATTCCAAGAAGCGGTTATACGAGAAGGTAATGAGTTATCTTCAAGTTCAGTCGGTGATATATTACGTGCATACAAACTACAGGAATCAGAAGTACTTACTGGAATAAACAGAAAGATAGGTTATGCAAAGAACGAGATAAAGATTCTAAAGTCAACAAAGGACTTTGATGGCGATGAAGTAAAACGATTGACTAATGAAATAAAGACACTTGAAAAACAGAAACAAAAATTCAAATATTCAAATACACCGACAGCAGACAGACTTGCTACTAAGATAGAGAATGCACCTGACGCAGCACACGCATGGATAAAGAATAGAGTTACACCTAGGTGGAGTACATCTAAGATGGGAGTTGATGGCGATGTTGAGTTGACAATGCTAGGAAGAGTTGCATATGCACTTACACACAAACGAGAAGGTCTTTCAGCTTTCTATAATAGACAACCAAGGGAATTAGTAAGAACGCTAGAAGGTATTCGTATGCCAGCAATGAAGATTGTCGGTGAAGAAAAACTTCTGAATAAAGATAACATACCTATGATAAAACAAGAGATAAGAGATGCAAGAACATCTGGGAAAGCTATAGATCTAGAGTCACTCAAAGTAAAGTACAACGAGCCTGAACTACTTATTGGTATAACAGATGTTGCTGTTGAAGCAAACTTACAAAAACTTGGAAAGAATGTTTACGTAGGAACTATGGGACCTAAAGGAGAAGCATCGAACATAACAGATGTATTGGTAATGAAAGGCGACACAAGACAACTTGAAGGTATACTAGCAAATTTAAAAACTCAAACGTTAAATGAACATCAAATAAAAGTAGCACTTGAATCGAGAGTAAAGGTAGGTAAATCCAAATGGAGTATAGTTGCAACGACATCTGATGCCTCAACAACAGGAATGAAATATCTTAGACCATCACCTGGAATGAGTAATCTAGATTTTGTAAAAGTATTAGAGGCATTACAAGTTGCAAAATCACCAGTGGTTATACCAACTGGAACAGCAGGACGTATTAAAAAAACATACTATAAAGTAAAAGACAGAAGGAAAAAGGGTGAAACAAAACTAGCATGGAGGACAAGAAAAGAAAAAAGAGAAACCGTTACTCAAGGTGTGTTTGAGGTTCAGGGAAAGGGGTTATACAAGGTAAAGAAAATAACCCAAAAAGATGTTGAAGGTGGTGGAAAAGGACTTGGTTTTAGAGATTCAGATGATTTGATAGATGAATACGAAAGACTACGTTTCTCATTAAACCCAGAAGATGTGACGAAGAGTGAGAGACTAGGAAATACAAAGGTCATATCTGAAGGAAAGATAGGCGGTGACTCTGCAATACTAACTGTAGAAAACATATGGCAGTCAAGAGCAGCGTACAATCTAAACTCAATTCAAGGTATAAAGACGAGAATACAGAACGAGGTATTGACATCAAAAGAAACAGCACAAAAACAAGCAGTTGCAATTGGAGAGTTGGAAGCATTAGAAATTGCATTAAACAATAAGAATAAAGCACTTAGAGAAATAAAAGAGGAAAGTAACTACGACTCGTTGAATAAAAAGTACAGAGAGGAAAAATCAAAACTAGATGTTATGGTGGAGGAAAAATATAAAGAAGTAATGGAATTGAAATATAGAAATGCTGAACTAGGATCAATAAGAAACCCATCAGGCATGGACCCAATGGACCCATTCAGTAAAGGAAAGTTTGACAGCCAGTCCCTAATTGAATATGAAAGGGAGGTGTTTAGATTAAAGAGCTTATCAGAAGGTGAAGTGAGTATTATGGCTGTTGATGATTTCATTGAAGTTATGGAAGATGGAGGAACGAAAGCTAAATTGAATACAATTAAAACAGCAATAGCAGAACTACGAAGAGGTCCAGATGGGAAGTCAATAAAACAATTAGAAGTACAAGCATCTCCAGAAGAGTTCATGAGTAATCCCACGGGATGGAGTAGTAGAGCTGATTCTAAAACAACAGTAACATCTGAAGTAATGGCTGAAGTAGAATACAGGAATATAGGTGTAGTAAGAGAAAGTGTAAATAGTCTAAAAAATAAAATACAAGCAAAAATAGACGATGAGACAACACCACAATCTGAAATAGTTGTATTGAAAGGACAGTTGAAAAAAATAACCCATATGTATGAACGAACACAGATGCACTGGTGGAAGCGAGGTGGTCAGTATGGAATTGAAGAGGGAGGAGTTGGTGTATGGAGAACCAAACCTGAATATAAAAAACAGGCAGTGTTGAACAGACTCACATTAGCTGGATTCCAAAATGTACAAGAGGAAGTAAGACCAACTGGTCAATCAATGAACGCCTTCTTCAGAAATGTAAGTAGTGAAAAAATCATTGATACAAAACGTGCGAATGTGAATCCTAACAATGAACTATCCAATATAATGAAAGAGAGATTAAAAGTCGGTATTGAAATAAAAAACCAAATTGCTGAAAACAAACAATATGCTAAATCTCCATTGGGCAAACTAGAGTTGAAAAAAGGCTCAGAAAGATTAGTTGCACTTCAGAAAACAGAAAATGAATTACAAGGAATAGAGGGTGAGATATCAGGATTAGTTGGAAGAGCTGATTCAAAACCAATAGTAGATAGTGATATAATAGATCCATTAGATAGCGGAGACACATCCGTATATCGATATGCAGAAGACTATGTTGAGACTGGGCAAGAGGGTGCATATATTGATCTTGGATCATCTAGAGAAACAACAACATTCTACTACAAAGCAAAAGCACCTATTGATTTACAAAGAGAGATTGATTCACAGATTAAACAAATATCAAAACTTCAAGGTAGTAAAAAACCAGGTGCAAAGCAAGAGTTGAATGCGAGAGAAAAATATCTAAACATACTTGAGCAGAGTCTAGATAAGAATTCAAATATAAAAGTAATATCACTAAAAAAAGGCACCCCCTCATACAGTCTTTCTAAGACACAGGAAGTGTTAAGAAACTTAGATTTAGACAGGAGTCCAAAACCAGGAGTTTTAAAAGAGAAGATGAAGTCAACTCCAATAAAAGATGAAGACGGAAACATAGTAGGTTATGAAAAACAACTTCCTTCTACAATGGATAAAGCGACACAGGATGAAATTATAAACAAATGGTCAAACGAGAATAAGGATTATATGGTTGTCATATGGGATAATGAAAAACTACCAGACAGAGTTTACCATCATGGTTATGATTATCTCAAATTAGACTCGGAGACATCAGGAATTGAATCAAAGATAACTCAGATAGCACATATGCTTGATGATCAACACGATGTAGTTTATGGAGGTGGAACTTTCAGAGCATCACCAGTTACAGTTTTTGATACAATGAGTGAAATACCAGGGGAATCTCAAGCATCAAGAACAGCAAAAATGTATTCAGACGGTGGTGGTTTCATAACAGGAGGAACTCCAAAACCATCTCTTGCAAAAACAACACGAAAATATGACATAGACAATGCAATAGAAATTCAGGAAGATGACATTAGTCAGATTAATCAGTTCTTAGAAAAATTTGGACAAAAAAGAAATCAAATGGGGTTGCCAAGGAGGTCTGCTGATGATATATTAAAATTGAATGAATCTGAAATGGAACTAGTAACAGGTGAGATACAAAAGATAAGAAATGACCCAGGAAGCCTAATCGGTCGTGGTGAACTTACACAGGTTGCCAAGAATGAAATACTACAACTTGAGACTAAAAAACAACAAATTGGTTTCAGGAATCAAAGGCTACTTGAAATAAAACGAAAATATAATACAGCCGATGTTTCAGTTTGGAGAGCGTTGACTAACATGAAGCAGTCAATGGAGATAAGATTATCCAACTTGAAAGCAGATAAGACAGCAGGAGTAAAAACTGTAACTCACACACGCTACGCTGATAAGATAGGATGGAAGACATTGAGAGACTTGGAGAAAGATAGGTTCACCGAGATGAATGAATATTACTTGAAACCACCTACAGTTGGAGATGTTGATCCAAAGACATTGATGGGTTACGATGGTAAATTATCACCACGTATGGTTGCAAAAGAAATAGAGAGAAAAGCAAAGTACAAAAATCTCATGGAGTATAGAGCGTTTCATGCTCCAAAGAGAATAGAAGACTTGGATAATGTCATAGATGTATCAGAGAAAACTAGATCCGATATGAAGATGAGTTTCTCTCCATCTGGTAGATTCATTATAACCACACTTGAAAGAGCGGAGAATGAAACATTAGCAAACCTTACGGTTGTTAAAAATTGGAAGACAACAAGAAATCAAAAAGAAATAGAGTTTGATGTCACAAGACAACCAAAAAAAGAAAAAGGTGTAGACCCATCTTTTGATAAAAAAATGGAATCACTTAGACTAATGAAACAGGTACACAATGATCTTAAGGACGGAGATTTACCTTCACAATGGCAGTACATAAAACAAGATCAAAACGCTATGAATGAACTAGGTGCAACCTGGAGAGCTGGTAAATGGGATATTGATTTAGGTGATGGTGTCAGTTTACGTGGAAAGGAAGATGGTTTGCCTGCATCAGATGGATGGATGATTGGTGAAGACGGTGAAATAATAGTTCAAGGTGACTTCCATCGGTTTGTAGATGAACTAAAAGACAAGGCTAGAAAGAGACTTGGAGATAAAGCATCATCCGAAAAAATACAAGAAGTTGAAGATAAGATAGATCAAATTTCTTTGAAGGCAATAAAGATAGATGTTTCACGTTACACTGCAAAAGAGACAGCAAAAAAGATAGATGACCCTGGTCTCAATCCAGGTTCTTTAGACAGTGAAACAGTCTTGCAAAAAAGAATACATGAACTAGAAGGTGAACTATATGAGAACACAATAACAGTATTAGAGAAAGAGACTGTTCCTTCACAAGGACTTGGATTTAGGATGAAAAAGAAAGAAACTGGAAAAATTGAAGTGTTAACAAATGCAGACGGATCTGTCATACAAAAAGCAAATAGTATTGCAACTGAACCAGGAGTAACACCTGTAACTTTGAATGATACATTCTTTGAGTCAGCATTGACACAGTCGAAGAGAATGGGTATTGGAGATACTCCAGAACTAGATCTAATGAAAAAATACTTCCCATCAGAGTTGGAAGTAATGAAAAAGAATGGAGATTATAAACAGGCAAAGGAG
>Ga0315316_10001079_pt1 | contig 18783 bp, 14 predicted proteins | sample M160m3416metaG_FD_203702 | JGI IMG/M metagenome (GOLD analysis project Ga0315316, IMG submission 203702) | Ammonia-oxidizing marine archaeal communities from Monterey Bay, California, United States - M1 60m 3416 | ecosystem: Environmental > Aquatic > Marine > Intertidal zone | place: USA... | reverse complement strand
TTTTCCAGGCACTCAAGACCGAGCGGGTCATGATGTTCCTGTTGCTCACGATGATCATGGTCGTCGCTGCCTTCGTCATCGTGGCCACCCTCGTGATGATGATCATGGAGAAGTCGAGCGATATCTCGATTCTGAAGGCGATGGGGGCCGAGGATGCGTTGATCGAACGGATCTTTGCGCTGGAGGGCACTCTGATCGGCTTGGTAGGGACCGCGCTTGGAGTGGCGGCGGGCATTGCCGTGACGGGTCAGCTGTCTTGGATCCAAGACATCATCGAGCGAATCACGGGAATCGACACGCTGCCGGCGAGCGTTTATCAGTTCAGCGAATTGCCGTCGCGGGTCGATCCTGCTCAAGTCGCGGGCGTCGCGGCGATTGCGATGATCCTGGCGCTGGGGGCGACGCTCCTCCCGAGCCGACAAGGCGCGCGGATCGACCCCGCCGCGGGGTTGCGTCATGAGTGAGCCGGAGAGCACGCCCCTGGTGGAGATCCGAGACCTGGCGCGCTCCTTCGAGACGGCGGCAGGTCGCGTGGAAGTCCTGCAGGGCCTCAGCCTCGACATCGCGGAGGGCGACCGTATCGCGGTCGTGGGCCAGTCCGGTGTGGGGAAGTCGACCTTCCTGCATATTCTGGGCACGCTGGACCAACCGAGTGCGGGCAGCGTCCGCTTTCGCGGCGAAGATGTCTTCGGTCGCTCACGCGAGGCGCTCGCGTCTCTGAGGGGGCATTTTCTCGGTTTTGTCTTTCAGTTCCACCACCTGCTGCCTGAGTTCAGCGCGGTCGAGAACGTGATGATGCCAGGCTTGATCCGGGGCCTGAGCCAGGAGGAGATGCGAGCACGGGCCGCGAGCATGCTCGACGACGTTGGCCTCTCGCATCGGGCAGAACACGCCGTCGGCAAGCTCTCGGGTGGGGAGCGTCAGCGAGTCGCGGTGGCGCGGGCCCTCGTTCTGGATCCTCCGCTCGTTCTCGCGGATGAGCCTACGGGCAACCTGGACCCGGCGACCGGGGACCAGGTTGCGGAACTGCTTTTCGAGATGAACCGGACGCGGGGCACGACTCTGGTCGTCGTGACGCACAGCAAGCGCATGGCGGACCGACTCGGCCGGGTGCTGGTCCTCCGCGGAGGGCGGCTGAGCGAAGGCGAGGTGGGCACGGCCGTCGTTTGAGCGGGAGCGGCGAGCGCTGGTGGGCCCCACCGAGGTTTGCGTCGGAGATCCCCTCCTGGGGGTGGGGACAAGGGACTTCGGACACCGGTCGGAGCGCTCGAGTTGCGCCGCTGCCTGGGCGGGCAGGGAGGGGCGCTAACTCCGCGTGAATACGAGGTTTCCTGCCCGATTTCGCCTTGAAAGCAGAGGGCCCGTCCCATACCCTCGGCGTCCACGGGCAGCCGACCGCCGATGGGGCCGGGCCGGCCTCCCGCGATCCTGGACACCTGACGAACTCCGGAGTCGGATCCACGCGCGGCTCGCGTGATGGATGCGAGAGGGCAGAGTGCGATCGACCGGACGGATGACCGGAGTGCCGAGGGGAAACGCTGAGGCGCCTCGCTTGAGAGCGCTCCTCGGAGGTCTCCTGCTCGTCGGGTGCTTTGTCGCTCCGATGCCGGCGTTTGGTCAAGAGGGTGCCGTCGAGTACGGCGCGATCGTCTTTCCCAACGAGGGGGCCGCCCGGCAGATCGCGATCCTGCCGTTTCGGCTCCACGCGGAAAGTGCTCTGGGCTTCCTGACCGAGAGCCTGGATGAGCTGCTGGCCCAGCGGATCGAGGCCGGGGGTGAGCTGAGTGCGGTGGCGGCGCGCGACCTGGATACGCCATTGGGTTTGGACTGGTCCGAGGCCGAGCGGTCGGATGCGAATCTTCGCGCGCTTGCAGCGTCCCTCGATCTGGAAGGTCTGGTCGCCGGAAGTGTGACCGAGCTGGCGGGTCGCTTTAGTGTCGATGTTCGGGTCGTTCCAGTGGGACGAGCCGACTCGGCGACCTCCCTCGTATTGACCGCGGACAGCGACCGAGAGTTGCTCGATCGACTCGGGGAGCTCGCCGAGCAGATCGTGGGCACGATCCAGGGGGGGAGCCCGGAGCGGATCATCGAGGTCCGCTTCGAGGGAGCGGGTCCACTCGAAGACGATCTGCGCGCGCTCCTCTCGCTTCAGCCAGGTGCCGTTTTCGATCCAATGCGGCTCGAGGCGGACCGTCGCGCGCTCGCCGACGACGTGCGTCTCGCGAACGTCGTGGCTCGGTCTCGGCAGACGGAAGACGGGATCCTTGTCGAGTACGAAGTCGTGCGGGCTGATCGCATCTTCGCGGGGGGAAGCGCGGGCGCACGCTCGGGTGTTCCGATCGCGGAGGTCGTGATCCGAGGCAACAAGCGTGTCGAGGAGGATGCGATTCGCACGCGCTTGCGGACCGAGGTCGGCTCGCCAGCCGATTCGGTGCAGATCGCTCGGGACGTACGGGCTCTCTTTAGTCAGGGTTTCTTCAGCGACGTACGAGTCTACCGCGAGGAGGCGCCGTCGGGACTTCGCATCGTTTTCGAGGTCGAGGAAAGCGCGGTCGTGCGTGAGATCGCGATTTCGGGAAACGAAAATATCGAGAGCGATAAAATCAAGGACGCGCTCACGCTCACGACCGGCGTTCCGCTCGACTATCCCCTCCTGGAGGAAAACCGCCAGCGAATTGCCGCCCTGTACCGAACGGAAGGCTACTACCTGGCGGAGGTGGGCTTCGAGATCGAAGACATCACGGATGGTTCGGTCGCGGTCAACTTCGACGTCGAGGAAAAGGAGAAGCTCAAGCTCAGGAAGATCAGCTTCGAGGGCAACGAAGCATTCACCGACTCCGAGCTGATGAACGGCTTCTCGACCAAGACATGGAAGTGGTACTCGCCTGTGTCCAGCTGGTATGACCGTACGGGCACCTACGCCGAGCCGATCTTTCAGCGGGACCTGCGCAATGTCGAGCAGTACTACACGGACCGGGGCTACGTCCAGGTGCGCGTGTCGGCGCCGGAAGTCGACGCGAGAGAAGACGGGCTCTTCCTGACAGTCCAGGTGATGGAGGGACCCGAGTTCAGGGTCGGAGAGCTCTCGGTGGAGGGGGACGAGACGATCGACCTCGACGCGCTCCGGGAAAAAATTCGGCTCGAGCAAGGCGAGGTCTTCAGTCGTTCGGATCTGACTTCGGATGTCGAGGTCCTCGAGGCCCACTACACCGACCGAGGTTTCTTCTTCGCGAACGTGAACCCCTTCACGCAGACGAACCAGGATGACCTGACGATCGACGTCGAATTCACCGTCGAGAAGGGTCCGCTCTATTTCGTGCGGAACGTGGAGGTCCGGGGGAATACGAGGACCATCGACCCCGTGATCCGCCGGGAAATCCGGCTCGTCGAGGGCCAGCTTTATTCGGCGCGGGCGCTCCAGGTGAGTAGCTTTCGAATTCGGCGACTCGGCTTCTTCGAGGACGTCGCCTTCGAACCCAACACGACAGAAGATCCGTCGCAGCTCGACCTCGACGTGAGCGTCGTCGAACGGCCCACGGGCGCGTTCAGCTTCGGTGCCGGGTTCTCATCGGCGGATAATTTCATCTTTACGGCGTCGCTCTCCCAGTCGAACCTCTTTGGTCGTGGCTATGGCGCGAATATCTCGGCCGACATCGGGGGGAACTCGAGTCGTTACTTCATCTCCTTGACCGACCCCTATTTTCTCGGATCCACATTCAGCTTCAGCGCGACGGCGTTCCTGACCGAAGTGCGTTTCGACGACTTCGAGCAGGATCAACAGGGCTTCGAGGTCGGCCTGGGCCACCCGCTCACGATCGACAACAGCGCCTCCGTATTTCTCAATTACAGTTTCTCCGAGCGGCGAGTGAAACAGAACGGGAGCGAGAACTCGTTGGCGTCTCCGGTCATTCGACAGGTGTTGCAAGGGCAGCAGAGCACCAGTCGTCTCGGGCTCTCCGTGGGGATCGATCGGCGAAACGACCGATTCGCGCCGACCCAAGGCTATGTGGCGCGCGGTGGAATCGAATACGCTGGACTCGGGGGATTCAGTCAGTTCGTTAGCCTCGAAGCGCGTGCTGGATATTATTTCGGCGCTCCGGATTGGCTCATCGAGCGGTCGACCTTTGTGGTCAGCACGCGAATGGGCCACGCCTTTCCCTTCAACCAGATCGGCGACTATGATCCTGGGGTCCCGGGGTCGACGGCCTGCGCCGATCCGGCGAATTGCACGAATGCGGGGAATCTCGACGAGCTGGACGACGACATCACATTGCCGCTCACCGAACGCTATTTCCTCGGCGGCCTGGGCGGCCAGCGACTACGGGGCTTCGAGGGACGCTCGGTGGGGCCACGCCGCTCTCGACTGCAGGCGACGCAACTGGCGACAGGGCGCGTCTATCACCCGGTAGGCACCGTACTGCGGAGCAACCCCGCGACGGGGCAGCTCATCGCCGTCTGTGACGACACGAATCGCGTCTCTCCGATCAACTTCGGCAACCGGAACGGGATCTGCAACAGCACCTCTGATAAGAAGTACGATGATTTTGCGGACATCAACGAGACGCAGGTCATTGGGGGCAGCTCGTATATCAGCAGCAGTTTCGAGTATCGCTTCCCGATTTCGGAGGAGATCGGCCTGCTCGGGATCGGCTTCATCGATGGGGGCAACGCCTTCGTGGAGGGCGACATCTTGTTTGACGCTTCCGAGTGGCGCTACGGTTATGGTGGCGGGGTGTTGTGGTTTTCTCCCTTCGGACCCCTGCAGCTCGTTCTGGGCTTCCCGATCGATCCTCGCGCCGACGAGTCGAGCCCCGTCTTCGAATTCTCGGTGGGTGGTCTGGGGATCTGAGGGGGCGAGAACGTGATTCGGAAGGATCGTCGAGAGGCGATCGGTGAAATGAGAAGATTGGAACATCGAGTAGCGGGCTCGCTGAGCCGGGTCCGCCAAGGGAGTCGATAGATCATGAAATTCGAACGCGCTTTGCTCTTGTTGGCGCTCGGACTCGTGCTGGGCTGGGGCCTGGGTGCGACGGACGAACCGACCAAGATCGGTTTTGTGGATGCCCAGCAGGTGCTGGCGACGGTGGAGAGCGGTCAGGCCGCTCAGGAAGAGCTCGAGCGCAAGGCGCGCGAGGCTCAGGGGCGGATCTCGCCGCTCGTCGAGGAACTCGAGGCGAAGCAGAGTGAGTTGCAGGCCAAACAATTTGTGATGTCGAAGGAGGCGCTTCAGGCCAGGCAGCTGGACCTGGTGGAACTCCGAAACCGGATCGAGACCCAGGGGCAGGAAGAAGAGAACAAACTGAAGATCGATCAGCAGCGGCTGATCGGCCCCCTTCAGGAGAAGTTCGTCGACGTCGTGCGTGAGGTGGGGCGTGAGAACGGGTTCTCCGCTGTCATGCTGACCGATGCGCCGGGGTTGATCTACCGCCGTGAGGCGCTCGACCTGACGGAACTCGTGATCAAGACCTTCGACCAGAAGAGCTGACGCGGAGAGAGGGCAGATCACGCCGGCATGCCGACCATCCACGAGCGCGCAGTAGTTCATCCGTCCGCTTGCGTCGAAGAGGGGGCGTCCCTTGCGGCGGATGTCGTTGTCGGGGCGTTCGCCTTCGTCGGGGCGGAGGTAGAGCTCGAGGAGGGGGTCGAAGTGGGGCCCCATGCGAGCTTGATTGGCCGGACCCGGATCGGTCCACACTCGCAGGTCTTTCCCCATGCCTGCCTCGGGGGTGCGCCCCAAGATCGCGAATTCAGCGGCGAGTCCACGCGCCTCGAAGTGGGCGCGCGGACGGTCATCCGGGAGCACGTCACGATCAACGTGGGAACGCCCCGCGGCGGGGGCTGTACCCGCCTGGGAGAAGACAACTTCGTGATGAACGGGGCACACATCGGGCATGATTGTCAGATCGGGGACCACACGATCATCGCGAGTTTCTGCGGGCTTGGAGGCCACACGCAAGTCGATGATCACGCCGTACTCGGCGCCTACACGGGGCTCCACCAGTACGCGAGGGTGGGAGAGTCCGTGATGGTCGCTGGGGGGGCGAAGGTCTCTCAAGACGTGCCGCCCTTTACGATGGTGGCAGGGGATCGAGCGAGGCTCGTCGGGCTCAACTCCGTCGGGCTCCGGCGTCGTGGCTTTCCCGCGAAGACGAGAAGCGAGATCAAGCACGCTTTTCATCTGATCTTCCAGTCCAAACTCAGACTCGAAGAAGCGCTGGCGCGAGTCGATCAGGAGATCGGCGCGGCGCCCGAGGTCGAGCGGCTGGTCTCCTTCCTGCGCAAGACCGAGCGCGGATTTTGTCGCTAGCGCGATGGTCTCGCGGGACCCGTCGAGGACTTCGGATGCGCCCGCTGCGGGCCCCCTCGGCCTGATCGCGGGCGGTGGGCGGCTCCCGAACGAAGCGCTGACCCGACTTCGGGCCCGCGGCGAGAAGGTCGAGATCTTCGGCTTCGAGGGGGTCACCGAGCCCGGCCTCGTGAGCCAGGCCTTGATGACTCGGCTTGGGCAACTGGAACGGTTGTTGGGCCTGTTCCGCGCACGTGGGGTCGAGCGGCTCCTGATCGTGGGGAAATTCGAGCCACGCCTGCTGCAGGGGGAAGGCGCTCCCCTTGAAGCGGATCGCGCTGCACAAGCCTTGATTGCGAGTCGCGCCGGCGCGGGCGACGTCGCCCTGATGTCTCTGCTCGCGGGTTGGCTCGAGGCGCAGGGTTACCTGCTTTGCCGACAGGACCGGCTCCTCGAAGAGATGCTGGCCGGGGAAGGGCGGCTCGCGAGGCGCGGGCTCGACGCAGGCGAGCGCAGGGATCTGGACGTGGGCCGCCGGGCCGTTGCGGGACTGTCGGCCTCGGCGACGGCCGCACAGGCAGTGGCGGTCTCGAGGGGCACGGTCGTGGCCTGGGAGGATGCGGCGGGGACCGACGCGATGATCCGCAGAGCCGCCGGTCATGGAGCCACGATCGTCAAAGGGGCGCGGCCGGGACAGGATCGTCGACTCGACCTGCCGACGGTGGGGCCCGCGACGATCGAGTCGATGATCGAGAGCGGGGCACGAGCCCTCGCGGTCGAAGCTTTCTCGACCCTCGTCGTCGGCGGTCCGGCGATGCGGGCCGCGGCGGACGCCGCGCAGATCGGCCTTTGGGGTTTTCGTGATCGATCGGAGAGATCTTGAGCGTGAGCGTGAGCCGGGTGGCGGTGGTGGGTGCGGGGCCGATGGGGCGTTTACACGCCCGCGCCGTGGCTCGGCGCTCGGCGGCCGAGGGCGATTGTGCGCTCGAATGGGTGGTCGATCGTCATCTCGCGCGGGGTCTGAGCGTGTCTTCCGAGTTCGGAGGGCGCGCGACCGATGGGCTCACGGAATGCCTCGGTCACATCGATACGGCGATCGTCGCCGTTCCTACGGCCTCTCACGCGGAGGTCGTGTCGGTCTTGCTCGAGGCCGGCATCGACGTTTTGGTCGAGAAGCCGATGACGGGCGACGTCGACCGGGCATCCGGCCTCGTCGAACTGGCTCGTGCAAGGGGGCGGGTCTTGGGCGTAGGGCACGTCGAGTGGTTCAACGCAGGCTGGCGAGCGGCGCTCGCCCAGGCCGGTGTGCCGCGCGTGATCGAAGTCGAGCGATCCAGCCCGCCAGTCGAGCGAGGTCTCGATATCGACGTGGTCCAGGACTTCATGCTTCACGACCTGGACTGGGTGCGGCGATGCATTGGCAATGAGATCGTCCGCGTGAATGCGAGTGGACGTCGAGTCTGTAACGAAGGCCTCGACGAGGCGAGCGCAGAACTCGAGTTCGAGGGCGGGATGATTGCGCGTTTGCGGGCGAGCCGTGTCGACTCCGAGCGCCGCCGAGTCGTGCGCGTCGAAGGGAGCGAGGGGGCCGTCGAGGTCGACCTTCTGGTCGGCGTCGATGGAGGGACGGGGGACGCAGTCGTGCAGGCGGGCCGCGAGCCGCTCGACCTGCAGTGGGCCGACTTCCTCGGAGCCTGTCGATCCCGTTTGGCACCGGAGAATGCGGCCGATACCGGCGTGGAGACACTCCGGCTCGTCGAGCGGGTGCGCCGGCTCGCGGCGGGGCGCTGACCCCGTGCGGAGCGTCCTGATCTCGGCGGGTGATGCTTCCGGTGACCAGATTGCCGCAGATTTCGTGCGTGCCCTGCGAGAGCGGTCCCCTACGACGCGTTTTCTGGGTCTGACGGGGCGCGAAATGGAGGCTGCGGGCGTCGAGCGGGTCGCGGATCAGCGCTCCCTCGCGGTGGGCGGATTCGGGGAACTGCTCCCGGAGGCGCCTCGGATCGTAGGCGCATGGCGCAAGATGGTCGCCGCCTTGCGCCGCGTTGAGCCGGACCTCGTGGTGCTGATCGATTCGGGTGGTTTCAACCTGCCCTTCGCTGGCCTCGTGCGTCGGCGGAGTCGCGCGCGGATCCTCTATTTCGTACCGCCCCAGGTCTGGGCATGGCGTAAGGGGAGGCTCGCGCGACTCGCGCGTCGGAGCGACCGGATCGCGGTGGTGCTGCCCTTCGAGCCCGCCTTCTACGCCTCAGAGGGCGTCGAGGTCGACTTCGTCGGTCACCCGATTCTTGATCGAAGTGTTCCCCTGCTCGACGCGGGAGAGCGACGCCGGGCGCGGGCGCGTCTCGGCTTTGCGGGCGATCGCCCTCTGGTCGGGCTCTTCCCGGGAAGTCGCCGTAACGAGCTGGCGCGGCATCTGGGCCGCCAACTCGCAGCGGTCGCGCAGTTGAGGCAGCAGCGCCCCGACCTGGCAGAGCTGGAGGTGGTGATTGGCTTGGCCGCGAGTCTGGACCGGCGCGATGTCGAGCGGCAGGTCCGGGAGACCGGGGTGCGCGCGAAGATTCTCCAGGGGAGTGTGGCGCTGTTGGACGTCATCGATGTGGCGCTCGCGAAGCCCGGGACGATCACGCTCGAGTTGATGCTCCGGGAGCGCCCGATGGTCGTGATGGGACGCGCCCAGGCACTGAGCGCCGCGATCCTGCGTCGGAGCCTCAGGGTGGACTGGATGGCAATGCCGAATCTGATCGCCGGAAAGGAGATCGTCCCAGAGCTTCTCCAGTCCGCGGCACGGCCGGATCGAATCGCGGACGCACTTGCGCCACTCTTTGCGAGGCACGGGGGCGCGTCTGGCCAGACGGAAGAGGCGGCGCGTCAGGTGGACGCGCTACGGCGTGCGGGGGCTCGACTCGGGGTGCCCGGCGCGACGTCACGCGTCGCTGAGATCGCGGAGGAGCTGCTTGGGACCGATCGGACATAGCGTGGCCGCCTTGACGGCGATCGGCCTCTCTCCGGCCTTGGCCGTGGCGCTGTTGGTGCGTCCGGGCTTGCGTCGGGGGCTTGGGGAGCGGTTTGGTCGGATTGCGGTCCCTGCTGCGGACGCGTCGTCGGGACCGGCCTGGGTCCCTGCTGCGGACGCGTCGTCGGGACCGGTCTGGGTCCACGCGTCGAGTGTGGGGGAGGCGAAGGCCGCTCGCCGCCTGGTCGCGGCGCTCGAGACCGGCGGGCATGGAGTGCGGGTCTCGACCTCGACCGTGGCCGGTCGTGAGGCCGCCCGACGCGGTTGCCCCGCTGCGCAGACGAGTCTGCTTCCCTTCGACCACCCCTGGTGCGTCGAGGCGGCATTGACCCGGGTCGCTCCGCGTCTGTCGGTGTTGATCGAGACCGAACTTTGGCCGAGCTGGATCCTGGCCTGTGCACGCCGCGACGTGCCGGTCGTCGTCGTTTCCGGACGACTCTCGGACCGATCCTTCCCACGCTATCGAAAGCTTCGCAGGTTGCTTGGGCCGGTCTTCGGCAAGCTCGAAGCAGTCGGGGCTCGGACCGACCAGGACGCTGAGCGATTCGTCGCCCTCGGTGTGCCCGAGACGCGCGTGGAGGTGACCGGCGATCTCAAGCTCGACCCGCCTGAGGGGCAGCCTTCGCTCGCGATCGATCTGATCCGGGCCCTCGCCGACACACCTGTCTTCGTGGGAGGGAGCACGCACGCGGGGGAAGAGGCGGCGCTCCTGGACGCGATGGCGGAGGCTGAGAAGGCGGGACACGCGACCGTGCTGGCGCTGGCTCCGCGTGACGTCGGTCGAGCGAACGAGGTCTTCTCGCTGTGTCGTGACCGGGGTCGCCGCGTATTCCTTCGAAGCGCGCTCGAGGGGCGTCACCTGGTGCCGGGGGAGGTACTCGTGCTCGATGGCTTGGGCGAGCTCGCGGCGCTCTATGCGACGGCATCGGTCGCTTTCGTGGGGGGCACTCTGGTTCCGGTCGGCGGCCACAACCTGGTCGAGCCCGTCCACGCGGGTTGCCCCGTGCTCTTCGGGCCTCGAGTCGAGAATGTGCGCAAGATCGCGGAAATCCTCGAGACGTCGGGCGCAGGGCGTCGATGTAAGAGTCCCGGCGCCTTGACCCTCGAGGTGGTGGAGGCGTTCGAAGACCTGGAGGCCAGTCGGGTTCGCGGGGAGTTCGGCCGCGATGTCCTCGAAGCCCATCGAGGCAGCGCCGACCAGACGTATTCGCTGATCGAGCGGGTGCTCGAACGACGTCCTCGTGCCGCTTCCTGAGGCGGGGCGGGCGCGCGCCCAGCCCGTCGCGGCGCGATGGGCGATCCGGCTCGCGTCTGTCCTCTACGGGTTCGGTGCTCGGTTGGATCGGGTTTGGCGGACGAGCCGGAGGGGCACCCGGGGACGACCCGCCTGCGCAGTCGTGAGCGTGGGGGGGATCACGGTCGGTGGCGCGGGCAAGACGCCCGTGGCCGCGCGGCTCGCCTGGGCGCTGTCGCAGCGGGGCCATCGCGTCGCGGTCGCGAGTCGGGGGTATCGCGGGCGTGCACGGGAGGCGGTGACGGTCGTTTCCGACGCGACCCGCGTCCATTCGAGTGTCGAGCAGGCCGGAGACGAGTCCCTGGTGTTGACTGCTCATGCGCCGGGCGTGCCCGTGCTCGTCGGGCGCGACCGGCGCGTGGTCGGACACCATGCGGTCGCGGCATTTGGGACCGAGATCCTCGTCCTCGATGACGGCTTTCAGCATCATGGACTCGAGCGCGATGTCGACGTCGTTTGCCTCGATGGGGTGGAGGGGCTGGGCAACGGCCTCGTATTGCCTGCGGGTCCTCTGCGCGAGCCTCCGTCGGCCTTGCAACACACGGACCTCCTATGCCTGATCGATGCGCCTGCAGATCCCCCTTTTTTGGCAGAGTTGATGCGCTGGGTGGGGAAGGAAATGACCGTTTGGCGGGCCCACCGCCGCCCCGTCGGGCTGATTCCGCTGCAGGGCGGACCGTCCCGCTCGCCCGAGGTGCTGGCCGGGCGTCGTGTCGGATTACTTGCCGGGATCGCGCGCCCGGGCTCGCTGCGGCGGACGCTCGAGGCACTCGGGGCCGAGGTCGTACGGGAATATGCCCTGCCGGACCATCACCGGTATCGCGCCTGCGATCTAGCGGGTCTCTCCGAGAGCGGGGATGCCGGGCTCGATGGCTGGGTCACGACGGAGAAGGACGCGCTCAAAATTCTGCCCAAGTGGCTGCCGCCGGGGGTGAACTTGGAGGTGCTCCGAGTGGAGCTCGAGTTCGAGGAGGAGGCGGGGCTCGTCGACGCGATCGAGGATCGGCTTCGGGGGGCTTCGCGGTTACGCTGAGGGCGCAGCTCAAGGCGTGCGCGAAGCACGGACCCGTCCGCCTCGGTCGACCTCGAATCGCGCAACCGCGCGCGCGCCCACGAAGGGCGAGAGCAGGGGCCACGGGGGAGCCTCGATCAGTGTCGCGATGAGGCGCTCGTCCTCGCCGCGACCGACGAGGTCGATGCGCGCGAAACCCAGAGCCAGGCGGCTGAAGCGGACGTCGGGGTGGTCGGCGGACGCGAGCGGCGGCTCCGCGCGGGCGCCGCTGCCCAATCCGAGCTGGAGCAGCGGCGTCGGCTCCCCGAGTTCGAAGGCCTGGAGGTTGTGATGATGCGCGGCCAAGACGAGTTGGACCGGGAGGCCCTCGGCCTCGATCGCATCGCGCACGAACGAGGGGTACCCGCCGAGCCAAGGCGTGCCGTTGTCATCGGTCGCGATCGGTCGGTGGACCGCGATGATGCGCCAGGGCCCTTGCGCCGAGCGGATCGCGGCGCGCAGCGCCTCGACGACCTCCTCGCGATAGTCGATTCGAGGCTCGGACTCGAGGAGGATCAGGCTGAGCCCTTCTCCGAGTTCGAAGGCCTTTGCAAGCCCACGTCCCATCGTCCAATCGGGTAGGAACTCGGGAACGACTTCGCGCTGGAGCCGAGGGCTCTCTGCACGCTCGATGTCGTGATTGCCGAGGACCGCGTAGATCGGGACCGGCGCGCGTTCCTCGATTGGAAGAGGGCAGGCGTCGGCGACCTCGGGTGAGCGGGGCCCGTCGAGGCGAAGGAAATGACAGTAGGGGCGGACGAGATTGGTCCGGATGCGGGGGACGAGGTTCGCCGGGCCAAGGCCGTCCCAATAGAAGTTGTCGCCCAGCAGGACCAGCGCATCGACCGGGCCCCGGCGCGCTTCTTCGGTCATCCCGGCAGAGACGGAGAGCTGTCCTTCGAAGAGGCCGGCGAAGGGGCGGGTGCGTCCGGTGTCGCCGACCGCGAGCATCGAATGGCGCGCGCCTTTCACCGGCTCGATGAGCGCGTTGTCGCCCGCCTGCGGGCTGCAACCGGCGGAAAACAAGGCGACCGCGGAGAGGCCGCCTGCGAGCAGCCGCCGAAGTCGCCAGCCGAGACGGTGGCGTCGGAGTCGCGCGCGCTCGCGTCTCGTTGCGCCGAGCAGGTCGCGGCGCAGGTCGCGATCTCGGCGGCAATAGGCGGCGAGTCCAGCGGCTTGGACACGAGGCGTCCAGGCGTCGCCGAAACCTGTTTTTTCGAGGGAGCGAGCGAGTCGGAGTCCGTCTCGCAGGCGCTCTCGGGGGCTTGGCGATCGACGCCTGGAGGCGCTGTCCAGGTCGATCAGCCGGCAGCGCCAGCCGGGGTGGGGGTTGTCGGTTCGTTCGAAGAGCAGGTTGCGTAGGTGGAGGTCGCCGTGCAGGACTCCGGCGTCGTGGAGCGAGCGCAGGGCCTTTCCGGCGGCGGCGGCGGCGGCGTGAAGTTCGCGCCCCGACCCCTCCGATTCGAGGAGCGCGCGGCCGTCGATCGCTTCGGGCAGGTCGACCGAGGCGAACTTTGAACGCCAAAAGAGTCCGTGCCGGCGACTGGCCGCGAAGGCCGGTTGCGGAAGGTCGACGCCCGCTGCCCGCAGCTCGAGCCAGAGCCCGAATTCGCGCAGGACCCGGGTCGGCGCGAGGTAGCGGTCTCCGAGCAGGGGCCCCAGCCATCCGCCGCGTCGCCCGGAGCGGACGCGCAGGGCCCCGCCCCAGCTGACACAGGGGATATGACGCTGGGGACCTCGCCCTCCGGCGATCCGGGTCCCGGCTTGGTCCAAGGCATCCAAGTCGCGTGCGCTCGAGATCCTACGCGTGGGTGGGGCGGCACCCGGCAGGACGGGGGCGAAGCGGACGCGGAGTCCGAAAGATCGGATCGTTTCACTCGTGCTCAAATCGCTCAAACAGGGATCCATCGTCGGCTGCGGGCGATCAGCACGCCTCCGAGAATGCCAAAGATGAGGTTGGGGAGCCAGTTCGCAGCCACCGGCCCGAGCGCACCCGATTCGGCGAGCGCCTCGCAGATGGCACCGGCTGCGTAATAGGCGAACGCCGCGACGAGGACGAGGAGCAGGCCTGCGTTGCGGCCGCGATGTTCGCTCGCGAGGGCAATCGGAAGGCCGACTGCCGCCAATACGAGAGGTGCCAGGGGCAGGGCCCGACGCCGGTGGATCTCGAGCGCATAGGCAACGGGATCTTTCTGGTCGAGTTCTCTGAGCGGGTCGCCTCGCTCGGCTCGCTTGAGCACGTCGCGGAGCTCGGGGAGCGACATCTGCTTGGGGCGGACCGGGCCGAAATCCATGCCGAGCAGATGCCTGACGTCGAGCTGATAGGAGAGCGTCTCGAAGCGGATCCGCTCATAGCGGTCGGGTGCATCCTCACGTGGGTCGAAGTGGACATCACCCTCTCGCAAATAGAGCTGGATCTTCTCGGAACGTTCGTCGAACTCGAATCGGCCGCGCGAGGCGAAGACGCGAAAGCGGCGGTCGGTCTGGCTTCGGTCGTAGATCATGACGCCCCGGAGCGAGCCATCGCGTTGTCGATCCTCCACGAAGATCAGATGAGCGCCGACATGTCGAAATTTTCCGGGCTCGATGATGGCGCCTCGGGCAGCCACCTGCTTGAAGAGCTGGACCAGCTGCCTCCTCGCCTGATAGTCGATGTCGTTCATCAGCCAGGCCGAGCCGAGGCTCGCGGCGGCCGCCAGGAGGAGGGTGGGCAGCAGCAGATGGGGGGGGCCAAAGCCGATGGAGCGGAGCGCTAGAAGTTCCCCGTCGGTGTTCAAGCGGCGAATGGCCAGCAATAGGCCGATCAGGAAGGCGAGGGGGATGGCATAGGAGATCGCAATCGGGAAGATACAGGCCATCACGACGCGTAGATCGGCGAGCGTCATGCCGACCAGGAAGAGCTCGTCCAATCGGCGGAGCAGGTTTTGGGTCAGCAAGACGAGCGTCAGCACGAGGAAGGCCAGCGTGCAATACAGCAGGGTCTCCCGGATTACGTAGAGGGAGAGGGTGCGCGCGAATCGCATGCTCCGTATCGTATCGGCAGGGGGACGCTTTGAGCCACCCCCACTCCTTCAGATGAAGAACTCTCCGCCCGTCGCCGATCGCGTCTTGATCATTCGCCTGGGCGCGTTGGGGGACGTGGTCCGTACCCTGCCCGCGGCGGCCTCGCTCCGCTCGCTCTATCCGGGGTCGCATTTGACCTGGCTGGTGGAGCCCGCGGCGGCGGGGGTGGTGGAGGCGGCGGGCCTCGTCGACGAGGTGCTGATCTTTCCGAGGGGGGCACTCGTCGAGGCGCTCCGAGAGGGAGATGCCCTCTTGTTTGCACGTCGTTTGCGCCGTTTCCTCCGCACCCTGCGCGAGCGCCGCTTCGAGTTGTCGATCGATTTTCACGGATTGCTCAAGAGCGGATTGTTGGCTCGCCTCTCCGGCGCTCCGCTCCGCTACGGCCATTCGGCCGGAGTGGCGCGAGAGGGAGCGGCGATCTTTGCGAACCGCCGGGCTGGGCCCTTGGCGAGGCACCTCTCCCGTTTCGATTGCAACGAGGCTCTGATCGGCGCGTTGGGACCACGCCCGATTGCGCAGGTGGGGCCTTTGCTGGTTCCCTCGGTACTTGCCCAGGCCCGACTGACGGCGCGTCTTCGTGCGGCGGGCCGGGAGCGCAGCCGCGGCTTCGTGTTGCTGCATCCCGGGAGCAGCGCTGGAGCCCGACACAAGCGCTACGCGCCCGGAGGGTGGAGCGAGGTCGCGAAGTCTCTTTCGGCCTCGGGGTTCGAGGTCTGGATCGCGGCGGGGCCCAGTCGACACGAACGCAGTCTGGCGGAGGACATCGTTCGCCGAGCCGAGGGGGCATTGGTGCTGGCCCCGGAGACGCGTTCCTTCGACGATCTGCTCGCGCTGCAGGTCCGTGCGGCAGTCTTCGTGGCCGCCGATTCGGGACCGCTCCACGCAGCTTCGCTCGCGAGGGTCCCCGTCGTCCAACTGGTGGGGCCGACGGATCCGGCGCAGAACGCCCCCTGGCGCGGCTCGCCCTCCCGGCGCCTTCGGGTGCCATTGCCTTGCAGCCCCTGCCGCCGGGGCTGTGCTGACCCCGCATGTATGCGCGCGATCTCGCCGGGTTCCGTAGCGGACCTGGTCCGGGAACTGCTGCGGGCGTCCCGCGACGCAGGGGACGGTCGTGGCTCGGTCTCGGACGCCTTGCTCGTCGGCCCGGGGAGCTGAGTCGATGAGACGCGAACCAGGCGAGCGGCCTGTCCGGCGGATCCTGGTGCGCTGCCCCAATTGGCTCGGGGACGTCGTGATGGCGACGCCCGGATTGCGGGCGCTGCGCCATGCTCACCCCGAGGCCCGGATCGTCGCACAGGTTCCGAGCACGCTGGCCCCGCTGCTCGAGGGTTCGGGGCTGGTCGACGCGATCTGGCCGCTGGCTTCTCGTGGAGGAGGCCTGGCGGGCTGGCGTGCGGACATCCGGCGCGTGGCGTCGGAGGACTTCGACCTGGGGGTCGTGCTGCCCGAGTCGATCTCGTCCGCATTATTGATGCGGTTCGGACGAGTGCGGGAGGTCGTAGGCTTCGCGCGGGACCCCCTGCGTCGTTGGCTGCTCGACCGCGTGGTGACGGCCCCCGCGGAGTGGGGACGCCGCCGGATGGTCTCGCGCGAGCGATTCGTGCTGAAGCTGATGGCGGCCCTCGGAGCGAACTCCGGCGACCGTACGCTCACCCTCGCCGTGACCGCCCGGGAGGAGGCTCGGCTAGCAGACGCGTTCGAACAGGCGGGCGTTTCCCCCGAGTCGCGGAGGGGGACAAGGTGGGTCGTCATCGCGCCGGGTGCGAGCTTCGGCTCGGCCAAGTGCTGGCCCGTCGAGCGCTACGCAGCGCTCGCCGATCACCTCATCGAACTTGGCCAGGAGGTCGTCTTATTGGGGGCGCCGGGAGAGAGTGAGCGTTTGCGAGCCGTGGACTCGGCGATGGAACGGTCCGCGACCGTGCTGGACGGGACGCTCGATGTCGGTGGATTGAAAGCGCTCCTGCGCGAAGCTCGGGCGCTCGTCGCAAACGACGCGGGCGCTCGTCACGTTGCGGCGGCCTTCGGTGTGCCCAGCGTGATCTTCTTCGGGCCGACCTCGGTCTCCAAGACCGCAGATAATCTGTCGAGCATCGAGGTGCTCGAGACCGAGCACGATTGCCGCCCGTGTTATCGACGCGAATGTCCGATCGATCACCGCTGCTTACGCACGATTGGGGTCGATGAGGCTCGGCAGGCGACCGCACGCGCGCTCCTTCGCGAGCCCCCTCGCCTGGACGAACGGGCTAGGAGCGCATCGGAGTGAGTGATCTGTCGATCGTGATTGCGAGCTACGAGACGGCGCCCGAGCTGCGAGCCTGCCTGCGTTCGATCGAGCGCTCGTTGGCCCAGGGGCTCGATCTCGACCTGGACGTGATCGTCGTCGACAATGGGTCCCGGGACGAGAGCGTGGCTTGTGCCCTCGAGTCGGCGCTGGCACCCCGGGTCGTGGCGAGTCGCCGTAATCGTGGCTTCGCGGCCGCGATGAACGTGGGTCTCCGATTGTGCCGGGGGCGTCACGTATTGCTGTTGAACAGCGACGTGGAGGTCGATCGTGCGTTGCTCGAAGGGGCGGTTGCCCGGCTCGACGCGGAAGAGGGGGTCGGGGTCCTCGGTCCGGCGCTGGTCCACAGCGACGGTCGAGCACAGCGCTCGGTTCACGCGATGCCCGGGCTGGCGACCGAGCTTTTCTCGGATCGGGCCGTGCGCTGGGTATCGGAACGCCTCGTCGCGCCTTCGGATCGCCCAGAGGTCGGCGCAGCGCGGGACGTCGAGGCGATCCGGGGTGCCGTCTTCTTTTTACGCGCGGGGTGCGTCGAGGAGGTCGGGTTGCTGGATGAGGGGTTCTTCTTCTTTCTCGAGGAGACCGATTATTGTGGTCGGGTGCGCGAAGCGGGTCTTCGAGTCGTCTACTGTCCAAGCCTGGTCGCGCGACACGCGCTCGGCGCGAGCAGTAAGCGGCGCGCGCCGCTGGCGACGCGAATCGAATACCACCGATCGCTCTATCGCTTTCTCTCGCGTTGGCGAGGGCCCTCGATCGCACGTTTCGTCTGCGCCCTGCGGGCGGTTCGGGGGATTCTCGGCCTGGTACTGCTTTCGCTTCCAGCGGTGTTCTCTCCCCGCGCCCGCGCCCGGCTCGCCCAGCGCTACGGGCTCCTCCTGTGGCATCTTCGCGGCTGCCCGTCGGAGCCGACGCTGGCCGATGCTTTGGCCCGAGTACCACTCGGCGGTATGGGCGACGGTTGAATGGATGCGGCCGGGTCGGGAGGGGTGGGAGTCGAATGAGTTCGATGGATTGCGACGCGCTTGAGGCGATCGTCGGGCGATGGCGTGAAAAGACGGTGCTCGTCGTCGGAGATCTGATGCTGGACGAGTACCGGCTGGGTCAGGTGGAGCGGATGAGCCCCGAAGCCCCCGTGCCCGTCGTGCGGGTTCGCGAGGCCCCCCAGGAGCTCGGTGGCGCAGGGAACGTCGCACGCAACGTGGTCTCCCTGGGCGCGTCCTGTGAACTCGTGGGCTGCCTCGGACGAGATGCCGAGGGCCGCGTCTTTCGGGACCGGTTGCGCGGGATCGGAATCGACGAAGGGGGCACGATCGAGGTCGAAGACCGTGCCACGACGCATAAGCTGAGGGTCGTTGCGGGGTCTCGTCAGCTGCTTCGGCTCGATCGGGAGCAGGGGGGCGCGTTGGGTCGTGAGGCTTCGGCGGCATTGCTCGAGGCGGTCGAGGTGCGACTGCCGGACTGTGACGTGGTGATCCTCGAGGATTACGAAAAAGGGCTCTTCGCAGACGGGCTGGCGGCCCGGATCATCGCGCTGGCCGGGCACGTCGGTCGACCCGTCCTGGCCGATCCGAAGACGGAGCTCCGGCGCTTCCGAGGCGCGAGTCTGGTGAAGCCCAACTGGTCCGAGGCGACGCAAATGCTGGGTCGATCGATTTCCGAGACCACCGGGCGGGCGAGCGTGCTCGAGAAGCTTCGGGCGGAGCTCGCCGGAAGCGACATCGTCGTGACGCGAGGTGCTGCGGGCATGAGCGCGCTGGGCGGGGAGGGAGGTGCGTTCGACGTTCCGACACGC
>Ga0315316_10001078_pt1 | contig 18789 bp, 37 predicted proteins | sample M160m3416metaG_FD_203702 | JGI IMG/M metagenome (GOLD analysis project Ga0315316, IMG submission 203702) | Ammonia-oxidizing marine archaeal communities from Monterey Bay, California, United States - M1 60m 3416 | ecosystem: Environmental > Aquatic > Marine > Intertidal zone | place: USA... | reverse complement strand
AACATTAGAGGATTGTGAGGAGTGGTTATATACTTGGAGTAAGAGGATAAGACCAAAGGTTTTTACTATACTGGGTGGAGAACCAACATTACATAGAGATCTACCAGATATATTATACATGGTTCGAGGGATGTTCCCAGATCCATATACTGAGATTGATTTGATAACCAATGCAACTGGTTTACATTTGCATCCTAAATTACCACACATGCTACTAGCAACACAAGCGAACCTAGCAGTATCAATTCATAGCATAGAGCATATGAATTATGTTAGGAAGTTTAAGCGTGGGTATGAGATTGCTAAGGACTGGAAGAATGGTATGGGTGTTCATGTAGAGTTTTGGGATTTTACTAATAAAGAATGGATTAGACAGTATAAAGGATTTGGTGATAGAATGATGCCATATGAGGATAATAACCCTAGGAAGAGTTGGGAGAAGTGTATCTCAAAGGATGCTTTACAACTACATGAGGGTAAGTTATGGAAGTGTCCACCTCTAGCGTATCTTCCCATGCAAGCAGAGAAGTATAATCTGTCAGAGAAGTGGGATGAATACTTGAATTATAAACCATTAGAGGTAGAATGTACTGATGAGGAATTAGAAAACTTCTTAAATAAAGAAGACGAATCATTTTGTTCAATGTGTCCTGCTAATCAAGTAGAACCATACATTAAACCAGATCCAACGTTACCACTTAGTTATTGGGAGAAGTGTAATGATAACATGGGGGATATCATCAGAGAGTCATAATGCAGCACTAGCAGTGTTTGCAGATGATAGTTTGGTGTTTGCCTCAGAGAGTGAGAGATTTAGTCGTATAAAGAATGATCCAATAATACCTGATAATCTTATACATCATGCTCTTCAGTATGGTAGACCAGAGTTGGTTTGTTGGTATGAGAGACCATTTATAAAACAGTTAAGACAGTTACGTGCAGGTCAAGGATTAAAAGAGAATTTTACAGAGTATATTGATGCCCCAGTTAAGTTCTATGGGCATCATTATACTCATGCTTGTGGTGGATATTATACCAGTCGATTTAGAAATGCATGTATAGTTGTCATTGATGCTATTGGAGAGTTCCAGACTCTAACAATATGGGAAGCGGTTAATGATAATATAACTTTAAAATATCAGAAGAGATATCCAAATAGCATTGGACTTTGGTACAGTGCTATGACTCAGAGGTGTGGGTTAAAACCAAATGAGGAAGAGTATATCCTCATGGCAATGTCTGCATTAGGTGATCCTAATAAGTTGAGACAAGCAATGTTTGAGGACTTTATTGGTGAGGATTTTAAGTTTAAGAAGAATCTTCATAAGGGATGTAAGGATTGGAGACCAGAGGAGAACATATATGATATTGCAGCAGCAACACAGAATGTCTATGAGATATTATTTGAATTAATATTGAGGAAGGCAAAGAGATTAGTTAATAGTGATAATTTAGTTTTGATGGGTGGTTGTGCTTTGAATTGTGCTGCTAACCCTAAAGCATATTCATTCTTTAAAAATGTATGGATCATGCCAGCACCAGGTGATAATGGATCTGCTATAGGTGCAGTGTTAGCACATAAGAAGAAGCATATTGCATATACTCCATACACAGGAGTTAATATAACATCTAAGTATGATAATGAAGTTATTGTTGATCATTTGTTAGACAACAAGGTATGTGGTATTGCCAGAGGAAGAGCAGAGTTTGGACCTAGAGCATTGGGTAATAGAAGTTTACTAGCAGATCCTAGAGACTTAGGAATTAAGGATAGGGTGAATGAGATCAAGGGTAGAGAACCATTCAGACCATTTGCTCCAGTGATATTAGAAGAGTATGCTAAGGTATACTTTGATCTACCTGTAAAACGATCACCATATATGCAATTCACAGCAAAGTGTAATTTCCCTGACAAATATCCAGGCATTGTGCATGTAGATGGTACTAGTAGGGTACAAACAGTCACAATGCGTGATAATAAACCCCTATATAATTTACTTAGATTATGGAAGGGTAAAACTGGTTGCCCAATGCTATTGAATACTAGTCTTAATGTGAAGGGTGAACCTATGGTGAACGATATAAGTGATGCAAAGAGATTTGCAACTGTTAATGATGTTAAGGTATTCTCATGACAATATATACTGAAAATCCAACTGGAGGTAGAAGTGTAAAGATCTTCAAGATTGAGGATCGTGCAGAATTGAATACCAGTTGGTATCATGATAGTGATGGGGAAGCAAAGTTCAAACAGAATTTAAAAAGGACTCCATCTGACTGGAAGTATAGAACTGAGACTATAACATATAAAACCAACTCTCTTGGGTATCGTACCAAAGAACTTAACAAAATCAATTGGAAGAAATCTATTGTTGTTTTAGGTTGTTCTTTAGTATTTGGTGTTGGAGTTTCTGAGGAGGATACAATAGCAAATCAGTTAAGTGAGATAACAGGACATTATGTTGTTAACATGGGTGTCTCTGGTTCTTCTGGACAGTTTGCAGTACATAACTTAGCATGTTTACTACAATATTATAAACCAAAAGCAATTGCTATTGGTTGGCCAGATACAAGTAGAGTTCCTTTATACTTAAAGGATCGTACTATTCAATGTGGATCATGGAGAGATGATCCTGCTGGACTCGGTAAAGCAATGAGACGGTATGATTGGCATAAGGACAGTATATTACAGTTGCAACAACTTATTGCTAGACAAATGGGGATGACTGCTGACTTTACTCTTTTTAAAGGAGTTCAAACGGTTTTAGATACTCCATACATACCTATCATTGATTATGGTAGGGATCTGGGACATGGAGGTGTTAAAACCTACAATAACGTAGCAAAATGTATTGCTGAACAGTTATCATTATGATATACTGTTAAAGTACTAGGAGGTCGCATGACTACAAGACAGTGGAAAACTACTGACAAGAAGGGACGTGAGTCCATTTGGGAGTGGGAAGAGACTCCAGAAGTTCTCAAGGCAATTGAAGTACTTCATAGTGAGAAGACTGTTGTTGCAACACCCCCAGAGAAACCTAATGAAGAATGATTCTCTAACTATGGAAGAACTCACAGATGCCGCTGATGAGTTTTTTGCTAAGTTTGATTTTATTATGACAAGATGCCCAGAGGGAACATCCGTTAAGGATATTCTAAGGGTTATGGATGTCGTTGCTAACATTGGGTATAGAAATAGAGACAATCAAGAGAAGGTTGTCGGTTTTATTGGACCAGAAGGAAGACAGGAGGTTCCTAAAGATGAAGAGACTACTGAGGAAGATTAGAGACTGGTTCCAGAAGAAAAAATCAACGGAACATGATCCGTATAACTACAAGTAAACAAACATGAGATTCTTTTTAGATACCGCAGATGTTGATGCTATTGCTTCCAGATATGAGACTGGATTAATAGATGGTGTCACCACTAACCCCACCTTAATACTGAAGTCAGGTCGTACTCAGCATGAGGTTATCAAAGAACTTGCAGAACGCTTCCCTGAGATGGAGAGTATATCTGCTGAGGTAGTTGCTGAGACTGCTGATGAGATGGTAGCACAAGCAGAGACTTACTATCCTCTTGCACCTGCTGTTACTATTAAAGTACCATGCACAGTTGAAGGACTTAAGGCATGTAAGAGATTGAGTGATGGTGGCATTAAGACTAATGTAACCTTAGTATTCTCTGTTGCTCAAGCATGTTTAGCAATGAAGGCAGGTGCTACATACCTCTCACCATTTGTAGGTAGACTCAATGACAATAGTTTTAGTGGTGTTGAGTTAATCAAAGCAATCTGTGGTGTTCAGAAGGAACATAAGATGGAGACTAAGATTTTAGCAGCATCTATTAGAGAAGCACATCAAGCATCACGTTGCTTGTTATATGGTGCTCATGTTCTTACACTACCTATTAAGACATTTGATAGTATGTACAATAGTGTACTGACTAGAGAAGGTCTTGACCTATTCAATCGTGACTATGCGGAGGCATCATTAACACATGGCTAAGATCTACGAATCCCCTGATGGTGGCAAGACTGTTTACGTCAGGGATACTGATACTCCAGACAAAGAGAGAGAACTCTTATTTGATTATAAGTTGATGGATGCTGAGTTACAAGCAAATTCACCATATAATGATGGATGGACTCAAGAGGCGTATCGTGAATATGCAATGGAACGTAGACAGGAATTGCAGATGCCCCAAGTTGAAGAGGAACTTTGGCCCGCATGGATTAAGATGAATCTAACTGAGGAAGCAATGAAGACGTATGGTAGTTGGAAGGCAATGCAAGATGATGGATGGGAGTTGACAGATGATGGGTTCTGGTTTAATGACGGATCTGCAAAGGTGCTAAATAAAGAATAAAGGAATAGAAGTCTTATACAATGTCAGCAACATTAACTGCGACTGGAATTACATTTGGAGACTCTACCTCACTGGCATCAAAGTATGGTGTAGTTGAGCAGGGTGCTGCTATGGTATTCTTCCAAGCTGCTGCTCCAACTGGATGGGTAAAGGAAAATTCACATAACGATAAAGCATTAAGACTTGTTAATGGAACAGGTGGTGGGTTTGGATTTGGTGGAACCTCTGGTGCTGGTGGATTAACATTCTCTCAAGTATTCCCAAATAGTACATCATCACTAGCAGTACCATTTAGTGCTGCTACAACTGTAACTGGTACAGTTGGTGGTACTACTCTGGCAATATCCCAGATACCAGATCATACACACAATTCATTAACAGGTGGTACTGCTTCTGCTTCAGGTGGAGGTGGAACTTTTAGGGTTTCAGGATCATCACCAACAGGTAATGTGGTATCTCCTAGTGGACAGATAGGACAACCACATGATCACCCCTTTAATGGGTCAGCAACATTTACTGCTACTGGAGCAGGACAGATTGACTTAAGACTTCAGTATGTCGATGTACTAATATGCACGTTCAGTTGATATGGCAAGATTAACATCCAATGGAGTACAATTTGATCTAGCAGATGCTAGTAATTCCATTAATTCACTTTATTGGATGTATCCTGCTGGAACAAGGAAATTGTTTTGGGAGGCAGCAGCACCTCCTGGATGGACTCAGTTGACTGATGTTTCATACAATAATAAAGCACTTAGAGTAGTAACAGGAACAGGTGGTGGAATGTCTGGTACATTCGATTTTACCACAGTATTATCTGTTGCTAGAGATATAACAATAACTGTAAATAATACTGAACCTATTCTACCACCTTCAGGTATACCAAAAGTGGTGGGTGACCATACTCTATCAATTGCTGAGTTACCAGAACACCAACACGAACACTTACTTGGACCTACTGGTGGTTCAAATGCTACACCATTTAGTAATGTAGGATCTAGGGTAAGAGATGGTGCTACTAACACTGGTGGAGTGGATCAAGGTGCTGCTGGAGGTCCCCATGATCATCCCTTTAGTGGTGACGTATCAATTCAAGGAACATATACTGCAACATCTAATTTGGCAATTCAATACTTAGATGTTATACTATGTCAATTAGACTAGATATATAATTATATTATGGCACAATTAAAACCTGATGATTTTTGTCCATTGATTCAAGATAAGTGTAAACAACTTGGTTGTTCATGGTATACACAAATAAGAGGTGCAAATCCACAAACAGGAGAAGCAGTTGATGAATGGGGTTGTGCAGTAACATGGTTGCCTATGTTAATGATAGAGAACTCACAGCAACAGAGAAGTACTGGTGCTGCTGTTGAATCGTTTAGGAATGAGATGTCAAAGGCAAGTGAGACTAATATTAATGTCTTATCTGCTGCTGCTCAAATGTTACAACAGGCAAGAGATACAAAGGTCATCAAAGCAGATATAGATATAGATGCTGATGAGAGTAACGACCATACTCATACACTTGGAGGATCGCAATGAAGGTATTTACTTTAATAGAAGCAGATCGTTACATTAAAGTTGACGATAAAGGTATATTCTTTACTAAAGAGAATTGGCCTTTTAATGATATTGAGCATCTATGGGCAATTCAATGGAAGAATGGTAATGGGTGGGTAGAATATGATAGTGCTATTCCACATACTTCTATCACAGAGGAGGAGATTCAAAAGTATGTTGATCATTTTAATGTAGAGAATGAACGTCAGATAGCAGAACAGAAGGCAAAGGAAGACGAAGAGAAGAAGAGAGTTGTATCATGGGAAGAAGCGATGAAAGAACTCGAACTTCAGATGGATAGTATGCAGAAGAATCATGATGATGAGATGAAGGAGATTGAATTAAAGCATGATACTGAGAAGGAGAGATTATATACTAATGCTGAATTGCATGAGAAGGAACATAAGAGACAGATGACATTCTTAATGAAGGATCATGAACTTCAAGTAGAACGTATCCAACAACAGGTTAGTCAGGATCATGAGGAGATCTTCATGAATCAAGACACAATGGAGGATATAGCAAAAGACAGTCCAGATATGTTTGATGGTTTACCAAAAGTAGATAATAAGTTATCACCTATGGTAACATTATTTGATGGTGAAGTTGATGAATCTTTATTTGATGATGCTATTGATGATGGGCATTTTGATAAAGCAACTGGAGTTGATGAGTCGCAAGAGTTTGTGGATGAACAGATTCGGAAGGAAACTAATGATGTTAAGTATAACTCTCCAGATGGAGATAGTGAGTTCCAGAATTTTGATCTAAGTAAACTTGATGATGAGTTTGACTTGGAGATGATGTTTGAAGAGGAAGAAGTTCCTGTTGTTGATGAGATTGAGAAATTGATCATTGAGGATGAAGAAACCAAAATGGAGGATTAGTTTGGACAAGGATCATGAGGTTAGAGTAGGTAATAATGATGCTCAACGTAAGGACTTAAGGAAGACTGCAAAGAGATTGATTAAAGTAGCAAAGAAGCATCCTAATTTATGGACAAGAGAGGATGTCATGTATGCTAAGTTGATCAAGAGGCAGAATAAAAAGATTAAGAAGAGTGATGGGAACGATAGTAATTAGTGGAGAGAATATTAGGTTATTCTCTATTATAGTACTTGGTATCGTTTGGTTCTATCTTCTTAATATAGAATTGAGGAATAGTAATGAAGATGATTGAAGTTATTGTTTTTGTTCTTTGTTCTGCTGCATTAGCAGGTGGAGCATTTGCTTTGATGTGGAAGAATATAAGTGATATAAATCATAGTAGTACCACTAATAAAAGACCGATGGATAAAAATCCAGAGAACCCATTAAACTCTAATCATCCAGAGGTTAAAGAGATTAAAGGTACAGATGAACTGTTAGTTGTAAATTTTGAGAAGGATACTCGTGATCCTTTGAATAAGTCATTGCAAGATAGGATAGATGCTTTGAATGATGAGATAGATGATCCTTGGGATGATGAAGATGACGATGATGATGGTGGGGATGTAGTAGTTGTAAGACGTTGACAAATGGTGTATAATATGTGAGATGATGAACATTTAGTAATGTGGACACTTTTAATATTGAACTTAAAATAGGTGATAAGTTGGACGTTGGGAAGTTTAGAAACGTCAGAACAGTTATCACTGACATAACAGTTGACGATCATGGGCAACCTGTTATACATACAGATAAAGGAGAGCGTAAGGCATTATCATTCCGTCTTCGCAAACTAGATGTATGAGCAATTCTAATATGAGTGAAAGAATTAAGGTTGCTGAAGCAAGGATAAAGGAGTTGGAACTCCTGATTAAGCATTGGAAGAAGAAAGATAATAAAACAATAATGAGATGTAAGTTGGGTGATGATCCTTGGGATGGATATCATCCTCATGATACTTCCTTGGGCAATAGATTATATCATTGGGAGCAAGCACAATTAATATATGGAGAAGAGTATCTCTTATCCTTTGAGAAGAAATACTATCCTGAGAGTGAGTTCTTGAACTTCCCAAATAGTATATTTGAGGATGATGGTAGTTGGGATAATACTGTAGATAATTTGCAAGATCAATGGTTAGAGACATGGTTGCAAAATATGGCAGGTCAAATTAAGTTAGGAGATAATATCATAAGCACCATTACAGTAAAAGATCCAGAGAATCATGAGAAGTTTAAGACTTTGTTTGGTAAGTATCATGGTGTTCATTTGAGAAGAGGTGCTGGTATGTGGTTTACAGATGATGATATTAATTCTATACCTGCTGATTTAAAGGATGATTACTTAGAATTATATAATAAATTGAATCAAAATCATGATGTAGTTGAGGAAGAGACTTATAAGTACATTCAGGATAGTGATTACTTTGATCAGATGGATATTGAGAAGGAGTATTACATTGCTTCTGATATACCTTGTAAATACTATGCTCATTGGAAAGATACATATAAAATTGTTGATAAGAATGATCTGATTGATGAGTTTAAAAAGATTTGTCCTTTGAATGATATGAATCAGGATGTATTTGAATCTATAATGGACTGGTTTGCATTGGCATATTCTAAGGGTATATTGGGACATGGTGGTTCAACTTTTAATTTAACAGCAGCAAGGTGGCAGATCACACCAATAGTAAACATAGGGAGAAGCAGACTTTTTAGTTGAATTAATATAACTTTATGTTATAATGATATATAATATATACGGTGCGGTAGGCATTTATGCTTTGGTTTGATCAGGAGAATTGTGTTGACCATAAAATTGCAAATCCATTTGGTCCTCTCATCTACCATAATCAGGTAGGAGAGGGTTTTTTACGTTTGTTGCACTCAACAGCAGAGAATTCAAAGACAAGTGGTGATGATCGTGGGTCTACACTTGCAGGTAATATAGCAGCACAAACACAAGCAGTTGTAGAACAAATGCCATTCATGGAGCATCTTTACCCTCATGTTTTGCATTATGTAAGATCGTGCTATAATAGACTGGAAACTAATTTGATTGGAGTAACTCCAAAACATATAGATAGCATCAAGTTGCATCTTGGTGATGGTCCTTGGATCAACTATCAGAAGCAGCATGAGTTTAATCCTATCCATGCACATGGAGGAACTCTTAGTTCTGTTATCATGATAGATGTACCAGAAGAGATTGCTAAAGAAGTTGATAGTCTTGATTATGAGACTAATATGCCATGTCCAGGTCAACTGGAGTTTATTGATGGACCAACTAGTTATCTCTGTCCAGGCACATATAAGGTGGTTCCTAAGACAGGAGATATATTCATATTCCCTGCTGAGTTGAAGCATACTGTGTATCCATTTACTAGTGATGTTGAACGAGTTACTATGAGTTTTAATGTATTTGACATAGAGAAGATCTATGATTAATGAGAAGTTGACAGAGAACAATTTTATGATTGTTCCAAACTTTATATCAGCAGAGAGAGCAGGTGATCTAGCAAAAGATTTTAACTTGTATGCTGAGGAGTTTGATATAACTAATGATCCTCAAGTAGATAAGTGTCTTGGTAAGTATGATTATATCTCATTTGTAGAGTTATTATGTGAGAAGAATGTGCAGGTATCTCAACTGGTTGGTGAGACTGTGCTACCAACATATACTTACGCAAGGATATATGAGAAGGGTGCAGTTCTAACTCCACATGTTGATAAGGAAGAGTGTGAGATCTCTTTGACTGTTAACCTAGAGTCTGATGAACCGTGGTCTATATGGATACAGAATCCTAAAGGACAGAAGCAAGAAGTTGTATTGAATCGTGGTGATGCTATGATATACTTTGGTATGACTGCACCACACTGGAGAGAGGAGTACACTGGTAATGCTTGCACACAACTATTCATGCATTATGTTAGGAGTAGAGGTAAGTATGCCACATTCTATTTTAATAAGGAACGTAAAGTAGTGATTGATCAACCACGTAAGAAGGAAGACATACCAGTCAAGGTGGAACCATTACCTAAAGCAAATACTCTCGACCAGTTTATACGAGTGTATGATAATATACTTACACATAAAGAATGTAAGTTAATACTTGATGAGTATGCTGAGTCTAAGGAATGGTATGATGCAATGGTTGGTGGTGGTGTAAAGAAAGATAACGTTAGGAAATGTCAGATTGCTCATATATCATTGAAGGAAGTAATCAGTAAGAATGAAGAGATTAGGAAGAAGATAGACACACTTGTATTTGATAAGGCAGGAGGTGCTGCATCTCAATATATTCAGGAGTTCCCTCATTGTAATATCAGTACTGATAGTGGTTATGATTTACTGAGGTATAAAGAAGGTGGATTCTATACTATACATACAGACAACTATAAGGATAGACCGAGAACAGTTGCGATGTCATTGATGTTGAATGATGATTATGATGGTGGAGAGATAGCATTTTTTGAGAGAGAGCATATTATTAAACCATCGGCAGGTTCAGTAGTGATCTTCCCTGCCAACTTCATGTATCCTCATGAGATCATGCCAGTCCTCTCTGGTACACGCTATGCTATCATAACTTGGTTTACATAATATAAAGTAATCGTTAAGAGTTGACAAATTTGTATATATAATGTACAATATGTCTTTAAACCCACACAACTGTATCATATGGCACTTTCTGAACAAGTGATTGACTCTCTTGCTGATGCAGAGTCTAATCTTCGTAATGCTTTAGCATTTGCTGCTCGCAATGAGAGACCAATGATTTGTAGAGAGATTGCTAAGATGATCTCATCCATAGATACAATACAGAGTGCTGATGGTATACTAGACGCATTAGAGAACCGTGACCACGGATCAAGTGGTTCATTCGGTTCCTTTTTTAACCCTAACGACGAGGAGTAAACCAATGATCGCATTAGACCAAACATATGAATCTTATCTTAAAGGAGATAAGAAGTTCCGTATTGATGGAATAGAAGAGAGAATACGTGGATATGGTTGGCATTGTGATGGTAATGAACTGAAGGGACATTATGTTACAACAGATAACTACAAACTGTTTTACAATATGTTAGGTGAATATGTAAAGAAGACACCAATTAAACATTTGGTTAATATATAATATAGAATTTGGTAACGTGAATGGATGATGATCTTCTCCAACTGTATAGGCAGGGCATCAAGTCGTTAGATGACATTAAAGAAGATTATGCTGCAAGGTTAGCAGCAAGGGAGTATCAACCTGAAGAGGTGATACTAAAAACAGGGTTATTGTGTCTTAGATTGACAAAAGAATATTTTAGGGTGCATCATCACATTGCTGATCATGAGGATGATGCAAAGAAGAAGAAGTTTATGAAGAGAGAGTTAGAGAATAATTATAACATAGGTTCATTCATCATTGATGACAACAATAGAAAATATTATAGAGTCTTGCAGTTGACTGATGATGACGATTGCAAGGCACATTGCTTTGTGGGGATGACTGATGGTAGAGTATATAAACCAAGATCACAGACAACAGCGAATAAGAAGTATTGGTGGAATTTAGATGAGTGTCTAAAGATTGCTGACTGTCATGGATATTACTTGAATAAAGATCCAGAAGAGAATATGCCACTCTAGCGACCTGCACACTCTGTATGTACTAGGAATGTAATTGCGTGTATAATAAGGAGGTACTCAAGAGAATTACCTCATGACTTTAACACCAGTTAAATTCGATTCTCCATCTTACGACAAGTACGAAGATGTGAAGAATAAAACTATTCAAGAGAGAGTTCTTGAGTGGACCAATGCTTTGTGTATTGCACTTGAAGAGGACTACAAAGAGTATACCATAAGATCTGCTCAACAGTTCCCTAGTGAGTATGGCAATGCAAGACTTGAGAGAATCAAGCAAGGTACTGAGAACTTGATGAAGTTCACCTATACTGTTGGCAAAAAGTATATCAAGATCGTTCAAAAGGATTGGAACGACAGAGAGAACTGCTACGAAGGTGGTGGTGTTCATGCTTTTGTTGACAAGAATACAGGTGAGGTTTACAAACCAGCATCTTGGAGAGCACCTGCAAAGCATGTTAGGTATGACTTACGCATCATTCAAGAGCGTAACGCATGCTATAACAGAGCATCATGGGCAGGTGGATACCTTTACCTGAGATAGAACTATGCATTTAATTCTTCCTATCATCGGGATCATACTTATATGTGTGATCCTCTGTTACTCAATCATCCATCGCTACGATCCTCATGCCTAAGCAACTATTCAAACCAAAGACATTCAACTGTGATCTCACAGAGAGTCAAATCAGCACTATCCTTTATGTACTTGAAGGATACAGTCAAGGCAATGATGATGAAGAACTTGTTCAAGAAATGGATGGGATCTTCAAAGTCCTTGAGAATGTAGTACCGCAAGAGTACTACGATGAACCAGAGTGGACTAACAATGTTAACCCACCAACAGGTGTCGAACTTGAAGATGTAACTGATGAATCTTATGATGAGGAGGGTAACTTAATCCCATGACTAAAGTCAATCGTTACACAAGAGCAGGACATGAGGGTAAGGAGATTACTTGCCCAAAATGCTCACAAAATGCTAAAGTATATCACTTTAGTTGGTCTGCAATCACATGCTTACATTGCAGAGAATCAGTAAACAAAACAGATTGGGAGGTTTACAGAGTTTAATCATGGCAACTTGGAACGCAAAATGTTATCTGGGAACCAAAGGAGGTTATCAAAACCTTCAAGTTGATGCTTCATCAGTCAATGGTGCTCGTCAACAGTTTGAGAGAGTCTATGGTTCCCAACAAACTATGAACATTCGTCGTGTCGGTGGCGATTCTTATTCAGGAGGTGGTAGTATGGGTGCAATAGAAGGCATCAGTGCATTATTATTCTGGGTTGGTGCGTTCCTATTATTCATGTATTGGAAGTACATTGTTGGAATAGCATTGATCTTCGGAATACTATGGTTAATCATGTGGTTTTTTGAACAAAAGGAGACTAAAAAATGAGCACACTAGATCATGAAGGCATCTTAGAAGGCATCTATGCTGACATCTGTGAGGAATTCCCAGATATGCCTGATCAAGACAAGCACAACCTAACACTTCAAAGGTTTGAGGATTTGTGCCAATGAGCAAAGACATGACTGCTAAGGAGAAGTTACTCTTCATTGCTTCATTCATATGGATGATGCATTGGGGTGTACGTGTTGCATTTGCATCTATCACTACACTACAGTTGAGGTTCTTCTAATGCTCCTTTACAGCACATCAGGTTATGGATACTCCAAACGTCTTTGTACGGATATTCTTCAATGGTTTTGTGCTGAGTATATGCCACGGCACAAGGTTGAGATTGATGTTCATCATTGTGGGTTGAGGTATGATGATTCTTTTGGATTCTGTGATGTTATAGGTGGATTCACACGACCAAGAGAGTTTAAGATCTCTTTGCAAGCAAGGATGAATAAACCAGAATATACTAAGACTTTGGTGCATGAGATGGTTCATGTTCATCAATGGGTTAGTGGTACTCTTACTAGCAAGCATCGTAGGATGCATTACAATGGTGAGGAGATAGACAGAGATGATTATGAGAACCAACCACATGAGATAGATGCTAGGAATAGAGAGCATGAATTATATTCTCAATTCACATCCATTCCCAAATATTACAGTCACTTTAAGAACTGTCCCAAGAGGGTAGTGCATGTGGGTTAGTGGGTGTATAATAGAGACATACCAAAAGGATTCACATGAACGACGATCTCCTTCTCATCCAAGACCAAGAAGATGATCTTAACGAGGATGTATTTGAATCATTCAACGAAGATCAACTTGATGATCACGAAACCTTCTCCGCTTGACGGGGAGGGTTTTTTACTTTAGAATACTGGTGTTCTTTTACTCCCATGATGGATAAGTATCTTTACATCGTAGACTATTGGGTTCCCTTCCCACAGTCAGAATACGGTGGTCAAATCAATGTGGTTGCTCAGACTGACCAACAATGTTTTGATTTGTGTCTAGGTTTGAATGATGGATATGATGATGACCATGTAGGTCACATACTACCAAAGATTAAACAGGCAATAAGACTTAAAGTTGATGAGGGTGAAGAGGTGGGTATTGTGTCGTCATTTACGACATAGATACTATGTTAGGAGCACATCATGGATGACATTATCAGTCAAATAAGACATGAACAATGCATTGAGCATGTGGAGGAATACTTCATGGCAACGTGCATGGAATTGGTAGCAAGTGACAGGTTAGAAGATGCAGATGCTCTGCATGCAGAATTTGTAGTAGACGAAGAGGAGTGCCCAGATAATTGGTTATTCATCAACGATCTAACACAAGAGGATGATGCTGAATGAAGATTACATCCCCAGAGTTGACGATTATGTCATATGGGATAGAGGTGAGTATGGTAAAGATGAAGGGTGGGTCTACTTTGTAGGTGATGTCCCAGAGGTGAAGAAGGGATTTAGAACAAATCCTAGATATATTACCATTGAGACAGATGTTAAACCCAAACCAACTTGCATGTACACAAGTGGCAAACAAATGCGACATAAAATGGTTCATACATTACTATTATGTTATGAGTCATCATGGAAGGAACTACAATTTGTTAAGTCACGACTCAAAACAGACACACAATTAGAATTAGATTTAGAATGACACTATCCACAGAATTAAAGTCAGGAACTAAGAAGTCACACTCAGCAGCAGAGAATACCAAGTTTGTTGCATCATTCCTTAGAGGTGTGGTTGATCCTGAAGAGTATCGCAAACTCATTGCTAACTTCTACTTTGTGTATAGAGCAATGGAGGAGGAGATCAGCAAACATCATGATGATGTTACGGTAGCAGTGATTGATGATCCTGCATTATACAGGACTAATTCACTTGAGAGAGATCTCAGGTATTATTATGGTCCAAATTGGAGAGCAATCATAACACCAACTGACGCATGTCAGCAGTATGTTAATCGCATACGTGAGGTGGATAAGATGTTGTTGATTGGTCATCATTATACCAGATACATTGGTGATCTATCAGGAGGACAAATACTCAAAGGTATAGCAGAGAAGGCAATGACTGATTTACCAGAGGGTGAAGGGTTACACTTCTATGATTTTGATAAGATAGAGGATGCTAAAGAGTATAAGAATGAGTATCGTGCCACGTTAGATGCGTTAGAACTTGATCAATCTCAGATAGATGCTATAATTGCAGAAGCAAACTATGCGTTCAAACTTAACATGTATATGTTTGATGAGATTCAGGGCAGTGCTCGTAGATCTCTTTGGACGCTCTTTATTAATTGGGTCACAGGCAAATGAAGGACACTGAATACAAACACTTATGGGATCAGGTAGCAGATATGCTAACCAGATTAGGTAAGAAGGATGAGGTGGTTTATCGTGTTAAAGCAACACCTGAATCTGTTGACGCAAAACTATGTAAAATTGGAGAATTTAGATGATTAATCTATTAGCAGCAGCATCGCTGGATTTGAATGAAGCATGGAACTTATCATGGGGTGAAGGTATTCAATTCATTCTTGTTCTTGCATTTGTGTACTGGTTAAAAGTACAGATAGACACAAGAGCAGGACTTGGTAAGAAGAAGTCAAATCAACTTAAGAGAATTATTGTTGAAGCATTGAAGGAGGCAAACTCATGAGTGAACCAAAGTATGCCATTTATGATGAGGCAGTTGGTGCATTGACATTCCTTGAAGGAAGTAGTGGTGTATCATTCAGTGGTCAGTTAAGTGGTGGTAATTATATTAACTTCCCAGATGACTGGGTGGGTAAGAAACCACCTGAAGCAGTTAGAACTATTGATTTTAATACTATTAATGTTCAATTGACACCTGTTGGTCACTATCAAGAGTTATTTGTTGGTGCATTAGAGTGGGGTAAGAGAGTAGAAGTTAAGAACAATGCTGGTAGTGGTGTTAATTGCTTTTATACTGTGACTGCACAACTAGCAGTGAATGATCCACCAAAGTATGTTACTCGTAAGGTAAAGGTTTTGGATGATAATGGTAATGACTCACACTGGGAAGAAGTATAGTGTCTGATGAATTTACAATTGATATTGATAAGGCACTAGAGAAGGCAAAGAATGATGATCTAGCAGGATCATTCATAGATCATAAACCTTTAGGTCTTGAGTCAGTGCGTAAGTCTGTTGATAACTGTGTCAATCTAGCAGGTTTAGATAGGAAGGTGATGGAAGAACTACTCAAGGGTGAATGGAATCATTATGAGACATTGAACTCAGTTGGTAGATCCTCTAAGAAGATTGTCATTGAATATGACATTAAACAAAAGGAGGCAAAGTGATGTGGTACATAGTATTCTGGACAGCATTAACAATGGCAGTGCTAGTATCAATAGGTGTATTTAAAAAATGAGATCAGGATACGTCAAAGTATTAGATCAGGAAGCAATAGACAATACTATTCAACGTGTTGATCTAATGAAGGACTGGTGGATACCGAGAGGTATCTATTGTGGTGAAGGTGGATTCACTGCTAGTGATGAGAATCCTGTTGACTTTTATACTTTGGGTGTAGCAACATATATTGATGGCATATCAAATATACAATACTACTATGATTACATAAAAGACCAAAATCCTGTTTTTAATGATTATTTTGGATTTTTATATGAGCATGTGGTACATGCGTTATGGAATACTATTGGTGATTGTCAAGTAGCAGACTTCTTAGCAACTCCAGGATTCCATATCTTTGGTACTAAACCAAATGAACAACCAAAGATGGCAACCAAAATGTATATGGAGCAACCAAGTGCTACTATACATGTTGACTTACAGCATGAGCAGCATGAATTCTTATGGAGTCATTTTAAAGAGGTAGATCTTGAGAATACATTGTCATTTACTCTACCAATTCAGATTCCTATGAATGGTGGTGGTTTGAATACTTGGGAAGAGGAGTCAATGAAGCAGTATGAGATTGATAACAAATACACTAAGCACATGAAGGAATTAGATTATAGTAAATGGGGTGACTATGATGAACCAACAGTAGTACCATATAATATTGGTGAGATGTTTTGGTTCATTGGACCACTTGTGCATCAAATTGCACCAGCATATAATGCAGACTTTAATGATAGGAGAATAAGTCTTCAAGGTCATGGTGTTAAATGCGATGGTGTTTGGCAATTGTACTTCTAAATACTTAAAAATATTATTATGGCACTTACAATAAACGAGGAACATCAATTAACAGGTAGTGGACTTGGGTATCAACACTCTTGTTATATAATGATGAGAGCATTATGTAATCGTTCAGGATTAAAGTATGGTATTGGTAAGCATGACTTAATAGCATTAAGAGCGACATATAAGACATTACAATTTGATGAGGAGATAAATCCAAATGATGTGACTGCTGATAAAGTCATAGAATTTTTAGATGATGAACAGTTTGAAGATGTACTAGCAAGAGTAGAGGATAATGTTCCTTTGTTTGGATATCCAACACCATCTAATGCTATTGACACAACACAGATAACAGAACTCAAGAAGCATTTTACATTTAGAGATGAGATAACTGACGCATGTAAGAAGTTTAAGGAGGATAAGTTTGGTGATACTCCTGTAATCTCTATGCACATTAGAAGAGGAGACTTTGAGGATATACAGAGTGGCATGTTCTTAATAGATGATGATTACTATGAGGATGCACTTAAACAAATGCCTGATGGTTTACCAGTACTGATCTTTACTAACGATAAGGATTATGTAATGAATAATCCTAAGTTCATTGGTTCACGATTCACATTGGTACATGACATTGAGAATAATAATGAGATAGTCAACTGTGACTGGACACAGTGGATGTTGAAGATGGTTGATGAGAGTGGCATGGGCAGATTCTATTATAAAATGGTGTTAAAGATAATGTCAGATAAAAGTGGTGTGCCAGTGCAGCAGATTATTAAAGAGATGAGTGCAGTTGGCAAACGTAAGTTAAAGTATAATTTGTATAATTATTCATATGATCTGTGTTTGATGCGTATGTGTGACTATCATATAATGGCAAATAGTTCATTTGGTTTGTGGGGTGTTGAGTTATCCAATACCAATAAGGTAGTGTATCCTAAGTATTGGATGCAAGGATCACATGTTGATGCAGATGATGGTGATGACCAAATAAAAATGGATTTGGATGGTTTTGATCAAACTGGTTCACTTGCTGGTCATTTTATAACTGACAAGTGGGTAGGATTAGATAATCCAGACCAACGTGCGTTTACACTGGTGTATTAAAATGAGTTTAGGATCAGACGGTAAAATACATAGAGCGGAGGTGCTCCAAAATGCTTATTTGCAAACTATTGGAGACTTATCACGCACAACTAAGTTACCTAAGAGTAAAATAGGATCTAAGGCATTAGCAGAGTTTATTAGATTGGTAGTTGATGAATGTGACACTCTTACATTAAAAGCAACACAAGAATTATATGCTATTGCTGAAGAATTAGAAGAACTTTAGGACACAATATTATTTGACACAAACCACCTGTGTCTATATAATGTGATAGTATTAGATGGTGGAGTAACATGACAAAAGAGGAACAATTAGTGTCAAATTACGAGAATAGCAGACGTGATAGACTTAGATCTGTTATTGCAGACTACCTAGGTGATGCAGGTGCAACCGCACAGTTTATTGTTAATGAGTTTAAAGCAGAATTGAATGATCAATTAGCATTTTATAGACAGAAGGCAGATGTAGCAGGTACAGCAGTTAGTTTACTTGATGACTCACATCCTCCTATAAACACAGGTACAGCAGGTACAATGTATCCTGTAACCATTACACCTGATGA
>Ga0315316_10001077_pt1 | contig 18792 bp, 11 predicted proteins | sample M160m3416metaG_FD_203702 | JGI IMG/M metagenome (GOLD analysis project Ga0315316, IMG submission 203702) | Ammonia-oxidizing marine archaeal communities from Monterey Bay, California, United States - M1 60m 3416 | ecosystem: Environmental > Aquatic > Marine > Intertidal zone | place: USA... | reverse complement strand
GCGCATTGCCGTGAAGGTATTGCCACCTTCCCCAATGAATCCGGGGAAGCCGTAGCCGAAGCCGATTCCTGTTTGAGCCGCGTTCCATCCGGTATCGTCAAAATTGTTGAGTTGCCAGGATTGGCCGATGTCGGCAACTGCCGCGATCCATCGTGCATTTGTCGGCCACGGCACAAGGACCTGTGACTCGGTGACCGGGTTGTCCCTGCTGCCCGTTCCATAGGAAAGGCCATGGACCTGTTCCGGGTATTCCGGGGAGAAAAAAGACAGCGGCGTGATGCCGTTATTGCCTGTCAGGGCAAGGTATTCCCCGCCGGTAGACAGGGAGAAGTTGGCGTGAAGCTCCTCACCGGCGACACTCCGGTCCTTGCCGGAGGCAAACACGACGAGATATCCTCCTGGAGGCACTGAGATGTCAGGAAAGGCCCACTTGGCGGGGTCATTTTCGTCATCAGTCAGGAAGTGGCCGGTGAGTGTTGTTGCTGTTGTTCCAGGGTTGTGGATCTCGATCCAGTCGGAGTCGTCACCATTCTGGTCGAGCAGGCTGCCATCATTATCGGCAACGAACTCATTGATACGCAGCTGGGCATGGGAAGTCAGCGGCAGCAACATCACTGCACTGAGCAGGATGGGGGCAATTTTCATGGGGTGGAATACTTTGGGAGGGGTAAGGATATTAATGGGGATTCCATTATACCCTAAATACCCGCAACACTCCAGTCCTGCCTACCGTTTGGCCTCCAGCCAGGGCATTTTTGGCACACTGTCGGGATTTTCCCTTGCCCATTCCGGTTTGGCAAACCAGCGGATTGAGGAATACCGGGGATAGGTCTCGAAGATGTCGCCGTTGTCGGTGACCCGGGGATCTGAAGTTTTTTTCAGGTAAGCGGAGAGTTGGCCGGCGAGATCTTCCCTAACGGCCGAGAAGGCCGGATCGTCAGCGAGATTGACCAGGCAACCGGGGTCTTTCCGCACATCGAAGAGTTGCTCGTGCGGGCGCTTTGCAACGGCCAGTGAAAAGAATTTTTTCACTTTGGGATCATTGCGCCCGGCAATGAGGAAGCTCAGGCTCGGGCATGCGTCGATGTCGTGGTAGCCACCATGCTCGGGGCCGGGCCTTGAGCCCGGTTTGCCGGAGAGCTTCTGCCCGGGGCCTGCCGGCCAGCGCTCCGGCTTGAAGTTTTTCACGTAGAGGAAGCGCTCTGTGCGAATGCAACGTTGCGGATAAGCCAGGGTGTTGTAGCGCGAGGAGGAATGCCGTTCACGTCCAGAAAATATTGCACTGCGCGTTTTCGTTTCGGTCTTGCCCTGTAACAGGGGCAGCAAACTTTTTCCGGCCAGAGGAAATTCTACCGGTGCCTGGATCCCGGTGATTTCGTGGAGGGTTGCGCTCAGGTCGGTAAAGCTCACCAGGGCATCGCAGGTTTGCCCCCCCTTGATCCTGGAGGTCCAGGCGATTGCCAACGGCATGTGGATACCGAATTCGGTGCAGTTGGCCTTGGCATAGGGAAACGGCATGCCGTTGTCACTGGTGATGATGATGAGTGTTTCTTTGAGCTCTCCGGTTGCTTCCAGAAGGGCGAGCATCTTTCCGCAGTCCCCGTCAAAGCGCTCAATTTCCAGCGCGTAGTCCAGCAGGTCCTCGCGGATCTCCGGGGTGTCAGGAAGAAATGGCGGCACCTCTGCCTGGTCGAGAGTCTTGCCTGACTTGAGGCCGCTGCCCTTCTGGTAACCCCGGTGGGGATCGGATGAGCCGAACCAAAAGGCAAAGGGTTTTTTTCCGGGTCGCGCCCGAAGGAAGCGTTCAAAGCCGGCTGCATAGTTACCGCGTTTTGCTCCATAGTTTTCCCCGGCGGGGTTTCGCTCACGACCGCCGGCTTTGAAGTTGCCCGGTCCCCAGCCCTTGCCCGTGTAGCCGGTGTGGTAACCGGCCTTTTCCAGCAACTCCATGAAGGTCTTGTATTTTGCGTCGAAGGAGGAAGCATGGGTGCCGGCATGCTCGATCATCCATATGTGCCTGCCGGTGAGAAATGCCGCACGGGAAGGGCTGCAGCCGGGTGCGGCACAGAACGCATTGTTAAAGAGCATGCCGTCCCGGGCAATGCGGTCGAAGTTTGGGGTGGAAACCATCTTCGAACCATAGGCCGAGGCATGCGGGAAGGACTGGTCATCGCTGATCATGATCAGGATATTGGGAGGCTTCGCTTGCGCTGAGGTGCTGGCTAGCAAAAGGACCAGTAAAAGGATACAGGGGATTTTCATTCGGGATTTGTAGCGGAATCCTTTCACAAAGGAAAGCAACTTGACCAGACCGATGGATGAATCGTTTGTTTACAGCGGTTTTAGTTTGAGTGCAGATAGCGACTTGTGTTGCTATGTTGTCCTGAAATGGTGAATTTGATACCTAGAGTCCTGGCGGTTTCCCTGTTTATTCAGGGTTTCTGTATTGCCGATGAGGTTGATTTCAACCGGGATATCCGCCCGCTTCTCTCACAAAACTGCTTTGCCTGTCACGGTCCCGACCGGCATGAGAGAAAGGCCAAGCTGCGCCTTGATACCCGGGAGGGTTCCCGCAAGGCGATTGAACCGGCTGAGCTTTCTTCAAGTGAGTTGATTGCAAGGATCATTTCAGAGGACCCGGAAGAGCGGATGCCACCGGTTAAGGAAGGAAAAAAACTCGATGCTAAACAGATTGAGTTGTTGCGCAAGTGGGTGTTGTCAGGCGCACCATACTCCGATCCCTGGGCCTATGTGCCGCCCAAGAACCATCCTCTGCCGGTTACTGCGGACAAGAAGTGGGGCAAAAACTGGATTGATTCCTTTGTCCTCTCCGGACTCGAGAAGGAGGGCCTGAAGCCTTCTCCTGAAGCTGATCCTGCCACACTTGTCAGGCGCCTGTATTTTGACCTGACCGGCTTGCCTCCAAAGCCTGAAGCTGTTGAGAGCTACAACCGCAATGCGGACAAGGAGGCCGGCTATGAGAAACTGGTCGACGAACTTCTCGGTTCACAACATTTTGGCGAACGGATGGCCGTGTATTGGCTCGACCTTGTGCGCTTTGCCGACACGGTTGGTTACCACGGGGATCAGGACCACAATATAACCCCTTACCGTGACTATGTGATTGACGCGTTCAACCTGAACCTTCCCTTCGATCGGTTTACCCGAGAGCAAATTGCCGGAGACCTGCTTGAAAACCCGACGATGGACCAGCAGGTTGCCACCGGATACAACAGGTTGTTGCAGACCTCTCATGAGGGGGGAGTCCAGGCGAAGGAATATCTCGCCATCTACGCCGCTGACCGCATGAGAAACCTTTCGGCGGTCTGGATGGGGGCAACTCTTGGCTGTGCCCAGTGTCATGACCACAAGTATGATCCCTACACGACGCGGGATTTCTACGCCATGTCGGCCTTCTTTGCAGATATTGATGAGGTGGAGCATTTCAGGGTCGGATCGAATTCCCTGCCAACAAGACGCCCCCCGGAAATCAAGGTGTTCTCGCGCCGGGACCGTGAACTGTTGGCGAGGCTTGAGGCCATAAATCCCCGTACCAAGGATATTGAGAAGCAGATTGCCGGTGTGAAGTCGCGCCAACGTTTAACGATGGTAACCCGCAGTATCAAGCCGCGGGTCACCCGTGTGTTGCCGCGCGGTAACTGGCTGGATGAGAGTGGCGATATTGTTGAGCCTGCCGTGCCCTCATTCATGGGAAAACTGGCCGCAGGCGGAGGGCGGGCAACACGTCTGGACCTGGCCAACTGGCTGACTGATGTCGGCAAGGGCAGTGGCGGACTGACTGCGAGGGTTTTTGTGAACCGGTTGTGGTATCTTTTTTTCGGGGAAGGGATTTCAAGGAGCCTGGATGACTTTGGCGGTCAGGGCTTGCCCCCGGATAACCCTGCGCTGCTGGACAGGCTTGCCGTTGAGTTCTATGGGGCAAAGTGGAATATCAAGCACATGGTCAAGTTGCTGGTGATGAGCCGTGCCTATCGCCAGAGTTCCATTGCCGCCGGGGAGTCCATTAAGCGTGACCCGCTCAATCGTTTTTTTGGCCGCCAGTCGCGTTACCGCCTGCCGGCTGAGATGATCAGGGATAATGCCCTTGCTGTCGGGGGCCTCCTTGTCCTCGATTACGGCGGGGCAAGCAGCAAGCCCTTCCAGCCTGCGGGTTATTACAGGCACCTGAATTTTCCACAGCGTAAATACAAGCAAGATACCGATTCACGCCGGTATCGCAGGGGACTCTATGTGCACTGGCAGCGCCAATTCCTGCACCCGATGCTCAAGGCCATGGATGCCCCCAGCCGTGAGGAATGCACGGCGCGGCGCCCGCGCTCAAATACCCCGACAGCGGCGATGGTGCTGCTCAACGACCCGAGCTTTGTTGAGGCAGCGCGTGTCTTTGCGCAAAGAATCATCAAGGAGGGGGGAGAAACCCAGAAGCAGCGACTGGAATATGCATATCGGGTCGCCCTTTCAAGGATGCCTGAGGATCCGGAACGGCAGATACTCGGGAAACTCTGGGTGGCTGCGCACGGTGAGCACACAGGTGATGGGGCCGAGCTTGTGGCGTGGCAGGCGGTAGCGCGTGCTCTGTTAAACTGCAGTGAGATCAATACAAGGAATTGAACATTGCCGTTAATTTTCCAGGCAAAACCAAGATGATAAATCCACAAAGAGAGACTCCTGATTCCATCAATCGCCGCACCTTCCTTGGTCACTCGGGCATTGGCTTCGGTACAGCGGCACTGGGATCATTGCTGGGTGGTGGTCTGGGGGCGGCACCGGCGCCCAAGGGAGGATACCCGGGCTTGCCGGGTTATCCCAACCTGCCGGTCCGTGCCAAGCGCGTGATATTCCTTTGCATGGCGGGCGGGCCATCGCACCTGGAAACCTTCGATTACAAGCCCAAGCTTAATGAACTCAATGGCAAGCCGATGCCGGATTCCTTTACCAAGGGGCAGCCGATCGCGCAACTTCAGGGACAAAATCTCAAGGTTCAGGGGCACCTGACCGGCTTCAAGCGCCATGGGAAATCAGGACAGCTCATCAGTGATTTCCTTCCCTGGACGGCAAAGATGGCTGATGAGATCAGCATTGTCCGCTCCATGCTCACTGAGCAGATCAACCATGATCCGGCTCATACCTTCATGAATACCGGCACGGCAATCAGTGGCCGGCCATCAATGGGTGCATGGATTAATTACGGGCTTGGCAGTGAAACAGAAAACCTGCCGGGCTTTGTGGTAATGACCAGCGTGGGGGGTCGTAACCCACAACCGATTGCTTCGCGGCAGTGGTCTGCAGGATTCCTGCCAAGCCGCTTCCAGGGCGTTGAGTTCAATTCCACTGGTGATCCGGTTCATTATGTCAGTAACCCGGGCGGTATCACCCGCAAGGGACAGAGGAACGTGGTTACTGCCGTTCAGGATCTTGACCGTTACCGCAACCAGAAGGTAAACAATCCTGAGATTGCGACCCGGATCGCCGCCTATGAGATGGCTTTCCGCATGCAGGCTTCAGTGCCTGAGTTGGTTGATGTTTCCGGGGAACCACAGCACATCCTGGACATGTATGGCGCCAAGCCGGGGGACGGATCCTACGCTTCAAACTGCCTGCTTGCCCGGCGCCTTGCCGAGCGCGGTGTTCGCTTTATCCAGCTTTATCACCGTGGCTGGGATCATCACGGGGACCTGAAGCGCTACATGGACATCTGCTGCGGGCTTACCGATAAGCCGACCTGGGCATTGCTCACTGACCTGAAGCAGCGCGGGTTGCTTGAGGATACCCTTGTCATCTGGGGTGGGGAATTCGGTCGGACCCCGATGTACCAGGGCAAGGGGGGACCCGGGCGTGACCATCACATGAAGGGTTTCTCGATGTGGATGGCGGGAGGGGGCATCAAGGGTGGTGTTACCCATGGTGCAACTGACGAACTCGGTTATCACTCGGTGCAGGATGTTGTCCATGTCCGTGACCTTCATGCCACCATGCTGCACCTGATGGGTATAGACCACAATCGTTTCAGTTTCCAGTTCCAGGGCCTTGATGCACGCCTGACCGGTGTTGAGGATGCGCGGGTGGTGAAGCCGATCATCGCCTGATTTGCCTGCAGGCGTTGCCTGTCATGATGAACGGTGGTTTGCGGATCCTGCGGGATTGAAGTATAGCCTTGAGACCATGAGTGCCATTGCCTGTCTTGACCTGGAGGGGGTTCTTGTCCCGGAAATATGGATCAATGTGGCCGAGCGAACGGGCATTGACGCTTTGCGGGCGACGACAAGGGACATCTCTGATTACTCGCAACTTATGCGGCAGCGCCTTGATATCTGCGAGGAAAACGGGCTCGGGATCGAAGATGTCAGGGATGTCATTGCGGAGTTGCGGCCATTGGATGGAGCTGAGAAATTTCTCAGCTGGCTCAGGGAGAAGAGCCAGGTGGTGATCCTTTCCGACACCTTTTATGAGTTTGCCCAGCCGCTCATGCGGCAACTGGGTTTCCCGACCTTGTTCTGCCATCGGCTGGAGATCGCGGAGGGAGGTAGAATTACCGGTTTTCAGTTACGCATGGCTGACCAGAAACGTGAGGCTGTTAAGGCGCTTAAAAGGCTTAATTTCAGGGTTGTTGCCGCAGGAGATTCATACAATGACATTACCATGCTCAGCGAGGCGGATGCCGGGATCCTGTTCAGCCCTCCTGAAAACGTGATTGCAGAGTTTCCGCAATTCCCTGTAACGGTGGATTATTCCGGGCTTCAGGCAGCATTTGAGCAGGCATTTTAAGCCAGTCCTGGTCAGGGCTTGTTTTTCCCGCGGTGTGAAATGAAGAGCGCGGGGGAGAATTATCTTTCACTTGGGAGTCGTTACGGGTTTAAATATCACCAAGGTAATAGTATTCCTGCCAGAACAATAACTCACTTTGAAGATGCCCAATATCACAAGACGCAATTTTTTGAGAACGACAACTGCCGGAGCAATGGCTGGCGTGCCCTTGATCAGCGGCACCAAGTCGGCACCCCGCATTATCGGTGCCAATGACACGGTGAGGATTGCCGTTGCCGGGCTTAACGGACGCGGCAAGAGCCACATTGGTGGATTCCTGGGGCAGAAAAATGTTGAGATCGCCTATGTGATTGATCCTGACGAGCAGGTCCTTTCACGTACCGTGGAGAGCCTCAAGAAGCGGGGCCAGAAGAACGTCAAGGGTGTCGCTGATGTGCGCCAGGCACTCGATGACAAGAACGTTGACGCTTTAACGGTGGCAACCCCCAACCATTGGCATTCACTGATGACGATCTGGGGAGCGCAGGCAGGCAAGCATGTTTATGTCGAGAAGCCAATGAGTCACGACGTGGCGGAGGGTCGCATTGCTGTTGCTGCCCAGGAGAAATACGGCGTGGTCATTCAGCACGGCACGCAGCGGCGCAGTGACGCGGGCATTGCCGGATTGCACAAGGCAATCAAGGACGGCAAGTGGGGCAAGCTGAAGATTTCCTATGGCTACTGCTGTAAGCCACGCGGTGGCATCGGGCACAAGGCCCCGGGAGCCCCGCCGGCAAACCTGGACTGGGACCTGTGGAAGGGCCCGGCGGTGATTGACGAGTTTCACGGCAACTACGTGCACTACAACTGGCACTGGTTCTGGCCAAGTGGTAATGGTGACCTTAACAACCAGGGAACCCATCAGCTTGATGTTGCCTGCTGGGCAATTGATGATGACCAGACTCATCCGGTGCGGGCAATGGCCATAGGTGGGCGCTTCCAGTGGAAGGACCAGGGACAGACTCCCAACACCATGTTTGGCATGGCTGAATATCCCAACGGTCAGCAGGTATTTTTCAATGTGCGCAATGTCAATTACAAGGGGTATCAGAGGCAGGTGGAGAATGAATATTACTTTGAGGATGGCGGTCGCATCGTTCGGGGAGTGTATTACCCGAAAGGCAGTGACAAGGGGGAGAGGGTCAAGGTAGACAGCGGTCAGGTCACTCCCGGCGGCAACTGGGGCAGTTTCATTACCGCCTGTCGTGCCGGCAAGCCGGAGATGGCCAATGGTAATGCCCTGCAGGCTCATTACGGCTGTGTGGTTGGTCACCTGATGAACAATTCCTACCGGCTAGGCGAGGAGGTCCCCTTCAATCAGAAGGCGGGACGCTTCGGTGACAATAAAGATGCCGCCGAGCATTTCGGCCGCCTGCATGAGGTCATGGGCAAGGGGGTTGGTGTCCCGGTAAAGGACAACTACTACACTGCTGGGCCATGGTTGACCTTCGACCCGAAGACCGAGCGTCACACTGGCGAGCATGCCGATGCAGCCAATAAGCTGCTTAAGGACAAGAATAATGCCGGGTTTGAGATACCTGAGCTAAGTAAGGTTTAGTGGCATTGAACCAATTTGCTTACGCCCTCCATCGGAGGGTGCTGGCTTTTGGGAGCTATCATCCCCTGACGTTGTAGCAGTGGATGAGTTCCTGGTCGCGCAAATACAGCCTGCCGCCAATGACGACGGGGTGTGTCCATATCTTGCCGGCGGGTTTGCGCAGCTTGGTCTGGGGTGCAAGGGTAAAGCGGGACTTTTCTTTCCAGCCTTCCGGGCTTGCCTCGACAAGGGCGATCGTACCGTCTTTTTCCGACAGGCAGTAGAACATGCCGTCGGCATAGTGGATGGCTCCCTTGCCCAGCTTGTTGGAGCTCCAGATTTCCTTACCCGTTGCAAATTCCTGACATTTCCAGCCACCTTTATCGGAGTGCCCGTAGAGGTGCTCGCCGACCAGGATGACACCGCCATGGTGGTTGACCATGACATCGTTCCTGTAGGCTTCCTCGGCCTTGCCTGAGGCATCAAGCTTGACTGCCTTACAGCCAACCCCGTAGCCGGAGGCGATATACACCTGGTTGTCCCTGTAGATGGGAGTTGGGATCACGGCCGTGCGCCCGGTCCAGTCCGAGTCCCAGACCAGTTTCCCCGTCTCGGCGGAAACCCCGGCGAGGGTTTTCTGGAAGAGCTGCACATACTGGCGCTTGCCGCCATGTTCAATGGGGATGACCGAGGAATACTGCGCACCATCCTTGACCTCGCCGCTCTGCCATATCTTTTTCCCGGTCATCTTGTCGAGTGCGGCGATCGCTCCCTTGCCGCCCCCGGGAGTGCAGATTACCTGGTTGCCGTCGATTAAGGGGGACTCGCAGTAACCCCATCCCGGGACCTTTCCGCCCAGATCCTTGACGAGGTCGGCTTCCCACAGGATGGAACCGTCCTCGGTCTTGGCACAAACAAGCTTGCCGCGTGCACCGAGGGCGTAGACACGGTCCCCGTCAACTGTTGGGGTTCCCCGCGGGCCATTGCCCCAGTTGTTCTTGTAGTAGACGCCGATCTGCTTGCTCCATATTTCCTTGCCGGTGAGGACATCAAGGGCAATTAGGAAAATGGTCGCATCACGCGCCCCCATGGTAAAGAGCTTCCCTGCCGAGACGGACGGCCCCGAGTAACCCAAGCCAGCATCCCGGAATACCCACAACTGTTGCGGGCCTGCGGCGGGCCATTCCTTGAGCAGTCCCTTGTCGGGTGAGTGGTCGCTGATATCCGGCCCTCGCCAGCGGGGCCATTCAGCCAAGCCTGAGTTGCCGGAACCGGCGACGGGCTTGGCTTTACTGGACCTGACGAATTGCTGGTCTGCCTCGCTAAGAAGTCCAATGGCGAAGACCAGGTTTTTGCCGTCACTGCGCCTGACAGTGACCTTGTCGTTCTCGAAGGCGATCAAATCACCCTGAAAGGTTCGTAAACCGTCCGCACTGGTCCATTCGCGGGCGGGGAGGTTTGCGGGGACCGTGAGGGCGACAATAAGGATAGCGAATAAGGTTTTCATGATGCAGGATGGATTCTCAGGATGGATTCTGCCCGTGCGGGATTTTATACAATATTATGTCGTGTTTGCTGCCGATTCAACGCGGCATGTGTTTACATGATTTTCCTTTAGTGCGACAGTCGGCCTGTTATGGTCGGGTCTTTTTCTCCTCTCCGTTGAGGCCGATGGTCAGTGCACCCTGCCGGCGCGGGTCACTGGCACCGAAGAAGAGCCCGTTGATTCTTGCAACACTCTGGGTTGAACCCATCAGGGAGTGTGTTTTCACCGTGTGGGCACGGCTGCGCAGTGAGGCAATGGTTTCTGGGTTAAAGCCGGGCTCGACCTGGACCTCGTCGGGGAACCACTGGTGGTGGAAGCGTGCTGCCGCCGTGGCTGCTGAGATATCCATGTCATGGTCAACAAGGTTGCACACGATTTGCAGGACCGTGGTAATGATGCGGCTTCCGCCAGGGCTACCGGTGGCCACCAGATGGTTTTCACCATTGAAGAGGAGCGTCGGGGTCATTGAGCTGAGCATGCGCTTGCCGGGCTCAATGGCGTTGCGTTTTCCGCCGAGCAGGCCGTAGGCATTGGCTACGCCGGGTTTGGCACTGAAGTCATCCATCTCGTTATTGAGCAGGATTCCTGTTCCCGGGATCATGATCCCCGATCCATAGCTGAAGTTGAGTGTGTAGGTGTTGGTGACTGCGTTTCCCCACCGGTCTATGACACTGAAATGCGTGGTCTCGTTGCTTTCGAGGTCATCTCCCGGCTCAAGTCCCGGTGAGACTTCGTGGCTTGGTGTTGCCCGCGACGGGCTGATCTGTAAGGCAAGGGTCTTGGCGTAGTCCTTTGAGATCAGGGCCTTGATTGGAATATCGGAAAAGTCAGGGTCACCCAGGTAGCGTGAGCGGTCAGCATAGGCTCGGCGCATGGCCTCAACGGAGAGGTGGATGGTGTCGGTTGTGTTGTGGCCGTATTTTGCAATGGGAAACTCTTCCAGGATGTTGAGCATTTGCAGCAGGTGAATGCCGCCGGAGCTTGGTGGCGGCATGGCGACCACCTTCCATCCGCGATAGGTGCCGCTGACAGGTTTACGGACAACGGGCCGGTAATTATTGAGGTCATCAGCAGTGATAATGCCACCGTTGGCTTTCATGTCGGCGAGGATTGCCTCGGCGACGGATCCTGAGTAAAAGGCATCAGCTCCCTGTCTGGCGATCAGCCGGAGAGTTTGCGCGAGATCCTTCTGGATGAGCTTAGACCCGATTGCGGGAGGGGATCCGTCCGCCTGAAAGTATACCTGCAGGGCGGCGGGCGAATGCCTGAAATGCCGCAGGCGTGCCTTGAGGGACTCATGAAGGTCCTCACCGACAATAAATCCGTTCTCGGCAAGTTCTATGGCCGGCCGCATTGCGCGCTTAAGGGAAATGGTTCCATGCTTGCGAAGTGCCAGGGCGAGTCCGCGTACTGTTCCGGGAACTCCCGATGCAAGCCTGCTTGAGCGTGAGAGACCCGTGTCGACCTTGCCTTTTGCATCGAGAAACATGTCCCGATGCGCCGCTGCGGGTGCCTTTTCACGGTAATCAATGGCGGTTTGGCGGTTTGTTTTTTCCAAGTGGATCAACATGAAGCCGCCGCCACCGATATTGCCTGCACGTGGCAGGGTGACCGCGAGGGTGAACCCGGCGCAAACCGCGGCATCAATGGCATTGCCGCCTTCGGCAAGGACGCTTGCTGCTGCGCGGGTGGCATGTGCCTCCTGCGTTGCCACCATGCCGGTTTCCCCGGTTACCGGGGGGGCGGGAGTGAATGGTCCGCTGATGGTTCCTCCCGGTGCAGTCAGCAGAAGGGCGCACTGTCCTGCAAGGATGACAGGAATTACACGTTGGAACTGACGGGGTGTCATTGCTGGAGACGCTAATAGCGTGACTTAAAGTGTCCCGGTTTCTTTCAGCAGGGCAACCTTACGGAAGCAGGAAGCCAAATTCGCGCGGGCATGATGCCGATTTCCGGTTAGGATATCCGTTGATGAGGATTTTCACGACCTTTTTTATTGGTGTTGCAATGATCGCTGCGGCTGATGCCGCGGACCGTCCCAACTTTGTATGGATTATCTCCGAGGATAACTCAATCCATTACCTGGATCATTTCTTTGCCGGGGGTGCGGATACGCCGCACATCAAGGCGCTTGCTGCCCACGGCATTACCTATGATCACGCCTTCTCCAATTCACCGGTTTGTTCCGTTGCCCGCTCGACGTTGATTACCGGGTGCTATGCTCCCCGTATCGGCGCACAGTATCATCGTCGCAGTGCCATGGCCCCCATGCCAGAAGGGGTAAAGATGTTTCCTGCATACTTGCGGGGACAGCACGGTTATTACACGACCAATCGCTCCAAGACGGACTACAATGCGAAGCCTGGAAAGGGTGTCTGGGATGAGTCCTCGAACAAGGCCCACTGGCGTAAACGCAAGCAGGGGCAGCCTTTTTTCCATAAAGCCAGTTATGCGATCTCGCACGAGAGCTCATTACACTTCAACGCGCAGTCGATAAAATCCCAACCGACCCGGCATGACCCGGGAAAAGTCACACTGGCCCCTTACCACCCGGATACCCAGACATTCCGTTATACTCATGCGCGTTACCTCGACAACATAGTCAAGATTGACGAGGTGGTGGGAAGGGTGGTTGCTGAACTCAAGGAGGGTGGCCTTCTTGAGGACACTTTTATCTTCTATTTTGGCGACCATGGAGGTGTCCTGCCGCGCAGTAAGGGCTATGCCTATGAGAGTGGATTGCATGTGCCGCTGGTCGTGCGCGTGCCGGATAACTTCAGGCACCTGGTGGAGGAAAAACCGGGTTCGCGGCAGAAGGGTTTTGTCGAGTTCATAGACTTTGGCCCCACGGTGCTCAACCTCGCAGGGGCGGACATTCCCCGTCATATTGACGGCAGGCCATTTCTTGGGAAGGGGGCACTTACCCGGGAGTTTACCTTCGGATATGCTGACCGGTTTGATGAGAAATACGATCTTGTACGCTGGATCCGCAAGGGCAGGTTCAGTTACCAGCGTAACTATCAACCTTTTAATCCTGATTCCCTGCAGAATGATTACCGCTACAAGCAAATTGCTTTTCAGCAGTGGCGTCAGCTATACCGTGATGGCAGGCTTAATGCGGCACAGCGGCAGTTTTTTGAACCGCGGTCCGCTGAGGCACTCTATGACATTGAGATCGACCCCCACGAGGTCAATAACCTTGCCGCTGATCCTCAGCATGCAACCACCCTCACGGGAATGCGAATCCTGTTACATGAGCAGGTGACCAGGATCAATGATTTAAGCTTCTTTCCCGAGCCCTACATGGTGGCTGAGGCTATGGAAAACCCGGCAGCCTTCGGTAGCGCAAATGCCGCCCGGATTGCCCGCCTGGCAGCCATTGCGGACCTGCAGCTGGTTGAGTTTTCCAGGGCAAAGGAGGGGATTGAAAGTGCCTTGCAGTCCAAAGACCCCTGGGCGCGCTACTGGGGTTGCATTGCCGCCAGTTCCCATGGCCAGTCACCCCAGGATCTCGCGGATCTGATCGAGATTCTTGCCCTCGATGATCCTGAGGCGCTGGTACGCTGTCGCGCTGCTGAATTCCTTGGCCTTACGGGTAAGGTAGATCCCGCTCCGATCATTAAAGCGGCATTGAAGATGTCAAAATCCGAGGTGGCCACCAACCTTATTCTCAACACCGCCGTTCTCCTGCACGAGGGCAACAAGGGCATAAGGTTTGATGACCTGACTGCTGCTGATGTCAATCATTCCGGACGTTACGTGCAGGCACGACTGGCTTATCTTTCCGGCAGAAAGCCACCGGTTAAGGTGAGGAAGAAAAAGACCAAACAGGGCTGACGAGCGCTTTTTGCATGGAGATGCGTGCTAGAACTGAAAGTAGATGAACTCCGTGGAGTTCTCGGACTTGAGCAGGAGGATGGCGATGAGGAGGATACCGGCCAGTGACGACTGTGCGATAACCCATTTCCATTTCTGCTGACGGGATTTCCAGTGCTCGTTTCCTGTGCACCACTGGTCTGTCCAGCAGTGGATTGCAAGGGGAAGGGCAAGGATTGCCGAGTAGGCAAAGAAGTAGGCTCCGATTTGCCATTCTTCGCTGCTGACCCCAAAGGGACTGTTGGTGATATATCGCCAGAGGTAGGAAGGGTTCTGCTCCCGGAAAATCAACCACCCGAGATTAACCAGCAGGAACATGACTATCCATTGGCCAAGTCGCCCTGCTAGCGATGGGGGGTTTGTAATTCTTGGCCTGTTTTTTGAAACCAATCGCCAAATTACAAGAAGGATGCCGTGGTAAGCTCCCCAGATGATAAAGTTCCAGTTTGCTCCATGCCAGAGTCCGGACAGCAGGAACGTCAACATGATATTCATCATAATACGCGGTTCACTGCAGCGATTGCCGCCAAGGGGAATATACACATAATCACGAAACCAGGTGGACAGGGAAATGTGCCAGCGTTTCCAGAAGTCGACAGGATTACGGGCAATATATGGATGATTGAAATTGCGACATATATCAATTCCCAGTGTCCTTGCAGTTCCCCGGGCGATATCCGTGTAGGCGGAAAAATCCGCATAGATTTGTATGCAAAAAGCGAACACGCCGCCCCAGACAATGGGAAAGCTGGGGTCCTCCAGTGATAGGGCCTTGTTGGATATGGTGGCAACGTTGTCAGCAATGACCAGTTTTTTGAAGAATCCCCACAACATCAGGAAAATTCCTGAGCGCAACCTGTCAGGATTGAATCTCCTTGGCGTTTCCAGTGCCTTGAGCAGGCGGCCGGCACGTTCAATGGGACCGGCAACCAGTTGTGGAAAGAATGCCACGAACAGGGCATAATCAAGAATCTCCCGGCGTGCCTGAACCTTGCCCCGGTAAACATCGATGACATAGGATGCGCTCTGGAAGGTGTAGAAGGAAATCCCTACAGGGAGCAGAACTTTCCAAAGGGGGCCTGAAATATCCAGCCCAAAGAGCTCCATTGCGGCTATAATGTTATCCACAAAGAATCCGAAATACTTGAACGCGCAGAGAATCGAGAAATTGGTGGCAAGGCTGATAGTTAGGAAAAATCGTTTTCTGTCAGGTCGACTGGTAATGGCCCTGGCGCAGCAATAATCCACCACGGTAGTCGTTGCGATTAGTAGGCAATACCAGGCGTGTACATAGCCGTAGAAAAAGTAACTAGCGAGAAGCAGCAGGATGTTCTGCAGGCGCAGGTTAAGTGTCCAGTAGACACAAATGACTCCGGTGAAGAACAGCAGATAGTCAATGCTGTGGAAGATCATTTAGTTGCTAGTAGGGAATCCTTAATATTATTCCAGAACAGCCGGGTATACTCGATGCGATGATCTTTCGATATATGATCTCCCTCTGCAAACCAGTCGTTAGGGATATCTTTTCCAGATTCCTCTAGATCCAATACATTCCTTGATTGCATGTAATTTTTCAAGTCTCTGAGGTAATTTATATAGTTTTCCTGTAGTGGATGGTTCGTTCGCTCCAAGGTGTTCTTGACTTGGTAGAAACTCAGATTGGTGTTGAGCGTATCAGCGAGGTCAATGATATGAGGAAGAAAGGAAGAGTCCTGAGCAGGTGTGAATTTCTTGGGTTTATTACTCGTGATCCCAAGGGGGTCGGAACCGGATTTTTCCAAAGTCAGGTCATGTCGGAGGTTATCGACGTTGAATCGCGTATTCATGCCTTCTTTGCGCGTTTTCTTTGTCAGATCGATTTTTGTAATATCTAAGGCCAAGTCGTGTATGCCCGATTGGATTGTGCGTGGCTGGGAATCAATTTTGTAGATTGCTTGTATTATCGAAGATAATCCGAATGGTGATTTGGGGCGAGATGCTAGGATCTGGTTAATGACGGGTTCTTCTTTTTCCTGAAGTTTCTTCAGGTAGTCACCGTAGTGACCCCCTGTCCGGTAAGCAGGCGATGTCAGTATGCTGGAGCGAAAAAAAATGATCACCTGTTCAGGTTGAATGCCGGATGGTGCGACGATATTTTTCATAAGAAGATACCAGCATGCCGAGGCGCTTCCTCCCTTGGCTAGCATGCTGACGCGTTTGCCGGATATTTTCTCCAGTTCATCAACGTCGATTCGCGTGTAGAGCATGGAGTTGCCGATCAATAGGATTTCCGGGTTCTCACGCCGCAAATCATTCGCCATCCCATCCTTGTATTGGGCAGTGTAAACTTCTTCAAGACGTAACAACAACGGAACCGTCACGGTGATGACAAGAAAGAGTGCTAACTGGATGAGGCGGCAAACCACGGCATAACCCATTACACTCTAAATCATAAATCAAGCTGATAATTTTCTGCAGAAAGGAAGCAATTTTTTTTGAGGTAGGCAGGGGCAGGGAAATTATGCAGGTGCATTACTGGTTGTGCAGTGTGTGCAACAGGGAAGCTATGACGACATTTTATCTGTAAGACTTGCCGATTACAGACAGTTGCGCGAGGCTCGCTGGGTTATGAAACTTAATCCTGTTCTTATCTCCCTGTTTATCCTTTCATTAAATGTATTCCAGGTTTCGGCAGAAGCCCCCAATATCATTGTCATCATGGCCGATGACCTAGGTTACGGTGATGTGGGTTGCTTCGGGGCTAAGCCAAAAAACCTGAAGACGCCGCACATTGATAAGTTGGCCGCGGGTGGCATTCGTTTTACCAGCGGTTATTGCTCTGCCTCAACCTGCACACCTACACGATTTTCTTTTCTTACAGGTAAATACGCCTTTCGTCAGGCGGGTACCGGCATCGCCCCACCCAATGGCCCGGCGGTCATTAAGCCGGGTCCGGAAACCCTACCAAGTCTTCTCAAGAAGGCGGGCTATAAAACAGCAGTTATTGGTAAATGGCATTTGGGTTTAGGCGGTCCCGATGGTCCCGATTGGAATGGGGCACTAAAGCCTGGGCCGCGGGAGATTGGGTTCGACTATAATTTTCTTTTACCCACTACCAACGACCGTGTGCCGCAGGTGTATGTGGAAAATCATCGCGTGAAAAATCTGGATCCCAAGGATCCTTTGTGGGTTGGAAGAAAGAAACCAAGCCCGGACCATCCTACCGGTATTACGCACCGGAATACTTTAAAGATGGACTGGAGTCATGGACATAATTCCACCATTCATAACGGGATTAGTCGTATCGGTTTCTATACCGGAGGTCATAAGGCACGCTTTCGTGATGAAGATTTGGCCGATGAATGGGTCAAGCAATCCAACAAGTGGATTGAAGCTAACAAGGATAACCCCTTCTTCCTCTTCTTCTCCTCACACGATCTGCATGTGCCGCGTATTCCGCATGAACGTTTCCGCGGCACATCCGCTCTCAGTTATCGGGGTGATGTGATTGTGCAGCTGGACTGGTGCGTGGGAGAACTCGTCAAGACGTTGGATCGCTTAAAGCTTTCCGAAAATACCATGATTGTTTTCTGCTCAGACAATGGCCCCGTGGGTGATGATGGCTATAAGGATGAAGCACTGGAAAAGATGGGGGACCATTCACCCAATGGCCCCTTCAGTGGAGGTAAATATAGTGTGCTCGAGGGCGGCACCCGTACGCCTTTCATAACCTATTGGCCCGGTAAAATTAAACCGGCGGTGTCTGATGAAATGGTTTGCACCATCGATTTGGCCGCCAGTTTTGCTGCACTTGCTGGTGTGAAATTGCCCAAGCTGTCAGTGCCTGACAGCTTTAATGTTCTTGATGCCCTGCTTGGCAAAAAAGGTGCAAAGGGGCGTGATCACCTGGTGCAACAGGATAATGGCCGCGGGGGTAATTACGGGTACCGTGTCGGCAAGTGGAAACTTCAGCGTCACGACTCCAAGCGTAAGCGCAATGTTATTGTGACCAACAAGCTTGCCAATAAGGCGTCTCCGCAGTTTGCTTTGTTTGATTTGAGTAAAGACATTCAGGAAAAGAAAAATGTTGCTGGCCAGCATCCTGAGATTTTTGCTCGCATGCAAAAAGAGTTGCAGGGCATTATTGATGCGGGCCGCAGCCGGCCTTAGCGCGACCTCCTTGGAGCGCGATGAGATTACGTGGACTGGTCTGTGCCTGTGCGTTGATTTTCATAGCCGGCCTGCCATTTTTCATGGTGAGGGGCAAAGCGTAAGGGGCCGGTTCCTCGACTGGATGAAGCGATTGCAGTTGCTAAATTGCGCGAGGACTTTGTGGCTCTTCGTGAAGCCCTGGAAAACGCGGAGAAACCGGCAGAGATGACGGCCTTGTTGAGAAATCTCAGACAATCCCACGACGGTTAATTCTGCAAATAAAAAAGGCGCCGTCCCTTGTGGAACGGCGCCTTGTAATCCTTCTGTTTAAGAGGACTTATCCCACTTCCTTGATAGTCTGCAGGATGCGGCCGGCAATGGAGTATGGGTCACCCTGTGAGTTCGGGCGGCGGTCCTCCAGGTAACCTTTGTGAGCATTGTTTACGAAGGCATGCGGCACCCGGATTGATGCGCCGCGGTCAGCAACTCCCCAGCTGAACTTGTCAATGGACTGGGTCTCATGCAGTCCGGTCAGGCGCATGTGGTTGTCAGGCCCATAGGCAGCAATATGCTCGTCTTTCTTTTCCTCAAAGGCAGCCATCAGGGCCTTGAAGTATTCCTCGCCGCCTTCCTCACGCAGTTTTTCGGTGGAGAAGTTGGCGTGCATTCCTGAACCGTTCCAGTCGCCGGTAAAGGGCTTGCAGTGCCACTCGATGTCAACGCCGTATTTCTCGGCGCAACGCAGAAGCAGGTAGCGGGCCACCCACATCTGGTCAGCACAGTTGGCTGAACCCTTGCCGAAGATCTGGAATTCCCACTGGCCTTTGGCTACCTCGGCATTGATTCCCTCATGGTTGATTCCTGCTGCCAGGCAGAG
>Ga0315316_10001076_pt1 | contig 18797 bp, 18 predicted proteins | sample M160m3416metaG_FD_203702 | JGI IMG/M metagenome (GOLD analysis project Ga0315316, IMG submission 203702) | Ammonia-oxidizing marine archaeal communities from Monterey Bay, California, United States - M1 60m 3416 | ecosystem: Environmental > Aquatic > Marine > Intertidal zone | place: USA... | reverse complement strand
GATCATTGGTTAGTAAACGGTAGTAAAGTTTGGACATCTATGGCTCATAAAGCAACCTGGATATTTTTTCTAGGTAGAACAGATCCTAGTGCTCCTAAACATAAAGGTATAAGTTTTTTTGTAGCAAATATAAAAGATTGTAATATTCAAGTAAAACCTATAATAAATATGGCTGGAAATCATCATTTTAATCAAGTCATTTTTGATGACGTAAAAGTACCTAAAGATGCCCTCATAGGAGAATTAAATAAAGGATGGTACATTGCTGCTACATTACTAGATTTTGAAAGGTCTGGAGTTGAATATCCAGCTGCTGCAAGAAGAAATTTTGAAGAGCTTGTAGAATTTGTAAAAAATAATAAAAATTCATCTGGAACTCCACTTATTAATGATCCATATGTAAATAAAACTTTGGTAGATTTAGATCTTGAAATAGAAGCTGCTAGACTAGTTGCTTATGAAGTAGCTTATCTACAATCTCAAGGAGAAGTTCCAAGTATTGAGGGTTCTGTAGCAAAGATTTTAGGTACCAAATTAGCTCAAAATGTTGCAAAAATAGGTACTGATTTTGCTGGTCTATATGGTCAATTATCTGATTCATCAGCGCCTTTTGATGGTAAGTACTTAAAGCAACAATTAACTGTGACAGCTTATACTATTTTTGCAGGAACAACAGAGATTCAAAAAAATATAATTGCAACAAGAGGCCTTGGATTGCCTAGAGAAGATAAATTGAAAGCGAAATAAACTATGGATTTAGGATTATCTGAGATACAAAAAATGCTGCAAGAGTCTTCAAGGAATTATCTTGAAGAAAATTGTACTATGGATTTTATTCGAGCAATGGAATCAGATGAAATAGGTGTAACTGAAGAAATTTGGAAAAATATGGCAGAAATGGGATGGTTAGGATTGATGATCCCAGAAGAATACGGAGGTTCAGGGTTTAAGTTTGAAGATATGTCAATTTTATTAGAAGAAATGGGAAGAGTTGGTTTATCAGGTCCATTTTTTAGTTCTGCTGTTATTGGAGTACAGGCTTTACTTATTTCAGGAAATGATAAACAAAAAAAAGAAATTTTATCTAAAGTTGCTTCAGGTGAAATAAAATTATCCTTGGCATTTAATGAATCAATTGGAAGTTTTGATGAATCTGAAATAGTTAATACTTTATCCACAAAAAATAAAGATGGATGGACTATAAATGGTGAAAAATTATTTGTTAGTGATGCAAAATCTTCTGATTATTTTATAGTTGCTTCAAAATCTGAAAATAATGAAGGAATATCATTATTTTTAATTCCTTCTGATTCTGAAGGAATTAAAATCGAAAAAATGGAAAGTATTGGTGGAGATAAAATTTATAAAGTTAAATTTCAGGAAATAAAATTGGATGAAGGACAATTACTGGGTGATGAAAATAAAGGCTGGGATGTTCTATCATCAGTATTTAGTTATGGAGCTGCAGGGAAGTCTTCTGAAATGTCAGGAGCAGCTAATAAAGTTATGGATATGACTCTAGATTATATTAAAGATAGAAAACAGTTTGATAGACCAATAGGTTCATTTCAAGCTGTTCAACATCACGCTGCTGATATGGCAATTTTGACTAAAGTTTCCACTCAATTTGCTAGGAAAGCTGCTTGGAAATTATCTAATACTGAAGATTCATCACTTGATGTAAATCGTTCTAAGGCCTATGTTTCAAAATCCTTTCATGATATTTGCCAAATTTCTCATCAATTACACGGAGCTATAGGATACACATGGGATTATAACTTGCAGGTATTTACTAGAAAAATGCAACATCAAAAATTATCTTTTGGTGACTCAGATTACCATCACAAAAAAATTAGCAATCAATTAGAATTAAATTAATTTAGAAATAAACATGAAATTAATATTAATTTGGTTAAAAAATTGGATTAAATATCCCCTTGTATTAGGTGCTGTGTTACCAACTCAAAAGTTTGCGTCCGATCTTATGGCCTCGGAAGTTGATGGAAAAATAAATACTGTTGTTGAACTAGGTGCAGGAACAGGGCAAATAACAAATTCAATTTTAAAAAAAGGAATCAAAGAAGAAAATTTAATTCTAGTTGAGATAAATGAAGAGTTTTCAAAAATACTAAAAGATAAATTTCCTAAGGCTCAAATTTATTCTGAGGATGTTATTACTTTTTTAGAAAATTTTGAAAAAAGATTTAATAAAAGGATTGATTTGATTATTTCAGGGATTCCACTTGTTTCATTAAATAAAAATATAAGAAATAAGCTCTGCGAACTTTCAGTGGATAACCTTTCAGAATTTGGAAAATTCTTTCAAATAACGTATTTTATTAGATGCTCTTTTCCAGACGAAGTAATAAAGAAATATAATCTCTCAAAAAAACTTAAAGGATTCACACCCTTTAATGTTCCACCCGCTTTTATATGGAAAATATATAAATAATATTTATCCTAAGTGATCTTCACTAGCAAGTGGATTAAATGTAACTCTACTTAAAACAGAAGTTCCTGTATTTTCAAAATAATGATCTGCATTTGGTGGGACTAAAACAAAATCACCTTCTTTTATAGGGAATTTTTCCCCATCAACGAAAATAATTCCTCTACCTCTGGTAATATAAGCTTGATGTTCCCACGGATGAGTATGGTGAGTACTAGTTTCTCCAGATTGATGATCATGATACAGAGAAACTACTGTAGGGACTCCATCTTTAGATCCAAGAATAGGATGTTCTGTATGGTCGTTTTTATTCTTAATTACTGGTTTAATATTATTCTTCTGATTTCTTTTCTTCTTCTGTTTCAACAATATTAACTTCAGAAGGTGTTTTTAGTTTAAAAAATGAATTCACTAAAATAAACCCTAGTGAAATCGCCAATATAACTGAGCCTAAAATTGTACCCCACATAAATGTTGGACCATGCGCGAATATAATTGATCCTGCTTCAGAATGATTATGTAATCCATACTTAGTAATCTCTTTACTAACGTTTTCAGCATTTGTAAGTGTCATCACGGGGTTATCGGCTGCAGATCTTGGGAACATTGAAAATAATAGTCCAAATACAAAAACGGCCATTCCAACTGCAGATGTTACCCCAACTATTCCATAAGATTTCCACATTCTTATTTTTCCGGCATAAGTAGATTCAACGCTAGTTGAAATTTCCTTTGCTCGTGTATTAACTATTGTTTCAATTTGCTCAACAGATAGATCATTTTTCTCCTTCATTAAAGTCATTTGTTCTGTGTGAATATTTCTAATAGAATCTATCTCGGTCTTTAGGGAGTCTATTTCACTTTGTTTTCTAGCGGTAATAGTTGCTTGGATTCTCCAGGCAACGGTACCTAAAGCACCAACCAGTGGGATGGATACAATACCAGTTACTAATCCAATATCCATAATTTATTCCTCCTAATTATTTTGTGTTGAAGGCAGCATACTTCTAAGCGCTTCTGCTACAGCTCCGGGATTGTCTATTTCTTCCATGTTTATTGTCATTCTACTTCCGATACCTGAAGATACAACAACTGTTCCTCTTCCAGATAAAGCTTCAATTAATGTTCTTTTTTCAGAAATTTGTACAATTCTTCCTACCGGGATCTCGTTAGTATGGAGATATAAAAATTTATACATATAAATAGCTCTTCTATCGGTAACAATATATGTGATATGAAGATTTCTAAAATATCTCATGACACCTTTGAAGAAGAACCATAGCCCAACCATGAAAGTTACAAAAGGAAATATGTAGGCTAAATCTGTAGCTACGTATAAAATTGCAGTAATAAAGAAAAGGGGTATACTAATAAAGATTCTGGCATAAGCAGGTTTCATAGTAGGATGTCTCTCAATTTTAACATCTTCACCTTCACCTAAATTTGGATAAGGGAATGATCCAACTGCCGTCATATAGAAACCTAATATCAAAAGTGCTAATCCTGTTGTTATTGCAGCTATACCAGACCATGCTGGAACAGTTCCATCTGTTTGAGAATATACGAGTAATATTCCTCCCAATGCAATTATAGGGATAGACACAAGCAGAGCTATAGTCATTCTAACTAATAATCTTACAAAAAGCATAAATCCATATGGTGTTCGTGATGTAGTCATTATTTACCTCTTATCATTTGTAATACTGAGAAAAATAAGGTAATCATAATACCAGCGATTGCTAATCCAGTTGGAGAAGCTAATTCACCTACAGGTAAATCAGATGTATCAACTCCTGGTATTAATTTCCTTAATCTAGATCCTTCATAAACATATAGATCTACTAATTTACAATTTGAAATTGCGTCAAGTTCTATAGCAGAAGGAGGTCTTAAGTTAGGAGCCTCTTCTCCTACAATTGGATGATATCCACTAAATGTTCCAGGCATAGAGAATTCTGACACAGCTTTGGCTGCACTTTCTTCTGGGTTTGCTCCAGTACTTTCTAGCATATATCCAAATGTTTTTACATATTCTGATATCATACAAGCTCTCTGACTGTCATCAGGAAGATCCAAATAATCAGGGTCACCAGATCTACCAAGTTTTAGAAGTGCATCTAGCCCACCTCTACCTTGTGTAGCACTTCTAATTTGAGATTCACAGTTTGCTAAAGCAGTTCTTTCTTTATTTGTTGGCCTTACTTGAGGATCCCATATTATATTTCCAATATATGAAGTTTTAATATAATTTTCAGTTTCACCTTTTGCTCTAGCTAAATTAGCAACCATACATTCTTCAGCATTACTATTTCTAGTCATGCCAACTAAGTCCATTCTCATGTTTTCAAGTGCTCCTCCACCTTGTAAACTTCCTTGAACCATATTCCCTGGGTTATTATTCCCTGAATTATTAGTTTGTATTGTCTGCCTAAAATCTGAGGCAGCTCTTTGCGAGTCATTATTATTACCTAAGAAAATGTCACTTACATTGAAAGGCTCGTAATTAAAGTTTAAGTCATTAGCCATTCTAACCCATTCAAATTCAGCTCTACCTCCTAGACATTCGAAGGCTTCATTTAACTGATCATCAGCAAAAGTTCCATTTCCATCCATTTTTTCATTTATATAACCACCATCGAAAAATATTTTTTCAATCATGTTCCATGCTTCATCTTCAACTTTTCGATTTGGATTCCCACCAGACCATCTATCAACTAAACATCCGTGAATTCTTGGCTCTATTTGATTAGGTTCTCGTTCATCTGAGTAATTATCAAGATGATCAAAATAACCTTGATCACCAAACTTATCTAAAAATAATGTGTACTGTGAAAGGTATGGATCCCATGAATCCATGGATAATTCATCACCATTCATTTCACTTGCGCAGTCGATCATAGAGTGATATTGATTTTCACTCAAAGGTCTATTAATAACTTCTGTTGGATCATTATCATTTAGTAATCCGTCAAGTATAAGTTCATACTGTTGAGTTGCAAGAACATCATTATCCATAAAATCAGTAAATGCATCAATATTACATTCTCTTGACCAATCTTCCATAAGAACATCAAAATTTAATGAATAGCCTTCTGCTGCAGGATTTTGACTAACGGACTGTAGATAATCTCTTAGCCAATCTAATTCCTGATTACACCCAATCACTCGTCCTACAACCTCGTTTTTCATTTGAGGGTTAGCATCACTTTCTAAGAATCCCCACTGATCGCTTCTTCCAACAGCAAAGTTTACTAAATCACCAACAATTCTTTCTGATTGCTGCCTGTTCATTCCTTGTGCATCAGATAAAGAATCAATCATGCAAGCTTGTCCCATAATTTCTTGATCACCAAATACAAATGTAACTAGCAAGTCGCTTGATAGAGGAAAATAACCAGGAGAATTATTTGGATTTGGTCGAATATTCTCATCCCAGTGATACCAACAATCATAAGTTGCTAACATTTCTTCTCTCGACATAGATCTTTTTCCAGTCTCTACAGTTACCATATCGTCCATAATGACGTTTCTTGGAATATTTAAATTATCTGATAGGTGAGGGACTATGCACGCCTCCATCATTGCATTTAGATCTTGTCTTGGAGCAGTTCCGGTAGAAGTTGTTTCTTGAGTATTAACTCCCCACCCTCCACTAATAAGCTTACTAAAACTTAATTGCATACAGTTAGTTACTGAATCATAATAAAAATCAGGTTCTTCCAAAGACCTTACTCCAATTGGGAAAGCAAAATCCATATAAGCTTGTTCATATGGCATTCCTATATCAGACTCAATATTGCTAGCAATACATTCCATAACTTTCCATCTATCTTCAGTTTTAATCACTGTAAGGTTTATAAATGGACCTAGTGGGACCTCTTGATCTGTCGGAGCTTGAAATTGGTTACCAAAAATATTTCCAACAGGACCTTGTCCAAAAATATTCCCAATTCCTTGGTTATTACCTTGTTGTTGGGATTCTTGTTGTTTTCTCATTTCTTCCTGCATTTGAAGATCGAGTTCAGCCTGTTGCTTAGCCCTTAATAATTCTTCTTCAGCTCGCTTTCTTTCTGCATCTCTTCGAATATTGTCAGCTTCTTCATACATTTTTTGTGTCTCCATATCAGCTTCCCATTGAGGGTTATGATATGGACCACCAGCTTGAACAAGAGGAGAGTCACTTAAGAAAAATTGATATTTACATTTTGCACTTTGTGCTCCTGGCTCTGTAGGCATATTGCCTCTAAGAAATACATGTGTACCTTGTTCTGCAGGATTAGTGTTTGAGGGTCCGATATATTGTCTTTCTATCCATGCTGCTTCGTAGTTTTCATATTGCTGACCAGGCATCATACAACCCTGGAACCATACTCCTTGCCCTTCATAATATTCAAATGGAGCATATGTTGTTGTCATAGACATCATACTTATATCCATTTTCACTTCACAAAAAACTTCTCCAGTGCCTGGATTACTCCTACATTCTGAAGGAACAGTTTCCATTCCCATTGCACCCATCATATTGCCCATTCCAGGAGGCATCATTGGCATCTGAGCAGATATCTCTTCTGAGTCAGATATACCAAATGTGATAAAGATTACAAAAACAAATGAAAATAATGAAAGTTTTGACACTTTTTTAGATAGGCTTAAGTTTGGCATAATTTACTTTTCTGTTCTATTTATAATTTTCTGATATTATTTCTACAAGCAACAATTTTTATTATATATTAACATATACAAATAATTTAAGAACAAATAAATAACAATTTTTATTCATAAAGTGTAGAAATTGAATGCTTTAAATATTTTGGTAAATAAAGACAAGAGAGGGTTTAGTTATGGTTTGGTATGATTGGCTACTTATTGCACCTATAGTTTTGGGTGTGATTTTAGGTTACAGAATGGGTCTAATCAAAAATGTTTTATATATTATTTTGGTTGCAATAACGATGATTATAGGAGGTCTAATATCTCAAATGATTGTAGACGCAATAGGCCTTGAGTTAGAAAGTGATGGTTTAGTTACTGTTATAGGTTATGGAATTCTTTTGATAGTTGGTTTCTTGTCTGTACAGCTTTTCAGCGGAACTGTTGAAATGATAATTAATAAACTTACATTTGGAATTGGAGATAAAGTAAATGCAATTGGCGGTTTAGGTTCTGGTCTTATACTTGGTTTTTTAGTAACAACTATTTTAGTCAATATTACTGCAAGATGGACTTATACTCCTGATGAAGAAGAAGATGGAAGATTAGAAATTTCTGAAGAAGCTATTGCTAAAATGTTTGAAAATAGCATCAAAGATACTTCAAGAGAAGCTGCTGACAAAATTATTCGTGAGAGTATTATGGTTGGTGTTGTTATAGACGTTAAAAATCTACTAGGTGGACAATTCCTAGGAATAATACCTGGTGAGTTTAGTGATACTTTGGATATAGCAGACGAAAGAAGATCTGACGATTAATTAAACTTCTTTATTTGCCCATGCTTTAATCAAATGATGGGCAATAGCTATGTTTCCAGGAACATTTAAGTTATCATTTTTATCTTCTAACGCAGATAAAACTTCATCTCTATGAAACCACTTTACTGAGTGCATTTCATGTTCATCGAAGTTTATTTCATCAGAATCTGCTTTTGCGTGACATCCAATCATCAAAGACCAAGGAAATGGCCAAGGTTGAGAAGCATAATATTTTACATCCTTAACTTTAATTCCTGACTCTTCCATGATTTCTCTGGCTACAGCTTCTTCAATTGATTCTCCTTGATCAACAAATCCTGCCAGGCAAGAATATATGTTTAAGTTTGAGAGCCTTCCTTTTGATTGTCCAAGCAAACAATAATCCCCATTACTAACTAAGGTTATTATTACAGGATCTGTTCTGGGGAACAGTTCTATTTCACATTTTAAGCATTTTCTTGATTGCCCGCCTCTAAGACCTTTTGTTTCTCCTCCATCAATCCCACAAAATAGATTTTTTCTGTTCCATTCCAACTGACTTTTACTTTGACTTATAATTCCACCTTGATTTTGAGATAATTGATCTCCGGCAGTTCGACAATCAATAAATTCATCGCTATCACTTAATAGATTTTCTTTTACAAAATCCTCATCTAATTTTGCTAAATCTGTAGCTAGATAAATTTCTTCTGCAATTGATCCTAATACTATTAATTCAGGATCGATTCCTTTGGATTTGATATCACCAAGGCTTAGGAATTTTAAAGTAATGTTTGTAAAAATTTTTTTAACTAGAACTTTTGATCTGTAATATACAAGAACTTTCGAATTTGGATCATTTAATTTTTCTTCAATCCAATTAACATCACGCCTTTCAACCTCAAGCCTATCTATATTGTTTCCTGAAAATTTTAATACTTTACCCATAACTTCCCTTCTTAAAAAATTACTAATCCTCTAGCCAACTCTCCCTTTTCTAGAGCATCAAATCCTTCATTTATTTGTTCGATTTTATAAGTTTTGCTAATCATTTCATCTAAAAAAAGTTCTCCATTCATATATAAATTTGCAAGTCTTGGGAAATCTATTCTTGGCCTACTTTTCCCATAAGATGTTCTGATTATTTCACGCTCTCCCATCATAGTATAGAAAGGGATATTTATTTCTACACCGTATGGTGTTTTTCCTAAAATAACTATTCTTGCTCCGGGTCTTGAACATTCTAAGGTTTGTCTAATAGTTTCATTTTGACCTGCAGACTCTATCGCATAGTCAACCCCTCTACCATCAGTTAATTCTGCACAGAATTCAACAGGATTAATATTTTTTGAATTAACTGTATGAGTTGCTCCAACTCTTTTTGCAAAATCTAACTTATTATCAAAAATATCTACAGCAATTATTTTTGATGCCCCAGAAATTCTAGCTCCTTGTATTGCACTAAGTCCTACTGCTCCACAACCAATAACTACAACTGAAGTTTCTGGCTTGATATTTCCAGCATATACAGCTCCTCCATATCCAGTCATAACTGCACAACCTAACAAAGCTGCTCTATCAAGTGGAAAATCTTCCCTTATTTTAACTGCAGCTTGTTTGGGAATTATTGTATATTCTGCATGAGAAGAAACTAAACTATAATAATGAATGTTTTCCCCATTTATGGAAGCTCTAGTTGTCCCGTCAAATAAGACTCCTTGAGAGTTGGCTTTCTTTTGAACCTCACACAATATTGGTTGCCCATTATCACAATAGAAACAAATCCCACAATTAGGATTCCATGAACAAATTACATGATCGCCTACCTTCACATGGTCAACTCCTTCACCGATTGCTTCAACTATACCTGCTCCTTCATGCCCTATAATGGCCGGAAGATTAACTGGCTGATATCCGTGCATTGTCTCCCAATCAGTATGACATAAGCCACTAGCAAATATTTTTACCATAACTTCATCTTTTTTAGGTTCAGATATGTCTACATTTTCAACTGATAATTTTCCTTTTGTTTCAAAAAGAACTGCAGCTTTCATGTATGATCCTTTCAAATAGAAATTAGTTTTTTTATTACTATATATTACAAAAACAAAAAATTTTACGGATTTATGACCATTTATATCTTAGGTAAACACAGAGGTGAATTGGAGCGGGAGACGAGATTCGAACTCGCGACATTCTGCTTGGAAGGCAGACGCTCTACCAACTGAGCTACCCCCGCATAAATTCAATTTTAACATAAAAATTATGATTCTAAAGTTTTATAGTCATAATTTTTGGTGCCGAAGGTGGGAGTCGAACCCACACGGGTTTCCCCAGCCGATTTTGAGTCGACCGCGTCTGCCATTCCGCCACTTCGGCATACCTTATGCACCTTTAAATACTATCAAAATATTTCTAAATATAATTTCATTCAAATTCCAGATTAGGAAATTTAAATATTTATAAAGTCTTCATGTAATCTTCACAATTGTTTTATAGAGTTTACATATAACCAATTTATAGTTTTACAAAATTAAATTGAAAAATTGGAGATGACAATGAAAAAAATATTTTTAAATGAGAAAAATAAAATACATAAAGAAATATATGTTTTATTAATATCATTAACTCTGTTTATTGGTGCAATAACATTTACCAATAACTATATTAGTGCAGATGAACCTAAAAACTATGAGAAACCAACTGAGTTAGAAGTAAGAAAAAAGCTTGATAGTGCAATTGAATCAGGAAAGCTAACACAGGAAGAAGCTGACTCAAAACTTGAAGCAATATTATCAGGAGAGATGAAAAAGAAGAGACCTGGTAAGTTTGGTAAGAAACCAACTGAGTTAGAAGTAAGAAAAAAGCTTGATAGTGCAATTGAATCAGGAAAGCTAACTCAAGAAGAAGCTGACTCAAAACTTGAAGCAATATTATCAGGAGAGATAAAAGGCAAATTTTTTTATAGAGAGTAATCCAAACAAAATTATATTATAGTTCCCCCAAAGATAAGAGGGCATTTCAAAATGAAAATAAACTCTGTTTTTTTCTGAAAATTCTAAAGCAACTGGAATTATTGATTTGCCCTCTATAAATATAATAATTAGAATTAAATTTATGAATGAAAAAATACTTATTTGTGACGACGACCCAATAATAACAGAATCTTTATCTGAATATTTATTAGCTATGGATTACAACGTATTTTCAGTAAATGATGGTGAAAAAGCGGTTGAGAAATTTAAGGATTTTTCTCCTGATTTGGTTTTACTTGATATTATGATGCCCAATTTAAATGGGCTTCAAGTTACAAAAATTATTAGAGAAAAATCAGAAGTACCAATAATTTTTTTAACTGCTAAAATTTCTGTTGATGAAAAAATATTAGGATTTGAACTTGGTGCAGACGATTACATGACTAAGCCCTTTAGTATGAGAGAATTGCTCCTTAGAATACAAGCAGTCCTAAAGAGAAATAATATTACTAAAAATGATAGTGAACAAATTTTTGAAAAAGGTAACTTGATTATATTCTCATTGAAAAGAGAAGTTAATATAAATGATTTTAGGGTAGATCTTACTAAAACTGAATTTGATTTTTTAGAATGTTTTATTAAAAATTTTGAAAATGTTTTAAGTAGAGACCAACTTTTAGAATATACCAAATACGACTACCTAGATTCAGATGATAGAGTTGTCGATGTGCATATTAAAAATTTGAGAAAAAAGTTAGAAGAAAATAATTCTGATATAAAAATTTTAACTGTTCGGGGTATGGGTTACAGGGCCTCTACATAATTATGTTCAAGCTTAAGTTACAAACTCAAATTACAATTTCTTTTTTAGTCATAATTTCTCTTAGCTTTATATTCAGTTATGTTGCCTCTGAAACTATTTGGCAAAGAAATATTGAAGAAAGAAATGAAGAATATAGATCAAAAGTTTCTAAATCTATTTCTGACTCTTTAGCTACTTACTATCAATCTTGGGGGTCTTTTGAACAAGGATTTGAAAATGTTTTAGTTAGAGAAATGACTAATTTAGACTTAGACCCCAATGAAGATTCAATAGGAGTTGTCGATGAAAATTATGACTGGATTATTGCAAGTCCAAATGCAATAGAACTAGACTCTGATAATCTTCAAGAAATGATTTCAAATGGAACATATATTATTTCTCCAATTGATGTTAATTTTTCTAGTCAAGATTTTAATAATCCAACTTTTATAGGTAGGCAAATTATGAGAATTGAGGAAGGATATAGATTAGGTGTCTTAACTAGAGAAGCTGCAGAAAACAGTATCTTACAACTTAAGCGAGTGCAAAATAATTTTGGAATACAAGTAGCAGACTCTGATCTCTCAAATAATATAAAGACTGTTGGATACTTAGTTTTTGTAAATAAAGAAATAAACCTAATTCAAGCATACGAAAATCTTATAATAATTTCTTTTTTTGGAATATTTTTAATTAGTGTTGTTGTTGCATATTTTATATCATTGCAAATTGCATCTCCTGTGAAGAAATTAACATTTGCAACTAATAAAATTTCTAAAGGAGTATTTGAGCCTATTGAGGATACTAACTCTGGTTATGAATTATCTGATTTAACTAATTCATTCAATTTGATGGTCAATAAGATGAAAGAAATTCAAACTCAAAGAGAGCAATTGTTTTCTGATATTTCCCATGAATTAAGAAATCCTTTAACTGTTCTACGGGTAAATATTGAAGGGATTTTAGAAAACAAAATTAAATTGAGTGATAAAAAACTACACCAAATAAATGATCAAATAATACTTCTATCAAAACTGATAGACGACCTAAGTCTAATTGCAAATGCTGAATCTGGTGAATTAAAGTTAAACATTGAAAATATAGATGTTAATAATGTCTTACAAGAAACCTTCGATATCTTTAAAGATTCTGCCAATGAATCAAATATATATTTTATAAATAATGTTAAAAGCTCAATAAAAGTTAATGCAGACCCCTACAGAATTAGGCAAATTTTTTCTAATATTTTTTCTAATGCACTTAAGTATTTGAGTCCAGAGAATACATTAGAAATAAATTTAGAAGAAAATAATGATCATCTATACATTAAATTTATTGATAATGGTCCCGGTATACCTAAAGAAAAACTTGATATGATTTTTCAAAGATTTTTTAAGGCTGATGAAAATAGAGATCGAAATATTTCAGGCTCTGGATTGGGATTAGCTATTACTAAACAATTATGTGTAGCTCACAAATGGGACATTGTTGTAAAAAGTGAAATTTCGAAAGGTACAGAATTTACTATAAGCATCCCTAAGGGCTAAGCTAAAAAACTTTAGTTTTTATGGATTGATTTTATTAATATTTATTTATATTTTTATTTTTATGGACTATCAGAAATATCTTATATTGGATTTAGAAACTACTGGGCTAGATCCAATAAATGACAGAATAATAAAACTTACTACTACTTCATTTAAGGATGAATCTTTTTCTGAGTCTGAAATAAAAAGTAGGTATTTTAATCCTAAAATAAAAATTTCTGATGAATCAATTCAAATCCATGGGATTACTAATGAGGCCTTAACTGACCATAAAGAATTTAAGTTTTATGCAAAATCTATTTCAAATTATTTGAAAAACTCTCATATTATAGGCTTTGGTATTAATAATTTTCATATACCTATTCTCATGAGCGAGTTCTTAAGAGCAGGAGTCAAATTTGATTTTTTGAGTATAAAATCAATTGATCTAAAAATATTATATGAAAAACTTAGACCAAGAAATTTACAAAATGCCTTAAGTGATTTTTGTTTGATAGATATAGATAATTTCGATAGACAAACTGATGAGAAATCTGAAGCACTTTTGGAACTTTTCATGTCACAGCAATCCGAAATGTCTGAAAAAATGATTACGCTTGAATCAGTTTTTAATTCTAGTAATACAATTGATAATGATGGGTTTTTTAATTTTTCTGAAAACAAAGAAATTCTTTTTGCGAAAGGAAAATACCAAAATAAAAATATTAAGTCAGTAATTAAAGAATATCCCGATTATATTAAGTGGATTTTAGAAAATGAAAATATTTCTCCAATGGTAAAAATGATTATTAACTATGAAAAATGAAAATATAGTATTTTATGATCACAACTGTAAGATATGTACATGTTTTTCAATATGGGTAAAAAATAGAACAAGCTATTGGACTTTTCTGCCTAATGATCCTGACACAGTTAGATCAAAAAAATTAGAAATAAGTGAACAGTTAGTTGCTTCTAAAATTGTTTGTATAGATGAATCTATATTTTACGGAGGAATTGCAATTCTGAAAATTTATTCTAAATGTGGGGGAAAATTAGGTTTCATAGCTAAATTATTTCTTTCTTTGAAAATTTTATATCCTATTTATTTCTTTGGATATTATTTGTTTTCAAAAAATAGATCTAAATTTTCATTTCTTATAAAATTTATAAACTGCTAAATCTTTCTTATATCAGAATTTTTTAAGTAAATTATAAAGTTTATGATTATTAAAAATCCTGCAGATGCCATCACTGCAATACTAGACGATAAAATTTGTGCCAAAAATCCCAAAAATAGTGCACCTGCAGACATTAGGCTAAATGTTATAGTGTGAATACCCATCACCCTTCCGCGAAGATTTTCAGGAACCTTTAACTGTAATAATGACATTGACCCAACCATAAAGATAGAATTTAATAAGCCTGTAAAAATTATCAATATGGAAGAAATAATTAAGTTGTATGAAAACCAAGGGTTTTGATAAATATTCTCTTCAAAAATAAAAATATTTGATAAACCAAAAAGAAAAAGAAATATAACACTAAAAACATTTGAGGCAAGGACTAATTTTCCAAGATTTATTTTATCTCTTAACTTAGCAGTAACAGCTGTACCTGTTAGAGCTCCAATTCCACCAGCACTAGCCAGTAATCCTAGCATTTGAGCAGATAGATCTCCATAAATAGTATTCTTATATATATTGGAAAATGAAGGTAATAACTGCAAATAGGACATACCTAGACCGCTAGTTAGATATGTAGAAAGAATCAGGACTTTGAACAACTTATTATTTAAAATGAAGTTTATTCCTTCTAATGTATCTTTTATTACTGATTTACTTTCAATTTGGATTTGTTCACTTTTATTGGGCTTTATTATTATCATTACTAGACCCATAACGAGGAAACCAAATGCACTAATAAAAAATACAGAATGAGTACCAAGATATGCTATTAAGAATCCTCCAGAGGCAGGAGCAAGTATTCTTAATCCTTGCCATAACATTGCATTGAGCGCTACGGCGCTCATCATTTGTGATTTATTATCAATAAATTGGGGAAAAATTGATGATCTTACTGGCCAATCAAAACCACTAATTAATCCCATTACTGTTGAAAAAATAACTACTAGAAATACAGTCTCATAATTTAGTGCATCTATTATTGCTAGTAATAATAAAGAAACGCTCATGGCAAAAGAAGTTATTATCATGAGTATTCTTTTATCTATTCTGTCAGCTACAACTCCACCTAAAAAATTTATTGCAATAGTTCCAATTCCAAAAACTGCTGCTGCTACTCCTAGTAAAAGTTCAGACCCACTAATATCAAAAACTAATTTTCCAGCAGTTAAAGTTAATAGTTGAGTTGCTCCAACAGATGCTATCGATGCTGTCCAAAATAGACGATATTTTTTTGCCCTCAAGGCAGTTAGAGTTCCAGTATTATTTTTGTTTATTTTATTTTCCAATCTCCATCAAAAATATCGGCAGTTTCCTTGACGAGAGGTTTTGATCCAAAAATAATATTTGTTTTACCATTTTTACTTTTTTGTTCAGCAAATCCTGCCCCTGATTCTAAAGATAAAGATTCAATAGCAATGGTTTCCCAAGGGTTTAGATCCACTTCTATGAAAAGATCTATTGAACCATCAAATACAAGGCTGTATCCGAAACAGTCTGAAAAGCCTCTAGAATCCCATACTTTTTTATCTATATTTCGAAGTTGGTCCATCATGCCTTCTTTTATGAATCTTTGAGGAGAACCGTAAGAAATCATTGCTTCTGATAAATCTTTACATGTAGATGCATTAACCTTTAGATTATTTTTGTAACATCCATGATTATTTATCGAAATAAATCTTTCTTGAAATTTAGGCAATTCTATACAACCCATAATAGGTTTATGATTTTGTGTGAGGCCAATTATTGTTCCAAATAAGGGTATCCCTTTTGAAAAAGATGTTGTCCCATCAATTGGATCCACATACCAACAAAATTCTCTATTGTTTTCTCTTCCTAAAACTTCTTCTGTAATAATGTCAGCTTCTGTATTTTTTAAAATATTAAAAATCTCTTTTTCTACCTTGAGATCATATTCAGTCAATAAAGATCCATCATTTTTTAGAGAGCTATTTGAAGAATCAATATTTTTAGTGATTTCTCTAGAAATATCCAATGCTTTAATTGCTGAAGTTAAGAAAGTGTCTAAGGGATTCTCTAATTTTAAAATAATATCTTTCATTGAGATTTTGCTGTATATGTAAATGTTATCAAAAATTAGAATTTTGGAGCGGAAGACGAGATTCGAACTCGCGACCTTCTCGTTGGCAACGAGATGCTCTAGCCACTGAGCTACTTCCGCTTATCTATTTTAGAATATCTTAAAAAATTTGCTTTTTTTATATTTAAATAATATTTTATAAACATTTTTATCTTATAATTGCATTTATGAAAAAAATTAAATTTATGGATACCTCTTTCCGTGATGGATTTCAGTCATGTTATGGAGCAAGAGTTAAGACGGAAGATTTTATTCCAATATTAAAAGCTGCTGTTGAAGCAGGTAATGATAATTTTGAGATTGGTGGAGGAGCTAGATTTCAATCTCTTTATTTTTATTGTCAAGAAGACGCTTTCGATATGATGGATAAGTCAAGAGAAGTTGTAGGAAAAGATATTAATCTACAAACTTTAGCAAGGGGAGTTAATGTAGTAGGTTTAGACTCACAATCTAGAGACATAGTGGATCTTCATGCAAAGCTATTTAAGAAGCATGGAATAACCACTATTAGAAACTTTGATGCATTGATGGATATTAGAAATCTAGCTTATTCAGGTGAATGTATTACTAATGCGGGCTTAAAGCATCAGATAGTAATCGCATTAATGGGATTGCCTCCAAGCTTAAATGAAAAGTATTTTCATTCAGCTGATTTTTATACAGACAAAATAAAAGAAATACTAAAAGCAGATATACCTTTTGATAGCCTTGCTTTCAAGGATGCCTCAGGAACAACTCCTCCTTCTATTATTTTTGAATCAATAAAAAATGCTAGAAAATTATTACCTAAAGATACTATTATTCAATTCCATACTCATGATACAGCGGGTATGGCTGTTTCCTGTAATATGGCGGCGATTGAAGCTGGTGCTGATATTATAGACCTTTCTATGTCTCCGGTGAGTGGCGGAACTTCTCAAGCTGATATATTGACTATGTGGCAAGCATTAAGAGGTACTGAATATACTTTGGACATAGATGAAGAGAAAATTCTTGAAGTTGAAAAAATGTTTATAGATCAAATGGAAAAATATTATCTTCCACCTGAAGCCATAACAGTAAATCCTGTTATACCATTCTCTCCTATGCCTGGTGGAGCATTAACTGCTAACACTCAAATGATGAGAGACAACGGATCTCTAGATCTTTTTGGAAAAGTTATTGAAAATATGCGTGAAGTTGTAGAAAAAGGTGGCTTTGGAACTTCAGTAACTCCTGTTTCTCAGTTTTATTTTCAACAAGCTTTTACAAATACAGTTCAAGAAAAATGGTCTAAAATTTCAGAAAGTTATGGAAAAATGATCCTTGGATATTTTGGAAAAACTCCAACTGATCCTGATCCTGAGATAATGAAAATTGCTTCAAAACAATTATCTTTAGATCCTACAAAAGAGGATGTTCATGATTTGAATGATGATGATCCAAAACTAGGGGTTGAATATAACAAAAAGCTACTTGAAGAAAAAGGTCTTGAAACAACAGAAGAAAATATTTTTATATCAGCCACTTGTGGAGAAAAAGGTATTTCATTTCTAGAAGGAAATTCAGAATTAGGTGTTAGATATAAAACAGAAGAATCAGAAGAAAAGCTTAAGGATTCAAAATCTAATAATTCTGTTCCTATGGATGGGGAACCTACAAAAGTTACAGTTAATGGGAAAGAGTACGAAGTAATCATTCATACTGATTAATTTTTTTGTTGCAAATTTTATATATATGAGTTCAATCTTTTCTAAAATAATAAATAAAGAAATTCCCAGTGATATTCGGTATGAAGATGATCTATGTATAGTAATTGATGACATCAACCCTAAAGCTGAAGTTCATTTATTAATAATACCCAAAAAAAATATAAAAAATATTAATTCTGCCAATCAAGAAGATCAAATGATATTAGGGCACTTGCTATTAGTATGTAAAAAATTAGCAAAAGATTTAAAGATTGCTGATAGTGGATATCAAATACTTACCAATGTTGGAGAAGGGGGAGGGCAAACAGTTATGCATCTTCACTTCCATTTACTTAGTGGTAACGCTGTGACATTGTAATTTTTTTTTCTATAATTAGAATAGAATAAAAAATAAGGAGAAATCATGTCATTATCAGAAGGAACAAAAGTTCCAGATTTTAATCTAATAGATCAAAATGGAGCAACTATTACTCTTAGTTCTTTATCAGGAAAACCTGCAGTTCTATATTTCTACCCAAAAGATGAAACTCCAGGATGTACTGTAGAAGCTTGTGAATTTAGAGATATATATAGTGAGTTTAATAAGCTTGATTGCAATATTTATGGAATAAGTCCTGACGAT
>Ga0315316_10001072_pt1 | contig 18832 bp, 18 predicted proteins | sample M160m3416metaG_FD_203702 | JGI IMG/M metagenome (GOLD analysis project Ga0315316, IMG submission 203702) | Ammonia-oxidizing marine archaeal communities from Monterey Bay, California, United States - M1 60m 3416 | ecosystem: Environmental > Aquatic > Marine > Intertidal zone | place: USA... | reverse complement strand
AGATTATTCACGTGTTACTCACCCTTGCGCCACTTTACTGGTTTCCCGAAGGAAACTTTCTCGTTCGACTTGCATGTGTTAGGCACGCCGCCAGCGTTCGTTCTGAGCCAGGATCAAACTCTCCAGTTATAAAACTTGAAAATTTAATCCAAATATTTAAATCAAAGTAATTGATGCTAGACCCGCAACATCATTTGACACCTATTCGATTTTCAAAGAGCAAGTTCCAAAAAGCGTTTGATTCTACGCAGTTCGGAATTTTTGTCAAATTTTTTATAGGAAAAAAGACAAAAAAATCTTAATTTGATAGCATTTTCCAAATTATTTCCGGAAAAAACTTTCAGACGAAGATTTTCAGGCAATTTATTTATCTCGGTAATAATAGTTCCTGATAGCTTTAAAAGCAATACTTATTTTGTAAAAAAACGACATTTATTTTTTTTTCTAATAATCCCATCAATAACAATGAGTTGTTTGTAGATTTTTTTAGCATTTATTTGATAGTTGCCCAGAGAACAAATATTTGATATCGGTCATTTAGTGGTTTTGTAGAAATGAGCCACTAGATATAGTGTAGAAAACATTTTTTAAATAATTTTTATGAGCTTGTCATGGTCAAGGCATAGGGTAGCGTTACGTATATATTGATTTTGATAAGTTTGACTTCATAGCGGGATAATGTGAAATAATTTTTTAATTTTTGGGTATTAATAATAGGCGGCAAGATCAATAAATCGGTATGATGGTGAGATGAAAGCTTAAGTTTATAACAAACTTGGAACTGTCATAAATGGGGCTGGGTGAAGTATTTGCGTCTGTTTATTTTCAACACAGGCTGAAAGGCAGATAGATATTTATCGGGCTTGAAAGTTTTTAGTTAGGAAGTAAGTCAGTATTTAACTCAATTTCCTTGTTTGTTTGTAAGCTTTTTAGGGTATAGAGTTTGTGATAAAGGCCTTCTTTTTGCATTAGCTGGACATGACTACCGCTTTCAATAATCTGCCCACGATCCATCACGATAATACGGTCTGCGTTATGAATAGTGGAAAGCCTATGGGCGATAATAAAAGAGGTTCTGTCTTGCATCAAACGTTCGAGAGCATCCTGGATCAAGAGTTCAGACTCGTTATCAAGTGCTGAGGTGGCTTCATCGAGTATAAGAATGTGAGGGTTCTTCAGGATAGCGCGAGCAATGGCGATTCGCTGTCTTTGTCCTGCAGATAGGCGAATTCCTTTCTCGCCCACCACTGTTTCGTATCCATCGGGACATTCCATGATGAAGTTGTGAGCGTTGGCTGCTTTTGCAGCTAGAACGAGTGCCTCTTTTTGTACACCGGGTTTTGCATATTCAATATTTTCAAGAATGGTCCCACCAAACAGGATAGTTTCCTGTGGCACGATGCCGATCTGCCTCCAGTAGCTGGCCATTTGCACGGACTCGAGAGGAAAGCCGTCGATTCGGATTTGCCCAGTAACTGGATCATAAAACCGGTGTAGAAGCTGGACAAGTGTGCTTTTACCCGCACCGCTGGGCCCGACAAGAGCTACTGTTTGTCCGGGTTCAACAGAAAAGCAAATACCTTTTATTACTTCCTGATCCTCGCGGTAATAAAAACTTACATCATCAAACTCGACTTTACCTGTTAATTCAGGGATGGGTTTTGCATCTGGAGCGTCGCGGACTTCTCCTTTCATGTCGAGAATTTCGAAAACGCGTTTACTAGCTCCAATACCTTCCTGCACCCGCGCATATAGGCGTGCAAAGCTTCCCATCGGTCCTGCTATGATTGTGGCGTAGAGAATGAAGGCAATGAGCTCACCTGGACTAATGGCTCCGAGAATCACTTCTCGTCCGCCATACCAAAGTAAAATGAGTGAGGTAGAAAATGCGATAAAACCAATGCTGGGGCCAAAAAATGATGAAATGATGACGCGTTTTTTAGCCGACTGGTAACTGTCTTCTAGTGCTTTACCAAAGCGCTCGTTTTCAAGCTTCTCCCTAACAAAGGATTTGACCACTTGGATGCACGAGATATTTTCTTCCAGAATGGTTGTGGAAACAGCTAGCTTATCCTGAATTTCTGTGGACAGTTTTTTTAGCCTGCGTCCAAAGATCCGGGCAAATATTACAAGAACGGGGGCCAACACCAAAACTAGTCCTGTCAACTTCCAATTCATATAAGTGATTATAATTATGCCTCCAAATAGACGAATGGATTGTTGTAATAAAGTAGCAGGTAGGTCTGTGACGATGTTCTCGATAGTAGTGATGTCATTGGTCATGCGCGATACAATTTCTCCGGTTCGACGTTTGACAAAAAAACTAAGAGAAAGTGTGTGTAGATGTCGAAAAAGTTTGATGCGAAAATCGGTAATGGCACGTTTTTCCGTCAGGTCAAACAGGTAATTATGAGCGGTAGAAAATATAAGCTGTATCAGGAACAACCCCGCAATACTAAACGTAAGACTATTCATAAGAGCCATGTTTTTTTCCACCATGACCACATCCACTAGCTTTTTTATATAGAGTGGTACGGCTAGGTTGGTAACCGATGCAACGACCAGGCATAGAGCACCTAGGATCAAAGCATTTTTGTAAGGAAAAAGGAATGTTAGCAGTCTTTTATAATTTTTCATGGCCGTAAAGTTTTTGAATTGAATTTAGAACACTGTATCATAACTGTTGAACTGTGGAACCGTCGGAAGTAGTTAGCAAGAAGGGCGTGCCTTAAGTAAACCAATACGCATTAATCTTTCCTAAAACTTCTGTTTCGAAGGGACGATAATTTTAATAGAAAAAAATTATGTTTACTAAACTTCCCATTATTTTATCTGACATCAAGATCAAGCATACGGTTTTTGCTTTACCGTTTGCGTTGATGAGTGCGTTTCTGGCTGCTGGTGGGGCCCCGGAGATGGGGAAATTGGTTTGGATTATGGTCTGTATGGTTGGAGCGAGAAGTGCGGCGATGGCTTTTAACCGTATTGTTGATGCAAGGTATGATGCGATGAACCCGCGTACCTGTGAACGAGCCATTCCTTCTGGTCAAGTTAGCGTCAGCAGTTACTGGGCTTTCCTGATTCTATCTTCTGTTCTGTTTGTCTTTTCGGCTTGGATGTTAAATAAACTTGCTTTTTATTTGTCTCCTGTAGCTTTGATCATCGTCTTTTTTTATTCTTTAACTAAACGTTTCACTGCGTTTTCTCACTTCTGGCTGGGGCTTGCCATATCGATTGCTCCGGTTGGGGCCTGGGTAGCAATCCGGGAAGAAATTTCTTTTATATCACTTTTGCTGGGTGGGGCGGTGATTTTTTGGTTGATCGGTTTTGATATTCTTTATTCTTGTATGGATGTAGAAGCAGACCGTACAAATCGGTTGCACTCTATTCCCGAACGATTTGGCGTCGAAAGAGCTTTGAAGTTGGCTTTGGCTTCGCATGTTCTTATGATGTTATTCCTTTTATTATTATTGGAGCCCTCGGTTCTCCTAGGTCCTTTATATTTGGCGGGAGTGTTGTTGGTCGCTTGTCTTCTGGTGTATGAGCATTCATTGGTCAAGAAAGACGATTTATCCAAAGTTAATATGGCTTTTTTTAATGTTAACGGGGTCATAAGTATTGGTTTGATGCTCTTCGTGATCATCGATTGTATTTGGGTATGATATGGCTCTATTTAATTACCCAGCATCATTTTTTTTAATAGGTAACTGAGAAAAGAAGCAGAGAAAAGTCTGCCTTACGTATTCCCTGGTTTTTTTCTGTTTTGACTTGTTTCGATCTGCTTGTTGATTTCTTGGATGGTAGGTTATAATAGAAAAAAATATCTGAATTTTGGAGTTTTAAGAGATGCTTTTTGAATTTGAAGATTCAACGTTGCAACCTATTTATGAAAAAGTAATGGCTGGGGTACGTCTTTCTTATGCTGACGGCGTAACTCTTTGGAAAACCCATGATCTTCTGGGCGTGGGGTATATGGCTAATATAGTTAGAGAAAGGTTGAATGGAGATAAGACTTACTTTATTCACAATCGGCATATTAATCCGACAAATGTTTGTGTCCTTAGTTGTCAATTTTGTGCCTTTGGGGTGAAAGCTGATCACCCTCAAGCTTATGAAAAGTCATTGGAAGAAATTTTTTCTGATGCAGAAAAATATAACGGAGGAGAGGTTAGCGAATTTCATATTGTTGGTGGTCTTCACCCTGATTATCCTTTTGAATATTATCTTGATCTGTTGAAGGGGTTGAAAGTTCGATTTCCAGCAGTTCATATACAGGCCTATACGGCAGTTGAATTGGAGTACCTTTCTCGATTGGCCCATCTTCCATTGAAAGAAACGATGGAGGTGTTAAAGGAATCCGGTTTAGGTTCCATTCCTGGTGGAGGCGCGGAAATTTTTGCGAAACGGGTGCGTCGTAAAATATGTGGGGACAAGATTACTGGTGAAGAGTGGTTGCAGGTCCATGAAATAGCTCACTCTGTCGGGTTGAAAAGTAACGCAACTATGCTTTACGGGCATTTGGAAACAGCCGAAGAAAGAACGGATCATTTGGTACGTTTACGAGAATTACAGGACAAAACCCATAGTTTTGTCACGTTTATCCCGCTAGCATTTCATCCTGAAAATACAGTATTAGACTTTTTAAAAACTACGCCAGGGCAATTGGACCTTAGGGCCTTGGCAGTTTCAAGAATGATGCTGGATAACTTTCCACATGTGAAAGCATTTTGGATCATGATAACTCCTAAAATTGCCCAACTTGCTCAGTCTTTTGGTGCTGATGATATGGATGGAACGGTTGTTGAGGAAAAGATCATTCATGCTGCCGGAGCGGCCACAGATCAGATTTTTCATAAGGATCAAATAATCCACATGATCACGGAATCTGGGAGAACACCTGTAGAGCGGGATACTCTTTATGAACAAGTTGAGGAACTGCAGGTAGAGGTAGCGACTAAAGTTTGATCTCCTAATTTCTGTATAGTTTTTTAAGCCCATTTAAAAAGGCCAGAAGCTTTACAGTTTACTATGAAAAAACTCTTAATTAGTTACGAGCGTAAAGTAAATATAGCTAAAAAAACATGACTAATCTCATCAACAAAGATGGCTTGTCAGTATCAAACAACCCCAAAGCAATTCATGAAGAACTTTTTCGGGGAACTGGAAGTGTAATGGGAGCTGGTGTCTCAATTTTTATGCAAAATGAAAGTATTACCGAAAAATTTATTGTGGCTTCAAAAGATAATGGTCTTGAGCCTCCTACCAATCATCGATTTGTTGCGAGTCGTTATAAAGAAGCCTTGGTGATATTTCAACAATACCTAGATAATAAAGTTTAATACATCGGAGCAAATTAGATGAAAAATTGGTTAATGCTGACATTGGTAGGTAAAGACCGACCTGGAATTGTAGCTGAAGTCAGCCGTGTTTTGTTCGATATGAAAGGAAATTTGGGAGAAGCATCCATGACCCGTCTTGGTGGTAACTTCACAATAATGCTGATGGCGTCCATACCAGAAAAGATAAATGCTGTAGAGGAAAAGCTACAACCTGTATGTGATAAATTAGGGTTATTTTTTCACCTGGATGAGATAGAGGCCGGTCTGCACCAACATGTTGAGCCTGATGTGAGAATAAGTATTCATGGCGCAGACCAAGCCGGTATCGTTGCTCTTGCCACCGACGCTTTGAGTGCAGCGGGGTTGAATATCCTAAACCTTGAGTCGGATGTTGGGGGCTACCCGGAGAGCCCTGTTTATGTCATGCATATCGAAGGAGTTGCTAGTGATGGATTTGATACTTTAGATAAAGCTTTGCAAATACTAGCTAGGGAGAAAGATGTGGTAGCCCGGATTACCCCTATTGATACTATGGTAGGGTAGTTGTGGCTATTCTGAATATTTTGGTTTATCCAGATAAAAGGCTGAAAAAAATTTCCCGGCCTGTGGACGAATTTTCTAATGATATCAAAAGTTTTATACAAGACCTTGAAGAAACTTTTCGATCTTTTCCTGGATGCGTAGGGATAGCGGCTCCGCAGGTGGGCCGGTTTGAACGAATCGTCTTAGTGGATATTTCCCATAAGCCTCAGCACAACAACCATGGATTTTTAGTGCTAATAAATCCAAAAATCACATTCTGTGAGGGAAGCAGTTTGGGAAGAGAGGGTTGCCTCTCGGTTCCGGACTATACAGGTAAAGTAGAGCGCGCAAAGTCTATTACCTTGGAGGCTCTGAACGAAAATGGGGATAAACAGGAATTTCAAATGTGTGGTTATGAAGCCCGGGCAGTTCAACACGAGATTGACCATTTGGATGGGAAACTGTTTATAGACAGACTGGTCAGCCGGAGAAACTCTTTAAGCAAAAGGATCGAGTTGTCTGCCGATCTAAAAAATGAGAGCGGTTAAGACAAGTTTATTTTTACTGACCTATTGGAAGCGTTAGTAATGGGGCGTTATCTTTAATCTTTCCTGCCTGTAATGAGAAGATTTGAGATAGAAGTGAAAATGTAGACTTCGAAGATAGATCCGAGTCGTTAATATAGAACCACGATCCGCGGTAAAAAATAGTCATAGAGTTTTCTTCAGGTTTTTCTGATAGAGAATGAATTTTCAGTAAGTCACCTGTTACTTTATCCCAATCAAAAATTTCCCCGTCGGGTGTTTGCGTCTGTGTGACCTTGCCTTTTGATATATCTTTTCTTGGGACTTCTACCGCCTGTGAAACATAAAACATAATCCCTAGTAATGAACGGGTAACGACCCGTATCTGATCTGTTTTGTTTGAGGCTGGTGAGAATGCCAAAACATAACGGGTTTTCCCTTGTTCAACATTAGCTGCTAAAGCAAAGTTTTTGGCTTCCTCGCGATTTTTATCTTTTTCGTTAATATGCAGGATCAATTGTGGAACTCCATTTTCTTCCTGATAAGAAAGGTTTATGGCATCTTGAACCTGCAATTTCCTTAAATATTTTAACGCTGAGACGAATTCCTTAAAATCGGGAGCAATACTTGGGGTGGGCCCTGATGCGCCTGGTGCATTTTTAAGATTATTCATGCGCTGAAAACATAACCTGAAAATTCTTTCGATACTCCAACCAGAATGAAATAAAAGGGCGATGGTTTGTAAGGGGAGAGGCGATAAAACGCGCTGTATAAATCTATCTCCTTGTAAAGGAGAATAAGTCACAGTTGGTTTTTCTGTCATCCCCAGGTCACCTTTTAAACCAAAGAGCCCTTTTACTCCATTTTGCAAACTTGCACTTGCATTAGCCTTGGTCGATAAGATGAACTGAGATGCAACGCTACTCACTTCCATAAAAAATGGGGTATCCCGGTATTTTAGGCGGACAAGATTGAGCATAAGCTGCTCATCATTGGTTCTTTGAACTGCTACATTGTAGTTGCTCCGTTCGCTTTTTAAAGTTTTTGGGCCTAAGTTTGCGCAACTAACAATTAGCAGCAATGAAGCGAAGCATAGAAACAAAAAGATTTGCGAAAGATAAGAAAGTGAGCGCATTAGTAGTCAGTGTTGAGGTTGTGTTTGAGTCAAATGAACTGTTGATGTGGGGAATGCTATTTCTGCACCATTGTCTGCAATAATTTTCATAACCTTTAAAAGAATATCCTGCTTGATTGAGTGATATTCTTCCCAGTTTGTTGTTTTAGTGAATGTGTATATAAAAAAATCGAGAGAAGAGGGGGCAAAGCTATTGAAGTTAACCATCAAAGTTTTGTTGGTATCGATTTCCGGGTGATCTTTTAACATTTTTTCAACTTGGGTTGTGATTATTTGCATTTTAGCTGCATCATCATAGCGAATCCCGATGGTTTCTTTGATTCTCCTGTTTTGCATACGGGAGGGGTTCTCTACCGAGATTTTCGAAAAAACAGAATTGGGTATATACAACGGCCGCTTGTCAAAAGTTCTTATCACTGTAACTCTCCAGCCTATTTTTTCTATAGTACCTTCCATTTCACGATCCGGAGAACGAACCCAGTCCCCGACCACAAAGGGCCGGTCAAGATATAAAAAGAGTCCCCCAAAAAAATTTGATAGCATGTCTTGAGCTGCAAAACCTATCGCTATTCCCCCGACACCGCCAAAAGCCAAAACACCAGATACGCTGAACCCAAGTGTTTGTAACATCATTAACATAGTTGTGATGACAACAGATATGCGTGCCAACTTTGATATGGCATGCACAGTGGTGAGATCGATATCTTTTTCAGTATTTATATAGCTTGCTTCTATATTTTGAATAAAAAGAAATACAAACCAAGCCAAGGCACCAATGATTATAGTGCTGCGTGAGGAACTGATATCTTCTAGTAGTAGATCAGTGATATTCGGAAGGTTTTCTCCGATAAATGCGATGCTCGTCACCCAGACAATAAGACTTAATGGACGAGAAATGGATAGCAGAATCCCATCATCCCATTTGTTCTGGGTGAGCAGTGCTTTTTTTGCCAAAGATCCAAATATTTTCTTTTGGGTAAAATTAACAATCAAGGTCGCAAGTATAACCAGAAATACCTGAGTTATATATGCAGTGTATTCTTGAGATAAAATTTGATTTAAACCCGTCATTCGTTTGCTTTTCCTTAAGTCATCACTGGTGCCTAAAGTACCATGATTGAAGGAAATTTTTGCATATTAAATAATAAAATATTTGTTAGTTATCTCAGTTTTTATAGCATTATTTGTAATATCGCAGGGATTTTTTAAGGAGTTTAATTAGCTGTCCTTTATATAATTATTAATGGTAAATATACGAGGGGTGAGCCTATTTTTTAAATTTTGTAAAGTTAAAGGGAAAAAGGTTTGCAACTTCCAAAAACTGGAGAGTTGACTTTTCTAGGTATACTTTGGTTGGTAGTCTCGAAAAGAGGATGAGATGACTATTCTTAAAGAAATGGGTCAAAAGAAGGTCAGCTATTAAACCCATTTTATGCATCAACATTTTTAGGGTTTATAAAGTAGAACCGCGGATTATCTGTTTGAGTGATTACAATTAAATAAAAAAAGCCCGCTTAATTAAAGCGGACTTTTTGAAATAGTAAAGTTATTTATTTTGAAACCACTTTTACTCTGCGTTTTCGTCCAGACCCTGCTCTAATTCACCCATGAATAGGGTGGTATCTTCTTTCGCTGGGCTTAGATCAGCTTTTTTTCGAGCTGCAGTTTCCTCTAATTCCTCTTTTCCTTCCTTAGTAAGTCCCCAAGGCTCAACACCGTCTTTTTTAGCTTTACGAATAGCTTCAGTGACCTTTATTAGCTTCTCGCCGCTTAAGTCGTTTAAAGAGATTAGGGCATCTTCATGACCGTCATAAGCACAAAATGCCATTGTGTAGCAGTTTGTATTTGCGCGAATCATCTTTAGCGTTATGTTTGCAAAATGACAATGAATGCCTATTAAGATACAAGTTTCAATCTTATTATGGTTAATCGTTAAATTAGGGTGGCAAGGGTTTATTACTGTTTCGGGGTCAATTTTGGGGTAAATGGGTCGGTAATCTGGCATAGTGATCACGTTCATGCCTGGAACTTCTTTTACAAGATCCATTGCCAATTCTGCTTTATGATCCGTTTCTTTATTCCACCCCCAAACAATCATAGGCCCTGGAAACAAGGTTGGGTTGCGTCTAGTTAATATCTCGTGTGCAGCTTTTTTTATAGCTTCATCAGTTGGAACATGTTCTCCTTCAACTAAATCCATTCCTGAACCTTTTTCAGGATGGAAAATCCCCTGTGCAGCAGCGGAAGGGGGCAGTAAACCAATAGGACCTAACTCTAATGTGGGCATCTAAACAAATCTCCAGTAAATACTTTGCAAATTAAAACCGATCCCACTAAATATATGGCATCGGAATAGTCCAAACCTAATAGTCAACAACCCATTTTAAATGGGCGAGTTTCTTTTTTGCCTTGTGGGGTATGCCCCTTTAAGAAACGGCTATACTATTATCAATGTGGGGGGATTGTCAATAATTTTCATGTTAGTAAAAAAAGAAGTTCTTTCTTAAAACCGCCTATCTAAATTAATCCTATCCACTTTTCCAATTAAAGGGGTTTTTTTGCCAAGATTGTAGGGTTTTAATGTCATTTAGAGATATGTATTTGGTTGATTGTGCAATTTTCAGTAGTTTGGCAAAATCCAGAATGGAATCGTTTTGACAAGAGATACCTTTAAACTTTTCTGAGGCTTCGGGGAATCCGTAACTAAAAATGCTAAAACAATGGTTAACAATACCCCCAGCTTCTCTAATAGCTGTCACGGCATTAACTGCACTTCCTCCGGTTGAAATCAAGTCCTCAATTACCAATACACGCTGATTTTTTTTTAGAATCCCTTCAATTTTGTTACCCATGCCATGAGACTTGGCCGTAGACCTAACATAAATCAAGGGAACCTGAAGTAAGTCAGCTAAACTTGTGGCATGGGGAATCCCGGCGGTTGCGGTACCAGCTATGACCTCCACGTCAACGGTATGTTTTTTTAACAGATCTTTATAACCTTCGGCAACCAGGGAACGGTGTTTTGCATTTCCCAGAAGGAGACGGTTGTCATTATAGATGGGCATTTTATAACCGGATGCCCAAGTGAAAGGCTCTTGAGCATTGATTTGGATTGCGCCAACTTCTAATGCTACTTGAGCAATATTGTTTGCAATGGTCATTTTATGGTTTTATTGACTCAAACTCACGGTGGAATAAACGCTCGCTAATCTTGCTATCTCCCCTCTTCACAGCCCCAAGACCCCTTAATGTTATACCAAAAAGAAATTTTGTCTCTCTTTGATTTGCTCCATTTCCTGCTATTGGCACAAGGCTCTCTCTGTCAATGAGATCAAGATTAAACCCCCAGCACTTACAGGGGTTATCGTACAGTATACTTAAATGGTTTTCTGGGAATTTATCTTCGCTTTCGTTGTAGCGAGTTGTGGCTTTTAAATTCCAACCCTCATTTATCGCCCAGTTCACACCATTTATGATAAAGGTCTCCTGATCTTTGGTCCAGCGTCTGTCAAAAAAAACATATAGTGAGTCAATAGGTCTAACTCCCACCTCAACATTAAATGTTTTGAGAGCATTTTCATGGACATCAAAAGTGGAATCAAAGTTCAGCTCAAAATTGTCATGCACTCGACTGTCCAAATCGAAACGAAGAGCAGAAAATGGACGCTTATTCTCAGACTCTTCCGATCCAGTTGCCTCAATCAGGTCCATCGTCTGACTGATGTCAAAACGAAGTACTTCTCGAGTATTAAAGTTGTCTCCACTTTCAAGCTCCTTTTGTAATATTCTTTGAGTTAGAGAATAAGTAATTGTGCTTTGTCTGTTTATTGTGTCGATGCTATCAAATACTTTAATTTTTTCACGGTCATTTTCGTCTATGTCAGGAATATAGTTAAATGTGACTCGGGGTTCTATTAAATGTTTAGCCTTGGGAATATATTTGCTTTTGATGTTGAAAACCTTTTGAAACCTTGGGCCATCAAAATTGGCACTTACATTTAGCGCTTCTCTGGAGAAGAGATCTAGGCGTTTATTATCGGTTACGTCTAATCCTTTACTATATAAGGTTTCTCTAAGTCCTAGTGAAGTGGTGAACCCCAGCCAAGGGGCAATTCTCTTTGCGTAGGAGAATTGAGGGTGAAAATCAAAACGTTGTACAGAAAAGTCATCATCTACATCAGGGTTTGAATTCAGATCAGTAAGAAACGAAGTGAAACTTGAGTCTTGATTAAAGAAGAAATTTGTATCCCCTATTGATTTTCTTTGGGTTTTATATGTTATTTGAGGAAGTTGTGAAAAGGTTTGATCATTACCTTCTTTAGAACTGTCTCGGTATCTAGTCAGAATATCCAGAGAACTACTTTCCCATACTTTTGTGATGGTGGCATGAGAGTCTGTATTACGCTGTGCTCTGGCGTTGGTGCTATCACTGAAATTTCTATTGAACCCCTGTTTTTTTAGATCAAGAAGTCCATTGAAATTATAATCAAAAGGGAGAGTTTGCTTGTGTAAGGCTTTGACTTCCCAAAATGTGGAGTTAGTAATTTTGTCGTCTATAAAAGAAGCATTGATGGTACCCGAGGTGTGTCCATTGGGTGTATACCTATACTCAACTCCTGGTTTAAAACCACGATCTCCCAAATAGTCCATGCTGAATGTCGCATCGGAGTGCTTATCAATTGCCCAATAATACGAGTTGTTAACGGTCGTACCCTCAACACCGCCGGACCCCCAAGAAGGGACCAGTAATCCGCTTTTACGTTCCTGGTTCATAGGGAGATAGCCCACCGGTATATAAAGAATGGGAATATTTCTTACTTTAAAGACTCCATTAGTAAAAAGCACCCTATCGCCTACGAGAACATCCATAGAGTCTACTTCAAAAAGCCAATCAGGTAGTATGCCCTCACAGGTTGTGAGGTGGCCTTTTTGAATATTGAGATGAGTTGGTGAGTGTCGGATAATTTCTTTTCCTTTAATATAAAACTTTTCTCCAAGTCGTCCTCTAGTCTCAAAAATCCTGCCTTGATTTTTATTTATATTAAACCGGGTTCTTTTGGCCTTAAGTCGGGTTCCATCACTTTGAGTAATTTTAATATGGCCGACTGCTTCGCCATGACCTGTATTAGTATTGACCTTCACTTTGTCGGACTTAATAACCCTTCCTTCGGTCTTGATAACTACCTTTCCCCATGCCCAGATGATACCTTTTTCATTATCACGGGTCATATGATTAGCAGTTAAAAAAACTCCTTTTTTGGAGGATGTTTTTTTGGTTTTTTCTGAAGGGAGGGTTATGAAATTGTTATTACTCTGGCCCGATTGAGGGAAGGTCAGTTGCCGAGGCATTTTCAAGCTGTCATTTGATGCGAGCGGGTTATTATTTCCCCAAAGCCAGTTATTATCCGAAGTATCTGAGCTGGATGCTACTTGATTTAAGTCAGAGGAACTTAGAAGTTTTTCCTGCGGGGACTTTCGAGACCGCATCTCTGGTTTATCTTTTTCATTAGAAAAAGATTCACTCGTTAGAATGAAGAGTATTCCCAGAATTAAAAACAGTATTTTCATCATTAAAAATTTTTTTTGCTGCCGCAACCAGAAAAATCGAGCCTGTTATACAAACCAGATCATCCTGATTAGCGATTTGTTTTACAGCTTGAAACGCATCGGAAATAGTTTCGAAAGTCTGAGACGCTTTATTATGACTTTTTAGTTTTTTTGCCAGTTTTTCCGGGGTTTCTCCTCGGGGAGGATTGACCGATACAAGAAAGAACTGATCCCCCAACTGACTTAAAATTTTGATTATTTCATCAATATTTTTGTCCTGCATTAGCCCTAAAACAATAAAGCAGCGCGAGTATTTAAAGTTTTCACGTAACTCTAGCGTCATGTTTCTGACGCTTGCTTCATTGTGAGCACAATCCAAAACCACCGTTGGGTGTGAAAAAACCGTTTCCAACCTTCCTTCCCAGGAAACCATTTCCAGCCCTTGTCTCAGATGTTTTTCCTCAATATTGAACCCATGTTCATTTAATGCTAAGCAAGCTGACAGGGCTAACCCTGCATTATTCGTTTGAAAATGGCCATTAAGTGGCAGAGTTAGTTTGTTTAGAGACCAAGAACCCCATCTATAGCTGAAGGTATTATTCTCACTATTTCCAGCTTCAGGGGCTACATGGAACTCCAACCCGAGTCGGTAAACGTCAGCAAAGCACTTTTTGGCCAAACGATTGACAACCTGAAATACTTCTTCTTCAGGTATATGAGCAAAAACCGTACCGCATTCCTTTATAATTGATGCCTTTTCAAAGGCAATTTGCTGCAAATTGTCTCCAAGGTATTGAGTGTGGTCCAGAGATATCGATGTGATAATGGATATTTTAGCCTTGCAGAGATTTGTTGCATCCAGTCGGCCACCTAGACCTACCTCAATAATACTTATATCGGTATTTTGCTCATGAAAATAAAGAAAGGCTAAAACAGTTCCAAACTCAAAAAAAGTGATGGGAATTCCTAGGTTTTCCACTGCAGACCGAATTCTTAAGATTAAATCGACAGTTTGTTGTTTTTCGATCATTTTGCGGTTGATTTGAATACGCTCGCGAAAATCCAACAAGTGGGGAGAGGTATATAGCCCTACCTTGTAACCTGCTGCCTTTAAAATTGACTCAGTGATTGCTGCTGTAGACCCTTTGCCATTTGTGCCAGCAACATGAATAGTGCGCAATTTTAATTGAGGGTCACCAAAATGTCGAAGTAGTCGGGCAGTATTTTTAAGTCCGAGTTTGATGCCACTTTGTGTCAGACTATAAAGGTAATTTATGGCATCTTGATAATTAGATTCATTCATAGAGAATTAATGAACTTTAATTTAGAAAAATAGGAGTGATTGACCAGGGTTATTAAAGCTCTTTTGTGTAAGTAAAATAGGTTTGAAAAAAATAAACAAAAGTATGATCCAATATGTTTTAAGGGCAATATAAATTTCAATACTTTAACGTGTTTTGTTTGAGAAATAATTCGGAATACAAAGAGTAATACAGAAAAACGATGAAGAAAGATTCCAAAACTTCTATCCCCCTGATCTCATTTTCCTCCAGCCGGGAAAGGTGGGAGCCCGACACTGAGAAGGGAGAAAGTATTTTTGATTCTAATAATTATACCAGAATATCGCCGTCAATGGAACTGCCAGGTTTATGCTACGGAGTGAGAATTGAAGTCGATTACCATCACTCCTTTCTGCCTCAAAATTGTCTGGCTGTTTTTTCGAAAACTGAAGTAACCGCGTTAGAAAATATTTATGCGGTTAGAGTTCAAGGTGAGTACCCATTTGTGGGGAAATGGATTCAAAGAGAAACTCCTGAAAGAAGTTTAGGTGGTAGGCGAAAAGTGTTCATGGTCCCAACTCCTATGCATGTTCCCGGGAGCAAAACTTCCCCCATTGCTCCATCCTTGCATAAAGCCTTACTTTTTAAAGATTTTACAGTTCCTGACAAGCTCAGAGTGTTACCTGCAAGTAAAATTCTTTGGAAGCACCCACTGGTATACGTACAAAAATGAAAAACTAGTTACTATAATCCAAGACAAACAGGAGCCATATCTCTCCAAAAATTTACTCCAGCTTGCGTCCAATCTAATCTTTTAAATGATTCATCAGAGATAGAATGAAATCGCATAATCTTCATGTGATTTAAAGTATTTAGTTTTTTCGCCCAGACCTGTTGATGGCTGACAGGTATGAAGTATTTTTCGTCCTGATGCCATTCCCACGGAGTAGGGGTTATTGAAAGATATACATCTAGAAAGGGGGGGGCATTATAATGTTTAGATAGACGCTCAAAATAGGTTTTTAACTTTTCACCTTTTAAGATTAGTGAAAACCCAAGGTAATGTCCCCACCAGAAAAGGGTCCGATAGGTATACATTTCGGTTTTTGAAAAGTTCTGCGGAATATCAAGTGACAAGAAAGGGAATCCATTGTTATTTTCACCTCTAGCAATTTGCCCATTTTCAATATCCGTATTTGGAGGTAATTGGCTAGCGCTGGATACTAATTCGATAGCCATTGCTTCTTTGAGTTTATTTAGACGGGCTTCAACTTTTTTTAGTATGGCAGGTTTATTCTGAAACACTTCAACATGGTTGATCAACTCTAAATCTTTTGGTTGCCATTCCTCAGAATTACCAAGTGAGTCGAGTTCAGAGTTTGATTTGGTCATTTTTTTGAAAAGGCCAAAATTGATAGTGATCTTGCTAGATGCGCTTTTAGAAACTTTTGCCTTTACTCTCGGCTATTTCCTCTTTTTGTCGAGACAGAATATAAGAGTGAATTTTATCCTCCTGATCTTCGCTTAAACCCAAGATTGAGCAACGACAGATATTCTTATCGTCGATTTTGTGAACTTTAGTCTCTACTAAATAGGTTTCTTTTATAATAGGCAAGGTTATTTCAAGTGGATAAGTTTCACCTGTTTTGAAATTATTATTATCAAAAGAAATACCACCGGCACTAATGTCACTGGCTGTGAGTTTGCTATCGCCTACTTTGAGAATAACTGGGTTCTCTTTAGAGGGATAAACTCTAAAAGCCCCTCTGTCTGCGTCAGGCGTTTCAAATAATTTTCCTTCTTCTGTATCTTTATTTTTCTTTTTCCAGAACAAATTCAACCCTCCTATTTTTAGCTCTTCCGTATGGTGTCTCATTAGAGACTAGGGGAAAAATATCTGCATAGCCTGTAGCGGTCATACGCTCAGGATCTGCACCTTTATCAATAAAGTATCTTAGAACTGCTGTTGCTCGGGCCGCTGAAAGCTCCCAATTGGTCGGGAACATTACGGTCGAAATGGGCTCATCATCGGTGTGGCCCTGTACGTGAATTTTGTATTCCGGATACTTATTTACAGTGCTTATAACTGCATCTAAAACGGGTCTCGCCGATTTTTGAAGAGCAGCCTGAGCTGGTTTAAAGAGGCTTGCACCTGGAACCCGAACTATAACCTTGCTCTTACTGGTGTCAACATCTAAATCCGCTTCTTCTGCCATTCCACTAATTTCTGACATAATATCATCGGATTTTGTCATTTCCAAGTTTTCTAGTTTTTCTTGGATCTCGACGGCATTAAGGGCTTCAAGAACTCCAATACTTTTTGCCTCTGCACCAATAATGGCGGATTTGAACGTTTGAACATTCTTAGATGCTATTGCATACATGAGAATAAAAAATACCATTACTAGTGTAACCATATCTGAAAAAGTAGCCATCCAAAGTGGAGCCCCCTCTTCACACACATGATCACCCTGTTTTTTGTCAGGTTTTTTAGCTTTATCTAGCTTTTCCTGCCATTCCTCTTCTATTTCTTTGATTTGTTTTTCAAGTTTCTTTTTGAAATTCTTTTTATTCTCATTTAGCTCTTTATCTAACTCGTCTTTTTCCTTTGTAATATCCTCTATACTTTCTTTTAGATCATTGATGATCTCAGACGGCTCTTTGTCGCTATCTCCTGCTGAGCGACTATCATCCATAATTTTTTGAAGAGACTTGATCATCTCTTCTTTTTCATCAATTAACTTTTGATAGGATTCGATACTTTCTTGATGTTTTCCTTCCTGATCTTTTACTTTCTCTTTTACTTCTTCTGACGAATCGGGATTGTCGCGAAGACGCTTTATCTCAGCAGCAAGTTTTTCTTTTTCTTTTGCGTGGACTTTAATCTTAGTGCTAAGTGGTTTAATTCTTTTTTTAAGGTCTTCGTTATCCAGCTTTAGTTTTTTGAGAGCTTTGACAAGCTTTGGGTCTTTGACTTCTTTTGTTTTTGAGCCGGAGGAACCTTCAGGTCCTTTTTTAATTTGCTGAACAAGCTTTTCTTTTTCGTTTGCTGCTTCCTCTAATTGTTTTTGTAATTCTTTAATTTTTTTATTTCCATCCCCTGAACCTGCGGTATCGCTGTCACTTTCACTTTCTGCGCTAGCGTTGTCACTTTCTTTTTCCCCTGCTTCCTTTTGCCCTTTTGCGAAATCTCGAGCCTGCTGAACTTCGTGTTCTTTATTCTTAACTTCGTGCTGCAGATCTTCAATCTTTTCCTGACTGATTTTCAGGATATGCTTAATTTTGGCCTCATTTTTGGCCTGTTCAGCTTCACGACGTTGCATCTCCTTTCCTTGGTTCCGGAGTTGCTCCTTAAGCATTTCTGCGCTATCACGCATATTTCATGTCCATTAAAAATTTATTTTTGCTACAAGTAAGGAAGTCTTATTTTTTACGCTTCTTTGTTTCCATGGCACGCCGCAATTTTGTTGGGATGTAGGAAGATAATTTTTCATAGACCATCATAGGATTATTTTCTTGAACGATGGATGCTGCTCCCTCGAACATAATCTCAAGATTAATAACCTCTCTCGTTGTTCTGGCCTTCAATTTGCCCGCGATCGGACCACAAATCATAAATGCAAAAAAACTTCCATAAAAAGTGGTCAACAAAGCTACTGCCATGGAAGGCCCTACTGAATCTGGGTCACTCAAGTTTTGAAGCATTTGTACGAGACCTATCAAGGTACCTAACATTCCGAACGCGGGTGCGAATGCAGCCATTTTCACAAAAACATCTTGCTGGATAGCGTGCCTTTGTTTCATTGAATCTATTTCAATATTAAGAGTTGACCGAATAAGATCTTCTTTGGCACCGTCTGCTATCAACATGCAGGCTTTTTTGAGGAAGGCAGACTCACACTTCACCTTACTCAAACCCACAAGTCCCTGCTTGCGACTTACAGTAGCAAGCTCAACCATAGTAGAAACCATCTCATTTGAATCTGTTTTTCGACTCGTAAAAACAAAAATAGCTGCCTTGAAGGCGGCTTTGACATCATCAAACTGAAAAGTAATGAGAATGGCGGCTAGAGTTCCTCCGACTACGATCATCAGCCCAGGAAGATTAACAAAAGACCCAAGATCACCACCAATTAAAATAGAAACAACAATTAGGGTGAGCCCGCAAATGATACCTGCTAAGGAAGCGTTATCCAAAATTCAACCTTTTTTTAAATTTTTCATAAATCCGGATGCCATGAATTTATCATTTTGTCCGAGTTTCTGCAATATTTTCGGCTAGTTAGCTATATTTATCCAGTCCAATAATATTGTCTGACAGAAATATTCAAAGCTTAACAACCGAATTTCCAATTACTTTCTAACCATTTTTGAATGTAACGGCTATTTTCATATCTATAATTAGCGTAAATTAAAAAAATTATTAGTTTTTACTATAATTTAAACTCCTGAAACTGGGTTTAAATTAGAAATGATGTTTTTAGG
>Ga0315316_10001070_pt1 | contig 18852 bp, 12 predicted proteins | sample M160m3416metaG_FD_203702 | JGI IMG/M metagenome (GOLD analysis project Ga0315316, IMG submission 203702) | Ammonia-oxidizing marine archaeal communities from Monterey Bay, California, United States - M1 60m 3416 | ecosystem: Environmental > Aquatic > Marine > Intertidal zone | place: USA... | reverse complement strand
ATGATTTATCGGCTCTGACCCCTGACTTGATTCTGACGGGTCCAATAGGTCAACCTAATTTGCCTGCTTGCATCGTAAGTGGTATGGAATCTGTTTCGGAGAGTGGGGATTCGAAATCAGAATTAATCGATAATTTGCTTGATAATATGAGCGAAGAAGAAAAAAAATCTCTGAAGAGTTGGTACTGGTACGACTGGGCCAATCAAGCCTTTGCACTCACTGTTCTTACCGTAGTAGTCCCTACTTTGCTATCCAGTTGGTTCAATCTAGCCACAGGGGGTGGGAAGGAGTATGCTGGATGGGAAGTTACCGGTGATGGATTCTATGCTATTGTGCTAGCAATATCTAGTATGTTTGTTGCAATTAGTAGTCCGATTCTTGGCGCTGTAGCAGATCGAATGCCGATAAAGAAGAAAATTTTGTGGATTTACACGATTATTGGCATCGTATTTACTGCATTAATGGGGCTCTCGCCTTTCATGGGAGAGGATTCTTCGTGGAAATTCCTCGCAATTTGTTTAGTTATTGGAAACACTGGATTTGCTGGGGGGAATGTAATCTACTACGCTTTCATGCCCTATCTTGCGGATAATCGATTAATGGACCATGTTTCTAGTTGGGGATATGCCTACGGATATGCTGGAGGATCTATCTTACTGATTATTCATCTAGGTGTGGGTCTAACTCTAGGATTTACCCCCCCAGTATTATCTTTTATTTTCGTGACGAGCGCCCTTTGGTGGTTAGGTTTTGGAATGCCCATTTTCAAGAACACTCCTGAGCCTGAAGTCCCCAATCCCCGTGAGTACGACTCGGTGACTGAAGCAATGATTGACGGATTCAGAGAAGTTGGTAAAACATTCAAGGAAATAAAGAAGTACAAAGTATTGGTAACTTACTTAATTGGATACCTTCTATTCTATGATGGCATCAATACCATTGGAGTAATGGCCTCAGCCTTTGCGGATTCAGTTCTAAGAATTAATCCGGCTATGAATTTCGTACTATTGCTAATGGTCAATATCACCGCTATTCCGATGTCAGTAATAGGTGGCCGTCTGGCTTCCAAACATGGTACCAAAAAAATCCTTGGAGTTGCTCTTTCGGTTTACTGCGTAGTTGCCGTACTCGCTGTTGGATTTGCACCCCTAGATCTTGATGATGACCATGAAAGATATGATTTTCAATATGATTGGAACGAAGACGAGGGTGTTTACGAACTCTCCACGCTCTATGATAAAGGAGTAGATGGATGGGTAAGTAAAGAAGGAGCAGGAGATGCAGAATTCAGAGAGAGTTTCCTCTCTTTCCTGAAGGATGGAGAGGATGAAAGAATCTCTCTGAACCTAGAGGATGCAGGTTTATTGGCCATTGAAATGGATCAAATGACTGAACACAGATTCTCTTTCTCATTTAGTGGTGGGGAGTTGGATGAAAGCGCATCGGTAGGAAATGGGCACCCCTCAATTATTGAAGGCGGTATGGTGGATTGGTGGCCTAACTTCCTGAGAGACAATGTCTGGGGTCCCGCTGGATTTGGAGTCAACTTGCAATGGATATTGCTTGGAATGATGGTTGGAATGGTAATGGGAACCGCTGGGGCGCAGGCTCGAAGTTTATTCGGTATGCTAATCCCAGCATCGAAGACCACTGAGTTCTTCGGATTCTTCGGATTTATTGGAAAAGCAGCGGCTGTATTTGGGCCATTGATTTACTTCGTAGTGTCATCCTCAATGGATAGTCGAATGGCACTTCTCAGCATAGTTGTAGTGATATTACTAGGAATGTTGTTATTCCTTCGTATTGATGTTGAAGAAGGAATAAGAGTTGCAAAAGCCGTTGATGCTGAAGCTGGATTATTTCGTGGTGAAGAAAAATGAAATCGTTTGAATTTGTTCAGAATTTGTTGACTACTCTAGTTATCCCAATGTTAGCAATTGTTGTGGGAATCGCTGCTACACCAGGCGTCTGGATATTTCTTGAATTTCATCCATTAGTTGCTGAGCAAGAGTACTGGATTGAGATTCTTGGAACAGGGATTCTCCTTGGATTTGGAGTTATGATTTGGGGTGTAACCTTAGTTTTGTTATCAGGAGTTCTTGGTGGCTTGACTGGCCCTCGGGTTGGAGAAGGGAGGTATCCACTCAGATCGTTTGTTACAATCCAGTGGGCATTTTCAATGCTCTTCCATCGTATTGCATTGTTCTTCCTTCCAAAACTAGTCCCTTCATTCATTGGAACATTGTACTACAGACTTTCAGGAGCGAAAATAGGCAAGGGTTGTCAACTAAACACTGAGAATGTAAACGATTGCAAATCAGTAATTATAGGGAATAATGTTGTTCTAGGAGGTGCATGCACAATCAATGCTCATCTTGTTGAAAAAGGTGAGTTAGTCATGGCTCCTGTTGTAATCGGCGATGGAGCTCTTATTGGAGCAAAGTCGACTGTGCAACCAGGTTGTAAGATAGGAGAGGGAGCTGTAATTGCCACCATGGCTGTACTACCAAAATGGACAGTGGTCCCAGCAGGAGAGGTATGGGCAGGTATTCCTGCAAAATGTATACGCTTAGCAGATGGAACAAAGCCTGTCTGATTATTCAGTGGATTCTTCCTCAGAAGCACCATCTTCTGATTCAGTTTCTTCAGCTGCATCGGCTGCAGCATCGACTGCCTCGTCCATTCTCTCTCGGAATGTTGCCTGTTTGAGTTCTTGTTCTCTTACAGCCTCGATAGCGGTGTCAATCATGTCATAGCGGGTCTGAATTGCTTTGCTTAAATCCTCGAATAAATCCATGTGTTGAGCATACCAGTCGTCTCTAGCTGATAATTCAGCCTTAGCGACACCAAGAGCTTCGTCTAAATCCTCAGCCACCTCAAATACGCGGCCTAATCTAGCAGATTCACGAGTGTACATTTCTTCCATCTTTGATAATTCTGGTTCTAGATGTTTGACCCTTTGACTTGCCTTGACACTTTCTAATTCAAGATCATGAATTCGTGAATCCTTATCACTAAGAAGAGCATCAATGGCTTCTCTCTCAATTTCTTTGTCAATCGCCTCTTGCTCGAGAACATCAATAACTGCAGATTTTTCAGAAACCTTCTGCTCAATTGTAGTATATCCAGCATATAGTTTGTCAAGACGTTCCTCTGCCTTGGCCAATTCTTCCTCTAATTGGCGAACTCGAAGTTCGGGTGTGATTGTGCTATCTTCTTCGCTCACGAGTACCCCTCAACACCTTCGAGCCTCCGGTCCGCTATAACTGCGGCGGATTCACAGTCATGTAGGAGGGCTGTTGGAGCACACCACTGAAAACTTGATTTTTCGTTATTTTATTGGGTTTTTACTTAGATAATGCAGCAACAGCATATGCTAATGCAACATTCAGTCGCTTGGAATGAGGAATGTGCAATTTTTCATCTGGCCCATGTGCATTGTTTCCGGGTCCTGATGACCCTGTGCAAAGAAAACATGCATTTGGATATTTATTTTGAATCATGGCCATGAATGGAATTGTACCACCTATCCATGTCGCCATTGGAGAATAGCCGGTGAGCTTCATACTAACTTCATCAAGGGCCTTAGCTACTCCATCATGCAAGGGTGGTGCATGAAATCCATCAGCAGGTTCCGTAGCATGATATGTGACCTCTGCCCCATATGGAGGATCTTTCTCAAGCATCTCCTTCACAACACCCTGAACATATTCCGCTTTTACGCCTGGTGGTATTCTGAAGCTGAGTTTCAAATCTGTGTGGGTACGAAGAACATTGCCTGCTGTCTGTACAGGAGGCATGCCATCAGCTCCTATAACTGACATTGCTGGTCTCCAATTTATGTCCAATAGAATCTGATCTGCCCCTCTTGTCTGAGGCTCAAGTGTATTTACTACAGGCAAACTCTTCCAAAGTTCATCACCAAGAATTGAACCTAGGGTGGCTGCCTCTTGCTTTATCTTGTCAGAAATCTCAACATGCATCTCAGGGATAAGTACCTCTCCTGTACTGGAGTTTTCAACCCGGTCCAAAAGCATACGCTGTATCCTAAAAGAAGACGGGATTGCACCACCTGACATTCCAGAATGAACACCCTCATGTGATACCTTAACACTGAGATTTCCAGCAACGAGGCCTCGGAGTGCTTCGGTTACCCAAATGTGTTCGTAAGTCGGGCCACCACTGTCTAGGACGACAATCAAATCCGGAGAGCCTAAATCTTCAGACAACAGATCGAGATATGGTGGAAGATCAAAAGAGCCTGATTCCTCACAAGTTTCGATGAGGAAAGTAGCCTTAGGGTGAGGGATTCCTGCCTCCTGAAGCAACTTTATTGCAGTTACACACAGATATCCACCGTATCCATCATCAACTGATCCTCTTCCAAATAAGAAGGGATCTCGGCGTACCGCCTTGAGAGGATGTAACCCCTCCGACCATAAGTTAGGTCGGCTGGGTTGTTTATCGAGATGAGAATAGAATAGGACCTCGCCAGACCCGGTTCCTTCGATAGAAACTAGAAGAACTGGAGAATGATTTCCTATACGGTGAGTTTCGTATGTCATCCCTGAAATTCCTTGTCTATCCAACCAGCCACAAAACAAATCAATCGTGGCCTGTAATTCACCTAATTCATCCCAATCAGGAGCGAAGCCAGGAGATAGTGCATGTATCTCTATGAATTCTGAAAGACTAGGTAATATCGACTCTTCCCAAATTGAATCTGCGGTCTCCACCATACTGTCTATGTCGATGTCCATAGCCCTGCCTCACAAAATACACACATGGAGTCTTCGACGCCCCCAACTCACTCATCAAGAGGGCCACATATCGGAATTTCTCCTCGATTGAATGGGCATGTATCACAAATGTAGGCTTCCTCAGCAGGCCTTCTTTGGAATTCAGCCAGTGGCAATTCTGTTGAGAAATCAATTCGTGCGGCAGTTACAAGTATCTCATTCAACTCAGATTGAGCCGACTCAAACATCTCCTCTGGATAAATGATTAATCGTCCAGTAACACCTACAAGAATAGCGGGCCTCTCCACGATTCTGCGCTCTTCTTCGGGCCTACTATTCTCCATCATAGTCAATGCACGATGGTAAAGAGCAAGTTGCAAACGATGATGCCGTAGCATTTCATTTTCTGCCTCACTGATTGGTTTGGTTTCTATTTCATTGAGTGTATCAAGAAGTGGCCCAGAACCCTTTGAAATTGATGCTGCTTGCTCAGTCTTCAAGTCAACTGGGCGAATCCGTGATTTGCCACCTCCTGAGGAGCAAAGAACTAGATCAATTGAACCATCCATATCGATATTCGCAGTTTCAACTACTGTCATTACTTGATGGCCTTCAGGGGTCCATCTTGTTCTCTCAATTGCTTCAAACGAAATTTCATTGGAGATTGTGAAAGGGAATTCAGTTCGTAGGCCCTCGACTCTAATTCCGGATATTTTGTCACCTCTTGTCATTTGACCAACAATACCATCTTCAATTCTTTGTAACATAGTTGAAACGATTTTGTCTGTTGCTTCTTCATCGACATCTGTAGGTAACAACTCTGAGAAAACCTCTGCTCGAAGGGATATATCGAGAAGTCTACTTGGTGATAGCGTAGACCAAATTTCAGGAAGAGGTTTTGAAGGTTTATTTTCCTCTGGTCCGGGATTACCAATTCCAACTTCTAGTATCCTATGCACAATAAGGCCCAATTGAGTTGGGTCTGGAAGATTGAGGGTTTTATCATCGTCAGAATCTTCTCTTTCATCCCATTCTTCTTCGCCCATTTCTCGCCAATCCGAAATGGGGTCAGGGCGTAATCCACCACGAGTCTCGAACCAATGTCTTCGAGGACATTGGTCGATATTCGACAGACGATGTGGAGCTAATCGGATACGGGCAGTTGAGTCTTTTCTTGGAGTTATAATTGCGCTAGCCACAGGAGTTTCGTGGGCCTGTTCATTCATCATTTCCTGCTGGACAAGTGGAGTATGAGGATTCTGAGTTTCTTGAGTACCATCATGTAGACAATCAGGATGATGGTATAACAAAAGACCGGGTAAAGTAATGCTACCCAAATATGCCGAATATTGCATTTCGGCTGGATTAAGAATTCTTTCAGGTCCTTTCTTAGAAATTGGAGGGGGGCCGTTTAGATCTTCATCACCCGCCAACCACGGACTAGTAGCTTCTACTCGTCTCCACGAACCTTGGCGCAGAGATTCGGCCCACATCTGCCCCAATTGGGTCTCAGATTCTGAATAACCCCATGGGACTACTAGACCAGAGTCCTCTTTCCATTCAGTTTTTTTAGGAGAACCGACAATTATCAGATGTTGTTTAACTCGAGTTGCTGCCACATATAGTAGACGCCTTGCCTCCGCATTCTTTCGAGCTTGGTGTATCCTTCTAGTATGTCTCCACATTGCAGAAAGAGGAGGGTCCTGACCAGACCAAGGAGATGGATGACCTGCGAAGAATTCAGGACTAACGATTAGACGATCCTGGTTCTCAATGGTCATAGTAACTTGTTTTCCTGAGAATAAATCAGCAACTATGACTACCTTAGCCTGAAGCCCTTTCGAACCATGAATTGACATTACTCGAACCGCATCACTTGCAGGAATAGTTTGCGCCTGAAGGGATCTTCCTTTTTGTTCTCGGAGACTTCTAATCCTGTCTGCAACAACCATAGAATCTCCTCCGACCTCGTTTGAAATACGCCTTACTTCATCAACAAATTTCTCCACATCTTGTGCAGACACAGAGTCATGGTAGGCCGTTAGTAAATCGGATTGATCAATAGTCTCATCTAGAATATCAAGTAACCTACCTGCTGATGAAAGACTTATCCATCGTTGTACTAATGCCTTCTGTTCATCGCTGACAGTGAAATCTAGAAGTCTTTCCATCAAATTATTCGAACCCTCTGAATTAAGGAAATCTTGGAGATTAGAATCAGTCATTCCAATTAATGATGAACGAGCAACCCATGCCGCAGCAAATCGAGATTCTGGGCGTGCTACAAACTGTACTAGTCCGTCAAGTTCTGCCGCCGCAGGTCTATCGAGAAGACTGCCTTCTTTATCTGCCTGAGTTGGTATATTATGTTCCTGAAGATGCTTGATGATGGCATCCCTGAGTTTACCTCTACTAGCCATCAGAATCATAATTTCACCAAAATCCACTGGATTCTGGGCTGGGACAATGTTCCAATTACCGTCTGCACCCAATATTCGAGTTTCTGTGCCTTGATGCAAAGCGCGGATTCTTTGAGCAATCATCATTGCTTGACGCTCTGTTGAATTCGCCTCTCCAGATTCGAAGGGGTCTATGTATTCTAACAAAGAAGGAGGAGGATCATCTTCACCACCCTCTTGAACAGGACAAATCCATTCTAAAACGCCGGGATTCTCAAGATTAGGGGGGCAAGGAATCAATCTTTGGGGTTCTGCATAGTAATCCGCCCGAGGGAAGAAACGATGACGAGGGGAGAATACATCTTCCCACCACTCATTCATAACATGAAGAAGGCCTCCGTCTGTTCGATAGTTAATTTTCAGAGATATCAAGCCTTCACTACGTGCCTGCACTTCAGAAATATGCAGAGTTTCAGTTCCATCATTCTGATTGAATGGAATCCATTCATTGATATTACGAGCATTTTCACTTGTCATTTCTGAGGCACGAATAATTTGTAAATCGTAAGATAAACGAGGGTCTCTGCTTGCATCTTCCTGCCTGAGCTCTGGAGTTCTTCTTAACTCGACGACATTATTGAACTCATGTTTATTGATGATTCGAAGACGCTCGGCGTATTGCCGGAAACCCGCAACTTCGGCTTGACGAAAAGCATAGATGGATTGTTTCATATCTCCAACATAACATATTGTTGGTTGCCAATCAGTATCGGGAATTTCGACCTCGCCATCACGGAATTCTCTGGGACCCCAAAGTCTCGAAAGCATACGCCATTGCAATGGTGAATTGTCTTGAGCCTCATCTATGATAAATGCACGATACCTTCTTCGAATTTGTTTAAGTAAATCGTAACGGCGTTCTAGATCTGCGCGTATTTCGCCTAAATTTGATGCGGATTCGCCAGCAGTTGAGGGATTGGCCTCTAATGATTCGAGCGCAGCAAAGGTACGATGAATATGGTCATCTCGCCAAGAATCTTCTGAAGGATTATCAAGTTCTTGAATTAGATATCTAGGATAAAAGCGGCGACAAATAGATGGACAACGGGCCAATAATAATTCGCCAGCCAAACCTGCTATATCTTCAAAATCATGAATCTCAGCGCGTTCCTTTAGAACTCTTATTATTCCCTTCAGGCCACGCAATACAACACGTAAATCATCTAGATTTTGCGCTTCTGCTGTAAGTGAGAATCCTGTCTGAGAAGAATTTAGACCACGCTCTAAACGCTCAGGTAAAGGTTCGGGAATATGATGGATAATAGAAGGTTCTTCAACAGGAGTGTAAGGGGCTGGGCGGGCTTCAAGAATTAGTGCCAATTGAATGTGATGAAGAACTCGCTGGCCAACGGGTGATGAAAATAATTCAGCAAATGATTGCTTAATTTGGTCAATTTGCTCCTTCACTGAATCCTTAGTTTCTTTGGGTTTCAATCCCGAGTAGGATTCTATCCCAGCCTCCCACGAATCTGATGAAGGAAGTTTTGATCTAGGAAAGAAAGAAGGGTCTCTATCCATTAATTTGCTACTTACAATACATCTCAAGATTTGACCTAACCAAACTAAGCGTTGCCAATCTCCATCTGGACAACCACTATCTGAAAGATTTGCTAGGGCTCCCATTCTAGTATCTAGTTGCCATCCATTAGGTGCAAAATGAGTGATGTGTGAACGAATTAAATCACAGTATCTTCCAATCAACACCTCAATCGTCTCAGAAACTGAATTGATATCCTCAGCGTCCATTGATTCCATAATACGGTTCATCAAAAGATCCGAATTTACAGACTGGGATTCATCAATAATTCCTCTTTCACCTTCTGCTAGAAAAACGGAGTTATTGATTAGAGTTCGAAGCATTCTCGCAGCCTTTCTTCGACTCGAATAATGACGAGCGATTCTATCACGCGCTTCAAGAACCAAACTCACATCTTCAACTTCGATTCCAGCATCCACGGCTGGCCCGTTCTGATGAGAACCAGTTGGTAAACGCCAAAGCGTATTGATTCCTTGTTCTATAATCCGCATACGCTCAGCATCAGAAACCACATCGCGACCCAATGAATCGCCCAGAAAACTTCGATATGGCGATACAAGTTGATTGAAGAAAGAATCTATAGTACCAATAGGTGCATCCTCTAATAGCATAAGTAATTGCTCAGGAAAACCATCATTTTTAATCCGAGGATCACTATCTACGTCCTCTCTTCTAGAGAATGAACCACTTCGTAATTTTGCAATTTTTTGGCGGAGTCTATCACGCATTTCATCTGCGGCTAAATTGGTAAAAGTAAGAAGAACTACCTCACTAGGTAACAGTCCACCCCATTCCTCAAGATTGATTCTCTCAGACATCGGTGAGAGAATTGTTCCGCCAGGTATTCTATTCGGTCTCTCAGGTTGAGGTAGTAATCGGGTTGCTCTCTGGTCCTCTGTGAGGTAATGCTCGATTACTCTCTCTACAATTGTCATCGTCTTTCCAGTCCCAGCACCTGCATCTATGGCAATATGAGAATCGAGATTGAGCGCCAATCTCTGAGCAGTGTTAAGTGTCTGACGAGACGAGTGTTGCATAGACATCAGACATCACTCCTGATAGCTACTGAACAAGTAGAAGATACAGGGCAATATTTGCATGTATCCTCACTTGGAGTTGGATGAACACGCCCATTAGCGGCTCCTGCCGCAGTTCCAAGAGCTACGGACAGCCTCTGAGCCATCCAAGCCCGGAATGGGTCACTATTAGGTTTAGAATCCTCATCAGGGAAACGGAAACGGAGATGGGTTGTATTGGTTCGGCTTCCATATGGAAGATTTTCTGAAGGCTGGTGGAGTTGGCTTGAGGTTTCTACCCAATGCTCAGTCTCATGACCCATGACACTAATTCCAGCTCCTACAACTAGATCGCCGGGGTGAGCAATTTCCCAAGCACGAGCATAAAGTGCAATCTGCACCTCTTCAAGCAGACCGATTTTGTGCCTTGTTTCGGACTTCTTTGATTCGGTCGTCTTGAGATCTCGGATAATTACAAGGCGACGGGGGTTCCAAGATGAGTCGCGTAGGCGTATTGGTGCTACTGAGTCGCTCCCTTTTTCATCAATCAAATTTCTTATATCATCATCGAAAGGAATCAAGTCAACGCGATCTATCTGACCACGAAGACGAATCGCGGGTAGAGACTCTTGGTTGGGGCTAGTAAGTTCCTGAGGGATACTAATTAAAATTCCATCACTATCATGTGATAGTGCCTCCCACTCGTAAGCGATTGGAACGGCACCTCTAACCATATATTCTGATTCAATTATGGTTCCAACTCGGCCTGCCGGAGCGATAGGTGTTTGATTGATATCCCAATCCATCCACTGAGTTCTAGTCATTCCAGTAAGCATGCGTAGTCTATTTGTTGAAACCGCATCCGTTCTATCTAACCAGGGTGCAAGGTGAGCTAATTCCTCTAAAGCAATTGCCTGTAATTCAGAATTACTTAAATTTGAATTAGCTATATTCAACGGGCTACTATTCGAGAGGATTTCTTCAATGGACCGTTCAACTCCTTCTTCCATCCCTAGAACTCTCTGTAGAAGGTGATGATGGACTTCATGTAGTAACTGACCATGAGTACGAGGATCCAAATCCTCTTCCTGTTTCTCCTCATCCTTTGCATTGAGACCCTTTGTCAACCAACCTCTTCGAGGACAAGTAATCCATTCTTTCAATCGACTTGCTGACCATTTTGGAACCGTTTGCTCGGCTCCATTCAAGTGCCCGTGCCTTGAATCATAACTTTCAGAACCGGTTGGTGCAGGACAAAATGGACGGGGATCAATTGTTGCTATTCCTCCAATAACTGGCCAATAGGATGCTACACGCGGCTTAATTTTTGATTTGGAAGGAGTACGGAGTAATTCTGCCTCACTCACACTAAGAATTAGGGGGCGAGCAGTTGGAGAAAGATATCCTTGTTCATCTGTTTGGCGGGGTCGACGGCGAGAGATATCTTGCTGAATTTTAGTATCGAGTGGGATAGAAATTGCATTTGGATTCAGAGGGCTTCGGGATGGGGGTTGCATATCTGACAACTGGCGCCCATCCAAACTTCGAGTGAGCCGAGGATTACAAGAGGATTGAGGAGAAGATTGGAAAGGTGTGGTCTGATTTTCAGGGTCAACTATACTAGCCCACTCTCGAATTGGAGCTGCCGCCGGTGAGGCATCATCTAAACTGGGGTCAAGAATGATAATTTGATCCCGTGCCGCAGCTAGCAAATACGAAAGATGATGTCTCGCTTGACGTATTGGAGTGTCGGGACGTAGAATGTTGAGATTGTGCCTATCTTCATCACCTAGGAAGGAAAACTTCGGCACTCTCAGATTCCAAGAACTACTGGAAATATTCGCGAGGATGATGATATCAGCAGTACAACCTAAAGCATCTGCAGGGGATAATAATCTAACATTTGAGTGTGTCATTTGACCTACAGAGGGGATAGCTGTAGTGGATAAAATATGTTGTAATTCTTCAACCCATTCAATACCACCAGAAGGCGCACTCTGACCAGTACTTGCTTGCATCCTACGAAGGCGGCGTCTTGCATCTACAAGACCCTGTATGATGCTTGCTGGAAGAGCTTCGGAGCCATCTGAATTAATTATCCCTGACTCAATATCAATTCGAGAAAGGGTGGCAGAAAGCCATTCATCTCCTGAATTAGGACTATCTGGCTTAGGGAGTATGTTTCGAGTATGACAACCTATCCAAAAATCCTCATTATCTAAAGCAGCCCTATCGTATGTTGCAAGTAGAGATTGATTGGCTTTAGCAAGACATAGTACAAACCACTGTGTTGATTCTTTTTGTAAAGCACTACGCTCATCTTTAGGTGGGCGAGAAAGTGTTTCTAACCACCGTAAAAGAGCACCAGGACCACCAAGAACATGTTCATTGCGAGCTAATTCAGTCAGTGTATCAGGATCTGCCATGGGTCGAATATTAGCATCAGTAGGATGCTCAGATGGAGATTCAAAGAGATTAATTGATCCCTGTATAGCAAGGGCTCTCAGCCCCTCTAAGGAGAAACTGTTTGGACCGTGACAAATACCTGCAGCTGATGAAACCCAGTGACCAAGAGATTTGCTAGAAGCCATTCCTTCTTCTGATAGGATATGGATTCCTAGATTGCTCAATTCTTTTTTCCATCGTTCCCGATTATCTGAAAGATTAGGATCAATCAAGAGAATTGATTTGTCAGGATTTTCAATTAACTGAGGTTGGATAATATCAATACTAGTAGAAATAGAGTGCTCTTCACGTTGTACTAGGACTCTGGTTTGAGTTGCTTTTGGTTTGGCTTCTGTAGCAGAACAAATTGAATGATTTGGTAACCATTCAGGTAGATTTTTGTTATCAGATATGGAGTATTCATCAATTAGCAGCATACCGTGAGTCCCTAGTCTGAAATTTCCGGGATTTACCAATTGATGAATGGGTCGATGTTTGGAAATAGACAACAGAAGTTCGCAGTATATGGAAGGAATCATTGGAGCGTGATTTAGGAGTATTATTCCGTGCACCTCACGAAGACTAAATGGAGTATTATTCAAATCTGAGAGTCCTTCGATAACAGTTGAAGTCACAGAATCAGGATGAGTTTGACCGAGTTGACTTTCAAGCTTAGATATTAATCGAGAGAATGTGCTGATTCCAGGGCCGTCCCAATCATTCAAACAACTCTCTCTAGCAAGTAAGGAATGTAATTCTGCAAGAGCCCTAGTTTTGTGCTCATTCCATTCGAGATCCTCTAAGGGATTCAGAATAGGAAATTCCAATCTTTGTGCTGCATTTGCACAGGCTTCATTCAAAATAATCTCCCAACCACCTGATGATGATAATGCGCGAGGTATCCTAAAATCAGCCAATAGAGCAGTCTCTAAAGACGACAAAGTATGGTGTAGTGTACGATCAATTACCACACTTTCGTCAGCCAAATTCTCTAGTGATTCTCGTCTTGCTTCTTCGGTTGGATATAGGATGAGGATACGGGCAGGACCGCCTTCAGAAAACGAACGAGGGTCTCGGCACTGGGCCAGCATATGCTCAACGAGCCATTGAGGAAGAGCGCCGGCGCTCACCTCCTCACTAGTGACATTGAACTTTGAATCGAGAATCATGGCCTCACCGAGCATCAACGATGCTCCCCGAGGGTACTTGAACCCGCCGGAAGTATTTGGATAGAATCCTACTCAATCCTCACGGTTTGCACGAGCCAGAGGGACTGCTACAAGTAATGAGAGAAACGTTGCAATGCCGACTCCTGGGAGTGAAAAATCACTATCGTTGTTTTCAATTTCCCAATCTATCAGTAGAATTGCATTCATATCATCTCCGTCCCAAGTCATCGGAACTTCTGTGGTCAGACTAGAATTACTTCCTTCAAGCATAATTGATTCATGCAAAACATGTTGGTAATCATCCAAACCATTTGAGCCAGCCTCAAAATTCGCAGTATCTTCAACAAACATTAGCCACGCAGTGTTTTTTTGGTTAGGGCATTCATCAGCACAAGCGAATACGAGGTTATCAAAAGACCAAGAAAATGTACTGACGTCAGCAACCACATTGACACTAAACCGAATTTCTCCACCCATGAACCATGCCAAATTACCAACAGAAAGAGATAGGTCATAATCGCCAATCAAACTTTCTCCCGTCGGAGTTGAGCCGGTATGCATCCGAGCGCCATCGATGACAGAAGTTGGCGCTGCTCTTTCTTTACCCACGTCATTATCAGATGATTCTCCATATGTAGAAACCCATCTTTCCTCAGTACTGTTACTTCCAAATGGATCCTCGGGTTCAAACCAATGTCTATGATAGAGAATTTGTACAACATCTAAGCCGGATGCTGCTTCAATCATAGCACCCTCACTAGTTATACAATTTTTACACCAAGTTGCAGTGTAAGTCTCAATAATTATAGGTAAATCTACATAATCTGTTGTAACTGATGACGAGTTTCCATCAAGATGTAATGTTAGTCCACCAAAAGTTCCTGCATTCTCTTGATTACGAGCTACAACCCATACCGAATCACTCTCAGCAAGGGCAGCGCTAGGAGCAAGAAGTATTGCCGTTAAAACAAGGGCAATGAGAGTTCGCATTGGTTTCGCGAGTCTGGGGCCTAGTTGAAGCATTCGCATCTATTGCATCGAAGAAAATGCAGAAATAGCATGCTCGATATCTTCGTCAGTAATATGTAAATGAGTTACAGCACGCACTACTGAATCATTGATTGTTAGAATGTCAACACCCTGAGATGCAAGATGTTCAACTACCTTGTCTGCAGTCCCTTCTGGAGTTCTTGCAAATACCATATTTGATTGAACTGAATCCAAATCCACTTCAAAATTAGAAATTGAATTTACGGCTACTGCAAGCCTCTGAGCCCGCTCGTGATCTTCTGAAAGACGATCGATATTGTTGTCTATTGAATATAGGCCACAAGCAGCAATTACACCTGCCTGGCGCATACCTCCACCGAACATCTTGCGCCAACGATGAGCTAAGGCTATGAAATCAGAAGAGCCGACCAATACACTACCTACAGGAGCACCAAGACCCTTCGACAAGCAAATGGAAACAGAATCATAGTCCCGAACTATACGAGCAGGTTCTGTACCAGTAGCAATCGCGGCGTTGAATAAACGAGCTCCATCCATGTGTGCAGCACAATCATTGTCATGAGCAATCTTAGCAATTGCATCTAGAGTTTCTTGCGGATAACATGTTCCACCACCTCTATTCGAGGTATTCTCAACACAGACTAGAGACCCATTAGGAAAGTGACCGAGACTACCATCTCCTTTGCGAATAGCCTTAGCAACATCTTCAGGTGTCATGATTCCAAGTTTCCCCGGAACTAAGGCTACTGAACATCCCGAGAGAGCAGCATATCCTCCTCCTTCGTAGACGTAAATGTGACTAGTACTCTCAGTAACTATCTCATCACCAGGATTAGTATGAGCACGAATTGCAATTGCATTAGACATCGTGCCGCTTGGAACAAAGAGGGCTGCTTCCTTTCCTAGCATCTCTGCTAGCCGGTTCTGCAACTCGATTACTGTTTGATCATCGCCTAGAACATCATCTCCAACTACTGCATTTTGCATGGCATCTCTCATTGCTGCAGTTGGCTGTGTTACAGTATCACTACGCAAGTCAACTCGGTTGGAGGGGTACTCGCGCATGGTTCCCACAGACAACTATACTTCATATCCGCTTTGATGACAAAGAATTCGATTTACAGTGAAATTACAGAAGCGCGAACCTCTTGAGCCGAGTGGTACACGCAAGGTTATGGAGGAGCATAATAGCGGCGATAAACAGGTCGAATCTTTTCTATCCGACAACTGTCCGCCGATGGGAATTTACGAGACGCTTTACGCTTTCAGGGACTCCTTTGGAAGTTTCATAGGAACTGAAGGAACCCACCCCTGGTCACAGGGTTTTCCATTAACTACTCCATTGGAAAAATTCGGGGGGCCATCCCTTCCAGCAAATGTCAATGTAACTCGGGAAGACCGATTCTACCCGAAGGCTTGGGGTCATCCAGAATTACGTGAGGCTATCGTCGATTTTTACAACTCAAGATATGATTCAACCATAACTCCGGAGAATGTGATGGTCTTCGCGGGTGGAAGGCCAGGAATCTATACTGTGATGGCCTTCCTAAAAAATCACATCAAGGTCAGAATCGGCAACATAGAATGGCCTGCTTATCTCGACATCCTAACCCAAACAAATACCGAATACGAAATTGTTCCATTCACCAAAGAGAATAATTTCCATCCGAACAATTCGGAGTATTTTGATCGCGAAGGGGTTAGTGATGGGATTGGTTTGATGCCCGTAATCTCAAATCCTCAAAATCCATCTGGACAAACTCGTTCGGGTGATGAATTACGAGAACTCATTGAGATGGCAGAACAGTCTGGCAACGGCATTCTACTCGATGAAGCATACGAGATGTTCCACGCCCCATCTGTAAGTGGAATCGAATTTGTTCAAGACCTTGACAATAGCAATGTTTTCCTTGCTGGCGCTTGCACCAAAGGATTGCAATCGCCAGGAATACGAATAGGCTGGATAATCGCAAGTAAGACCAATATCGAGACTATGGCGAATTACTCCAGTTTTGGAATGGGAGGAGTCAGCCACCTTTCACAAAACTATGCGGTGATGCTTCTTGAGCCGAATCGAGTGAAGAAGGCCCGCTCTGCTGTCGAGCAACATTACAATTGGCAACGAGAACGATATGGAAAGGCATTCGAAGATATGGGGCTTGGAGTCTACACCGGTAACGGAGGCTTCTACCATTGGCTCGAATTGCCGGAAGGAATGACTAGTGATGAGTTGAACAAGCGATTGTTCAAACGAGGAGCTGCAATTCTTTGCGCCAAGGATTGTGATATGGCTAGACCTCACTCAAAGGATCCAAGTTACCAAACACCATACTCTCGATTCTTACGGTTTTCCTTTGGGCCTTTGTTACCAGAAACCTTCGAATCGGACATCCAACTCTTTGGTGAAGTGCTTGAAGAGTACAAGCAAGACGCTGGAATAAATCAATGAATTCTATTTTGATGTGCGACCGCTACGCGGTCGAATCGGGAGCCGCATTGTAGACAGCGTAGGAATGCAAAGGCGGAGTGTATACATGGACATTTATCAGTTCGTGTTCCGTATCATTTGAAACCCGATGAATGTCGGGTTCTTCAGCTGCACAGACTTCCCCAGGTTGGTATGTGCGAACCTCAACCGGGTAAGCAAGACCTTCACTATTCAATTCGTAAATCGTCTCTGTAGAGACGCCATCTACTATTCTGAAAGCACAATCGGAACCAACATGATCGTGAATCGATGTTTCTTGACCTGGTGTCCAACAAATTGCGACGAGTTCGTAGAACTCGGTTTTCTTGATGATATTTCGCTGATAACCTTCATCGGCGTAGCCGATGCATTCCTTCAGTGCTACAGCATTGAAGTCGTTTCCTGTAAGGTGCTCGGCAAGCTCAGATAGTCCTGGACGACGATCTATGGAGTCTAGCCACTCGACCAGGCCTGTAAGGCCTGAACATTCTGAAAGCAGATTTTCTCGAACCTCTGGTTCGAGTGAGAACTGCACGACCATGGTTCTGAGAGAAGGGGTCGACTCATGACCATTCCTGATTCGGTGCGTAGCACCGATGAATGTAAGACACACTCGATGAACTGTGAGTTATCAGGTGTAGTTCACAACACCGGCATTCGGAAAAATGTAATGAAATTAGGCTGTATTTCCGGTTTACGTCAGTTTCGATTATATAGTCACCGAATAGCGCGAGAACGCTCACTAAGGTGAGGAGGAATAAAAAATGGATACAAAAAGTTTGATGAACGAAATGGGCGGAGCATTCGCCGTAACTTGGTTGGTCTTCGGAGCGACCCTTTGGACAGATGGTGCAGGATCAGCCATGGAAATGACTGGACTAGGACTTGCCACTGTTGGTGGAATGTTTGCTATGGGAATAGCTTGGATGGCTTTCAATGGAGCGCACATCCTGCCACCTGTGACCTGGATGAACATAATGACGAGTGACATGAGTGACCAAGACATGTGGATGAACAATGGATTGAAGTTAGTCATGCAAGTAGTTGGAGCTGCTTTGGCTATTGTTTTGATGGCTGAAGTTCTTGAGTGGGATATGGTAACATATGCTCAAGCATACCCTAATGGACAAGGTGACTATGAATTTGATGCTATGGCAGTTGCTGGTTTAGTTGCTGCTGGTGCGGTACTAGGTCATATCAACAGTAAGGTGGACAATGATTGGGCAATGCCTGTTGCTGTAATGGCAATGGCTGGACTAATCAACTTCGAGTCCGCTGCAGACATGGCTTCAATGATCATGAATGACACTGGTGATGCATTGGCTGTTGCTCTACCATGGTTATTAGATGGTGCATTCGTTGGTGCTGGTGCCTTTGCTGGTGGCTGGATCGACGAAAACCTCTGATCACAATATATCAGAATAATTTGTTTTAATCTGAATAACGTAAGGCAGACTGGGGGATTTCGATCTCCCAGTCTCGCCGATTCTCAAAACCCCCCACAGGGCACTCTCGCTCTGTGGGCTTCTTTCGTTTCAGGTACTCTGCCTAGAAATCAACCGACTAACTGCAGGTCGCCGGTTATCTTGTCTATCTCTGAACGTGGACCTGGTCCTATTCCAACAACGGTTACTGTTCCGGGAGGAATTTCGGTATGTCCTGCGTCTTTAACCAAATAACAAACTAAGCCAGCAGACTTTGCGCGGCCCAGTATCTGCTTCAATGAGTTCTCATCTGCCACTTTGCAAACAATCTTCCTCGCACCTTCTCGTCGATAACGATCAAGCCCTCTTGGAGAATCCTTTCGAGCCCTTAGTGTGCATTCCATTACAGCATGACCACATTGTGCTGCAAGTTTGCCTTTTGATAATTTGAGATCGGCTCGAGTTACTAGAACCATTGTCAATTCTTCAGTTTGTGACAACTTCACTCACCGCCTTGTGATTAGGAGATGTTTGGTGACGTAGCATCATTTCTCCCAAAGGCTCGGCCATCCATGCAACAAAGAG
>Ga0315316_10001069_pt1 | contig 18862 bp, 17 predicted proteins | sample M160m3416metaG_FD_203702 | JGI IMG/M metagenome (GOLD analysis project Ga0315316, IMG submission 203702) | Ammonia-oxidizing marine archaeal communities from Monterey Bay, California, United States - M1 60m 3416 | ecosystem: Environmental > Aquatic > Marine > Intertidal zone | place: USA... | reverse complement strand
CTTGGATCCAAGGGAGACAAAGGAGAACTAGGTGCTACCGGAGATGCTGGAAAAGATGGCGGTAAGGGAGACAAGGGAGAACGAGGTATTCAAGGTCTTAAGGGAGCTCTTGGATCCAAGGGTGATAAAGGTGAAGAGGGAAAAGAGGGAGAAACTGGATCCTCTGGAAAAGATGGCGGTAAGGGAGACAAGGGAGAACGAGGTGTTCAAGGTCTTAAGGGAGCTCTTGGATCCAAGGGTGATAAAGGTGAAGAGGGAAAAGAGGGAGAAACTGGATCCTCTGGACAAGACGGTTCTAAGGGAGACAAGGGAGAACGAGGTGTTAAAGGTCTTAAGGGAGCTCTTGGATCCAAGGGAGACAAAGGAGAACTAGGTGCTACCGGAGATGCTGGAAAAGATGGCGGTAAGGGAGACAAGGGAGAACGAGGTGTTAAAGGTCTTAAGGGAGCTCTAGGTTCTACTGGAAAATCCGGATTAGACGGTGATAAAGGAGATAAAGGAGATAAAGGTCTTAAAGGAATAGCAGGTTTATCAGGATTAGATGGTGATAAAGGAGATAAAGGAGATAAAGGTCTTAAAGGAATAGCAGGTTTATCAGGATTAGATGGTGATAAAGGAGATAAAGGAGATAAAGGTTTTAAAGGAATATCAGGCGTAGACGGGTCCAGGGGAAAAAGAGGACTTCGAGGACTTCAAGGTCCTAGTAATACTAAAGAGGGTGAAACAAATATTATAATAACAGATGAAGGTTATCTTATGGCTACTGTCCGGGAAGAGAAAGAAATAGAAGAAAATACAACAGTTGAGACCAGTTATGTAAAAAAGCAAAGAGTAGAACCAAGATATTCAACCCCTTTAGAAATAATTAAAGAAGATATTATATTTTCCCCTAATCCTGATAATAAATTGGGATACGCTTACTAAAAATTAAAATACATTTTACATTGTAAATAATTAATCATAAAATAGAATTTATCATTAATTATTTATTCATTCATTTATAATTTACATTATTAACTCGTATAATCTTGATGCGAGTCTTGCACCTTTGAATGTACCGAAGGTGTGATCCTGTAATAGATACAATAGTTCTTTTAAATTATTATTATAAGACTTTTTGTATTTTAGAGTTATACCTTTAAACCCCCGGGGAGCACCTCCTGGAATCTTCACATTAAATGTATGATACAGATTTAGAATGAAATAAGTGAATATTTTCTGGCACTTATCTTTAGTAAAATTACCTTTACATAATTTTTTTATCGTTTTGTCAAGATTTTTTAGAACATCATTTCCCGATAATAAACTCTTTAACATATTATTCTGTGCGCTTTCAGTTGTGTATCCAAAAGAATTTCGGGAAGGCCAATTGGTACTCCAATAAATATGTGCTTCTCTCCAAAAACTATGATATCTATCATTAAATATTACATAATGATCTGATAAATCTTCTAGAACACCAGGAGGTATTCTAGATATAGGGAATCTTGATTTAATTAAAATTGCTATTAAAGAACTTGCTATGTCTTCTACATCTTCACTGTGTATATCAAGAGGACTATCATCATATTCCGTGGCGATTCTAAATTTAGAAAGATACTCTCCTACAATAGAAGTAATGTCTATAGAAGACTTTTGTCTTTTAAAAAAAGACGCACTAGGTAATTTAGCAAGTCTCCTAAACCAATTCCCCATAAAACCAGGTCTTGTATGATGCATCTCGGTTGCTACACGGGGTTCTCTTTTATAATCATCGAACCATTGATCGTAATTTATTTGGGTACTCCAGATCGAACCACCGCGCTGCCGGCTGCGTCGCTCTGGTTCAATGTAATATCTTTTTACATGATCTAAAAATTGATTCATTAATTTAGACGGCCATTCTCTACTTCGGATGCTTTTCTGAAGTTTGCTTGTAGATACTTCTCTTTGTATTAAATCTTGTACATCACCCGGTAGTTTATTTAGATATGAATTGGGTGTATCAAAATCCACAAGTGCTCCGAATCTATTTATTTTTTTAATTTTTATTCCCTTTATTGTCATTTAATAATTGTAATAGAATTTAAATATTTTTTTATTATTTGAATTTGATATAATTTCTTTTTAAGTTATTACAATATAAAAATAAAAATAATACAAAGTAAGATAAATGAACCTAATTAAGTGGTTTTTAATGTTAGTTCTAAGTTCTGTAAATTCATTCCACATTGGAATAATAGAACATTTACCCACAATAAAAGATGTATCGCACACCTTACCATACGAAACGCGTACAAAAATAGTACAAGAAGCTACAGGTATATTACCGAGATTAGATTTTTTTAGCCATGCGGTGTTATCTAATAATGAAAAATTAATAGATTATATAGTTTACAGTCCTCTTACCGAGGAACAAAAAAAAGTTATTATACTAAAAACAATAGAATTATGTAGACAGGGTGATGAAGTTGGTGGTAAAATTTTATTATATTATTATAATTTAATAGATAATATATTATGAGACCAAATTTTCAACAATTTAAAGCTATCGCCTCCGGTACAGAAATGATAGTACCCGTAAATTTAATATCTGATATAGTCCATGTTGCCGCGTATGATAGTCATATTAATTTAGAGAGTTTTATGATAAATAGTTTATTAGCTTTTAATATATACAAATTTGATAGATATCGTGACGCTCAAGAAGCAAATTCCGAAGATATAACATATTTTTACGATGCTATACTAAAAAATAAAAATAGCATAGAATTTTTACTATTTTCATCTTCAATTTGTATAATTACATTATTAATACATTACAATATGAATATTATTTTACTTGTATATTTATCATCTATCATGTATAAAAATATTAAAACTTTAAATTTCCCTGCAAAACCATTTTATGTGTCTAGTTTATGGACAATTTCTACATGTTTAATCCCGGAATACAATAACGCAGACATCCTTACATGTATTTCTGTTTTCATGTGTATATTTTCTCTCACAAATATGGCGGATATATCAGATTATAATGAAGATATTAAATATAATGTTTCTAGTTTACCAACTGAGATAGGAGTAAACAAAACTAAATATGTGTGTTACATTTCCAGTTTATTATCTACAATGTCTTTTATACATTTAGATCATTTTTCAAATAGTGTTTATGATTGGATGTACATTTTACCAAATGTAATACCCTTTATCAGTTAATGGTATATTTTATACCAGAATCTAAAAAAGTTGAATTAAGAGTGTCTTCATTTAAATTATTATTAATAAACAAATTAATGATTTCTACTAGTTTTGTCTTATACACAGGAAGTAGTTCTCTATTTTCATTACCCTCTGCGAATGAAGTATGCATATAATTACTATAAGGCTGGTCTAAAATGTCGCAATGACCAAAATCTTTAATAATTAACTCCGTTTTATTTTGAAAACCACCGGTATCTAACTTACCAATTGGAATAAATGGAATTTTTACATTGGGAATAAAAAGCATATTTTTTTTAAGATTATCAAATGACCATTTATAAGATTTTTCCGCTCTTATTACAAGTACATCTCGAAACTTATTAATATCTGGAAAATGCTTATTTACAATTTTGTTATTATCAACCGGGTCTAAAAGAATTATTTTATCCACATTAAATTTAGAACATTGATTCAATAGCGTGGTGGCACCAGAAGAATGACCAATGGCAAAAGTTCCTGTATCTGTAATGTCATTGTCTAAAAGTTGTGTCATCATACTATCACTTGGGGTATTATATTGAATGAGACTCGTAATGGGAAAATAATTCACAGAATTTTGAATAGGTTTAACATTTGCTACCTCATTTAATTTTTCTATAAATCCTCCATAAATTAAATTTGGCATCAAAGAATTTCCCCCGGAGAAGAAAAGAGCATTAGGTTTTAAAGTAAACGCTAAAACGGTTAAGAGTGTACTAACAAACATATTTTATTATTATAAATATATTATATTTTTTAAATTGGTTTAAAACAGGGAATTAATAAATTATATAACATTAAATGTTATATATATTAAGTTTTGCGCTTGGATTTTTATCTCCAACTAAAATGACAATGTTTCCCATGCGAACACCTAACATTAAAATGTTAGAACCATATGATTTAGTAAGAAATGTGGCTAGACAGTCCACTAACCAGTTATCTTATAATGAATTTACAGATAATATCAAAGACGTAGATGTTGCGGCAATCGTAGAAAACAAAAATGTAGCTATTTTACACGACAATCTAAATCAACTTAATTTATATAAATACCTACCTCAGAATGTAGATGATGTTATCAACACTTTAATTAAAAATCATATAGATTTTCAAGTTTTTGATTTAAGTAATAGGGGGCCACAGGTGCCGTTTTTATTTCAAGCGATTGGTACGATTGTAATTTTTAATCTAATTTTATACATTTTTCAAAAAAACTCTTCGGGAAGAGACGCCATGTCATTTATGAGGAAAAGGGATGATATTACTATGAATTTAGACGTAAATACTACATTCTCAGATGTCGCGGGAATCCCCGAGGCTAAAGAAGAACTTTGTGAAATAGTAGACTTTCTTAAAGACCCTGAAATTTATGCATCCGCCGGAGCTAAAATTCCAAGGGGGGTTTTACTAGAGGGAGAACCTGGAACTGGAAAAACACTTCTAGCAAGAGCAGTCGCGGGAGAAGCAAACGTTAATTTTATTTCCGCTAGCGGCTCTCAGTTTGTAGAAATGTTCGTTGGGGTTGGTGCACAAAGAGTGAGAGCTTTATTTGATAATGCTAAGAGGAATTCACCTTGTGTGATTTTTATTGATGAAATAGATGCAATAGGAGGGAAGAGAGGTTATGGTTTTAACTCGGGTGGAAATGATGAACGTGAACAAACACTCAATCAAATTCTAACAAATATGGACGGTTTTGAAAAAACAGATGGCATTATAGTATTGGCCGCTACAAATAGAATAGATACATTGGATCCTGCATTACTTAGATCAGGTCGTTTTGATAGAAAAGTAAAAGTTACTCTTCCAAATAACAATGAACGTAAAGACATTGCAAAAATTCATTTTAGGAACAAAAACACTAACTTCAGTTACACAAAACTAGCAGATCTTACATCGGGATTTTCTGGCGCAGATATTGAAAATTTAGCAAATGAAGCAGCCATACTTTCTATAAGAAATAATCAAACTCTTATAGACGATAATTTAATCTTGCAAAGTTTTGAAAAATGTACAATTGGTCTACCTAAGAAACATGATACACGGAGTTCAAGAGTAAAAAAACTAATAGCCCTTCATGAAGCTGGTCACGCATTAATAATTAAACAGTTTCCAGAGTATTTTAATCTTCAGAAGGTTACAATGAATGCAAATACCGCTGGTGCAGGAGGATACACTTTATTTACTCCAACGGATTTTTATAATGAATATCCAACAAAGGGATATTATATGGCGCGCATTATGGCATCACTTGGTGGACGGGCTGCAGAAATGCTCGCGTCTGCAGTTACAGAAGAACTTGAACCCCAAGGATGGGATGGACAGCGGTACGCAGGAAGCATCACTAGCAACGGTAGTCTAGATATTAAATATTCACATGTAACAACAGGTGCTAGCAACGATCTTATGCAAGCAACTAATATCGCAAATAAATACATGGATTTATTTGAGGATTATGTTATAAATGCAAATGATATGTATTCTCAAGATTGGCAATACAACAGGGAAGTTCGTATTAAAGAAATTATAGATGACTGCTTAGAGAAATCTAAAAAAATACTTCGACAAAAGGACATCGAATTACGAATATTAATTGATAATTTACTTTCAAATAATACAGTCTCTTTTTAAAAATAAGGCATCTTTGTATTAAAACTCATAGTGTGTTCATGCATAAAAACATTGTCTGGAAATTCTGTTCTATATTCCTTCCAAAAGTCATTTGTTACGTTTAATACTTTAAGTTTTCTTACAGGTTTCATTATTTCATCCTCGTTAAACTTTAGAGTAAGTGGTACAGTTGATTCTCTGAAAAAACACATATAATTAGACTTAATCGCAAAATCTTTAGTCATTTTAATTAAATTTAGAGGTTTTCCAATAAAACTTAATTTTTGTTTATGTTTTGAAATTATATCATAATTAAGTTTATCCTGAATATAACTAAATTTAATTCTACCATTTGGACCCCTTATTCTATTAATAGGATCCCATTGTAGAACATTTGTAATACATTCAAGAACTACAAAATGAAAATTTTGGTTATATTTCGCAACTGTCATTATTTCTAATCTAGATCCTTTCATCCAAAAAGAATCTATAGAATAACAATTAAATAATAATCTGGGCTGACTACATTCGTTGTCATCTGAAATTTTAATATTAGCAAGACTCATTCCGGGTGGTAACATATCTTGTATGGCACCCTGATTTATAATGTTATAACTTAACCACAATGAGTAAGGTTTAATTTTCAGGTTTATATTTTTCATTATTAATTTAATAAAAAGATATATTTAAATTAATAATAAATGTTAAACTTGATAATAAGTATTTTTGCCTTTTTAGTATTTCCTAAAAATGTAATATTACATTTAGAAAAAATACCCAAAGGAATAACCCATACAGGTGTGTCTTTTAAGACACTTTTTAAAACAAAGAGATATGATTTTAGAGCTTTTAATGAAAACAAAACATGTATGACAACTGGATTAGATCGCGAGGATCCAAAAATTATTTTTCCAGATATATACGAAGAAGGGTTTGACTTAAAAACGAAAGAAAGCTTTGAAAATTTTTTTAAAGAAAGACCAGATGTTATAAAATTAGACATTAATCTCGGAACTACTTTAAGAACGTTTGATGAAATAGACATCTATTCAAATAAGATAAATAAAAAGTACATCTTCTGTGTTTACGATTGTAGACACTATGTTGATAAAATGACTGTATGGGCGGGTGTTGGACATATACCAATATGGAGATTAAGTAAGTATTTCGAAGAAAACGATGACAACATCACATACATCTCGTTAAAACTTTAAATTAACAAAGTAAAATAAAAAGACTGTCCAAGAAAATATAGCAACTTTATACAATGTATCGGACTGTTCATCCGTCAATGAAGCATTTACAGGGCTCCATATAGGGGTAAAATTGTACTTAGGTTTTATTTGTAGTGGTTCATCTGGTGGTTTAGGATGTTTTTTTATAAATGAATATATAACTATAAAGCTATAAATAGTTCCTAAAATAATACGAATAATAATTCTAGAATCAAAATACATAATAGGAAAACCCCCACGTTTACTTTTGTATATTGGATGTGAATAAATTGTTAAACTATTATTGTTATTTTTTTTCTTACGTAAATACTCTGGGGTATTAACATATCTACTGTGATTTTTAACAATCAACTTCGGTGATTTATAATATCTAAATCGTACAGAATCTAGAAATGACGCCTGACATTCAAAACACATGAACGTAATAAACAATTTTAATAGATTCATTTATAATTTAATATATGTTTTTATTCTTTAAATTAACCTAGCTAAAGATTCTAAGACAGACCATACAGTATCATCTTCATTAAAGACTTTATGATTATATTTAGTTGATAGGTTTCCAATTTCCTGATACAGGTCCACGCTATTTGCCACCTGAGGTGACGATCTGTGATCCCAACTATATCTAATAACCCATGGACCACTTGGTGCCGCCGCGGAAACTATGTGTCCAGAGGCAGGGGAGGTTTCGTTTGATCTCCACATAGAAGTTGCTTCTAATAAAGACCCGGGTGATATTTTTGAATATACGCGGGTATACATTATCGGTGTTTTAGTATTATTCCAAAGATCCCCCCATCCCGAATCACCTGTCCATCTTACATAATGGAACTCGTTAATGTTAGAACCCGAAGTATGATAAGACTGGTACGATGGCTCCAAATTAAGATTAATCCTAGCTAAATTAAACACTTCATCTGAAATGTTATTAGAAATAGGATGAGTCGCTCCAGCGTCGACGACCGATTGATGAGAATTGCCGTCTTTTAGAATCCGAAATCCGTGCAACTGAATATACCCGTAACCCACCGCTGCAGTTTCATAGGAAGTGGGAGCCACTCCAAAATATCTATGTTCATGTATTGTTGTATTTGGTTTATTTCCAATATCTAAAGATATTAGAGAATTAGAAACAGAGTCTTTTACCCCAGATACATTCTTAGTTAATATTTGTAATTGATTATTAATAATTCCATCAGTGAGTTGAAGATTCTTTATTTTTTCCTTGTTTAATGAGTTATCACTTTTCAACTTTTCTAATACTTTTGTTTCGGACATTATTTATTATTAATATACATTTACATTTAAAAAACGATTTTTTAACTAAATTTTAATAAATTCTTAGGATCTATGTAAGAATCTTTACATATTTTGCGGGTATTTCCTAATTTTTCAGCAGTATGATTTAAACCTGCTATAATATTAGCTTTCTTTTCCTTTTCTGTTTTAGCTTTAGGGAGTTTTTTCATAAAAGATAAAAATATTTTATTAGCACAATATGTTCTTATGTCCTTACATGTTACTTTTTCACTAATATTTTTCCTTAAAAATGTATTTAAATCTGCTGCTGAAATACATTCGTGCGGTGAATAATAGAATAAATTTGGTCCGCGAATAGTTTTTACTCTTTTAATGAATGTAATGCTTTTGGGATTTGTTATATGTTTTACATGAAATACTCCCTTTTTACCTACAAAAGATAATGTATTACCAGTTAAATGTTTTTTTAATAGAGTTGTTATACCATAAGAACCATTTTCCTTCTTATAAGTTTCATTTCCAACTCGTATATTTAAATCTTCCATTAATTTTATTACATTAGCTATAACACAATTCCTTGATAAATCGTTTTTAGAAATGTATTTTTTTATGACTTTATCATAACTAGAATAATCAAATTTATTCATTTTTTTAAATTTTTTCATTTTAGACTGTTCTATAAATTCGGGGTTGTAAATGTACTGTTTTCTTTTCTTAGAGTCGTAACCAGTGGCTTGTATTTTACTTTTACTAGACGAATCTATTTTAACATCGGTCCACATAGGGGGAATTCTTAATTTTTTTATTCGTTCTATGTCTTTAGAATTTGCACCCGGATATATAAATTTTTTTCCTTTAAGTTTTCTATATATTGTCATAATCTATAATAACAAATTATAAAAAACTACACAATAAAACTTAAACTTAAAAGAATAAAATATACACATTTATATTATAATGTGGGACATTCTAATCGTAGACAAATCTGCGTCAATGATACATAATATCGAAGACATTAAGAAGGGATTTAATGAACTAATTAAAGAACAAACAGAACAAGAATCTGAAAATAGATTTACTGTAATAGCATTTAATACAAACGTTGAAATTCTATCAGATGACATCTTTGTAAACACCCCAGATGTTATAGATGAACTTACCAATGTTAAGGGTCTGACTGCACTACTAGATGCAATTGGTAAAGCTTATAGTCTTATCCTAAAGCAAACGGACATCAAAGATATAACTCTTACTGTTATTACGGACGGTCAAGAAAATTCAAGTAAACATTACACTATCTCCGAACTAGACAATCTAAAGAAAGACATAGATAAAGACTATAATCTAAAAATGACCTTTATTGGTGCTGATAAAGACTGTCTTTATGGAAACCCAATCGCCCTACATGCTCATGTATCAATGAGTTGCGAGGGAAATCTTCTAGGGGCTATGAGAACCGCGTCTAGTTCGATGTCTAGTCAAAGAGAAGGTACTGATTATATTCCCGAGGGAATTGTTGATATTAGTCAAGGTGATACTAGTTCTACCGGTAAAGGTCCCCTCCTAATGAAACGATCAATAACATTATCGAGTGATGATGCATCTTGTTGTCTGTTTTTTAAGAAAACAAAGGTAATTAAAGGAATTAACACTTCCACCTAGCATTACAATCAGTGCATGTAACATAAGTTGTCATTGGTTCATCTGCGCTTCTTGTCTGCATCTGATAATACACTGTTTTCATTGATTTACATCTATTACATTTAAACATCCCATCTTCTGTAACTTCTTTCTTCGCTGTAAGTTTTGCCAATGCCTCTGCTTTTAGTCTCCCCCATACATCTGGATTTAGTTCTTCACGAGTGTATTCAGCTGCTTCATGAGAAATTATATCTTGTGACAGTAGTTTTTTTTTAAATTGTTCAGCATTTGTAGTATAACTCATATTAGCTAAAAGGCGTCTAGCGATAGTTGAATATTTTTTTACAAATGGCTTAGATGACCAGTTTAATTCTAAAAAATGTTCTTTACAAAATTTAACAGTTGTGTTAAATACACCTTTTTCCAAATTTATAACACGAAGATCTGTACATTTAAGACCTAGATATTCTGAAGACTTTTCAATGAATGTTTCACGTCGATGTGACATAATAAAATGTATTTACAATTTTATAATTATTATTTTTAAATAGTATATAAAATTGTAAATTATTTAAATAATTTAGCAGCAATTTATGAAATATATTTAAAAATAAAATTTTATTAAAATAGTATATGAAAAGTATTATTTTAATACCAAGTATTGATTTAATATTATGTATTTTATTAGGAACTAAATCAAGATGGTTTCAATTACATTGTGTTGTAAATGGAATAATAGTATATTATATAAAAGATGATGTATATAATTTATTATTATATCCAGATAAAATTAGAACACTAAGTAATCCCGAAGAGTTATATTATATTTGTTTTTTACATTTATATCATTTTTTGTTTTTTAAAAATTCAAAAATGGATTATTTTCATCATTTTATTTTTGTTTTATGTGGAGCATTACCAATATATTATTTTTATAATAAAAATTTAATAAGGTTGGCAACATTAAGTGGTTGCGGTATTCCTGGGATGATTGAATATTTTTCATTAGTATTAGTAAAACATGATCATATGTTTAGATTGAAACAAAAAAGATTAATGAGTTATGTATATAATTATCTTAGATATCCGTTTAGTGTTTTTTCATGTAGCATAATTTATTACAATCATATTTTAAATAAAACACCTGATGTTTCTGGAATAACAATATTTTATGTAATAGCAATTAGTTTTTTAAATTCTGCATTTTTTAATCAATTGACATTAGAAAATAGTATTGTAAATTATTATAAAGGTTAAGTATATATACATTTAGAAATGTACCTTAAAATCTCAATAGTTCAATGTAATACTTATCACCATTTCTATAAATTCTATTAACTTTAATACCCCACTGAGTGTAATAATTATTAAGATCCGTTTTAATTTTATTAGTTTTCTTTTCAAAAAACTTACTCTTTAAGAATTTAAATTCATATTCAGTATCACTATTTATTATATTCATATCACCACCACATTCTATATAATAAATAAATGTATCTACGTTAGTTTCAAATAATTCTAAAGGTTCTGGGATCATTAAAGAATTTATCATTTTTACATAAGATTCGTTATAATTAATTAGATACAACTCTTGGGTTTTTTGAGTGATGTCTTTAGAAAATGGATTTATTATATAATATTCCAAACCGTTGTGAAACATTTTATAATAAATGAAAATTGTTTTTAAATTAGTTCTCAATGATTATTATTAATCAACATCTACCTTATTTTTTTCTTCCTCATCACAATTTTTACATAATGGGATGTTTTCAGACTCTTCTTCTTTTTCAGACTCTTCTTCATCAGAATCTGTCTCAGATTCTTCAGAATCGTAATCGGAGTCGGAATCTGACTCAGATTCCGAACAAGATGACTCTAAATATTCCAAATCAGATTCTGTTACCATTTCAAATTCTTCTTCAATTATATCCTCACCTTCTTTAACTACGAACGGTTTTACAAGAGGGGGGAAAATACTAATAAGAGTTTGTAATATTTCCTTAGTTATTTTAGTTTTATTTACACAAGTAAATTTAATGTATAGATCTCCGAATTCCTTAGTTTCGCCATGGACTGGCATACCCAAACCTGGAATTTTCTTTAATAATTCCTCGTCTAAATTATTAAAAATCTCAATAGGGGGTCCAGTAATTTTATAATTTTTACCGTTAAGGTGTTTAATGTATACAATTGGAGAATACGCCTCTGCAAACGATATTTCACGCTCAATTATTAAATCATTACCTATACGAGTAAATTCTGTGTGATCTTCTACATCTAAAGTAACTACTACATCGCCCGTATCATACCCCTGTTTTTCATCGGCCATATGATTAAATCTAATTACTTGTTCTTCTATCATTCCAGGTTCGATTTTTATAGATAATTTCTTTTTTTCTTCTTCATAAGATCCATCCGTATCTAATTTCTGACGTCTAAGAGCTAACTTTTTCTTTGCACCCGTAAATAACTCATCTAATGTAACAGATAAAGTAAATGTCATATCTTTTGTTCTTGGAATAGTAGGGTCTTCATCACTTTCTTCATCAGTTGATTCAATTTCCACATAACGCTTTTTTCTTTTAATTTCCAACTTCTCGTCACTCTTAGATGGCTTCTCGTCACTCTTAGATGGCTTCTCGTCACTCTTAGATGGCTTCTCGTCACTCTTAGATGGCTTCTCGTCACTCTTAGATGGCTTCTCGTCACTCTTAGATGGCTTTTCAGATTTGCTTTCATTCTGTCCTGTTATGTCAACTAAATCGGATGAACTGAATTTTATTTTAGATTTTCCTTTATTTTTCTTAGGATTACCAGTAGTCTTTTCTTTTGCATTAAATTCCCCGGTTAACATTTCAGGTGTTATCATTTCACCGACAGATTTACTAATCTTACCTAACACATCTGTCATATCTTCCTGACTCAACTGTCCAGATTTTAAACTTTCAGGGGCTTCAATTTTACTAGCAACCTCTTGAGCCATTTTCATTATTTTACCAAAATCGGGAATCTGAGATGACATTTATTATAATATGTTATATATTTTAAACATCTCTTTTATACCGCATAATGTTTAAAACTTGGCATCTAGATCTATTTTTTGTTTTTTACCATCGTCGGGCATAAATGTTACATGTTTATTACCATAACTAAGAGCGTTTTTATTTTTCTTAGAAACCTTGTTATTATTTTTAATTTCTTCTAATTTATTATAAGCATCTATTCCTTTAAAAACTTGACTTATGTCATTATTTAATATTATTAAGGGTATAACGTCTATATCTATATCACTCTCGAAAGAATCTTCTAGATAATTTATATATTGAATATCTATATCCATTAATTCCTTTGTTTTGATTAAAAAATTCATAGACGCAGAACACTTGGGGTGATAAACTACCGTTATATTAGAGACGCTCATGGTAATACAATTTATAAATAGAATATATTTAAATTACAAACGTAATTTTATTTTATCTTTTTGTTCGTCTCCTGGATACAACAAGATTATTTTTAACCGTGTCAGTTTTAAATTCTGGAACTACTGGAAGTATTATTTGTTCTAGTTCCTTTGGTTTATTATCTATTAGAGTCTTTACTTTTTTTAATAGATCTTTAGGTAAATTATTAAGTCTACCCCTATAATAATACTGAATAGCTTTATCATAATCATTTTCTTCTACAGCTTTCTCCAATACATCTGTTAGTTGTTTTTTAGTCATGGTTGGTTTGGGATACAAACGTTCATATTCTTCTATAACATCAGATAATGTAATAAAGGCAACCCTACTTTTTATTTCACCATTTAAATCAATTCCGTTAGTAACCGCAAATTTTATAGCGGAACTTGTTGCAAATGATACCGGTGTTTTTACCTGATAGATGTAGTTGTCTTGAGTTTCTAACTCACTAAACGCCGTCTGATGTATAGCTTTAAGTATATCATCTCGACTAATTAAAGGATTACCATTTAATAAAACCCCGGGTGATGGTTTGATTAGTGATGTTGGAACAAATGTTTTATATTCTGTTGTTATATTCTTAATTATTATTTCATTTAGAACTTTTTCGTCATATGTCGTGTTACTAATTGACCAATAATAACCAGGATAATCTGTTAATAATAACTTATCTTCTTTAGAAATGTAACAAAATGTAGATTCTCTCATAAATGTAATTTTATTTCCCGATATTTTAAACTGCGACCTATGTAAAGAAATTTCATCCCCGCTATCTACTTTATTACATATATAAGAATCTGTTTCTTTTATATATTGAAGTGGAATCAACTTAATATCATCTATAATGTATTCTTTACCTATTTCAATGTTAACAATATTGTATTTTTGAAATTTAGGTACCAAATTATAAACTGTAATAGTGTCGTATTTTTCATTTAACCAGGTTTGTCTAGTTGTTATATTATTTATATCAGTGCTACTACTTGGAAGTTCTCTTCCTAAAACATCCCGCGGAATTTTTATGTTAGTGCTAGAATTTAAAGGAACGCTTACTATTGAACTATCGGGTGTATTTTTTTCTTTCTTAATTTCTAATAATTTCAAGTAATAATCGTATAGTATCTTCTTTTCAATTAATGTTATATCATCTATCTTATCTGATGTTAATTTATTTTCTATTATATAATTTTCAATAGAATTCATTGATTTTTCAAGAGCAATCTTCCATTCTTTATTTAGTACTTCATCTCCTAAATCAATTTCTGATAAAACAAAATCATATTGTAATTCAAAATCTGTTTTAGAAACGCATTTGCCATTTATCCAATTACATTTAAGTTTTTCTCCTTTTGAGTTTAATGAATAAGAATTTGGATCATTACATGAATTTTCAGATTTAAACCTATCACATGTATCTAGATTATCTACTCCTCTAGTTTCTATACGTTTTTCAGAGATACCTTCTCTAAACATCTTAGGTTTTCCTCTAGAATCTAAATATTCAACTAAAATGTAATAATTAGATGACATATATTTGCCACTCGAAAAATAAGAATCTTCGTCTTCGAATATAGCAGGGCCTTCTATAGTTATATACGAATCATCTACAAGTTGTTTTAATTCGGTTGAATAAACGGGTATACCATTTGTATATTTAAAAGGTATCCCATATTTTTTATCCAGGTCTTTAATAACACCATAAACCTCTCCCGGTTCTTTTACCCCTAATCTGGGTCTATATGTGTATTTATATTTTTTCTCGGGTAGTTTTAAGTTTTCATAGTAATCACTTGGACCCTGCCCTCGGCCATTCCCGGGTATATAATCCGGTATTAATATATCTTCCGTGGATTTATTTTCTAATAAGGATTTTTTATTTATTATATCAAGATACAGCTGGTATGAATCATCTACCTGTGGAACTGAAAAAATATCAGCAAGTCGTGTTAAATTTTCCCTGGTATAATTTACTATCGTTTCACCGCTTTTACCCTTAACCGGCGTCTCATATTCTGGATAATTTCCGCCAGATATATAAAATCCGTTAAGTTCTATATATTCAGGGGTGATTATAATTCCACCGCCAATATTCACCGATTCGGGAGGTATAGAAGATATTTTCGGCGTGATATAAGTGTTTTGCTCAAGTAATATTTTATCTTCTGATTCTTTTTCTTGTATTTGTTTTGTTTTAATCTTCCTAACCTGGTTAAGAATTTTATTAAGACTTCTTTTTTTGATAAAATTTTGTAAATTGTCATTAACCTCGTCCGTTAGTATACTATCGTATATATCTATTTCATCACCTCTTAAACTCTTAATGTATGAAAGTATCGCATCATCTGTTATATTTGAACCTGAAATAAAAATATCCAGTCTTTTTTTGTCTACATTAGAAAAATTTCCATTGGTTAATAAAAATTCAGTTATTACAGGGGTTAATAAAAATGGATCTATAATTTCCCAGTCTTTTTTGCCTACAGATATATTAAACTCCGATAGGTATTTACACATGTTAGTGTATTCTTTTTTAATAAAATCAATATTCGACTGATATTCTTCATTGCTCTTTGAAGTTTTGTATATAATAGTTTCTGTTATTCTTGCATACTGTTTTTTATTTATGATTTCGCATATATCAAATACATACTCAAGGTCTTTTTGAGACTTCATTCTTTCTGATACATTTGCAATTCTATAGATTCTCCTAGATGGTAATTTATTTCTTTGTTTGATAAGCCAGCGAAGTCTTTCTCTTACATTAGGTATATTTAAAGATTCATAATCAGAGATTATATTACTCCACTGTAAATGCTCAGAATATTCTGAAAATATCTCTTCGATTTTTAAGAGACTAAGAGAAGTATTGTCTCTTTTAAATTGTTCTATATCATCATTTATACTTAAATCACTTGCGTATGTGTCATAATTATAGGTATCGGGTTTCCATTGTAAAAGATAATCTATTCTAGCCTGTTCTGTTCTAATTTCAGATAAATCATTTTCTGGGGTAATCTTTGCAGTTTCGATAGATAACAACTCTAAATTACTCATTTTACCGTCTCTAAAAGACTTTAATGTATCTGGATAATTTTCAAATACCCATAATATTTTATTTATATTTAATAGATAATTAGAACTTGAGAAATCGAATATATACTTCTCTAAATCATCAATTTTGTCCTTATCATATTCTAAATATTCTGATATATTTTCTAATAAAAGGGTTTTCCCAGTTTTTCTATTCTCTATAATTTCTTCAGACTTATTAAACATGTCAGAAATGGGTAATTGCCCTTCTTGATTGTGTATATCAGGGTCTTCTCCGGTGTTTAAGTAATGATTAATTTTTCTTATTTTATCTTTAAGAACACTTTGTGAAAAAGCAGGGACTTTCTTTAGATTTTCAATGAGAATATCTTTAAAATCAGAAAGATAATCGTTAAAAGATTCGTATCTTTTAACAATACCTATCTTTTCTTTAGAAAACGCAGTTACTTCAGCTAAAGAAACTCTCAATTCCCAAATGTCTACGATACTTGTATTAACACCCTCTCTATTAGAAATTTCTACAAATAATTCATCGTCGATTGGTTTCACTGTTACAAAATTAGAAATGTCACCTAGATTTTTTCTATCTGACCCTTCTTTAAATGCAAGATAATTAATTTTACCGTCTTGTAAATAACTAGAAGGTGCCTCATTAATTAATTTAGTACTACGCGGCGCAGACCCTTTTTTCTGCCTAGCTTGCCATCCTCGTCCACTTGTATCATATACATAAGGTCTACTATAAGTATAATTTTTAAAGAATTTATTAATCTCAACTCTATAATATTTTGAATCTTCTTCGAGAATATTTTTCAACTCTTCGTAGTTACTTGGATGTTCTCTAAACTTAATCATCTTTTGTTTATTTTCCATAAGTCTTTCAATATATGACATATACTTGTATGTCCTGTTGGGTATACAACTCAAAAGCTCTTCTTTTGATAACTCTCTTAAGTCATTTGTAATTTCTTTCCACATATCAGTTTGAAGTTCGATTTGTTCTCTTTCTGATAATAAATTAAATCTACCCTCAGTAGTTTTAAGTTCTGAAATTTTAAAAGATTGTGGTTTTATCAATTTAAATCTATAATTTGATTCCCCCGATTCAGGATCATCTCCCCAATATCTCCCTGTTAATATATAACTTGGAGAATGAGAATCTATCTTTTGTTTATATGTATTATATGCCTTAATGTAATTATCAATTTCAATATTAAATTCAAAAGTTTCGCCCGTATCTAATTTATTATAATATTCCTGTATATCATTCTCTGAGTAACCACTAGGAATTTCAGGTGGATATATGTTATGTTGTTTTGCTATCTTTTTCATTTCTTTCACCTCTTCTAGGTGTAAAGACTCTAGTTTTTGTTCTATATCTAACGTAGGATCTATATCGTGTTTTTTACTTGAAGAACTGCTAGATTCAGATACTTTTAAAATATTATACTCCATTCTCAAGAATTCGTCGTATTTTGTATTAAATATTTCCTCAGTTATCTGTCTATTATTATATGCTAACTTTAATTCTTCTATTTTAGATCTTAATTTATTGATAATATCCTGATCTTCATCGCTGATAATAAACGTTTTTTTCTTAATAAAATTCCAATAATTATTTCTTAACATCTCGCGGTTGTATTCTTCTAGGGTTATATTCTTTTGTGCTATAGAATTAGATAATTCTTCAAGTCTAGATCTTAAAGCATCACCCCAATCTATTATATGGTAAGTAGATAAGTCATCTTCTTCTAATTCTTCTAATTCTTCTAATTCTTCCATTTCTTCTTGTTCATCTGTATTTTTACTACTGGTTTCACTAATTTCACTGTCAGAAGAAGATTCTTCGCTAGATAAGAATACATCATCTTCATAATCAGACATATCGATATAATATATGTTAAATATAATATTTTACATTTTACATTTACATTTTACATTTACATTTTACAATTAAATTATGGAAATATAATGTATAATATTATTAGTGTAAATAAAAAATGCAAACAGTATACATTCTAAAAGACTGTTTAAAGTCTTATAGAGCATTAATGTTGTTATATAAAAACCCTGATATATCAACTAATATAATTATAGTTGATAAATTTTACTACAAAGTGTTGAAACTTGATAATCGTGTAACAAGATTTCCGTTTATAATAAACACGGCACCGACTAATACAGGTTTAATACCTTCTGTAGCAAGAGTATTACCTCTTGATCTTTTTATAGATCTATCAGATCCATTTGTTAATAAAGATAAAAAGAAAAACAAAGTAATCAAAAATAAACAAATATATGAAAAACAGGCTAGATTAAGGAATGTATATAGAAATAGAGTATTAACCCCCGCAAAAGGAGTTCCAATAATAAGAA